>OUNM010240556.1_pt1 | contig 12229 bp, 14 predicted proteins | sample 1769961 | NCBI WGS metagenome assembly OUNM01 (sample SAMEA3914820, study PRJEB12502) | metagenome | biome: forest; material: soil | place: USA | collected 2012-03-12 | depth 0.3 m
GGGCGCGATGAGGATCGTCGATCAGCTCGGTGATGCGCGCGGGGATGTCCGTGTACGGGCGGCGCTTGCCGCCGTCGTCGAACGGATGCACCCAGTTGCGCTGCTCCATCACGCGCCAGAAGATCGTCGGCGCGAGGTAGGACAGGTCGTCCAGCACCATCAGCTTGACGCGCGCGACGCCCTCCTCGTGCAGCGCGAGGCCCAGGTGATGATGGTCGACGATGAAGCTGCGTCCGCGCGGCCCGAGCACCGCGGGAAACCAGTGCGACGACAGCAGCTCCTTGCGATCCTTCTTGGACAGCCGCGCCCATTCGCGCCGCTTGAGCGCCACCTCCGCGAAGCCCGCGGTCATCTGCGTGGGTCGGAGGTCGAGCAGCCTGGCGTCGACGAAGTGATGGTGCGTGGCAGGCGACATGGGCACGCGGGCCGCATAGCCAGTCGGATGCCTGGCAGGCGAGCCCCGGAGTGGCGGGGCTTCGATTGTGGAGCCGATCGCGCCGCTGCCCGCGCGGCACCTTGCAGGCGACTGAAGCGGCGCACGCTCAGCCGAAGAAGATTTGGAAGATGTCCGGCTCGCGCACTTCGCGCATCGACAGGCCCGGCAGCACTTCCTCGAACGGTCCCGACGGCTCGACCACGTCCAGCTCCGACGGCAAGGTCTCCCTCCATGCGGGCTGCGAGCGCGAGCGGCGGTTGCCCAGCATGTTCAGCAGCGAGGGCAGCAGTTCCCACTCGACGCGGCTGGCGGCGGACGAAGTCGATTGCTGGTTCATGAGGGAGGAGACGGTTCGTGAGGCGGCGCGGCCGCGATGAACCGTTATCGTCGGCCGGACTGCCGAGCTGTAGCCGATCGAAGCCCGCGGCGTGACATTTGCACACAGGTGACCGCGCGGACAAGCCTTTCGAGTCAATGCGCGAAGGTCTCCTTGACCGCCGCGACCATTCGCCTGACGTCGTCTTCGGCGAGCGTTCCGCCCTGCTCCCACGCCTGTGCGATCTGGAGGTCGCTGGCCGCCGCAGCCGCTGCGTGAACGCTCGTCGACCTGGCCTGCGCAACGGCCGGCCTTGCCATCGCCTGCGCGTGCGCGATCAAGCCACTGAGCAACTTGGGCAGCATTTCGCCCAGGTCGGCGCTGGCCTCTTCGCCCAGCTGCTGCGCGATCGGGGACATCGGCAGCAGGGCCGGCACGTCGGTGCGCTTTTCATCGCTCCAGATCAGCGAGGTTCCGAAGTGCCCGGCCGACGCCGTCCTGCGTCCCAGCAAGGCCCGCTGATGCGTCAGCTGGAACTGGCCGCAGAGGAACGCCAGCAGGCTCGTGTGGTCGTAGACATCGCTCAGAACGCCGCGCTGGATCCACGGAGAGACGAGGACGCAGGGCACTCGGACGCCGGTGGTGGCGTAGTCGAACGCCGGATGGGACGGCGCGTCGTCCGCACTCTGCGTCGGTTCGGGCGCGACGTGGTCGTAGAAGCCGCCGTGCTCGTCATGCAGGATGACGAGCAGTGGGCCGCGATCGACCGCACGGTCACGATGGCGTCCAGGGGCCCCGTGGGCATCAGCAGCTGGCCGTGGCACGAGCCCATCATGGCGAAGAAGCGGTTGGGCCAGGTGGGCCCCGGCACCGATGCGAACCACCGGTCGCACACGGCAAACTGCCTGGCCAGGCCGTGCAGCGCCGGCAACGCGCCATCCGCGAAATAGTCCATCACCGACTGCGCCGCGGCCTGCCGGACTTGCGGCGTCGCGTCCGCATATCCGGCCGTCCTGGACGCCGTGGCCTGCGCATCGGCCACGAAGCCCGACATCGGGCGAGGCGCGCCCGCAGCGCCGACCGGGCCCAGCTGCACCTGCGCGTTCGGGAAACTCGTGCTTCGGATCCAGGTTCAGCGGCAGGACAAGGTTGTTGCGCCGGGTCTGGGCGTACACCGTCCCGGAGGCATCGACGTTCACATGGCTCGTGGACGCGCCGTCGACGCCGCTCAGATCGCCCAGCATGTGGTCGAACGACCGGTTTTCGAGCATCAGCACCACCACGCGCTTGATGTTTTCAACGCCCATGTCGAATTCCTCCCGTCTCGGTGGTTAGAGGCCGCGAGGCCGTGCCCATGTCGGAGCCGGACGAAATCGAGCAGCTCTCTTCGCTTTGCTGCGCTAAGTGGCGGCCGGTGGCGCTGCGCCGCCCTTGTAGGCGTCGATCGCCCCGGCGAGGAAGTCATCGGCGATCTGCAGCATGGCCACGGCGCGGCCGGCCGCGACCACGACCGCCGCGAGGGCCGTGTCCATCGCGACGGTCTCGTCGACGACGGCCAGGTTGGGCGGGATGACCGTGGAGAACACGCTGACCAGGAAGGCCGCGTTGGCGTCGTCGAGGAAGCCGAGCCTCTCGGTCAGGTCCGCGACGGCGTCGCTCGCCTGCGAGCGTTCGTCGTCGTCCGTGGCATCGGTGTTGGCGATCTGGTCCTGCCGAGTGCGCTCGGCGACCAGCCGGGAACACGCGCTGTTGAACGAGCGCGTGTAGGTCTCCAACGGATGAACTTGGTCGTCTGGCATCGCCCTCTCGCTTTCTTGAGTTTCAGGTCGGTTCAGGCAATCGGCCTCGAGCCGCATGCGCAGTGGCTACTTCGGTGCCGCTGCGGCGGCCGCCTTGACCGCATCCGCCTTTGCGGCGGCGGCAACGGATTGGTCGGTCTTGGCCGCCGCCTGCTTGGCGTCCTCCACGGTCTTCACGTCCGCCTTGACGGCGTCCCGGATGTCCTGGATCGAGCTCTTGAGTTCGTCGAAGCGCACGCTTCGCGGAAGCTCGGTGCCCATCTTGGCCGCAGCGGCCTGGGCGGCCGTCATGTCGGCGGAGGTGCTTGGAAGCGGGGTCAGCAGGCCGTCGAGGCGCGCCTTGTCGTCCTTCTGCGACTGCGCGAGCGACGGCTCCATCGCCCCCATGAAGTCGGCGGCCGCAAGCAGCTTCTTCTTCAGCGGCTCTTCCTCGGTATCGCCTGCGGACTGCTTGATGATCGCCGTCAGCCGGTCGCGCATCGCGGCCTCGTCCAGGTACGTGCGCTGTTCCAGCATCGAGCCCAGTCGCGCCTGTTCCGCGGCACCGATGACGAACCTGAACTGGTCGAGTTGCAGGTCCAGCTGCGACATCAACTTGGTGGTGTGGTTGGCCTGCTCCAGAGCCGCCTTCGGCGTGGAGCAACCGGCGACCACGAGCAGACCGAGGGCCGCCAATCCGGCGGCCGGGAAACGTGCGAACGTGTTCATCAGTTCACTCCGATCGCAATGGCCAGCAGCATCAGGCTGTTCAGGAAGTCCTTGATGTCGGACGTCTTGATCCCGGACGCGCCGAAGTCCGCCATCAACTCCACGGACGGGTCGATGAGCACCTTCCACTGGTTGATGCCGGACTCGGCAAACGCGATGGGCTTCTCGTTGGCCAGCGCGGAGATCCGGTACCTGTTCTTGCCCAGCTCGGCGCGCTGGCGGCCCCAGACGTCCAGGTACCTCGACGAAGCGCGCCAGGCGCGCTCCTTGGCCTGTCGCTCGGCCGGGCTTGCACTTTTGTCGTACGGCTGGAGCAGCACGCGAAGCGGCTGCGCGGCGCGGGCCTGGATCACCGGATCGGCCAGCGAATCCTTCATCTGCTGGAACGAGTCGCCCTCGACGATCGTGAGGTCGACCTGCGATTGCAGAAGCGCGACGACCTTCTTGCGTCGATCGATCTCACGCTGGGCGATCTCGACGTTCTGCTGCCGGATGTTCTTCTCGATGACCAGCGGCAGCAGGTTGGGCTTGTCTGCGTCGGCCAGCGCGCTCCTGGCCTTGTCGGCGAGCGCCGGGAACAGGGCCAGCGACACCGCCGCATGATTCGAACCATCGGGCGCGCCCTGGCCTTGCGACACGTCGTCGTACGTCGCGAGGAACTGCTTGAGCGAGTCCAGTTCGGACTGCGAGTGCGCCAGGACGGCGAAGGAGTTCTGCGCGGAGTTGATGGCCTTGTCGGCCTGCTCGAGCTTGGCGAAGGCGGCCTTCACGTCGGCGTCCGAGGTGCCCGGCTTCGACGCCAGCGCATCGGCCTTCGCCTTGTAGTCGGCCTGCGCGCGCTTGAGGCTGTCGGCCAGTTGCTGGGCCTTGATCTGGTCGGCCTGGACTGCTTCGCGCTCGCTCTCGAGCGCGCGGAATGCGGCGCCGGCCGCTCCGGAATGGGTCGACAGCTTGGCGGCATCGGCCTGCGCCTGACACGCGCTGACGATCCCGTCCTGGGCGCCATTCCACGAATCCTTCTGGTTGTCCGAGGCTCCTGCGAAGAGCCTTTCCCGAAAGGCCGCGAGCTGGGTCTTGTCCAGGGCCACTGCGCAGCCTGGCATGTCGATGCTCGCGATGCTCAGTCCCCTGGCCGCCCGCAACAGGTCTTGCGACGCGTTGTCCGAGGCGTTGCGCGCGGCCTGGAAGTCCGCGCTGGTGGTGCCGGTTCCCAGGGCATCTGCCAGGCCCTTGTCGACGAGCGCGGTGAATTGCGCGACCGTCATGGTCGACGCCATCCGCGACGCCGCCTCGCTTCGACGCGTGCTCCAGAGGTCGTCCTCGATGGACAGCTGCTCGTCGAGCAGCGCGGCCAGGTTCTTTCTGGGAACCTCGATCTGCGACTTGAGATCGACCTTGGTCCATGCGGCCTGAACGGCCTGACCCTGCTTGTCGCGGGTCTCGCTGTACATCGCGCAACCGCAGGTCATCCAACCCACGACGGCGATCGCGGACATCGCCCGAACTCGACTCCAAAGCATGACGTTCCTCCCGACGCTCCATCGCATGCACGGTCAAGCCTCGAGGCCTTGCCGGGGCGCATCCGCGGCACCGCTACCCTCTTGGCGTGACGCCCGTGGCAACAAGAAGTATGAGCTTCGAGTTACAACCTTGGGCGGCGTCAAATTGGGGGGTGCCCAGTTCGCGTCCGTCGAGACTCGCTGCAAACATCACGATGCAGGCGGATGGCCCGCCTTGGGGTAGCCTGGACAGATGCAAGACTTGCTTCAACAACTCCGGGCCCTCGAGGTGGAGCTTCATCATCCCGGGGCGCGCTCCCGCCGTTCGCGCCTGGGAGAGTTGCTTCATCCCGAGTTCACCGAGGTCGGCAGATCGGGACGGACATACGACCGAGAGACGGTGCTTGGATTCCTGACGTCCCAGAGCACGTCCGCACAGGTCGAATCCGTGGAGTTTCGGTTGACGCTGCTTGCGCCAAAGGTTGCTTTGCTGACCTACCGGAGTGCACATCGGCGGCCCGACGGAGATCTGGACCTGCACAGCCACCGATCGTCGATCTGGGTGAATGAAGCCATCGGGTGGCAATTGCGCTACCACCAAGGGACGCCCGCGGCCCAGCCGTGGTGAGACTTGCCGCCAGGCAACAGGGTGGTCGAACGGCCAGTGGTGGGTAGGAAGCCGGCGATCAGTCCCCGTACCGTGGGTGTGTACCGGGCCTGGCGCCCAGGTGCGCGCCCTCAGGAGCCCGCACGCCGCTCGCGGGCGCGCGTGGCCCCGAGAACGCCGAGGCCGACCAGGAGCAGCATGCCCACGGCCGGTTCGGGCACCGCGCCGGCCACGCTGGTCGTCATAGGCGTCATCGTGCCGGTAAAGTCCCCCGCCGATTCGAAGCTCAACCCTCTGACGAATGCGGTGCCGTTGGCAGGATCGAGTCCGGCGGTGGTCTCGATCCCGCTCACGGTGAATGCCGCAACGCCGCCGGCGCCGAAGAAATATTGCTCGTCGTGGGCAAGCGACACGCTGTGCGTGCCGGTGCTGTCGGTATAGGTCAGGGTGTATTCGCCGTCACCGACGTCCGGCAACAAGACGGACTTGAAGTCCGGATCGCCGGCACCGATGGCATAGTGGTAGCCGGTCGCCACTGCCGGGTCGATGAAGGTGATGCGATCGGCATCGACGCCGCCGACATGGAAGTTGTAGACGCCGCAGCTGTCGATCGTGGGGAGCGCGACGTCGGTCGGCGCGCTGCCGGTGAGCGGCGCGAAATCGAAGAAGGAATTCGAGCGCGAGAAGATCAACTGGTTGCCAGCGCCAGGCCCGAAAGGCACGCCGCCGCGGCTCTCGATCAACTGGAAGTTGATGGCATGGCTACCCGTGGTCGACAAGCCGATCTAACTGGGAAGCGTGAACGACGTGGTCGAAGGACTCAGGCTGCCGCTGTAGATGATGTCGTCGGTCCCGTTGGCCAGGCGGATGCCCTTGTCGTAGACATTCACCCTGAAGCCATCCGGCACGAAGCCTGCGGGAATGCTCCAGGTCAATGTCGGCGTGACGCCGTGGCCGGACAAGGTGACGGACACCGGGAACGGCACCGACGTCACGCCTGTGAGCGACGGCGTGGTGACCGTGGTCACCGCCCCGCCCCGTGCGAACGCGATCGTCCATGGGTTGAGCCGGGTGTCCTTGTAGGGCGCACTCCATGCACAGAAATCCGGGTTGACCGAGAGCGGCGCGCAGTCCGCGGGCCCGGAGACATAGCCCGTCACGGCCGTGCCCGTGATCGTGACGCCGGCTGAACCGCCGACGATGTCGACCCCGAATTGGAAGTGTTCCCCAACGCTGATGCCGACGTCGTTGGCACTGCGGTTGTCGAGGAACAGGTTGACCGTGCCGGGTACGACCTCCGGTGCCCCGCTACCCGCCTACGCGGGCGACACGGCCGTCCCACCGCATATCGCGAACCAGATCGGATGACGCCGGAATTGCTGCATGATGCACCTCCAACCAATAGCCGAACTCTTCACGCCTGCGCGAACATCGACGCGCAGCGCGCTGAATTTACGCACTCCGTACAGCGCGGGGAATAGCGCCGTGCACTCGGCCGTGACATCGATCTGGGGAGTTCGACGCGTTGGAAAGCCTGTATTCAGGCAGGGTTCAGGCGCGGGCTGCGGGCAGGCCGGTGTGCCCGCCCGCTTGTTTGTTCCAACTCCTACCCCGCCATGACACCAATGCGACGCCTGATGGCCGTTCTCCCTGCCTGCGTTCCAACCTGGGCTGTGGCACAAACCAACGACTACCAATGTAGTCCTGGCGTTGTCTATCAGTTGGGCCCATGTGCGCCCGGCTGGAATACGCGCCCGGTCATGAAGCCGGTTGCTGCGCCTCCTGTGGCGAAGGTCATCAGAGGAATGACGGCGTCCGAGGTGGTGCAGGTCATGGGGCTGCCGGAGAAGGTGCTGCTCCAAGGGACGGCAGAACATCCTATGCAGCGTTGGATCTACCGGGCAGAAGGCGACAGTACGCCAGAAGTCGTCTTTTATCGCGGCGCCGTGTTGCGTGCCGGCATAAGCATGAGTGTCCTCATGCCAGCCGCCAACATGGGACTTGGTGAGTAGGCTAGGCACCGCGTCGACGCCCTGCGCGACACAGCGAATGTCAGCCAAAGCCGCCCACGCTGCACGCCCCTATGCGCTTCTTCATGACAATACAGTCCATGGCGAAGCCGCGAGGTGATTGATATTTCGACGTGCGCTCGCTTGAAAATCCGCTCGCTTGATAGAACCCTTCGGCGTTCAGGGTCGACTCCAGAATGAGCCACTCCAAGCCTGAGGCTAGCGCCGTCTCTTCCAGGAACCGCATCATTGCCGAGGCGATGCCTCGGCGTAGATAACGAGGATCGACAAAGATCGCGTCGACCTGGCCCGTTGAGAGATCCACAGCACCCGAGGCGACAACGGCGCCGTCAAGGTCAATGACGTAGCAGGAGTCGCTGACGAATTTCGAGAACGCCGGCGGAGGGATCTCGCCATCGGTCCATTGCGCTATCGTGTCGGCCGGATAATGCCCGGCGCACTGGTGTCGAATCGCTGCATTTCTCAGCTGAAAGACTGCGAGGACGTCGCTCTCGGTGCCTTTGCGCGGAAGGTACATGGTAGATGGCCGGGGTGGGCGAGGTCTCCCACTTTAATCGGAGCACGCTGAAGGCGCGTCGCTCAATAGCCGACAGCTTTCACGAGGGAATTCCAGCAGACCTTCATCACGGTAAGCTGCTGCCAGCTGCGTCGATGGTCTTGCGATCACTCCGACCACCTTCAGACAACACGCGGCCACTGGCGCTCCGTTGCCCACGGCTGCTTTCACGCAACGCCCAGGCGTTGCACCAGATTCTGTTGCCCATGACCCATCAAGATCGCTTTCTGGCATACCTTCAAGCCTACGAGTCGCGGGATATTGCCCGCGTCGCGGACATGCTGGCCGACGACGTGTCGCTGCGCGACTGGAAGATTTCGGTAAGCGGCAAGGCTGCGGCCGTGGCCGAGACTCAGGCCAATTTCGACGCGAGCCGCTCAATCGAGATTCATCCGCTGCGCCTCCACGTTGGCGAGGCTTCCGTGGCAGGCGAACTCAGAATACTGGTCGACGACAACATCGAACTCTTCGTCGTCGATGTGCTGGATTTCGATGCGCAGGGAAAGATCCGCGCCATTCGAGCATTTCTGGGGCGAGGCGATGCGTAGTGTGTCCAGGAGCACATGGATGCAGAGGCCGAAGTCGCCAATCCGCGTCGCGGAACACGCGCAATTGCAGTCGCAGGCCACGAACCGCCGATCGCCGGCGCCAGCTCTGCGGCGACTTCCTGCGAGTTGTGTGATGCGCGGCGCGCCTCAGTCTGCAGGCTCCAGAGCAGCCACCAGGTCCAATTCGAGGCATGCATTTCGTGGAAGCTCTGCAACTCCGACGCTCGTACGCGCGTGACGCCCTCGTTCGGAGCCGTACAGCTCGAAGGCCAGAACAAGGCACCGACCCACCTTCGCTGAAAGACAAATGAAACGTGCATCGATTGCACTTTGCGCTGCATTCTTCTCGCTCCGTTGCTGCGAAGCGTTGGCGGACTCTATCGACACGAGCGATGGTCCAAAGTCAGCAGCTTGTGACGTGTCTGTTCAAGCGAATCTCAAAGCCGAGGTTGTACGTCTGGCGGGCGCTCGCAACGCTTCCGACGCCTGGCTGATGGTGCAAACCCTTCTCTGTGGGCGAGGCGTGTCCGCACACTCGATCGTTGCGGCCCACTCCTCGCAGTCGGTACGCTACGTCATGGATGGGCCGAACGCCGATCCACCAAGGACGCTGAAGCGCGATGCGCCTGAACTCCGCGAGGCCTATCTGAAGGGAAAGGCTTGGGGCCCGATGGCGCATGACGACGGGAATGCAGTGGCCGTGGTGGCTTGGACCAACCAGATCTGTTGGGCCCACTTCAATCTCGAGTTCACGGGAACGAAGTGGGCATTGGTTGAGATCGGCGGTGGATGCGACTAGATCTTTGGCAATGAGCAATGACGTCGGCCTGGAGTCGGCCCCAAGCCGTCATCAGCGACCGCCCGCTCACGGGTCGGTTGCGAAGCCGGAGCACTTTCGCCAACGGCGATACTTGCGACATGCCTTGGCACCAAGGTGACTGGATTGAAGACGAGGAATCGATCGCGAGCCCGCCCGCGCGCCAGGCGACTGCGGGGTCGATCGCTGAGGCTGCGTTGGAGAGACCGAGGCCGATGCGGGTTGGCCGGAGTCGCTGAACGCGGTTCGCGAGGAAGCCGCGCGCGGTCTGCGGCCTGGGTGGATAGATCCGGCGACTCGCAGCTGACCGCCAGTAGCGGGGGAAAGTGGCGGCCCGACTCCGGGAGATTCTCCTGTGCACGCAGCCGACACCAGCCTTCCGCTCGAACCCCAAGTTCGAGAAGTCCTCTCGCAGGTGCTGCTTGTGTAGATTCATCGCGGGCCGTTCGTCAGCGCGTGCGTGATGACACGAGCGCCGTGTGACGAGCGTGCGGCCGCCGCACCGTGCCTGCGGCCCGCGTGCTACGCATGCACCATGGCCCGCCGCTTCAGGAGCCCCATCGACTGGACTTCATGCGCGCCATCCGCCGTTCGCTTTCTGCACGTCAAGGGCAAGATCGTCGTCGTGAGCGTGCCGTTCGACCAGAACCTGGAGGACAACGGATTGGCGGACGAGGCCTACTCGCAAGCCGCGCGGCCGCGATTCCGTGCCCCTGCGGCGCTCGCCAGGCTGGGTGCGGTCGGCGCGCTGGTGCGCTCGGCCGGCGGTGCCGACTATCGGCTGCCGCACACCGGCTCGAGCGACTGGCCCGCCGGCGTGACGCCGATCCCCAGCGCGGCCCTGACTGCCGAAGACGATCTCCTGATCCAGCGGCTCGCGGCACGCGGGCCCGTGACGATGAAGCTCACGCTGACGCCGCGCACCCTGCCCGACGTCGACAGCCACAACGTGATCGCCGACCTGCCGCGAGGCCGGGCGGCCTCGGCACGGACATCTGGCCGCTGCAGGAGGCCGGCGTCGCCGCGTTCGAGCCCATCGTGGATGGCCGCCACTACTTCGATTTCCATCACACCGCGGCGGACACGCTGGACAAGGTCGAGCCCGACGCCATGCGCCGGCAGGTCGCGCTGCTGGCGGTGCTCGCGTATATCCTCGCGGAGAGCGCGCAGCCGGTCGTGGCGACGACGGACGCGAAGCTGCAACTAGCTGATGCAGCGAGCGTCCGCTTCCGGGCAATGAGTTCGGCGATCACGAAGCCCGCAACGGCTCGGCGGCGTTACGATCTGCCAAGCCGCTCTCGGGCTGCGCGAGGCAATGAGCGGACGTTCGCTATCGACCGCTTTGGACGCGTCGCGTCAATCACGGTCTTTGCCTCCACTGGTGCCGCCGCGACCTCGCATGACGGCTTGCGGCGGCAAGAATGGGCCGATTCCGGTTGATGTGAGTTTTATGAAGACTATCGCCCCCATCGTCCTGGCTGCTTTGCCATTCTTTTCCGCCGCACAAGCCACACAGGCGTCCTCTTGCGGCGCAACCGTCTTTGACGTGGCAGGTCGCTTTACCGGCTTCTCTAATTTTTCTCCCTTGAACCGCGAGCGTGTGGTCGCCGCGACATGCAAAGCGGCGTCTGGCAGCCCTGGCGTACAGGTGGCTGCGTTTGCCTACTCGACGCAACCAGTCGGAAAGCAGATGTCAGTCGACGAGGCAAAAGAGCTTGCAGTGATGCTCATAGACGCCGGGCATCGCCGGGTACTCGCGAGTTACAAGCAACGCGTGGACGAAGACGCGCTCACACGAATTGACGAACACAGTCTAAGCCTCGACAGCGCGTCCTACCTGTTGGCGCCCGGGGTGCGAGCATACGGTTTGCGCTTTCATAGCGCAGCCGGCAGCGCAAGTTGTGCTGACCAGACGTTCGACCAACTACTGTCTCTGTTCGTCACGTCAGGCACGGCCATGCGACCTGTTCTCCGGCTGAACATGTCGGTCGAGCGCGCCATCTCGGGCTGTATAGGCGCGGCCGTCCCCGGCTACGTGGTCGAACCAGCAATGCTGACAGTCGCAATTGCACCGACAAGCAGCCACGGATACGCTGACTTGGTCGTGCGCGCGAAAATCGCCCCGTTTGGATCGGAGACCGCGAAGCATGTGCCGAAGCAACGCAGCGAGACACGCACTCTTCGCTACGACGGGCAACGGTACGTCGTACCGGAGCAGGAGGTTTGGTGGCTGAAAGACGTGGGACTTTGAAGCGAAGCGCGTACTTGGGCCAACAATGCGTTTTCGACGTCGTGCGTTCCTGTTGACGGCCAGGAGCAGACCTTGACTACTGACGGCTTTCGGACGAGCGATTGCGGCAGTTGAGCAGCGATTGGCGCCTCTCAAGGCAACGAAACGGTTTCTACATGCCTCTCAATTTTCGTCCAGCCACATCCCAGGACATTGCGGCCTGCATTGAAATTCGTGGTCGCACGCGGGAGAACGCAGTGCCGGCAGCCCGTCTCGCCGAGCTCGGAATCACCGAGGCCTCGTGGTCAGGTCAAGTCCGACAAGGCGACTTGCTGGGATTCGTCGCCGAGGATGGGGCACTCGTCGGTTTCTGTTTCGGCGATGTCGCTACTGGTGAAATCGTCGTGCTTGCGCTTCTGCCAACCCATGAGGGGCTCGGGCTAGGTCGTCAATTGCTGAGCCTGACCGCCGATCATCTGAAGTTGCTGGGTCATTCCCGCCTGTTCCTGGGCTGCTCCGACAATTCATCTCATCGGTCCCACGGCTTCTATCGCCGCCTCGGTTGGCTGCCCACCGGGCAAAGGGACAGATTCGGCGACGAGGTTCTCGAGTTCGACACGGCGAATCTTGTTGCACCCGTTCGACCTCTGTCACTGTAGTCGCCGTGAGGCGCCTGCCGGCCA
>OUNM011090044.1_pt1 | contig 12227 bp, 10 predicted proteins | sample 1769961 | NCBI WGS metagenome assembly OUNM01 (sample SAMEA3914820, study PRJEB12502) | metagenome | biome: forest; material: soil | place: USA | collected 2012-03-12 | depth 0.3 m
GTACGTGGGAATGCAGGCCGCCATGGAGATCCAGAGGGCGGCGAAATTCCAGCAGCCCCAAGTGCGGGATTCGATGGGGATCGGCGCGAGGTCGGCGTTGGAAAGGGAACTTTCCACGCCTACCACAGGGGGAACGGTGGTTTCGTACGGCATTTCAGACACTGCCGAGTATGCAGCAGAGTTAATGCCAATAACGAGAATTACTTGCGAATATTAGTCGCCGTAGCCACCGGGGTGTTTGACGTGCCAAGCCCAGGCGCTCTCCACGATGGTGCGGATATCCTGGAACTTGGGCGCCCACCCGAGATGGGAACGGACCTTGTCGGAGGCGGCGACGAGCCGCGGAGGATCACCCGCGCGGCGGGGCTTCTCGAGGGCCTTGATGTCCTTGCCGGTGATCTCGCGGCAGGCGGCGATGACTTCCTTGACGGAAGTGCCCCCACCCGTGCCGAGATTGAAGCGGTCGCTCTTCTCGGCTTTGAGCGCGAGAATGTGGGCCTGAGCGAGGTCGAGGACGTGGATGTAGTCTCGCACGCAGCTGCCGTCTTCGGTGGGATAATCGGTGCCGAGGATGTCGACGGATTCCGTTTGGCCGAGGGCCACCTTGAGGATGTTCGGGATGAGGTGGGTCTCGATGCGGTGGTCTTCCCCGTACTTCTCCGAAGCGCCGGCGGCATTGAAATAGCGGAGGGCGACGTATTTCAGGTCGTGAATTTCGTCGTACCAGCGGAGGATTTTCTCGAAGAGGAGCTTCGACTCGCCGTAGGGGTTGATGGGATTTTGCGGGATGGATTCGTCGAGCGGCACGCGGTCCGGAATGCCAAAGGTGGCGCAGGTGGACGAGAAGACGAATTTCTTCACGCCATGCTCCACGGCGGCATCGAGGAGATTGATGCCACTGCAGACGTTGTTGCGGAAGTACTTCGAGGGATTGGTCATCGACTCGCCGACCAGGGCGTTGGCGGCAAAGTGCATCACGGCGTCGGGCATCACCTCGCCCATGGCGCGCTTGATCACATCGCGATCAGCCAGGTCGCCTTGAAAAAACACGGCGCGCGGATCGACCGCCTTGCGATGGCCTTCGCTGAGATTGTCGAAGACCGCGACTTTGTAACCTTCGTTCAGGAGTTGCTCGACGCAGACGCTGCCGATGTAGCCGGCGCCTCCGGTGACAAAAATGTTTTTCATGGGAAAAGGCAGATTATCGCGGCTGAAGCGACAATCAAGATCGGGCTTTGGAAGATGGCAGTGCGATTAATCACATACTCTTTCGCGAGGCCACGGGAGGCGGGCGGATTTAGCCCGCGAACTGGCCGATGGCATCCTGCAGGGCGCGCTCGTCGCCCACAGAGAAATCATCACCGGCCTGGAGGACGACAGATCCGCCCTGGTCGTTGACGAACTCGATGAGCAAGGGGCGCTTGCCCGGGTGCTTTTTCACCGCTTCCAGGATGTTCGGAAGATCGGACTCGGAGAGCTTGCGGCGGGCGAGCTTGAGGAGCACGGGACGGGCCGAGGATTTGGGCTTCAGAGCGGCGACCGAACCGGCAATGGCGCGCACCGCCTCATCGCGCACGCTCAGCTTGGCCGAGACCTGCACAACGGAGCCTGGCACCAGGAGGGCGGCGTTTTTGGTGTAAACTTCATCCCAGGCCATCATCTCGATCTGGCCGGTGAAATCTTCCAACTGGATGACGGCGAAGGGGCGGCCGTCTTTCTTGGTGAACTTCTTCTCCACGGTCCCGATCATGCCGGCGAGGCGGAGCGTGCAGGGTTCCTCCACCTTGAGGGCGGTGGCCACGGAGCTGTTCTTGGGATTGTCGAAATGGCCGACATAGGCGTCGAGGGGATGGCCCGTAATGTAGTAACCGAGCAGTTCCTTCTCAAAGGAGAGCATCTCATTGCGCGGCCAAGGTTCCACCTTGGGGCCGGAGGCACTGGCGGGTGACGGCGCGGAAGTCTCAAACGCATCGAAAAGCGCCCCCTGCCCGCTTGCGCGGTCGCGCTGGACGGCGGCGGCGGCGGACATGGCCTGCTCGAGATCGACGAAGAGCTGGGCGCGGGATTTCTTGAAACTGTCGAAGGCCCCGCACTTGACCAGGCTTTCGAGGATTTTTTTGTTCACCGTACGGGAGTCGAGTCTCGAGCAAAAATCCTCGAGCGAAGGAAACTTCCCAGCCTTCTGGCGCTCCTCGATGACAGATTGCATGGCGCCCGCGCCCACGTTCTTGATCGAGGCGAGGCCGAAACGAATGGCCGTGGTCTCTCCATACGGCTCGGGACGGAAATGCAGGCCGCTGCGGTTCACATCGGGCGGCAGAACCTTGATGCCCATGCGGGTACACTCGGCGATGACCTCGGCGATGCGATCCGTGGTGGAGGCATCGAAGGTGAGCAGCGCGGACATGAACTCCACCGGGAAGTGGGCCTTGGCGTAGGCGGTCTGGTAGGAGACCCAACCGTAGGCGGCACTGTGGGACTTGTTGAAACCGTATTCCGCGAATTTCGCGATGAAGTCGAAGATCGCGTGGGCCGTGGCGTTGGGGATCTGGTTGACGCGCAGACAGCCTTCCACAAAGCGGATGCGCTCCTTGGCCATCTTCTCCTTGTCCTTCTTACCCATGGCGCGGCGCAGCAAATCGGCGTCGCCGAGGGAGTAGCCCGCGAGCACGTTGGCGGCGCGCTGGACCTGTTCCTGATACACCATGATGCCCTGGGTTTGGGCACACACCTGCTCGAGCAAGGGATGGGCGTAGGAGACCTTCTTTACGCCTTTTTTACAGGCGATGTAGTCGTCGATGAACTGCATCGGGCCGGGACGATAAAGCGCGCCGATGGCGATGATGTCTTCGATGGAGTTTACATCGAAACGTTTGCAGCAATTCGTAATGCCGCCGCTTTCCATCTGGAAGATGCCGAGCGTTTCGCCGCGGTTGTAGATATCGAAGGAGGGCTTGTCCTCCGTGGGGATTTTCGCGAGATCGAAATCGGGCACCTTTTGCCGGATCATGGTCACGGCGTCCTCCAGCACGGTGAGCGTCTTGAGGCCCAGGAAGTCCATCTTGAGCATGCCGAGCTCAGTGAGGCCGTTCATCTCAAATTGGGTGACAACTTCGTCGTCCTTGCCCCGGCAGAGCGGCAGGTATTCGTCGAGCGGCCGGTCACCGATGACCACGCCGGCGGCGTGAATGCCAGTGTTGCGGCTGAGGCCTTCCAAGACCATGGCGTGATCCCACAGGGCGCGGGTGGCCTGCTCATTTTCGATGGAGGCCTTGAGCTCGGGGTTCTTTTCCGCCGCGCTGGCCAGGGTGATGTTCAGCTCATTGGGAATCATCTTGGCCAGCCGATCGGCATCGCCATAGCTCCAGCCGAGGACACGGGCGACGTCGCGGATGACGCTCTTGGCGCCCATGGTGCCGAAGGTGACGATCTGGGACACGCAGCGCTCGCCATATTTGCGACGCACGTAGTCGATGACCTCGCCACGGCGTTCCATGCAAAAGTCCACGTCGATATCGGGCGGGCTGATGCGCTCGGGATTGAGGAAGCGCTCGAAGATCAGTTCGTAACGAATGGGATCGATATCCGTAATACCCAGGGCGTACGCGATGATCGACCCTGCGGCGGAACCACGGCCGGGGCCCACCGGAATGCCCTGGCTGCGGGCGTAGGCGATGAAGTCCCAGACGATGAGGAAATAACTGATGAAGCCGGTTTTCTCGATGACGCCGAGTTCGTACTCGAGGCGCTCCTTGAGTACGGGATTTTCCGCCACGCGCTCACCGTAGCGGTCGCGCATGCCCTGCCAGCAAAGGTCGCGGAGGTATTGCTCACGGGTCTGGCCGGGAGGCGGCTCAAAGGCGGGATACTTGGGTTTGCCAAACTCCATCTCCAGATTGCACTGCTCGGCCACGTGCAGGGTGTTGGTGATGGCCTCGGGGATCTCGGAGAAAAGCGCGGCCATCTCCTGCGGGCTCTTGAAATAGAGCTCGGGCGAGTAGCGCATGCGCTTTTCATCGAGCACCATGGAACCGGTGCCGATGCAGAGCATCACGTCGTGAGACTCGTGATGGCTGCGCTCGAGAAAATGGACGTCGTTGGCGGCGACCACTTTCAGATCGAGCTCGCGGGCAATCTTGATGAGCTCGGGATTGTTGCGGCGCTGGAGATCCATGCCGTGGTCATGGATCTCGATGTAGTAATTCTCCTTGCCGAAAATATCGCGATATTTTCCGGCGAGCTGGCGGGCACCGGCGAGGTCGCCGGCGGTGATGCGGCCGTTTACCTCGCCCTTGATGCAGCCGCTGAGCACGACGAGACCGGCGGAATGCTTGGCGAGCATCTCGTGATCGACGCGGGGCTTGTAGTAGAAGCCCTCCAGATGCGCGGCGGAGATGAGCTTCACGAGGTTGCTGTAGCCTTCGCCACTGGCCGCCAACAGGGTGAGATGGGAGGATGCTTCCTTGCCCGACGAGGCATTGCGGTCGTGCATCGAACCGGGAGCCACGTAGGCCTCGCAGCCGACGATGGGCTTGACCTTGGCCTTTTGAGCGGCCTGGAAAAACTCGACGGCCCCGAAGAGATTGCCGTGGTCGGTCATGGCCACGGCGGGCATGCCAAATTCGGCGGCTTTTTTGACCAGGTCCTTCGTGCGAATCGCGCCATCGAGCAGTGAATACTCGGTGTGGCAATGCAGATGAACGAAGGAATCGGAAGCCATGTCAGCCTACTATAAAATGCGAAAGCCGACGAGCAAGGATTCCCGTCGGCTTTTGCAAAATGAGTTGAGAAATTTGCCTAGGCTTCCCCTCTAAGGCGGAAGAATGTGATCACGCCGAACGTGCTGGCCGTTGAGGTCAACGGCCCCTACCAAACTGCGGTGCCAACCGGGAAAGATCGCGGGCGCTATAGCGACAGCTCTCTAGGCTAGAGCCTCGAGGCGCCGAATAATCTCGGCTTTTCCAGAGGCCCCCACGGTCTGCGCCTTCTTCTCTCCTGCTTTGAGGTAAAGAAGCGTTGGAACACTACGAACTCCAAATTTTTTAAAAGTTTCAGGAGCATCGGCAAAGTTTGCTTTCGTAATCTTAAACTTGCCCACATTTTCCTCCGCGATTTCCTCGATGACGGGAGCGAGCATTCGACAGGGAGGACAACCCTCCGACCAGAAATCCACCAGCATCGGCTCGGTCGCAGAAGCGACGATGTTTTCAAAGTTGGAGTCGTTCAACTCCACGACATTTTCGTTGGCCATGAAGCCAATATAAAATGCGAAAGCTGAGGGGCAAGGATTGCCGTGGGTTTTTGTGAAATGAGTTGGGGGAAGTGCAGCCCGGCGGTAGCCGGGTGGGCCGAATTTGGCACAGTCCGCTGGGCGGGAACGCCAGGGGACTGGCGTTGCTACAGCAAAAGCACGACGCGCCAAGGCGGGACGCGGAATTGAACGGCGGCTGACACAGAGGTCAGCCCTCCCGGGCCTATCGCTCCAATGGCGGTTTTCGGACTTCTCGAAAACTACAGTTGCTTCAGCAAATGCAAAAGCCGACGGGCAAGGAATCCCGTCGGCTTTGGCAAAAAGAGTTTAAGAAATCGTCTTAGACGAGCGCCTCGAGGCGGCTGATGATAGCCGCTTTGGGCAGGCCGCCCATGTGCTGCTCCTTTTTCTCACCGCCCTTGATGAAGAGGAGGGTGGGAATATTGCGCACGCCAAATTTGGCGGACGTTTCAGGAGCGTCATCGACATTGACCTTCGCGATCTTGAACTTCCCGACGGTCTCACCGGCGATCTCGTCCACCACGGGACTGAGCATGCGGCAAGGCCCGCACCAGGGAGCCCAGAAATCCACCAAAATCGGTTCCGTGGTGGAGCCGATCACACTATCAAAATTGGAGTCGTTCAACTCCACAACATTTGCACTAGCCATAGGATTGGAATGTAGCAGGGAAACCAAGTCGCGCCAGCGATCTTGCCCCCTTTGTAACAGATTTTAGGGAGAGTTCCCGACTAGCTGATGAAGATCCAGACCTGCAGGCCAAGAGCGATGACGGCAACGACCAGAGCCGCCGCACCAATGGCAGGGCTCACATCGGCCGAAGCGGGAGCCGCTTCAGGCTGAGGAGCAACCGTGATGGAAGCCGAGGTCGAGACCGACTTGGAAGCAGAAGCCGCGGGCTTCTTCTGGAGCTGAACCGTCGCCTGAGGCATGCCGGGCTTGGGCCCGAGAGAGCTCGGGGGAACCTTGGCAGTTTCCTTTTTGCTCTCCGAGGTCAGAGGAGCCGGAGCAATGGCACCAGCCGCAGGGGCCTTGGGAGCCGCCGGAGCGATGGAAGCCGAAGGTAACACGGTACCAGCAGGAGGCGCCGGAGGAGCGGATGGTGGCGCGGGAGGCGCGACCGCGCCGGGAGGCTTGGGAGCCAGCGGCGGAGCGGAAGGAGGAGCCGGAGGCTTGGGAAGTGAAGGAGCCGAAGGTGGCGCCATGGGAGCGGGAGGCGCCACGGCCGAAGGAGGGGCCACAGGAGCGCCTGGAGCACCAGGGGGCTTCTGGACGGGTTTGGGAGGCAAATTGATCATCGCGGTTTCGCGAGGATTAGAGGCCAAGGGTTGACCATCCCGACGCGGTGGTAGGACGATGCGTACGGTTTCCTTCTTGGGTTCGGACATAAGCGTTTGGGGTTAAAAGCAGCGTTGGACTAACGGGTTATCAATTCCAAATTCCACGGGGACTGTCAATAAAACCAGTGTAAACCGGTAAAAATATTACGGTTGAGCCGCAGCGGTCGGTTGGGCGCTGGCGGTTTTGGCCGGCTGCGACAACTCGATGAAGTCCTTCATGATGCGCAACGCCTCGTTGCGAATGGCATCGGGAGGCACGGGGCCGGGCTTCTTGCTCTTGTCGTCGTCCTCGTCGTCGTCAGCAGCAGCCGCTTTCTTCTCATCCCCGCGATCGAAGGCCACGGCGCGAAGCTTGGGCGCATTCACGTCGTCGAGCTTGAGCTCGTAATCCTGCACGGCGAGCGCCGGGCCACGGGCCTCGCGTTCCTGATCCCGGGTTTCCTTGCGTTTCTTTTCGTCGGCCAGCTCCTTGCGGCGGTCCTTCTCGTTGAGCGACACCGAGTTCTCGGTAATTCTTTCGCGCAGACGCTTCATGTCGTCCATGGTGTAGAGAAACTCAGGATCCTTGGCCACGCGGTCCAGGGAACGAGCCTTCAACTCGGGAATAAAGAGCGGGCTGGTGGATTCCGTGATCTTCACCGGGGCGACTTCGTCGTAAACCAGCCGGTTTTTCAGCGAACCTTCGCCAATCTCGGGATTATCCGTGAGCGAGGGCAAGACGATGTCGGACTCCACGCCCTTGAGCTGGGTGGAACCGCCCTTGACCCGGTAGAATTTCTGAATGGTCAGCTTGAGGGCGCCTGCATCCGAGGAACTGAGGCTGAAGAAGGGCATCAGGCGCCCGAGATCGAGCACGGTCTGCACGGTGCCCTTACCAAAGGTCCGCTCGTCGCCAATGATGACGGCGCGGCCATAATCCTGTAAGGCGGCGGCAAAGATTTCGCTGGCCGAGGCGCTCATGCGATTGACCAGCACGATGAGGGGGCCGCTATAGGCCACGCTGGGGTCGGTGTCGGGAGAGACCGTGATCTTGCCATTGGAATCCTTGGCCTGAACGACGGGGCCCTTGGGAATGAAGAGGCCGGTCAGGTTGATCGCCTCCTCGAGGGAGCCGCCACCATCCTTGCGCAGATCGATGACCAGACCCTGGATGCCTTCCGTTTTCAAACGGCCGATGAGAGCCGCGACGTCGGCCGTGGTGCTCACCGGGTCGCCCTTGCCATCCATATTGGCATAGAAGGAAGGCAGCGTGATCCACCCCACCCGCGTGTTTTTGTCACTGGGTCCACCCAGATCGAGAACCTCGGCCTTGGCGGCGGAGTCCTTGAGATTCACTTTATCACGTTTAATCACGACAACCTTGCGCTTGGAAGGATCGGTGGCGTTGCCGGGAATAACCATGAGACGCACTTTCGTGCCTTCCTTGCCGCGAATCTTCTCGACCACCTTGTCGAGTTTCATGTCGACCACGTCCTCAAATTCCCCATCGCCCTGGGCCACAGCGGCGATGCGATCATTGACCGCCAGATGCCCTTCCTTGTCGGCGGGACCGCCCGCCACGACCTCGCGGATCTTGGCGTAGCCATCTTCCGAGGTAAGCACGGCGCCCACACCCACGAGCGAGAGCTTCATGGAGATCTGGAAATTTTCGAGATCCGATGGGCTGAGATACTCGGAGTGCGGATCGTAGGTCTGAGCCAAGGCGCTCAGGAAGGTCTTCACCACATCGGCGTCCTCCATCTCGTCCACATTGCGGAGGATCTGGTTGTACCGCTTGGTCACCGTCTCCTGAGGAGGACGCAGCTTCAGCTCGGCCAGATCTTCCCGGAGCAGTTGGGCCTCGACCTGATTTTGCCAGATGCGGTCGGCCTCGGCCATGTCCTTGGGCCAGGCAGCATCCTGCCGGTTGATCTCGACGGTGCGATTGCTGTCGAAATTATACTTCTTCTGCACGAGCTTCTTGCTCTTGCCGAGACGGTCTTCCACCCGCTGCTTGAAACGGGCAAAAATCTCCCGGGCGGGAGCAAGATCGCCCCGCAGCACGCTGTCTCCGAGGTTGGATCCGTATTTTTGCTGGAACTCGTCCACATCGCTCTGGAGGAAGTAGAGTTTGTTGTAATCCAGCGTGGTCAGATAGGTCTGGAGAAACTTCTTCGACATTTCCTCGTCGAGCTTCTGGCGGCTGTAGTGGCCTTGTTCCAGCCAGCGACCGACGGCCACGGAAACCTGGCTGGGATCGGCGGCGGCGCGTGCGTTAAACGGGAAATAGGCCAAAAGCACCGCCGCAAGGGCGGTTATTCCCGATCGTAAAAAGCTAGTAGGAGCACGCATGGTTATATGGAAAACGAGAAAAACTTGCAGAGGGATGGTGGAAAATCAAACTTCGTCACTATTTTTATCAGACCACTTTCTCATGAATCAGTTCAAAAGCTTTACCGGCGGCGCCCTCGATACCAATTGTTTTTTCTACCAGGCGCCGCAAGGCGGGCTGCTTTTTGACGCCCCCCAAGGGGCGGATGCGGCCTTCGCGGAGGAGCGGGTGGATCTGTTGCTGCTGACCCACGGGCACTTCGACCACGTGGCGGATGCGGCCGCCATCATTAAAAGACACGGCTGCAAAGTGGCTCTGCACGCGGATACCCTGCCCATGGTGACTGATCGCGAATTTTTTCGGTCCTGGGGGTACGGCCTTGAAATTGAGCCCTTCAACGCAGACATCCTGCTGACGGAAGGCCCCGGCCAGGATTTTCTCGGGGCCGAGTTCCAGCTTTTTGAAGTGCCGGGGCATTGTCCGGGCAGTCTGTGCTTTTTCCTGCCAAAGGAAAGAATTGTTGTCGGCGGAGACGTGCTTTTTCGGGGTGGCGTGGGGCGCTGGGATCTGCCCGGGGGAGACAGAGATCTTCTTTTCAGCGGAATTCGCCAAAAATTGCTGACCCTACCGGACGACGTCGTGGTGCTGCCAGGCCATGGACCAGCCACCACGATTGGGCTGGAAAAACGAGAGAATCCCTATCTTTCAGAATAGGGAAACTTTCCTCGACAGTAGGGGACTCTCCTCGTATCTTCACTGTAAGTTCACCCTCAATTATATATGCCTCGTTTTAACTACGTCGCCCTCGACGCGCGCGGACAAGAAGCCACCGGAGTTATCGAAGCTGACTCGCAGAATGCAGCAGTCGGACAACTCAGGCAGGCCGGATACTTTCCGAAGACCATCAATGAAGAAGGAAAGGGAGGGAAAACCAAGACCACGCTGAAAGCTCCGGGCAAGCAGGCCGTGAGCACGGAGAAAAAGGGCATCAACATCCCCTTCCTCGAGAGAAAGACGGTCAAGGGCCGGGTGCTCATGATTTTCACCCGTCAGCTCGCCACGCTGATCGACGCAGGTCTGCCGCTGCTGCGGGGCCTCACCGTGCTGGCCAAGCAGGAGCCCGATCCGGTGCTGAAAAAGGTCATCATGAACCTCGCCGAGGCGGTGCAGGGCGGCGGTACGTTTTCCGAGAGTCTGGCCGGCCATCCGAAGATCTTCAACAAGCTGTATGTGAACATGGTGAAGGCCGGTGAGCTCGGCGGTGTGCTTGAGCTCGTGCTGCTGCGTCTCGCGGAATTCCAGGAAAAGGCGCAGAAGATCAAAAACAAGGTCGTGTCGGCGATGTTCTATCCTCTGATCGTGCTGGTCATCGCCATCGCGATCATGGGCTTCCTGCTCGTCTTCATCGTTCCGAAATTTGAAGCCATCTTTGCCGACATGCTGGGAGGCAAACCGCTCCCCGTGCTCACCCAGTTCGTTATCGCCACGAGTAATGGCGTGAAGGACAATGTTCTCTACATCATCGGGGGTGTAATCGTGCTTGGCGTGCTCTACAAAGTGTTGAGCGCAACGCCCAAGGGCGCATTCTTCGTCGACAACGTGATGCTCAAGGCGCCTCTCTTTGGCGACCTGACCCGCAAGAGCGCCATTTCGCGCTTCAGCCGTACGCTGGGCACGCTCGTCACCAGCGGTGTTCCCATCCTCCAGGCCTTGAACATCACCCGTGAAACCGCGGGTAACATGGTGATCGCGGCCGCTATCTTGAAAGTGCACGACAGCGTGAAGGAAGGTGAATCCATCGTTCATCCTCTCGAGGCGAGCGGAGTGTTTCCTCCCATGGTGATCAGCATGATCGACGTGGGTGAGGAAACCGGACAGCTCCCTGAAATGTTGCTGAAGATCGCGGAAGTTTATGATGACGAAGTGGACAACGCCGTAACGGGTCTCACCTCGCTGCTGGAGCCGATCATGATCGTGTTCCTGGCCGTGGTGGTGGGTACGATCGTTATCGCGCTCTTCATGCCTCTCATCAGCATCATCAGCGGCATGCAGCAGCAGAGCTAAGATTTGCCCATGAAGAAACGCCGTTCTGCCGAAGGTTTCACCCTTATCGAGTTGCTCGTGGTGATTACGATCATCGCGATCCTGGCAGCTCTCGTCTTGAGTGTGGCTGGTATCGTGCAGCAAAAGGCGGCACGGGCTCGCGCTGAGGCTGAAATTCAAGCCATGTCGGCTGGACTAGAAAGCTACAAGGCGGACAATGGTGATTATCCAAACTGGACCAATCTTACGACCTCGTCTTCGGGCAACATGACGCCCGTTTTCCAAGCGCTCAATGGAACCAATGGCAGTGGCAAGGTTTACGTGGAGTTCAATAAAAACCAGACAAATGCCTCTGGAACTACGACCAACATCATTGATCCCTTTGGCAATGTTTACGGGTACCAATACCCAGGAGCGACCAACCGCAGCGGAACAAACTTTTTTGACCTCTTTTCGGTCGCGAACGCTTCCAATAATACCAACGCCTGGATCAAGAATTGGTAGAGTCTTGGTTGGAGAGAAGCCGGCTGTGATTTGATTACGAGGCGTCGGTGTGAGCAACTTACGCCGTTCGACCGCCTCCATTTGGACGCTTAGCTGGATTCTTCTGGCGATCACCATTGCCGCTATTGTCGTTGTGGCCGTGCTCAGCGTGACCGGCTCGACGAATCACCACGGCAGAAGCCGGGGCGAAGCGGAAATTTCGGCCATAGAGGCGGGCTTGGAAAGCTACAAGGCGGACCACGGAGATTACCCGGCCGGGACCAACCTTACGCCATCCCCAGCGGGAAATAACGCCTTCCTCTTTCGAGCGCTCAATAGCACCAACGACAGCGGCAAGGTGTATGTCGATTTCAACAAGAAGCAGACGAATGCTTCGGGCTGCCTGGTCGATCCCTTCGGAAATCTCTACGGCTACCAATATCCGGGCGACCCCAAGCGGAGCGGGACTAATTTCCCTGATCTGTGGTCGTTTAGCGACGATCGCAGCACGACCAATACGAATCTCTGGATCAAGAACTGGTAAGGCTCCCTTCTTTGATGTCAGGGCTGTCCGCATGATCTCATTGGCGTCGACGCTCCGCTGAAGCGCCTTCCTTTAATTTGTCGTTCTTGAACAAGAAAATCAGGGAGATCGCCCGCTGGGCGAAACGGCGACAGAGCGAGTCTGTCGGACTTAGCCGAGCGCCGTTTAATCCAAGTTGGAGCGCGGAAGGGGGACGGAAGAGGAAGATAGGCGGAAGTGCGGGAGCGAGCAGGCGA
>OUNM010626847.1_pt1 | contig 12221 bp, 9 predicted proteins | sample 1769961 | NCBI WGS metagenome assembly OUNM01 (sample SAMEA3914820, study PRJEB12502) | metagenome | biome: forest; material: soil | place: USA | collected 2012-03-12 | depth 0.3 m
CCGTCGAACGAGTCGTCGAGACCGACGCGCTCGAGACGACCGCGCGTGTAGATCTCCCAGATGTCGGGCTTTCCGTCGAAGTTGCGATCGCGGCGGATGCGCTGCAGCTGGCCGTCGACGTAGAACTTCCAGACGTCCGGACGCCCGTCGTTGTTCGTGTCGAGGTCTTCTTCCGCCATGCGACCGTCGACGAAGTTGATCCAGAGATCCGTGCGGCCGTCGTAGTCGCGGTCCGCCTCTTCGTGGACGGCTTCGCCCTTCGCGTTGAACGTGCGGACGACGTCCTTGATGCCGTCGAGGTTCGTGTCGATCTCGCGGCACACGAGCGTCTTGTGAAGGGCGTCGCCCTCGCCGAACGTCTTGTAGACGCGGCGCACGTTGGGCCGCAGCGCGCCGGGACCCGAGCTCTCGGCGACCTCGAGCTCCGGCTTGTTCCGCCAATCGCAGCGGCTGCGATCGTCAGCGGGCCACTTGCTCTGATCCTTGGTGCCGCCCGGTGCAGTCACGGTCTTCGCGGCAGCCTTCGACGAACCGCCGCATGCTCCGAGCGAGAGCGCGAGCGCGCTGGTCGTGAGCAGCGCCACGGCCATGGCTCCGAAACGGACGCTCATGCGAACGGACGTCATCGCTTCGCTCCTCCACGCTGAGGCTTGCCGACGACGCCCGCGTCCTGCGAGGGAGGCGTGACGGGCGGCGACGGGTCGCTGTTCAGGCTAGGCATCGACAGGGTCGGCGCAGAAGGCGTCGACGGAGCGGCAGGAGCCGCGGGCGCCGACGGTGCGGGAGGCGCCGCGCCGGCGTCGCTCGCCGTCGCGATCGCCTGGCCGTTGGCGCCGAGCGTGACGGTCGCGTCGGGATCGGGCAGCCCGTCGCCGTTGCGATCCATCGCGATGGTCACCTGGTCGCCATTGAACGTCCACCACTGGTCGATCTTCCCGTCGCCCGTCGAGTCGCGTTCGCGCTTCGTGCGCGCGCCGGTCGTCGGATCGAAGTAATCCCACGTGTCGAGCCGGCCCTGATTCGTGGTGTCGAGCTCGCGGCGAACCAGCTTGCCGTTCTCGTAGTGCTCGATCGAATTGACGATCCCGTTGTCGTCGTAGTCGGCCTCGCGGCGACGCAGCTGACCGGTCTGGTCGTAGTACTCCCACATGTCCGGCTTGCCGTCGTGATTCAGGTCGGTGATGCGGCACACCTCGCGACCGCCCTTCGACACCTTCTTGATGTCGGGCTTGCCGTCGTTGTTGGCGTCGAGCATCTCGACCTTGTTGCCGGACTCGTCACAGGACTCGTGCTCGATCGTCTCCGATCGGACGCCGTCCGGGAGCTTCGCGTTGGCGACGCCCGACGCACCGTCGCTGCCGCAACCGGCCGCCGCGCCGAGGCTGATGCCCGCCACCCCTGCAAAGACCACGAACGCGACGGCGACGCTCCGACGCGGTCTCGAGGGACGGAGCTGCCGTTGCTTGTTGAAGCCGTAAGCCATTGGTCTCTTTCTGACGCGCCGGATGGACCGGACCGCGCACGCCCAACCGCGCGCGCCGACAACCATAAACGGCCTTCTGGCCGCGCCGCAAGATGCGGACCCCAGGCACGACCGTCCGTGCGTGCGATTCTGCCTATTTACTCGTAAAGACGACGTTTTCCACAAAATCGCCGTCCGTCGGTGCCGACGCTACGGTCGCCCTTGACCGTCACGTATGGTCAGGTAGTGTATCTCCACGGCGCGGGTCTCCGTCGACCGCGTGAGTTCGCTGGCGGCAATCTCGGGACTGGGTTACGAGAATCGTGGTCGAAGGGGCGTTGCCGCCTTCGGTAAGACTCTAGAACCACAACACTAAATCGCACGTCTCGTCACACGCGCACACGATCATGCGGAAGAAGATTTCGACAACCATCTACGTGACGCCGGAGCAGGCTGACAAGCTGAAGCTCCTGCACGAGCGTACGAAGGTGCCCGTCGCGGTCTACATCCGCGAGGGCATCGATCTGGTGCTCCGCCACTACGCGCACATGCTGCCGGGTCAGCTCGCGCTCGTGCCGGAGTCCGAGGCGACGGGAAACAGCTCGCCGCGTCCTCCTGACGTGACCGACCAGCAGCAGCGCTCGCTCATGGATGCCGCGCGCGCGTCCGAACCGCCGCCTTCTGCTGCAGCCGCGGGCGGCAAGAAGTAGAGTCGCGCCGCGCGGGGGCTCCCGCGCTCACAGCAGCATGCCGTTCAATCCGTCCAAGATCCGTAATTTTTCGATCATCGCGCACATCGATCACGGAAAGTCGACGCTCGCCGATCGCATCCTCGAGGTCACCGGCGCGCTCACCCAGCGTGAGTCGCGCGAGCAGTTCCTCGACAAGATGGATATCGAGCGCGAGCGCGGCATCACCATCAAGGCGCAGAACGTCCGTCTCCGATTCACCGCGAAGGACGGCGAGACCTACCAGCTCAACCTGATCGACACGCCCGGGCACGTCGACTTCAACTACGAGGTCTCGCGGAGCCTCTCCGCGTGCGAAGGCGCGATCCTCGTCGTCGACTCCACGCAAGGCGTCGAGGCGCAGACCCTCGCGAACGTCTACCTTGCCATCGATCAAGGCCTCGAGGTCATCCCCGTCCTCAACAAGGTCGATCTCCCGTCGAGCGATCTCGACAAGACGAAGCAGGAGATCGAGCAGATCATCGGGCTCGACACATCGGACGCCGTCGCGTGCAGCGGCAAGACCGGCGTTGGCGTACCGGACATCCTCGAGCAGATCGTCCAGAAGATCCCGCCGCCGAAGGGCAACCCGGACGGTCCGCTCCGCGCGCTGATCTTCGACTCCTGGTACGATTCGTACCGCGGCGCGGTGGTCATGTTCCGCGTCATCGACGGCTCGGTGAAGCGCGGCGACAAGATCCGCTTCATGAACACGAAGACGGAGTTCGAGGTGACCGAGATGGGCACCTTCACTCCGCACCCGAAGGCGCTCGACGAGATCGGGCTGGGCGAGGTCGGCTTCCTCGCCGCGAACATCAAGAGCGTGCACGACGCAAAGGTGGGCGACACGATCACCCACGCCGTCACGCAGACGACGAAGCCCGCGACCGAGGCTCTTCCCGGCTACAAAGAAGTGAAGCCGATGGTGTTCGCGGGCATCTACCCGACGGACGCCTCGGACTACGGCAACCTGCGCGACTCGCTCGAGAAGCTGCAGATGAACGACTCGGCGTTCAACTTCGAGGCCGACTCGTCGGAGGCGCTCGGGTTCGGATATCGCTGCGGGTTCCTCGGCCTCCTCCACATGGAGATCATCCAGGAGCGCCTCGACCGCGAGTTCAACCTCGACCTCATCACCACCGCGCCGAGCGTCGTCTATCACGTCTACAAGACCGCCCAGAACGGCGGCGAGATGGTGATCGTCGACAACCCGGCCAAGCTCCCGCCGGTCGTCACGATCGAGCGCATCGAAGAGCCGTTCGCCAAGCTGACCATCCACGTCCCGCAAGAGTACGTGGGCGCGGTCATCACGCTCTGTCAGGACAAGCGCGGCATCCAGCTCGACATGACCTGCCCGAGCGCCGATCGCTACATCATCGTCTACGACATCCCGTTCGCCGAGGTCCTCTTCGACTTCCACGACAAGCTGAAGAGCGTCACGCGCGGCTACGCGTCGATGGACTACGAGATCACGTCGTACAAGGCCGGCAACCTGGTCAAGGTCGACGTGCTCGTGAACGGCGAGCCGCTCGATGCGCTCTCGATCATCGTCCACAAGGATCGCGCGTTCAACCGCGGTCGCGCGCTCACCGAGAAGCTGAAGGAGTTCGTCCCTCAGCAGCAGTACGAGGTCGCGATCCAGGCCGCGATCGGCGGCAAGATCATCGCGCGTGAGACCGTACGCGCGCTCCGCAAGGACGTCACCGCGAAGTGCTACGGCGGCGACATCTCCCGCAAGCGCAAGCTCCTCGAGAAGCAGAAAGAGGGCAAGAAGCGCATGAAGCAGGTCGGCAACGTCGAGATCCCGCAGAAGGCGTTCCTGGCCATCCTGAAGGTCGATCAGTAGATCGACCCGCCCATCCTGAAGGTCGATCAGTAGCTCGCCCGCGCCCCTCTTCTTACGATAGCCTTTCAGGCCGAGGGTTTGGTCAGGCCCGTGAGGAAGACGCCACTCAAGAAACGGGTCACGCGCAGCACGAAGCCGCGCAGCAACGTCGACCCGACGCGCGTGGCGCTCGCCGCGCTCGAGCGCATTCGCACGGTGCTCGTGAAGTCCGGGTACCAGGAGCGCCTCGGCGAGCCGCTCAGCATGAAGGAGCTCGCGGCGCAGGCGCAGCTCCTCGGGACCGAGCTCCCACCGAGCTACGTCTCCGCCATGCGTGTCTCCAGCAAGATCGGCGAGCCGGAGCTGTTCCTCCACTCGCAGCAGATGGCCGAGGAGTCGAAGAAGATCGTCGCCTACGGCGGCGAGGAGGCCAAGCGGTACGCTCCCTTCTGCCGCGCGAGCGAGAAGTTCGTGTGCTTCGACACCGGCGCGGGCCGAAGGCTCGTCTCGTCGATCCGTCACGAAGGCGAGCTGCCGATCGTGGAGTGGCAGAACGGCTCGGCCAACCCGATCGCCGCGCACTTCGGCGAGTGGCTCGACATGGTCGCGGACGCGCGCGAGGAGTCGGTCGAGAGCGCGGCGAAGATGCCGCGGCGCCTGAAGCGCCTCCTCTACGAGCTCGGCTTCCGGTTCGAGTACCCCGTCGTCGGTCGGCTCGAGACCGGCGACGTCGACGCGGTCGTCGATCTGATCGGCAAGGAGCTCTCAGGCGCGGTACGAGGCGACGTCGACCGCCTCTTCGACTCCAGCGGCAAGGCCTCGCTCACGCTCAACGTCGACGAGTTCACGCTGGCCGTCTCGCTCCGCACGGGGATCTACGTCTTCGAGGCCGAGGACGTCTTCCGCTGGCTTCGCCACTTCCGCGACGAGAATTTCTTCAGCGACGTCGTCACCGTGCCGAGCCATCCCGACAAGGTCCGCGACCTGCGCCGCGCTTCGCGTGAGCCACCGCTCGTCCAGCGCGGCGTCATGCACGTGCCGCTGCTGGCGGCGACGCGCTACGTCTTCCGGGCCGCCAGCGGCACCACGGCATCGGACTTCTATCTCCTCGGACGCACCGCCTCCACGAGCGAGAACGCGTCGAGCCTCGTGCTGCACATGGTCGAGGGCGTGGTCGCCACGACGCACAACGTCGACGAGCCGCTCAACGATCTGTACGTCGCGCGCGACGGCACGATGTGGGGCCTCACCACGACACACGCCGTCCGCATCACCGGCGGCCGAACGCAGAGCTTCCCGCTGCAACGCCCCACGCACGGACGACCGTGGTGGTACGGCATCGGCGGCGGCGGCGACCGCGTCCTCATCTGGGGCGCCGGCGCTCTCCTCGAGTTCGACGGCAGCTCCTTCGTGCCCTTCGAGCCGGACGCGATGCTCGACGACAGCGAGTCGGTCGTCGCGCTCTGCGCCAACAGCCTCCGCATCGCGATGCTCGTCTGCGGCGATCGTATGGGCGCCGTCGCGCGCTTCGACTCCGTGCAGTGGCAGCCCATCACGGAGGATCAGGTCATCGAGTCGTCGCTCGCCGATCTCGACGTGTGGCGCGGCGCCGCGTACGTCCTCGATCGCGAGGGCGCGGTGTGGAAGGTGTCGAACGGGCCGCCTCGACCCATGAACCTGGCCTCGCATCACCAGGCATTCCTCACCGAGGCCGGAACACCGCGCCCGTTCTACTCCGCGCGCGCGTTCGACGGCGGCGTGCTCCTCGCGAGCAACGGCGGCGTCGTCGCGGCCGGCACCGGCGACCCGATCTTTCATGCGGTGCCGGGCGGGCGCGATCCGGTGCGCCTCGTCCGCGTCGGACAGCTCGACGCGAACGGCGCTCCCGCCGATCCCGCGGCCGCGCGCGAGGTGGGGATCATCGCGCTCGCCGGCGCCAACGCCTGGGTATGGAAGAACGGCGCGTTCAGCGTGCTCGACATGCACGAGTGGTGACGACGCCGCGCGCACGTGCTTGACAGCAGCGCAAAAGGGGTCTTCCGTCGTCGGTCCATGTCTCAGAAAATCGCTGCGCTGACCGCGCGGGTGAACGAAAAGGTTGCTGGCGACAGCGCATCGGCGGCGGCGGGCGCGAAGTGGACGTACGAGGGCTCGGTCCCGTTCGTCGATCTCGGCGCGGCAGCGCTGGACGACGGGTCGCGAGAGACCCCGCACGTGCATCGCTTCCGTCTGGGCAACGGCCTGCGCCTCCTCTTGCTGGTCGACCGCAGCGCACCGGTGATGAGCTACTTCACCTGGTTCCGCGTGGGCTCACGTCACGAGAAGCCCGGAAAAACCGGCCTCGCGCACCTCTTCGAGCACCTGATGTTCAACGAGAGCGAGGGCGTGAAGGCCGGCGAGTTCGATCGCAAGCTCGAGGAGAACGGCGCCGAGTCGAACGCCGCGACGTGGCTCGACTGGACGTACTATTACGAGTCGCTGCCGAAGGACCGCTTCGCCCTCGCCGTGAAGCTGGAGAGCAATCGCATGGCGAAGCTCGTTCTCCGCGAGCCTCAGGTCGTCAGCGAGAAGGAGGTCGTCGCCAACGAGCGCCGCATGCGCGTGGACGACGACGTCGAGGGCATCGCGAACGAGATCCTCTACAAGACGGCGTTCACGAAGCATCCCTATCACTGGCCGACGATCGGCTGGATGGTCGACATCGAGAACTTCACCCCGGCCGACTGCGTCGCCTTCTACAAGACGTATTACGCGCCCAACAACGCGACCATCGTGATCTGCGGCGACGTCCGCGAGCAGGACGTCCTCGAGCGCATCCGCGATGCGTACGGTCCCATCCCTTCGTCGACGCTGCCCGAAGAGGACACCACGCCGGAGCCGGTGCAGCTCGAGTCGCGCACGGTGGTCCTGAAGAAGCCCACCGCCAGCGAGAAGATCCTGCTCGGGTTCCACGGGCCCGCCCTCGGGGACGCCGACCACGCGGCGCTCTCGATCCTCAACGAGGTGCTGTTCGGCGGGCGCGCGTCGCGGATGTACCGCGAGCTCGTCACGAAGCATGAGGTATGCACGGATCTCCGCGGCTGGGTGTCCACCTTCCGCGATCCGGGCCTCTACGAGATGTACTTCACGGCGCGCACCGGCACGTCGGGCGCCGACGTCCTCGCGCGCGCGGATGCCGAGCTCGCGAAGGTGCGCGACGAGGTGGTCACGGACGAGGAGCTGGAGCGCGCGAAGGCGCGGCTCGAGCTCGGCCTCGTGCAGTCGCTCGAGACGGCGAGCGGAAAGGCCGAGCAGATCGGCTTCTACGACACGGTGCTCGGCGACCCGGCCGCCGCCTTCCGGCGTCTCGAGGCGTATCGACGCGTCACCGCGGGCGAGATGCGCACGGCAGCGCGCCGCCATCTCACGCTCGATGCGCGCACCATCATCCACGTCGTGCCGGAAGTCGCGGCCGCCACCGGACAGGCCGCCGAATGAGCGCCTCGACCTCGAACGACACTCCGAAGAAGAACAAGGCCACGGGCGGGAAGGGCCGCGCCGCTCACGCCACGAGCCCGCGCTTCGAGCTCCCCGGCGGTGCGGTGGGCTACGTCGAGAGCTCGACGGTCGTACCCCTCGTCTCGATCATCCTCTCCTTCCGGAGCGGCGCGCTCGCCGATGCCGAGGGCAAGGACGGCCTGACCCGCCTCACCGCGCGCATGATGCGCCGCGGCTGCAAGGGCATGACGTCGGCCGAGATCGAGGGCGCCGTCGATCGCCTCGGCGGTGAGATCGGCTTCGACGTCGGACCGTCGACGATCAGCCTTCATGCGCAGGTGATCCGGAGGAACCTCGAGCCGTTCTGCGAGCTGCTCGTGAAGATCCTCGGAACGCCCACCTTCGATCAGGAGGAATTCGATCGACTGAAGCGCGAGACGGTCGCCGAGCTGATCGACGCGCGCGACAACGATCGCGCGCTCGCCGGCCTCGCGTTCCGCAGGGCCATGTTTCCCGGCCATCCGTACTCGCGCACGGCGGCGGGACGCCCCGCGAGCGTCGAGAAGCTCACGCGCGCCGAGGTCGTCGCGACGTACGCGAAGCGGTTCGTGCAGTCGGACATCGTGGTGGGCTTCGCCGGCGCCATCACCGAGGCCGAAGCGAAGACGCTCGGCGCGCTCCTCGTCCGATCGGTGCCCGAAGGACCGCACGTCGAGAACGAGCTCCCCGAGCCGAGCCGCCCCATGGGTCGCAAGCTCTTCTTCGTCGACAAGCCCGAGCGGACGCAGACGCAGATCCTGATCGGAACGCTCGGCACCCACCCGCGCGACCCCGATCACTGGCCGCTCGTCGCCGCGACCGCCGTCTTCGGCGGCACGTTCACGTCGCGCATGATGCGCGAGATCCGCAGCAAGCGCGGATGGTCGTACGGCACGAGCGCGCGCCTCTCGATCGAGCGAAAGCGGCACGCGTTCACGATGGGCGCCTTCCCCGCCGCGGGCGACTGCGCGCCCTGCATCTCCCTCGAGCTGAAGATGCTCGAGGAGCTCACGAAGGACGGCATCACGCCGCGTGAGCTCGCGTTCATCAAGAACTACCTGATCCGATCGCACGCCTTCGAGATCGACACCGCGCCGAAGCGGCTGGGGCAAGCGCTCGAGACCGAGCTCCTCGATCTGCCCGCCGACTATCACACCGGTTATCTCGAGCACGTTCACGCCGTCACGCTGGAGAGCGCCAACGCCGCCGTCGCATCCCGGCTCAGCGCGAAGGACCTCGTCGTGGTGGTCGTCGGGACGGCCGGCGAGATCCTCGACGGCGTCACGAAGGCCATTCCGGATCTCGTCGAGCACGTGGTGATCCCCTTCGATCAGGACTGAAGCGGAGTCGTTCGGATGCCGCGAGAGCGCGCGACCGTCTTCGTGAGCGGAACGCTGCCGGGCGACGGCGTCGCGCTCCTCCGAAAGAGACACGTGGTCGTGCAGGACGACGACGGCGTCCGCTCCGCGGCGTTCGCGGCGTGCCGCGCGGACGTCGAGGCGATCGTGGCGCTGCTCACGGATCGCATCGACGCTGCTTTTCTGGAAGGAACGCCGCGCCTGCGCGTCGTGGCGAACGTCGCGGTGGGCGTCGACAACGTCGACCTCGAGGCATGCCGCGCGCGCGGCGTCGTCGTCACCAACACGCCCGACGTGCTCACCGAGGCGACGGCGGATCTCGCCTTCGGGTTGCTGCTCGCCGCCGCGCGACGCATCGCGGAGGGAGACCGCCTCGTTCGTGCCGGCGGCTTCGGCGGCTGGACGCCGACGTTCATGCTCGGCACGCGGGTCCACGGCAGCACCCTCGGCATCGTGGGCATGGGCCGGATCGGTCAGGCGATGGCGCGACGCGCTCGCGGCTTCGGTATGCATGTACTTTACACACAGAGCGCGCCCTTGCCGGCCGAGGCCAAGGCCGACGCCGTCGCCTCGGACACCGGCGCGACGTACGTCGGAGCGCTCGACGAGCTCGTCGCCGCGTCGGATTTCGTGAGCATCCATTGCCCACTCACCCCGGCGACACGACACCTGTTCGACGCCGATCGCCTCGCGCGCATGAAGCCGGGGTCGATCCTGATCAACACCGCGCGTGGCCCCATCGTCGACGAGGCGGCGCTCGCTCGTGCGCTCGAGGGAGGTCCGCTCGCCGCGGCGGGCCTCGACGTGTTCGAAGACGAGCCGCGCGTCCACCCTGCCCTGCTCGAGCGACCGAACGTCGTCCTCGCGCCGCACATCGGCAGCGCCGATCGGCCCACGCGCGAGGCGATGGCCGGCAAAGCGATCGCGAACGTGCTCGAAGTGCTGGCCGGCCGTCCGCCGCTCACGCCGGTCGCTCGAGCGTAGCTACGCGTCGTCGTCGGAGGCCGAGCCTCAGACCACGACCACCATCTTGCCGTTCGCGCTGTTCGCATCCATGGCGCGATGGGCTTCGACGAGCTCCTCGAAGCGAAACGTCGGCCCGAGCGTGAGCTCGAGCGTGCCCGCCTCGACCATCTTCAGGTAGCGCCCGAGCTCCTCCGCCGTGATGTCGCCGGAGCCGCCGGAGTACGAGGTCAGCTTCACGCCCGTCGGGATGTCTTCCATCGGGCGGAAGCCGTCGAGCGCCCACGTTCCGCCGAGGATCCCGGTCATGCACACGATCCCGCCCGGCCGCGTGCACGCGAGCGAATCGAGCAGGCTGCTCGCGCCGATGAGCTCGAGGACGCGGTCGACGCCGCCGGCGAAGCGCTCGCGGATCTGCGCGGCGATCGTGCCCGTGTCCACGACGACGTGATCTGCGCCGGCGTTGCGCAGAAACGCGCTCTTCGTCGCGCTCCTCGTGGTGCTCACCACCTCGAGGCCGGCGCTCTTCGCGAGCGAGAGCGCGGCGAGCCCGACGGACGACGTCCCGCCGCGAATGAGGAGCGTCTTCGCGCGCTCGATCTCGAGCCCGACGTGCAAGCTGCCGTGCGTCGTCTGGAGCATCTCTGGCAGCGCGCCGAGCACGGGCCACTCGAGCGTCGTATCCAGTGCAAAGACGTGCGCTCGCGGAACGAGCGTGAGCTCGGCGTAGGAGCCGTCGTACTCGCGGCCCATTCCGCCCATCAGCGCGGCGACACGCTGGCCGGCCACGAGATCGGTGCCCGGCGCCGCGACCACCTCGCCGACGCACTCGATCCCGAGAACGCGCGGGAAGCGCACGCCGGGCGAGTCACCCCTGCGCGTGAACCACTCGGAGCGGTTGAGCCCGAACGCGCGAACGCGGATCAACACCGAGCCGTTCACGGGCTCGGGCGTCGGCACCTCGCGGAGGAGCAGCTTCTCCGCGCCGCCCGGCTCTTCGATCACGTACGCACGCATCCGCGCTCTCAGCCGTTCCTGCGACGACGACGGCGATCCGTGCTCGGAGCTTCGACGGACTCCACCGCTTCCACTTCGACGCGCGCTTCGATGCGCGGCGACATCGGCGCGGTCGAGAACGGCGGCAGCGCCGGCTCGGTCGGCGGATCGTTGGTGACGAGCGCGTCACTCCCCACCTCTTGCATCCACGTCGCCATCTTCGCGGTCTGCTCCGGCGACGTCCGTGCCGTCAGTGGCGCCGTCTTGATGGGCGCATTCGAGCTCGCGATGCGATCTGCGGACAGCGCGGAGATCTCCGAGTCGGTGAGCTGCACCTCGTCGTCGGTCACCATCATCATCGTCGAGCCGAAGGCCGGTCGACCCGCGTCGGTGCGATAGGCGGCAGGCATGAGACGGAGGCCCGATTCACGGCGCGTCGGCTTCGTGGGAATGCCCTCGACGAGCCGTCCGATCACCGGAACGTCCAGCGCACGAAGCCAGCGCGGCCCGCCGGGCGCCGCGACCCAGACATCGGGCGCGAGCTTCCCGACGAGGATCGCGTCGGCGATGGTGTCCGTGGACCAAGGGCCCAGCGGATCACCGTCGTGCTGATAGACGTACCAATCGGCCACGATGCCTCCGGAAAATCCAGCGCGGTCGTGTGATAGCCCCTGGTACCGATGTAGGCAAGGAGCCGCATGTCGATCCTTGACGCGACGCGTTGCCCGCCGCCGTGTCAAGCCTCGGGGTCAGGGCCGTTTCGCGAGCACTTCAGCGAACTTGGTGTCGTAGCGACCGGCGACGAACTCTTCGCTCGCGAGCACTTTTCGGAGGAACGAGAGGTTCGTGGTGGCCGGGGCGATCGTCGTGCCCTCGAGCGCGCGATCGAGCTCGGCGATCGCCGCGGCGCGGGTCTCGCCCCAGGCGACGACCTTCGCGATCATCGGATCGTAGAAGGGCGTGATCTTCGAGCCAGCGCTGACGCCCGACTCGATGCGCAGCGTGCGCGACTGCACCTCGCCTGCCCCGCCCGCCCAGGCGAGCGCGTCGATCGGCCCCGGCTTGGGGATGAATCCCTTGCTCGGATCCTCGGCGTAGACGCGCGCCTCGATGGCGTGGCCGTTGCGCGCGACGTTCGAGAGATCGGGGAGCTTCTCGCCGCTCGCGACGCGCAGCTGGAGCTCGACGAGATCGAGGCCGGTCACCATCTCGGTGACGGGGTGCTCGACCTGGAGGCGCGCGTTGACCTCGAGGAAGAAGAGGTTGCCCGTGTCGTCGGCGATGAACTCGCACGTGCCGGCGCCGACGTAGCCGACCCTCTTCACGACGCGCAGCGCCGCTTCGTGGAGATCGCGGCGGCGCTTCTCGCCGGC
>OUNM010246742.1_pt1 | contig 12214 bp, 12 predicted proteins | sample 1769961 | NCBI WGS metagenome assembly OUNM01 (sample SAMEA3914820, study PRJEB12502) | metagenome | biome: forest; material: soil | place: USA | collected 2012-03-12 | depth 0.3 m
CAGCGCAACTACGAGATCCGCAAGAACCTCCTGAAGTACGACGACGTCGTCAACGACCAGCGCAAGGCCGTGTTCGAGCAGCGCCAGGAGTTCATGGAGTCCAGCGACCTCTCGGACATCATCGCCGAGATGCGCCAGGACACGATCGACGACCTGGTCGCCCGCCACCTGCCGCCCAAGGCCTATGCCGAGCAGTGGGACATCGAGGGCCTGAAGGAACGCGTCCAGTCGATCCTGGGTCTCGACCTGCCGATCGAGGCGTGGGCCGCCGAGGAGGGCATCGCCGACGAAGAGATCAAGGACCGCCTGCTGAAGGCGGCCGACGAGTACGCCGCCCAGCGCGAGGTGATCATCACGCCCGAGCAGATGCGCTCGGTCGAGAAGAACTTCCTGCTGCAGATGGTCGATCTGCAGTGGCGCGAGCACCTGATGCACCTGGACCACCTGCGCAACGTCATCGGCCTGCGCGGCTACGGCCAGCGTGATCCGCTGAACGAGTACAAGACCGAGGCCTTCTCGCTGTTCGAGAAGCTGCTGGGGGATCTGCGCACCAACACCACCCGCTGGCTGATGACGGTCGAGATCGCCTATGCCGAGCCGGAGATCCCGCACGCCTCGCTGGACAACCTGGTGGAAGTGCACCTCGACCCGCTGACCGGCGAGAACGCCGCCGTCGCCGGCGCCATCCCCGACGGCCTGTCGCCGGAGCAACGCGAAGCCCTCCCCGTCTCGGCCCTGCCGGAAGACTGGGAACGCACCAACCGCAACAGCCCCTGCCCCTGCGGCTCGGGCAAGAAGTTCAAGCAGTGCCACGGGGCGCTGGTGCGGTAGGGCTTCGGTCTGACGCTTAGTTTAAGACGCCCGCCCTGGGAGACCGGGGCGGGCGTTTCTATAAGCCCTCCCCCTTGATGGGGGAGGGTTGGGTGGGGGTGAGCACGGCCTTGCCGGCTGAACCACCGCGTCACCCCCATCCCCGCCCTTCCCCCATCAACGGGGAAGGGAGAAGGCCTTCGTTTACGCTCTGCGTAGTGGCAACCCCGCCACCACCGCCGCCGCGACCAACAACCCCGCCGCGATCAACCCCGACGCCCGCAGCCCCGTCACCACATCCACGCCCGCCAGCGCCCCGAAGATCGCCACCCCCGCCGCGCCGCCGACCTGGCGGCAAGCGTTGAGCGTGCCCGACGCCGCGCCGGCCTCGGACTTGTCGACGCTGGCCAAGAGGCCGCTGGTGAGGGCCGGAATGGCCACGCCCATGCCGCCGGGGATCAGCGCGAATCCGGGAAGCATCGAGGCCATCGTGCTCTCCACGCCCAGCCGCGCCGTCAGGGCGTAGCCGCAGGCCGCGACCAGCACGCCGGCCGCCGTCACCGTCCGCGCGCCGAACCTGGCCACCAGGCTCCCGCTGGCCAGGTTCGAGACGATGAAGGTCGCCGTCAGCGGCAGGAAGGCCAGGCCCGCGCGGCCCGGCGGCCAGTGCAGCGCCCGCAGCATGTAGAGTCCCAGCACGAAGATCAGGCCGTAATAGGTGAAGTTCAGGCACGAGCCGACCGCCACCGCCGTCCAGGCCGGCCGGCGCTTGAACACCGCCAGCGGCAGGACCGGGTGCTTCGTCCGACGCTCGAACAGCACGAAGGCGACGGCCAGGGCGAGGCCCGCGAGCAACGCCGCCAAAGGCGCACCGCTCCAGCCGCGATGGCCGCCCTCGATCAGTCCGCCGACCAGCAGGGTGACAGCCGCCACGGCCAGCACCTGTCCGGGAATGTCGAACGGAACCTTGGGCTTGGGCGGCGTCGCCGGCGCTACGATCGCGGTCAGCACCGCGCCGACCGCGCAGAGCGGCAGGTTGACGAAGAACACCCAGCGCCAGCCGGCGGTCTCGACCAGCAAGCCGCCCAGCACGGGTCCCGCCGCGATCGACACCCCGCCGGCGGCGGTCCACCAGCCGACGGCCGAGGCGCGCGCCTTGTCGTCGCCGTGCGCGGCGTGGGCGATCAAGGCCAGCGATGGCGGGATCAGCAGCGCGCCGGCCGCGCCCTGAGCTGCGCGGGCCAGGATCAGGCTCAGCGGTCCGACCGCGAAGCCGCAGGCGGCCGAGGCCAGGCCAAACAGGATCAGCCCCGCCATGAACGCCCGCTTGGGCCCGATCCGGTCGCCGATCGCGCCGGCCGACAGCAGCATGGCCGCCAGGGCCAGCACATAGGTGTCGACCACCCACTGCAGCTGCGCCGTCGGGGCCGCGAACGCCTTGCCGATGGCGTCCAGCGCCACATTGACGATGGTCACGTCCAGCTGGGTGGCCAGGAAGCCGAAGCTGGCGGCGGCGGTGATGAGGGGCAGGCGGGACGAGGAAGAAGACGCGGTGCTCATGGTCCCTGTCATGCCCTGAGCGGCCATCCGAATGCTACACGCGCCGATGAACCATTCGCGCGATCCTGGGTCTAGGATGGCGACCATGGACGCCAATATCGCCACCCCCGCCGCCCTGATCGGCGACCCGACCCGCGCCGCCATGCTGCAGGCGTTGCAGGACGGACGCGCCCAGCCGGCCAGCGCTCTCGCCTGGGCCGCCGGCGTCACGGCCCAGGCCGCCAGCAACCATCTGGCCAAGCTGGTCGACGGCGGCCTGCTGGCCGTCGAGCGCGAGGGCCGCCACCGCTACTACCGCCTGGCCTCGCCGGAGGTGGCGCACGTCATCGAAGCCCTGTCGGTGATCGCCGCGCCGGTGCGGTCACTGGATGTGCCGAGGTCGCCGCAGGCGCGGGCGCTGCGGGATGCAAGGTGCTGCTACGGCCACCTGGCCGGCCGCTTGGGCGTGTGGGTGTGCGAGGCGCTGGTCGAGCGGGGGCTGCTCCGCCCGGCGGAGGACAAGCTCTACACTGTGACCGCGGATGGTCGCCGTTGGTTCGAGAATGTGGGCGTGAAGGTCGACGACCTCCGCTCGCCGCGCGGGATCGCCCGGCAGTGCCTGGACTGGACCGAGCGGCGGCATCACCTTGCCGGACCGCTGGGCGTGAAACTGCTGGAGGCGATGACCGCACGCGGGTGGCTGGCGCTGGAGGCCAGGGGGCGTGCGGTGCGGTTGACGACGGAGGGGGCAGCGGCGCTGCGGGAGGTGCTGGGCGTGGACCTGCACGAAGCCGGAAAAGTCGCCGCCTAGTCCCCTCTCCCCTTGCGGGAGAGGGTGGCCCGCGAAGCGGGTCGGGTGAGGGGTCGCGCGGGCCTTTCCGACAGGCCTTTCAACCCCTCATCCGTCAGCTTCGCTGACACCTTCTCCCGCAAAGGGAGAAGGAAAAAAGCTACGGCGCCAGCACCATCCCGACATCCGCCGCGGCGCTGCCCTCGACCTGCGCCAGGAACGCCGCGGTCATCGCCTCTGATCCTTCCGACCGCTCCACGCGCAACCACCTTGGCGCATCGGCGACAAACGGCGCCCAGGCCGCGCCGTAGCGCTGCTCGAACTCGCCTGGCGCCCAGTCGACGCGGCGCTTGGCGATGCGGTCGGGGGCGAAGAAGAACACCGGCTTGGGGCCTGGCAGGTCGCCGTCGGCCCGTTCCGACTCCCAGTGGGTGCGGCCGATCACCGACGAGAACGCCAGGTCCGCGCCGAACGTCTCGTGCACCGCCCGGCGCACGGCCGCGTCGCCGGCGAAGTCGACAAACACCGCCGGCCGCGCGATCGGCGCGGTCGGCAAGGCGTCATAGGTCACGACCTGATCGTAATAGCCCAGCCCCTCGACGAACCCGACGTTACGCGCCGAGGTCAGGCCCACCACCTTGGCCGCGCCCCGTTGCTTGAGCAGGAACGCCAGGCCGATCGCCGTCTTCGACGAGGCGCTGGACAGCACCACCGACTTGGCGCCGAACAGGGCGCTCTCGTCCAGGAAGTCATCGATCAGGAACGAGGTGATGAACAGCGGCTGCAGCAGCGCCTTGTGCGCCTCCAGCCCATCGTCCTCGCCCACCGCCTGATACTGGTTGTAGACCACCGCCAGAGGCGCCCGATGCGGCGAGACGTCGGTGAAGCCGGTCTTGCCGACCTTGGCCTGCACGGTCAGGTGCGTCGACATCGGCCAGTAGCCGTAGAATCGCTGGCCCACCGCGATCTCGGGATGGTTCGAGGCCTCGACGTGGGCATGGCCCCAGACCGGCACGCGGCCAAAGCCTTCGGGGCCGGGGAAGAAATCCCAATAGCGCATCGCCTCGCCGAACACGGCGTAGGTGATGTTGTTGGCCGTCAGGGCGAAGCTCTCGATGGCCAGCCGCACCTGGCCCTCGGCCAGCGGCGGGGGCTCGACGTCGCGCACCTCGGTGGTGCGCAGGTCGGACTTGGCGACGAGGAAATCCCAGGCCATGCGGGCCTCCCGGTTTGTGGCGAGCGGAGTTAGCGGGAGGCGAAGCGGCAAGTCAAACGGGCGTTTACCTCCTCTCCCCTTGCGGGAGAGGGTGGCCCACGAAGTGGGTCGGGTGAGGGGTCGCGCCAGACTATCCGGACAGGCCTTTCAACCCCTCATCCGTCAGCTTCGCTGACACCTCCTCCCGCAAGGGGAGAAGGAGAAATATCAGGCCGCCACCCACTGCCCGTGGAAGCCGAACGGCACCCGCCGGGGCAGCTTCGCACTCGCGATCGGCCCCTGCTCCACCGCCTGGGCGTCGAACACCACGAACTCGCTGACATCCTCGGCCTGGCGATAGATCACCGCCGTCAGCCAGCCCTCGCCCTCAGCGGCGCCGTCGCCGGCGTGGGTGAAGACGGCTTCGGAGATGGCGTCGCCCAGCGGCAGCTCCCAGACGCGGCGGGTCCCGTCGACCACGTCGACATGGGCCACCACGTTCGAGCGGAAGTCGCCGGGCTTGCGGCTCTGGCCGACGAACCAGCCGTAGCGATAGGGCCCGCCGGCGAAGCGTTCGTCGAAGCGCGGGAACTCGCCGGCCAGATCGTCCAGCGGGGTCTCGGTCACGGCGCCGGCCACCAGGTCGATCGTCCAGCGCACCAGATAGGCGGCGGCGTTCTCGCCCTTGGTCCCGTCGGCGTTGGGGAACAGCGGCGCGGAGGCATAGCGCATGACGTCGGCGACGATCGCGCCGTCACGCTCGAAGGCGTTCATCGTGTGGAACACATAGCCCGCCGGGGCATCGATCCAGCGCAGGCCGGCCACGCCCTCGGCGCGCGGGATCACCGCCAGATGGCCGCCCTTCTCGGGCTCCCAGGCGAAGACCGGGCCGCCGCTCATCGCGCGCGGCAGGCTGCCGGTCAGGGGCAGGACCGGGATGATCAGATAGTGCTCGGTGACGATGCAGTCGTGGATCATCGAGCAGTACGGCGCCTCGAACGTCTCGCGCTTGAGCAAGCGGCCGTTTGCGTCGGCCACGCCCCAGCTGATCTTGTTCGACAGCGGCATCGGGTCGTCGGCATAGGCGAAGAACACCAGCTCGCCGGTGACCGGGCAGGTCTTGGGGTGAGCCGTGACCTTGCCGCCCAGGTCGTAGCGGCCGACCGTGTCGAGGTCCGGACCGCTCATCTCGAACGGCGCGTGAGCCTCTTCCAGCGCCAGCAGGTGGCCGCCGTGGCGGATGATGTTGGTGTTGGCCACGCCGTCGCTGACCACGCCCAGCACCGAGGGATCGCTGGTCATCGGATTGCCCCAGCTGCCCCACAGGGCCTGGTCGGCAGCGTTCTCCATCTCCCACTTGTTGGTGCGGACCCAGCGGTTGCGATAGCGCACCTTGCCGTCGGCCACCGTGAAGGCGTGCAGCATGCCGTCGCCGACGAACCAGTGATAGTTGGCGTCGCGCGGGTCGAACTGCGGGTTCGGGCCATTGCGATAGAGCGTGCCCTTCAGGCCCGCCGGCAGCGCGCCCTCGACCGTCAGCTCGAAGTCGTCCTCGCTGCGCACCGGCGCGAAATTGCCGCTGAGAAACGGATTGATCCGCACATCGCCGTCCATGTCGGCCTCCCTGGCCCGGAGCGCTGAACGCTCATTGTTTACGTTGTAAATTTATGTTGTAAGCAATCGAACGAGTCAATCGGGATTCTCTGAAACGTGCCGCGCGCCCTATCCTCCGAAGACGTCGAAGACTTCCGCCGCCGCCTCTGCGCCGCGGCCGAAGGCCTGTTCGCCGAGCGGGGCATCGAGGCGGTGACCATGCGCGAGCTGGCCCAGGCCCTGGGCGTCAGCGCCATGACCCCCTATCGCTACTTCAAGGACAAGGACGCCATCCTGGCGGCGGTGCGAGCGGCCGCCTTCAACCGCTTCGCCGGCGCGCTGGAGGCGGCGGGCGCGGGGTCGGGCGACGCCGTCGCCCACTCGCGCGCGGCCGGCGAGGCCTATGTCGCCTTCGCGCTGGCCGAGCCCCAGGCCTACCGCCTGATGTTCGACCTTAGCCAGCCGACCGAGAGCGACTATCCCGAACTGCAGACCGCCCTGACCCGGGCGCGCCGAACCATGACGGCCCACGTCGAGGCCCTGATCGAAGCCGGCCTTCTGACCGGCGACGCAGACCTGATCGGCCATATGTTCTGGGCCAGCCTGCACGGCGTGCTGATGCTGCGCCTGTCGGACAAGCTGGCGCCGGAGATCGATCCGGCCAAGCTCTTGGCGCTGCTGATCGGCGCCCTGACCCGCGGGCTGGTCGCCGGGGCGTCCTAGACCCCTCGTTCGTGTCATCCCGGAAGCCTCGGAGAGGCTATCCGGGACCCAGGGGCCAAGCGCACAGCAGCCGCCCCTGGGTCCTACGCTACGGCCGGGATGACACGGAGAAAAGCGACCTCGTCGTGTGCAGCCGCACGTCGAACAGCATTGTCACGAGGACAATGTTTTCGTTGCCGCCCGACGCTGCGACGTCCAATCCGGCAGAGCCCAGCTTGCGATCGGAAACGCCATGCACAGCCCGCCCCTGCCCTTGCGCCACTTCCTGCTGGCCCTGGCCGTGGTGGCGGTGTGGGGCACCAACTTCGTGGTCATCCGCATCGGCCTGAACCACCTGCCGCCCCTTTTGTTCGCCACCTTGCGCTTCTGCCTGGTGCTGCTGCCGATGGCGTTCTTCGTGAAGAAGCCGGCGGTGTCGTGGGCCAATCTGGCGTCCTATGGCGTGCTGATCGGCGCGGGGCAGTTCGGCCTGCTGTTCGTGGCCATGAAGGGCGCGATCTCGCCGGGCCTGGCCTCGCTGGTCGTGCAGACCCAGGTGTTCTTCACCATCGGCATGGCCATGTGGATCAGCCGCGAGCCGATCCGAGGCTTCCAGATCGCCGCCCTGGTCCTGGCCGCCTCGGGCATCGTGCTGATCGCCGCGCATGGCGGCGGGGCGGCCACGCCGCTGGGCGTGGTGCTGGTGCTGCTGGCGGCGGCTAGCTGGTCGGGCGGCAACATCGTCGCGCGCCAGGCCGGCGCGGTGAACATGCTGGCCTATGTGGTCTGGGCCAGCCTGTTCTCGATCCCACCGCTCTTTCTCATGTCGCTGTGGCTGGAGGGTTGGCCGGCCATCGTCAAGGGCGTGACCGGCGCCGACGCCTGGACCTGGCTGGCCGTCGCCTGGCAGGCCGTAGGCAACACCATGTTCGGCTACGCCGCGTGGGGCTGGCTGCTGGCGCGCCACCCGGCCGCCACCGTGACCCCGATGGCCCTGCTGGTGCCGGTGTTCGGCATGGGCGCCTCGGCCCTGCTGCTGCACGAAGGCCTGCCGGCCTGGAAACTGGGCGCGGCGGCCTTGGTGCTGGCGGGGCTGGCGGTGAACATGCTGTGGCCGAAACTGCAGGCGTGGCGGACGGCGGCGACCGCTTAGGAGAGCCATGGCCAATCTCATCGAGCATCGAGTCGAGCTGGCTCGTCAGGGCCAGAACCCCTACGTCATCACGCGCATGCCATCCGGCTGGCTGGTGATCGGCGACGTCCAGCCCCTGCCGGGCTACTGCCTGCTGCTGGCCGATCCGGTGGTGGAAAGCCTCAACGCCCTCGATGAACCCGGCCGCACCCGCTACGCTCTGGACGTCGCGCGGATCGGCGACGCTCTGCTGGCGGTCACCGGCGCCGACCGGATCAACTACGAGACCTGGGGCAATCTGGAGCCGGCGCTGCACACCCACATCACGCCGCGCTACGCCCACGAACCGCGCTGGCGCCGTCGCGCGCCACCAGGTCTGGCCTATCCCCGCTTCCTGGCCCGCAAGTTCGATCCGAAGGTCGACGGCCCGTTCATGCGGCGGATGCGCGAGGCGTTGGCCGCGACCTAGAGGCTCAGGAACTCCGGCGGCGCGGCATCGGTCAGCCAGACGCCGTTCTCGGCCTGATAGAACGCCCGGCCCTGCCGGTGCATGACCCCGGCGGCGACCTTGAGAACGACCGGCTTGCCGTGACGCTGGCCAACCGCGACCGCCGTGACCTCGTCGGCCGAAAGATGCACGTGCTGGCGGGAGCCGGGCTTCAGCCCCTCGGCCAGAATGGCGTCCAGGAAGCGCGTGGCCGTGCCATGGAACAGCACCTCGGGCGGCTCGACAGCGTCGCGAGCGATAGCGACGGCCTCCGTCGAATGACCCTGCGCGGCGCGGATCTTCAGGCCGTCGTCCGAGAGCGTGAACCGCTTCTTGGCGTTGCTTTCGACCACCGCGCGTATCAGATCGACGTCCAGCGTACGTCCCGCCGCCGCCGCGCCGGCGATCAGCGCCTCGATGTCCGCCCAGCCCTCGCGATCCAGCGTCAGGCCCGCCGCCTCCGGGGCGTGGCGCAGCACGTAGCTGAGAAATTTGCTCGTCTCGTCGTGAAGCTTGCTCATGACTTCGCTCTACCAGATCGGCGGCTGCAACCAAGGCTTGACCTCCGTCGCGTAACCGGCCGGACGCTCTCCAAAACAAGGGAGGCCGCCATGCCGACGCCGTTCAAGGTGGAGTGGAGCCGCGAGGCCATCGACAAGGTGCTGGGCCAGGTCCGCGCCTATGAGTTCCCGCCCGCGCCGGAGGGCGGCGGCTGGGGCTATGGCTGCGACGCCGACTTCCTGAAGGACATCTGCGCGTACTGGACCGACGGCTTCGACGTCGAGGCGGCGCAGGCCAATCTCAACCGCTTCCCCCAGTTCACGGCCAAGATCGAGGACCTGGACATCCATTTCGTCCACGTAGTCGGCGAGGCTGGCGGCAAGCGGCCGCTGCTGATCACCCATGGCTGGCCGGGATCGCACTTCGAGTTTTGGGACGCCATCGAACCCCTGGCGCCACGGCGGCGATCCGGCCGACGCGTTCGACCTGGTGATCCCGTCGCTGCCGGGGTTCGGGTTCTCGGGAAAGCCGAAGCGGCCCCTGGGGCAGCGGGCGACGGCGCGGCTGTTCAACACGCTGATGACCCAGGTGCTGGGCTATCCGACCTATCTCGCCCAAGGCGGCGACTGGGGCGGCCTCGTCACCTCGTGGCTGGGCCTGGACCACGCCGCGCATGTGAAGGCCATCCACCTCAACATGATCGGCCTGCGCCCCTCCGGCCCGCCGACCACGCCCGAGGAGATCAGCTGGATCACCGGTTTCGGCGCCCAGATGGACCTGTGGGGCGCCTATTTCCGCCTGCAGGCCAGCAAGCCGCAGTCGCTGGCCTGGCTAGGGGCCAACAACCCGGTCGGCCAGGCTGCCTGGATCCTGGAGCGCTTCCACGACTGGGCCGATCTGTCGGCCAAGCCGTTCGAGCAAGTGTTCAGCCGCGACCAGCTTCTGACCAACCTGATGCTCTACGTGATGACCGGCAGCTTCACGACCGGCGCCTGGTACTACCGCGCCCTGCTGGAGGAAGGCGGCCCCGTGCTCGCCGAGGGTCAGCGCTGCGAGACGCCCACCGCCTTCGCCAACTTTCCCGGCGAAAGCATCTACAAGCCCCCGCCCCGCTCGTGGGCCGACCGCGCCTACAACATCACCCGCTGGAGCGAGATGCCGCGCGGCGGCCACTTCGCGGCGATGGAGGAGCCGGGGCTGTTCGTGGAGGATGTGCGAAGCTGGGCGCGGGAGCTGTAGCGATCGCGAAGGGCTCCCTTCCCCCTTGATGGGGGAAGGGTCGGGGATGGGGGTGACTGCTGAATGGGCCGCCGCGCCCAGCGTCCGACGCCGCATCACCCCCCCCCCTGCCCCTCCCCCATCGAGGGGGAGGGGAACTCTGGACGGACCCAGCCCGCCATGGCATCGGATCGGCCTTCCGAGACTTTGCTCATCGAGGACCCATGGCCCGCTACGATTTCGCGTCCGACAACGTCGCCGGCGCCATGCCGGAAGTCATCGAAGCCCTGGTCGCCGCCAATGCCGGGACGGCCTCGGGCTATGGAACGGACCATGTCAGCAAGGCCGCCGCCGACCGGATTCGCGCTCTGCTGGACGCCGACGCCGAGGTGCGGTTCACCGCCTCGGGCACGGCCGCCAACGCCTTCGCCCTGACCCTGCTGGCCCAGCCGCACGAGGCGGTGCTGGCCCACGAGCATGCCCACATCTGCACCGACGAGACCGGCGCGCCGGGCTTCTTCGGACAAGGTGTGGGCCTGATCGGCCTGCAAGGCGCGTCGGGCAAGATCGAGCTGTCCGCGCTCGAAGCCGCCCTGGCTCGGCCGGAAGTCTCCTACAATCAGCCCGCTAACGCCCTGTCCCTGACCAACGCCACTGAATACGGCACGGTCTATTCAGAGGCGCACCTGCGCAGCCTGGTCGCGCCGGTGAAAGCCAAGGGCTATGGCGTCCACCTGGACGGCGCGCGCCTGGCCAACGCCGTGGCCGCCGGCTTCGACCTCAAGAGCGTGGCCAAGATGGGCGTCGACATCCTGGTGATGGGCGGCACCAAGGCCGGTTCTACCCCGACCGAGGCCGTGGTGTTCCTCAACCCCGATCACGCCCGTCGCCTGGACGCGCGCCTGAAGCACGCCGGCCAGCTGGTCAGCAAGGGCCGGTTCCTGGCCGCCCCATGGTTGGGCCTGCTGGGCGAGGACGGTGGGACCGGCCCCTGGGCGGCCCGCGCCGCGCACGCCAACGCCATGGCGCAAAAGCTGGCCGGCCTGATGCCCTTCCCGATCAAGCACGCCGTCGAGGCCAACGGCATCTTCGTCGAGATGGACGAGCCCACGCTGGAGCGCCTGCGCGGCGAAGGCTGGTTCGTCTATCGCTTCCTCGATGGGACGGTGCGCTTCATGTGCTCGTGGGCGACGACGCCCGAGATGGTCGAGGACTTGGGCGCAGCGTTGAAGCGGGTAGCGTAGCAAGCTGGCGAGGCGCGCTTGCGGATACAATGAGTCGCCCATAGGTTGAGATTATCACACCAATTCCCAATCGCTTGGGTTTTTGATAGTCTCTGCATGGTCACCCTGCTGCGCCACGGCAAGATCCGGATCGTCATCTACTCGGAAGACCATCGACCCAGCCATGTGCACGTTGTTGGCGCCGATCAGGCGGCGGTTCTACTGCTGAATTGCAATGACGCCCCGCTTCCTCACGGCCCCGTGGCGATCCGGGAAAACCACGGCTTCTCGGCGCGGGAGCTCAGGCCGGTCATCGAACAGGCCGAGGCCAACCTCGCCCTGCTGTGCGCGGAATGGAGCCGTATCCATGGCGATTACCGATGAGGACATCGACGCAGCCACCCAACGTGGCGACGCCTTGAGGGCCGAGCATCTACAAGCCATGTCGGCGCGCTACGACAGCGCTCGGGGCCTGGTCGAGATCGCGCTGACCAACGGCGCCCTCTTCAGCTTCCCGCCGCGCCTGGCCCAAGCGCTGCAAGGCGCGACATCGGTTCAGCTAAAGGACGTCGAGGTGGTCGGAGCCGGCACGGGACTGCATTTCCCAGCGATCGACGCCGATCTCTACATCCCCGCCCTGATCGAAGGCGTTTTCGGCTCGAAGACCTGGATGGCCTCGCGGATGGGACAACAGGGCGGCCTCGCCCGGACGGACCGCAAGGCCGCCGCCGCGCGGGCGAACGGCAAGCTGGGCGGACGGCCGCGGAAGGCGAGCTAGGTCCCCGACCGCAGCAAGCCCTCATCCGCCCGCGCCTGCGGCGCAGGGCTCTCTTTCTGGGAGAGGGTGACCACCGGAGCCGCAGCGGCGCTGGCCGAAGTCTCGGTGATCCCCAGCAGCTTGGCGATCTCAGACGCCGGCGCGGGACGGCTGATGAAGTAGCCCTGGATCTCGGCGCAGCCCTGGCCGCGCAGGGCGTTGAGCTGCTCCAGCGTCTCGACGCCCTCGGCCGTGGTGACGATGCCC
>OUNM010544555.1_pt1 | contig 12213 bp, 12 predicted proteins | sample 1769961 | NCBI WGS metagenome assembly OUNM01 (sample SAMEA3914820, study PRJEB12502) | metagenome | biome: forest; material: soil | place: USA | collected 2012-03-12 | depth 0.3 m
CCGTGCAGCATCCGCTTCCAGTCGACGCCCGTCCGCGGGTCGCTGAGGTACAGGCCCGGGTAGCCGAGGGTCACCGCCATCGTCGGGAGCGCGGCGAGACCGTCCTCGTAGACGAAGCGCAGCTGCTGGAGATCGGTCGGCGCACTCCCGATGCCGATTCCGAGCGCGTAGAGGATCGTGTCGCGCTCGCTGTACGCCTGCTCGATCTCTTCGAACGGCCAATGGAGCAGCGTGTCGTACGCGAGCGTCAAATCGGGTCCCACGAGAAGACGTCGGACGAGCGCTCGAGCGGGACAAGGGAGCTCCGCACGGCCGGGCCAAGCTGCTCGGCGAGCGTCTCGACCGTCCAGCCCTCGGCGCGATGCAACGAGCGGATCGGCCGCGGCTGGCTGAACAGGAAGATCTCGTTCATCCGCACCCCGAAGATCTGTCCCGTGATCTCGTCGCTCGAGTCGGAGGCGAGGAACACCGCGAGCGGCGCGATCTTGTCGGTGCTCATGCGCTTGAACTTCTCGACGCGCTGCGCCTCCTGCTCGGTCTCGGTCGGGATCGTGCCGATCAACCGGCTCCACGCGAACGGAGCGATGCAGTTCGAGCGCACGTTGAAGCGCGCCATGTCGAGCGCGATCGACCGTGACAGGCCGACGATGCCCATCTTCGCGGCCGCGTAGTTCGCCTGGCCGAAGTTCCCGACGAGACCCGACGTGGATGTGAAGTTCACGAAGACGCCGTGCTCCTGCTCGCGGAAGAGCGGCGCAGCGGCATTCGCGACGTAGAAGCTCCCGTAGAGGTGCACCTGCAGGACAGCGTCGAAGTCCTCGACGGTCATGCGGTGGAAGATCTTGTCGCGGAGGATCCCGGCGTTGTTGATGACGACGTCGAGCTTGCCGAACGCCTCGACCGCCTGCTCGACGGTGCTGCGCGCCCCTTCCACCGACGCGACGCTGGCGGTGTTCGCGACCGCCTCGCCACCCGACGACCGGATCTCCTCGACGACCTCCTCGGCCGGGCCGGCGTCCGAGCCGCCGCCGGCGGCCGCACCGCCCAGATCGTTGACGACGACGCTCGCGCCTTCGGCCGCGGCGAGCAGCGCGAGATCGCGGCCGATCCCGCGGCCGGCGCCCGTGACGATCACAACCTTGCCCGCCAGGCTCTTCGTCGACTCACTCATCGCTTGTCGCTCCTCTCGTGGCGCCAGGTGCTCTCCGGAAGGATCGACCTGGCGATGATCACCTTCATCACCTCCACCGAGCCGCCTGCAAGCTTCGTCTGCCGCGCGTCGGCATAAGCCCGGGCGATCGGGTACTCGCGCATGTAGCCCCAGCCGCCGAAGAACTGCAGGCACTCGTCGACGAGACGGCAATGGAGCTCCGACGCGTTCAGCTTCGCCATCGCCGCGTCGACACCGCTGAGCTCGCCTGCGAGGTGCAGCTCGACGCAGCGATCGACGAAGCAGCGCTGCGCGGCGAGCTCCGACGCCAGCTCCGCGAGCTTGAACTGCGTGTTCTGGAACGACGCGACCGGCTGGCCGAACGCTTCGCGGTCGGTGGTGTACTCGATCGTCCAGCGGAGAGCAGCCTCGGCCGCCGTGATGGAGCGTGCCGCCTGCAACAGGCGCTCCTGCGGCAGCTCGGTCATCAGCTGCGCGAAACCGCGGCCCACCTCGCCGAGCACATCGTCGTCGCCGAGCCGCACACCCGTGAAGAAGAGCTCCGAGGTGTCCTGCGCCTTGAGCCCGATCTTGTCGAGCGGACGGCCGCGCTCGAAGCCGGGACGCTTGGCGTCGACGACGAACAGCGTGACCCCTCGTGCACCGGCGCCCCGCTCGGTCTGTGCGGCGACGACCACGACGTCGGCCAGCTGCCCGTTCGAGATGAACACCTTCTGGCCGTCGAGCACCCAGCCGTCGCCGTCACGCGTCGCGGTCGTCTCGATGCGCTGGAGGTCGCTCCCGCCGCGCGGCTCCGACATCGCGATCGCGCCGACGGCCTCGCCAGACGCCATCTTCGGGAGCCACGCGTGCTTCTGCTCCTCGGACCCGTAGCGCAGGATGTACGGCGCGACGATGTCGGAGTGCAGGTGGAAGAACGGGCCGGTCGCGCCCACAGCGCTCAGCTCCTCCGCCACCACCAGGCTGAAGAGGAAGTCCCCGCCCTGGCCGCCGTACTCCTCGGGGATCGCCGTGCACAGGAAACCTGCCTCGCCCGCCTGGCGCCACAGCTCGCGCGGGACGACGCCCGCCTCCTCCCACTGGGCGTGGAACGGGACGATCTCGGTCTCGACGAACGCGCTCACCGACTCGCGAAACAGGTCGTGCTCCGGCCCGAAGAGCGTCCGCGGGATCACGCGACCTCCGCGCCCGCCAGGCCGAGCTCGGCGAGGATCTCTGCCCGGTGCTGCCCGACTTCGGGCGGCGGTGCTGCCGGCGCGGGCTGCCAGTCGGCCATGCGGAACGGGATGCGCACGGCGCGCACGACCGACCCGTCGTCACCGGCGAGCTCGACGATCGAGCCGTTCGCCGCGATCTGCTCCGACGACTCGACCTCCGCGTAGCTCTTCACGACGCCGACGACGAGCCCGGCGCCTTGCAGGCGGGCAAGCCATTCGGCGCGGCTCCGCGTCGCGAGCGTCGCCTCGAGCTCGTCGACGAGCACGTCGCGGTTCGCGACTCGGTCGACCTTCGTCGCGAAGCGCGGGTCGTCGACAAGGTCGGGGCGCTCGAGCCCCTCACAGAGCAGCCGCCAGTGGTTGTCGAGGTACGCCGAGATGACGAGGTGGCCGTCGCTCGTGCGCAGCATGTCGGCGGGCGCGGTCATCGGCGCGGAGTTGCCGTTGCGCGCCGGGACGACGCCCGTCGTCAGGAACTCCGTGAACGGCTGCGACTGCAGATGGATCGCCACCTCGAGCAGCGACACCTGCACCAGGTCGCCCGCGCCGGTCCGTTCGCGCCGCAGGAGCGCCGCCAGGACCGCCTGCGCGAGCACGTTCCCGGCTGCGACGTCGACCACCGTGAAACCCACCTTGAGCGGGCCTCCGCCACGCTCCCCGGTGATCGACATGATCCCGCTCTCGGCCTGGATCACGAGGTCGACCCCACGCCGCTCGCGCTCAGGCCCGACGAAGCCGAAGCCCGAGACCGATGCGTAGACGAGACGGGGGTTCCGTGCCCGCGACTCCTCGCTCCCCAGCCCGAGCCGGTCCATCGCGCCGGGGCGAAAGCTCTCGATCACGACGTCCGCGCGATCGACGAGGCGACGCGCGACGTCGAGATCGCCGGGCGCCTTCAGGTCGAGCGCGATCGACCGCTTGCCGCGGTTGAAGGCGACAAACGTGGGGCTCGTCGAGGATCCGGCGAATGCGGCCGACTGCAGCTCCCGGCCGGCGTCGCCACCCGGCGGCTCGACCTTGACGACGTCGGCGCCGAGATGGCCGAGGATCATCGCCGCGTTCGGCGCGGCGAGCAGCTGGCCGAACTCGACGACGCGCACGCCTGCCAGCGGCGCGTCGCTCACGTCTCGTCCGCCCACCGCGGCTCGCGCTTCTCGCGGAACGCCGCGGCGGCCTCGTTCGCGTCGGGCGTGCCGCCGAGGCGGAGGCTGAACTGCTGCTCGACCTCGTATCCCGTCTCGAGCGGCATCTGCTCGGCCAGGTCGAGCGACTGCTTCGCGAATCGCAGCGCCGTCGGGCTCTTGGCGGCGATCTCGGCCGCGAGCGCCTCCGTGCCACGGTCGAGCGCGGCCGCGTCGTCGAACAGCTCGACGACGAGCCCGAGCCTGTGCGCGTCCTCGGCGGCGAGCGGGCGGCCGGTGAAATACAGGTGCCGCACCACCCCCTGCGGGAGGTGTCGCATCAGGAAGCGCCCGCCGCCTGCGCGGCCGACGGTGATCTCCGGGAGCCCGAAGGTGGCATTGCGCGTCGCGAGCCGCAGGTCGCAGACGGCCGCGAGCGCGCAGCCGCCGCCGAGCGCAGGCCCAGGGACGGAGCAGATCACGGGGACGGGGAAATGCAGGATGCGCTGGAACACGGAGCGGGACAGGCGCTGCCGCGCCTCGTCACGTTCGGGCGTCATCGGCAGCTCCTTGACGTCGGCGCCAGCCGAGAACATCCGCTCGAGGCCCGAGCGGAGGACGACGGCGCTCACCCGGGACGCCGAGCGGGCCTCGTCGAGCGCAACTGCGAGCTCCTCGTAGGTCTGCGTCCGGAGCGCGTTCACGGGAGCCCGCTCGATCGTGATCGTCGCGATGCGGCCGTCCTGGCGCCACGTCACGTCGCATTCGCTCACGGCCGCGCCTCTTTCAACAGCTCGCGCACGATCGTGCGCCGCAGGATCTCGGACGAGCCGTCCGCCACCCACACCTGCCGCAGCTGCTGCCACGCCTCGGAAAGGCCGAGCTCGTTCGTGAAGCCCATCGCGCCGTGCGCCTGAACGGCGCGGTCGACGGCGCGGGCGCCCGCCTCGGTCGAGTACGCCTTCGCCATCGCAAGCTCCTTCCGCGCCGGCTCGCCGGCGTCGAGCTTCTTTGCGGTGTCGAGGCCGACGAGATGCGCAGCGTGGATCTCCATGGCCGACTCGGCGAGCGGGAACGTGATGCCCTGGTTCGCCGCGACGGGCTCGCCGAACGTTCGCCGTTCCTGGATGTACGCGAGCGCCTGCGCCAGCGCCCAGCGCGCGAGCCCGACCGACTTCGCCGTGTTGTAGAGGCGCCCCATCGACACGCCGGCGAGTGCGAGGCCGAATCCCTTGCCGACCTCGCCGAGGACGTGGTCGTCGGACACGTGGACGCCGGCGAGCTGCACGATGCCCTCGTTGCTGCCGAGGTGGCCGAACATCGGCACGACGGAGTAGACGCCGAACCCGGGCGCATCGCTCGGAACGAGGAACGCCGTCACCCCGCCCCGCCGCGCGGCCGCCTGCTCGACGTCCGTGACGGCGAAGACGATCGCGTGTGCCGCGTTCGCCGCTCCGCTGATCCACTGCTTCTCGCCGTCGAGCTTCCAGCCGCCGTCGACCCGCTCAGCGCGTGTACGCATCATCCAGGCGTCGGACCCTGCATCGGGCTCCGACATCGCAAAGCACGTCGTCTCCTCGCCGGAGGCCAGCGCCGGGAGCACACGGTCGCGGACGTCCGGCGCGAGATGCTCGAAGAGGAAGCTCGGCCCTTTCGTCCAGTGCGCGACGGTATCCCAGCCCAGCCAGTGGCGCGTGCCGCAGACGCGGAAGATCGTCTCCCACACCTCGTAGGTCGAGACGTAGCCGAAACCGGCCCCGCCGAGCGACTCGGGTGAGAGCATCATGTAGTACCCGGCTTCGGCCGAAGCCATCCGCACCTCGCGCTTCAGCTCGAGCACGGCGTCGCTGTGACGCCCGCTCTCGTGGTAGACGAGCCGCTGGTTCTCGAGCAGGTCGACGTGGCGCTCGTGGCGCGTCACGACCTCGGCCGCGAGGAAGTCGCGCAGCCCTTCGAGGATGCTCGGGTCCGTGAACGTCTCGTCAACCATAAATTCGACCGGTCGTTTGGAAGAATAATACGAAACGCGGTAAAGTTGAAAGCCCCCGGACGGTGAGAGGAGCGCATGCGGTGAGGATCAGGCGATTCGTGACGGCGGAGAAGCCGGACGGCAGCGTCCACCTACGGGTCGACGCGGCGATCCCCGACACCGACACCGCGGTGCCGGCGACGGTGCTGTGGGGATGGGACGCGATGCCGAAGCTGCCGATCGGCCCCGACGATCTTGGGCCCGAGCACATCGACCGGCCCCTCTTCCCCAGCGGCGGCGGCGCAAGCGTCAACATCGTCGTGTTCCCCCCCGCCGGCGCAGCACCGGCCAGCAGCGCCGAAGACACGACGGCCATGCACCGCACCGACACGGTCGACATCCTCTTCGTGCTCGAAGGCGAGATCGTGTTGCAGCATCCCGGTTGCGACGACGTCACGCTCTCCCGCGGCGACGTGTTCGTCCAGAACGGCGCGATCCACGGATGGTTGAACCGCAGCGACCAGCGGTGTGTCATGGCCTGCGTGGTGCTCGCTGCCGACCGCGCCGGCTAGGACGACGCGTCGAGACCGTAGAGCTCGGCCGCCATCTCGGGCGTGAAGGACGCGGCAGGCCCGTAGTGCTGGATGTCGCCGTGCGACAGCACGAGCACGGCGTCGGCGAGAGCCACAGCGCGGGTGACGAACTGCTCGACGACGATGATCGAGCACGAGCCGCGCAGTGCGTCGAGTGACGCGAACAGGTTCGCGACGATTCCCGGTGCGAGACCGTGCGAGAGCTCGTCGACGATCAGCAGGCGCGGCGGCGCGACGATCAAACGCGAGAACGCGAGCATCTGCTGCTCGCCGCCGGAGAGCTTGCGGGCCGGCAGCCGCTTCCTCTGCGCGAGTTGGGGAAACACCTCGTACGCGCGCTCGACGTTGCGCCGCACCGTCGACCGGCCGCCGCGGAAGAACATCCGCAGGTTCTCGGCGACGCTGAGCGACGGGAAGATCGCCCGGCTGTCGGGCAGGTGGCCGACGCCGCGCCGGACGCGAGCGTGACTGGACAGTGACGAGATCTCGCGGCCGTCGAGCTTGATCGACCCGACGGCCGGGCGCACGACGCCGCTCAGCGCGTTGGCGAGCGAGCTCTTGCCCGCGCCGTTCGGACCGAGCAGCGCAAGCACCTCCCCGGGCGCGACGGAGAACGTCACCGAACGCAGCGCTGTCACCTGCCCGTAGCGAACGTCGAGGTTCTCGACGTCGAGCCGCGCCGGCGACACGTCCTCGACGGGGGCGATCGGCACGGCTGCGGTCATCCGACCGCCTCGGTTGCGGGATCGTTGCCGAAGTACGCGGTGCGGACGACGTCGGAGCCGAGCACGGCGTCCGGATCGCCTTCGGCGATCACCTTCCCGAAGTCGAGTGCCACGAGCCGCTCCGAGACGAGCCGCGCGAACTCGAGGTTGTGCTCGACGATGAGCATCGAGAGCTTGTGCTCGGCGCGAAGCGCGACGAGCAGGTTGCCGACCTCCTCGGCCTCACGCTCGGCGAGCCCGGACACCGGCTCGTCGAGGAGGAGCACGCGCGGCTTCGACGCAAGCGCGCGCGCCAGGTCGACCATGCGCACCGTGCCGACCGACTGCTCACCGGCCAGCTGGTCGGCGACCGGCTCGAGACCGAGGCGGCGAAGCAGGAACGACGGCGAGAGCGGTGAGTCGTCGGCCATCGCAAGCCTCTCGAGCGACGATCGGCGCGACAGGTAGCCGTACAGCGGCAGATCGCGTGCACGGCTCGCGAGCCAGCCGAAGAACACGTGCTCGCGGACGGTGAGCTCGTCGAACATCGACAGCTGCTGGAACGTTCGCGCCATGCCGCGCCGGGCGCGCCGGACCACCGACGCGCGCGTGATCGTGTCGCCGAAAAGCGACACCGAGCCGGCCTGCGGTCGGCGGACGCCGGCGGCGACGTCGAGCATCGTCGTCTTGCCGGCTCCGTTCGGTCCGATCAGGCCGACGCTTTCGCCCGGCCCCACCACGATCGACGCCGAGTCGACTGCGACGATGCCGCCGAAGCGGACGGTGACATCCCGGAGGTGCAGCGCCGGTTCCGTCATTGCGCGCTCGCGCGTGAGAAGAGCGGCCGCAGCCGGCTCGCGACGAAGCGGAACTGATCGATCTGCGCCGCGACCGCGCCGCGCGGGTTCTGCGCGAGCGACAGCGCGCCCAGCCCGAACAGCACCGTCGCGAGCGGCCCCCAGCTGATCGGCAGCCAGTCGGCGATCAGCGCCGGGAAGACGGCGTAGACCAGACCGGCGATCACGGCCGCCGCAGGCGAGCGGACGCCCATGAAGACGACGACGGCGAGCCAGGTCAGACCGGTCGTGGTCGTGAGATCGGTCGAGGCGAGGAACTTCTGGTAGATCGCGATCATCCCGCCTCCGATCCCTGCCACGAACGCCGAGAGCGCGAACGCGACGATCCGCCCGACGCGCGGGTCGACGCCGCTCGCCGCGACGAGCGCCGGCCGCATGCGGCCTGCGCCGATGTAGAAGGCGCCGAGACGGCGCCGGTACACGGCGACGAGGACGAGCGCGAGGCCGAGCACGACGGCGAACAAGTAGTACTGGCGATTGGTCGTGTTGAGATCGAAGCCGAAGAGGCTCGGCGAGCCCACGTTCCTACCCGCCAGCGGCACGAGCGTCGACCAGTTGTAGAGGAAGTTGTCGGTGAAGAGACCGAACGCGATCGTCAACAGGCCGAACTCGAGCGCGCTCAGCCTGCCGCCGATCAGTGCGATCACGACCGCGGAGCCGGTCCCGATCAACGCGCCGAGCACGACCGCGAGCAGAAGCGGGACGCCCGTGTTCGCCGCGATGTCGGCGCCTGCGAAGCCCGAGATGCCGACGATCGCCGCCTGCCCGAGCGGCAGGAGACCGCCGTAGCCGAGCGCGAAGGTGAAGCCGAGGAACACGACCGCAGAGATCAGCCCGAGGCCGACGACGCCGACCCAGTACGTGTTGAGCACTGCGGGAACGAGCAGCACGAGCGCGGCCGGCAACGCGAGCTTCGACAGCAGGGACGGCACGCTCTGGAACCGCTCGGCAAGCTCGACGGTGCGCCGCGGCAGCTGGCCGACGTCGATCGGGTTGCGGCGGAGCAAGACGGCCGCGACCATCACGAGGAAGGGAAGCGACGGCTGCATGCCGTTCTTGATGAGCGTGTTCGTCGAGTCGAGGCCGACGAGCGAGCTGGAGGCAGTGCCGATCGCCATCGCCGCGACGAAGGTGATCCCGATCGAGCGCAGCCCACCGACCAGAGCGGCGGCAAGGCTCGCAACCGTGAGGGTCAGGAACGACGACGACGTCAACGCGAGCAGCGGGGCCAGGAAGACGCCGCCGATCGCCGCAAGCGCGCCGCTGATCGCCCAGCTGAGATTGCTCGTCAGATTCGGGCTCGTGCCCGTGAGGCCTGCGACCGTCCGGCTGTCGCAGACGGCGCGCATCCGCAGCCCGATCGTCGTGAAGCGGAGCAGGTAGACGAGCAGCACGCCGACGACGACAGCCGCGATCACGGCGTACTCCTGGTCGACGGTGAAGTAGATCGAGCCGATGCGCTTCAACAGCGTCCCCTGATTCGACACGCCGGCCGAATAGAAGATCTGGCCCGGCTTGAAGACCATGAGGCATAGCGCCGGCAACGCGACCGCTATGCCGATGGACGCGATGAGCGTCGGTAACAGTCCGAGGCCGACGAGCCACCGGAACAGCCCTTGCCACAGGACCATTCCGAGGGCCGGCCCGATGACGAGGACGCAGACCAGCAGCGCCTCCCAGCCGGTGAAGATGTGATGCGCGCTGCGGAGCTCGTAGAAGATCAGCGCGATCGTGTACGCGATCGCGCCGTAGCCGAGGTTCAGAACGCGCGAGGTGTTGTACGCGACGACCAGGCCCGAGGCGGCGATCGCATAGATGCAACCGACCACGAGCCCAGAGACGACGTGTGCGTCGACAAAATCGATCATGCGGTGATTCTCGGGCGAACGAGTCGCTCTCCCCGGGCAAGGATGCCCAGGAAGAGCGACTCGGGGGGGGATACGCCCGTCCGGTGCCCTAGTAGGCCACCGAGCCGGAGTTGCTGCAGATGAACGGATTGGTGCCGTTCTTGTCGGCGACCCACTGGCCGTTCTGCACGGTGGCGGTCGCGACGCAGTCGTTGCCGATCTTGTGCCACTCGGGGAACGTCGCGAACGGCAGCAGCCCACCTGCGGTGTAGCGATGGAGCGTGTTCAACGCCCGCACCGTAGCCTTGGGCTGAGCCGGATGCTTGCCCGCCTTCATGCCGTCGAAGAGCATGACGGTGGCGGCGTAGTGCTCGATCGCATACGGGTTGTTGTACGTGTACTTCGAATACCCGTACTTCGCCATGAGCCTGACGTACTTCGCCACGGCCGGGTTGTTCTTCACGTAGGCCGACGCGAACGACGAGCCGAAGATCATGCCGTTCACCTTCGAGCCCCACTGCTTGATGACGGCCGGCCCGAACGCCGAGACCTCGAGGACGCTCGCCTTGTAGCCGAGCTGGTTGAGGTCGGCCTGGACCATGTCGCCGCCGTCCGCCGCGAAGACACCGGTGGCTCCGCTCGACTTGACGTCTTGCGCGAGCGACAGCGCCGTCGGCGAGTCGACCGGATACGGGAGCGTCTCGTTGTCATAGACGACGTTGCCCCCGACGCCCGGAGCGAGCCGCTTGAGCAGCGCGCCGAAGGGAGCCTGGAACGTGGTGTTCAGGAGCGCGATCTTCGTTGCACCACGCTGCACGAGCACCTTGATCCACACGTCGCTCGAGTGCACGGCAGCCTCGCCGATGTCCGAGAAGACGTTGTTGTAGCCGCTGTATCCGCCGAGCGCGCCGAAGCCGACGACCGGGATGCCGGTCGTGGCAAGGTACGCGTTCGCCGACGATGCGTTCCATGCACCCATCAGGATCGCGGCCGGATGCGTCTGCACTGCGCGCCGCGCCGCCTGCAGCGTCCCTGCCGCGCTGGATGCACCGTCGTACACGGTCGCGACGACCTTGAAGCCGTCGACGCCGCCGTGCGCGTTCAGATCCTTGATGTACGCCTCCGACGGCTGCGGGCCGCTGATCGGGCCGAACGAGCCGGTGACGTCTTCGATCAAGGCAACCTTGATCGACTTGCCGCCGGCCGTCGACTTCGCGACCGAGGCCGCTGCGCCGAAGACCAGCACCGAGGCTGCTACGACGCCGACCACGAGGGCGCGCCAGCGCAGCTTGTTACCTGAGTTCCGAACATGAGCGAGCAATCGCACGCCTCCAGTCGTTTGTGATGCCGCAGGGAACGGGATGGCGAGAGGCTCCGGTTGCCCGCCCCCGGCGGAGCATCCGCGGTTCCGGCCATGATCAATAAATCTTCCTACCATTCGTTAGAATTCTCGAAGATGCCGATGCCGAAGTCAAGGGATATCGAGAGTGCAGTCAAAGGCGACAGCCCGCTTCTCGCCGCGTCTGGGCTGGCAGCCGGCTACCACGGGCACCCCGTCGTCCGCGACCTCGACCTTGTCGTCCGAGCCGGAGAAGTCGTAGCGCTGCTAGGCCCGAACGGCGCCGGGAAGACGACGACGCTGCTCGCGCTCGCGGGAGAGCTGCCGCCGCTCGCGGGCACGGTCACGTTCGCGGGGACGGCGACGCGGTCGCCGCTCCACGCGCGCGCCCGGCACGGCCTTGCCTTCGTCCCGGAGGAGCGCTCGATCTTCCCGCAGCTCACGACGGCGGAGAACATTCGGGTCGGACGCTGCGACCCACGACTCGTCCTCGAGCTGTTCCCGGAGCTCGTGCCGCTGATGTCGCGCAAAGCCGGATTGTTGTCCGGTGGGGAGCAGCAGATGCTCACACTCGGTCGTGCGCTGGCCCGGCGCCCTGCGCTGCTGCTCGCCGACGAGCTGTCGCTCGGCCTGGCGCCGCTGATCGTGACTCGCCTGCTCGAGGCAGTGCGCGCGGCAGCCGATCGCGACGGCGTCGGCGTGCTCCTGGTCGAGCAGCACGTGCGGCGCGTCCTACCGATGTCCGATCGCGCATATGTGATGCGCGGCGGCCGCGTGGTGCTTCAGGGCCTGGTCGCGGACGTCGCGGGCCGGCTCGAGGAGGCCTATCTCGGCGAGGAGCTCGGTCAGAGACCGGCCCAGACCGACGCCACACGCTCGATGAACGCCGGCACACCCGAGAGCTCGGGCACGAACGCCGGCCAGTAGAGCGAGACCGTCGTCACTCCGCTGCTCGCCAGGTCGCGCGCCGCGGCGAGCGTCCGCTCGAGGTTGTCCCCGGCGGGGACCGCGAAGCCCGCGATTTCGAAGGAGTCGACGGGACGCCCGACTGCGGCCAGCGCGTCCGCGATGCGCGCAGCGCCGTCCGCGATCTCCCCGGGCGTCGAGCCCATGATCGGCAGCCAGCCGTCGCCGAGGTCGACCATCCGCCGCAGCGAGCCCGGGCCGAGGCCACTTGCGAACAGCACCGGAACGCGGCGCACGGGGCGCGGCTCGCACCAGACTTCATCGAACGACGTCCAGCGCCCGGCGAAGCGCGCGGGGGCGTTCTCCCAGAGTGCGCGGCAGGCTTCCACGACCTCGAACATGCGCGGCGCGCGCTCGGCGGATAGGGGAACGCGCCCCACCGGTACGACGACGTGTCGCGGCCCAGCGCAACATGCTCCGGGACGCGAA
>OUNM011094383.1_pt1 | contig 12197 bp, 11 predicted proteins | sample 1769961 | NCBI WGS metagenome assembly OUNM01 (sample SAMEA3914820, study PRJEB12502) | metagenome | biome: forest; material: soil | place: USA | collected 2012-03-12 | depth 0.3 m
ACCCAGAGCTGGGCGTGCCAGCCACGGCCTGCGACACGATCGGCCACCGCCTTGAGCGTCTCGATGCCGTTGACCTTGCTGCGGAACAGGTTGAAGCGGAAACCACGCACCCCAGCGGCGTGCAACCGGTCGAGTTCGGCTTCAGTCACATCGGGCGCCAGGGATACGATGCCGCGCGCCTGCGCGCCGAACCGGGCCATGGCGTCCAGCATGCAGCTGTTGTCCAGCCCGTAGCCGGACGAGGCGACCACCACCATGCGGCTGGTGCCCAGCCGCGCCTGCTCGGCGCGGTAGTCGGCCACGCTGGCCTCGGGCCGGGAGTGGGTGCCGGCCATGAAGGGGAAGCGGTGGTCGAAGATGTGCATGTGGCAGTCGCACGCGCCGGCCGGCACGGCAAAGCGCGGGCGGCGGGCCGGGTCGTGCACGGGGGCCGCGGTAGTTTGCTGGCTCATAGCGGGCCCTCTTTCACACGACCGGCTCGGCCACGGGGGCGGCCAGTGGCGGAGTCTGCGCGACGGCCGGGGCCACCACCACCAGGGCATCCACCGCCTTCACGCCCTGGCCGGCGGGCAGCACCAGCAGCGGGTTGATGTCGAGTTCTGCAACGCGCCCCTGCAGCTGTACCGCCAGGTGCGAGACACGCACCAGTGCATCGACCAGCGCCTCCACGTCGGCGCGCGGCTGGCCGCGGAAGCCCTCCAGCAGGCGGCTGCCCTTGACCTCCGCCACCATGGCACGCGCCTCGGCCGGGCTCACGGGGCAGTGGCGCAGCGCCACGTCCTGGTACACCTCCACGGTGACGCCCCCGGTGCCATACAGCAGCGTGGGGCCGAGCTGCGCGTCGTAGGTGACACCCACGATCACCTCCACCCCGCCGCGCACCATCTCCTGCACCACCGTGCCGGCGATACGGGCGCCAGGCGCATAGGCTCGCGCGCTGGCCAGGATGGCATCGTGCGCCGCACGTACCTCGGCCGCATCACGCAGGCCAAGCCGCACGCCGCCGGCCTCGGTCTTGTGCGGGATGTCGGATGAATCGACCTTGAGCACCACCGGGAAGCCCAGGCGGGTGGCGGCCGCTGCCGCCTCCTCCGCGGTGGCGGCACGCTCTTCGCGCGCCACGGGCACGCCCCAGGCGGCCAGCAGTTGCTTGCCCTCGGACTCGGAAAGCGTGGCGCCGGGATGGTGCAGCAGGCCATCGGCCACCTGCACCTGCGCAGCACTGGCAGGCTGTGCAGCAGCGGCCTTCAGCGCAACTGCATCGGCGAGGTAGCGGGCACGCCAGGCGTGGTAGTCCGCCAGGTGGCGCAGGCCGCGCGCCAAGCTGTCGGGGTTGAAGAACAGCGGCACGCCCGCCGCCCGCAGCTTGGGCAGGCCGGTGTCCTGCGCACGGCTGCCGGACCACATGTAGACCACGTTCTTGCCAGTGCGCTCGCGCAGTGCGATCACCTGCTCCGCATGTGCATCGGCGCCCGAGCTGGCCACCACCAGGGTGCCGATGGCGGGCTCGTCGATCAGGTGCTGCATGATGGCCGGGAAGTCCTCGCTGTTGGCCTTGCCGGTCACGTCGGCCGGGTTGGCGGCCCAGCCGAAGCCCTTGATGATGGCGTTGATGCCGTCGCGCGCCGCGTCACCCAGCGGCGGCAGCTCGATGCCGGCAGCGCCCAGCATGTCGGCGCAGAAGGAACTCACGCCACCGGAATGCGACACCAGGGCCACGCCCGGAGCCTGGGGCGGACGGGAGTGCGCCAGCAGGTGCGCCGTTTCCAGGAAGTCGTCGTAACTCTGCACGCGGATCACTCCATACTGGCGGCACACCGCGTCGTACAGCGCATCGGAGCCGGTCAGTGCCGCGGTATGCGAACTGGCGGCGCGCGCCCCCTGGTCCGAGCGGCCGATCTTGATCAGCACGATGGGCTTGCCGCGCTCGGCCGCCAGTTTGGCCACGGCGATGAACTTGGCCGCATCCTTGAAACCCTCGATGAAACCGGCGATGACCCGTGTGCCCGGGTCGTCCAGCAGGTAGCGGGCGAAGTCGGAGAAATCCAGGTCGGCCTCGTTACCGGTGGAAATGGCATAACTCATGCCGATCTGCGACTCCAGCGTGCGGCCCACGAAGGGGCCGAACAGCGAGGCACCGCTCTGGCAGATCAGGCCCACCGGGCCCGGAGTTCCGCGCACCATGAGGCGCGTGGTGGTGGTCAGCCACAGGTCATCGCGGATGTTGGCCAGGCCCAGGCAGTTGGGTCCGGTGAGGCGCACGCCGGATTCGCGGGCATAGCGGCCTACCTCCTCCTGCAGCAGCCGGCGGTCTTCCTCGCCGCGCTCGGAAAAGCCGGCGGAGATGACGATGGCCGAGGGGATGCCCCTGGCCTTGCACTGCTTCAGCGTGTCCAGGACGCCGTGGTAGGGCACGATGATGGCGGCCACATCGGGCGCCTCGGGCAGATCGGCGATCGTGGGGTAGCAACGCTCGCCCATGATCTCCTCGTACTTGGGGTTCACCGCATATACGTTGATGCGGTCCTTGTACGCCAGCACACGCTTGAGGAATTTGCCGCCGTACTGCATGCGCGGCGTCGCGCCTATGACCGCGATGGAGCGCGGGTTGAGCATGCGGTCGATGGAGGCCATCTGCTCCGGGGTCCAGTAGTCCATGTCTGCCATTTCCTCTGTCATTCAGGCTTGATGTCGGCCGTCTTCACGATGGCGGCGTAGCGGTCTTTCTCGGACTTGATGAACTCGCCGAAGGCCTGGGGCGAGGGACTGGTCGCCAGCTCCATGCTCTGCACCGCGAACAGCTTCTTGTATTCCGGGTCGGCCGCGGCCTTGCGCACCGCGGCGTTGAGCCGCTCGGTGATGGCGGCTGGCGTGCGCGCCGGCGCGATCAGGCCCCACCAGTTGCCCACGTCGTAGCCAGGCAGGCCGCACTCGGCCAGGGTGGGCAGGTCGGGCAGCGAGGGCACGCGGTTGGCGCCGGTCACCGCCAGCCCGCGCAGCTTGCCCTCGCGCATCAGCACGGTGGAGCTGCCGACGTTGAGGAAACCGACTTCCACCTGCCCGCCCATCATGTCGTTGGCCGCCTCGGGCTCGGACTTGTAGGGCACATGCGTCAGCGGCGCGCCGGTCATGGCGACGAACTTCGCGCCCGCGAGGTGCGGCGAGGCCCCTACGCCCGTGGAGGCGTAGTGCAGGTTCCTGCCCGGCTGCTTGCTATAGGCGATGAGTTCCTGCACCGAATTCACCGGCAGGTCCTTGCGCACCATCACCACGAAGCTGCCACGGCCCACCAGGCTGACCGGCGCGAAGTCGGCCACGATGTCGTAGGGCAGCTTGGAGAACAGGCTGGGTGCGATCACATGGGCGCTGGCCGCCATGAACAGGGTGTAGCCGTCGGGTGCGGACCGGGCCGCCACGTTGGCCCCCAGGGTGCCGCCGGCGCCGGGGTAGTCCATCACCACCACCGGCTGGCCCAGCTCGGCGCCGATGAACTTCGCAACGATGCGGGCAGCCACATCATTGGAGCCCCCTGCACCGTAGGCCACGATCATCTTGATGGGGCGGTTGGGCCAGTCATCGGCCCGGGCTGGGCGGGCACCGGCCAAACCGGCGGCCACGGCGCCGCCCCAGGCCAGCGCCTGCCTCCGCGACAGGGCAGGCAGTGGTCCTGCGGTGCGGACTGCGGGGATGGCGGCTGCCTTGTCGTGGGCTGCTCTGCGCATGGTTTGTCTCCTCGTGATGGGTACGGGTTCAGGCATTGGCGGCCAGCAACCGGCGCTGGCGGGCCTCGTGCGCGGCGATGCGATCGGCCGCCGCCACCACCTGGCGCGCGGCGTCCACCACCGGCTTGTCGACCATGGTGCCCCGGTGGCTGAAGGCGCCGGTGCCGGCGGCGAAGGCCTGCTCGGCACGGGCCACGAGCTCGCGCGCCTCATCCACTTCCTCGCTCGAAGGGCCGTATTCCTCGTTGAGTACCTGTATCTGCGACGGGTGGATGGCGTTGCCGCCATTGAAGCCCAGGGCCTTGGAGCGGCGAATGGTCTGGCGCATGCCTTCCAGGTCGGTGAAATCGGCGATGGAACCGATGTAGCCGCCCGAATCGATGCCCGCCGCACGGGCCGCGAACAGCACCGCCTGCTTGGGCGCCAGCAACGATTCGAAGCTGGGCGCGAAGCCGCAGGCGGCGGCAAAGTCGATGCTGCCCAGGCCTATCCACTTCAATCGCCGGTCGGACGCGGCGATCTCGTGCACATGGCGCAGGGCCTCGGGCGTCTCGACCGAGGCGGTGAAGGCGATGCCGCCCACCGGCAGGCCACGCTCCTGCTCCAGTTCAGCCACGTACTGCGACACCAGCCGCACATGCCCGGCGCTCTCGACCTTGGCGATGCCCAGGCAGTCCACCCCGGGTATCACGGCGGCTTCCAGGTCACGCACCAGCAGGCCCAGCGGGCGGTTCAGCCGTATGCGCACGAGGGCACCGCCCCGCCCCACCTGCCGCACTGCATCAGGCAGCCGCTCGCGCGCGGCCGCCTTGGCGCCCGGCGCAACGCCATCCTCCAGGTCCAGCGTGACCATGTCGGCGCCGCGCGTGTGCGCCTTGGCAATGAATTTCTCGCTGCTCAGCGGCACCGTCAATGCGGAGCGCCAGAGCCTTGTCTCGTCCCAGCCGTTCATGCTCGTGTCCCGGGTCTGTTTGTCTCTTGGGGGCAGGGGGCAATGTAGCGCGGGGGCTGCTTTTCGTCGCCCCTCGAAGTTCCATAAGACGGGATAACTGGCGAAGCTCTCCTATGATGGAACCGACTGCTTCATAGTTCACCAGACGGAAACAGCTTGTCGCCCCACGCATGAAGATCGCCCAGGACACCTCCGATGCCGTACCCGGCACCCAGCTCGTGCGCCGCATCGCCGCCCTGGTGCGGGTACTGGGGCTGCACAGCCGCACAGGGGCGCGGCTGATCGACCTGTGCCACGAAACGGAACTCGGCCGCTCCACCGTGCACCGCATCCTCCAGGCGTTGATCGCCGAGCGCCTGGTAACGCAGGACCACCAGAGCAAGCGCTACTTCCTGGGTCAGGCGCTGTACGAACTGGGGCTGGCCGCAGCCCCCCGCTTGCAGCTGCGGGACCTGTGCCAGCCCATGCTGTCGGCCGTGGCGGAACAGACCGGCGATACCGCCTTCCTTACCGAGCGCGCCGGCTTCGACGGCGTGTGCGTGGACCGCAAGGACGGCAGCTTTCCCATCAAGGCCTATGTGCTGGAGCCCGGGCGGCGCCGGCCGCTGTCCATCGGGTGCGGCAACCTGGCCATCCTGAGTGCTCTCCCCGACGACGAGGTGCGCCGCCTGTGCAATGCAAATGCCTCGCGCATCGCCGAGAAATACCCGCACCTGACGCCCGAGGTGGTGCAGCAGCGCATAGCCCGCACCCGCGAGCAGGGCTACGCGCACACCGAGGCCATGGAGACGGCCGGTGTCAACTCGGTGGCGGTGTGCGTCCGCGATGGGTCCGGCAACCCGGTGGCCGCGATCAGCGTGTCCAGCGTGGCATCGCGGCTGGAGGGCATCCGGGTCCAGCAAGCGGCGACCTTCCTGCGCGAAGCGGCGACGCAGATCGAGGCCCGGCTCGCCACCCTGGCCGGCGGCACCGGCTGAACTGCGGTCCGGCGGGCCGGTCCGCCCTCAGCGCCGCAGGTCGAAGAACGCCCGCCCCAGCACCTGCCCATTCACCAGCACGTCCACCTCGTGCCGGCCGGGATGGTGGGTGCGGGTGCTGAAGTCGCGTATGGCCTGCCGGCGGCTGAAAGCCTGGGTGGCGCCGGCCGGCAGGTCCAGCGCCTTGAGCTTGAACACCTTGGGCGAGGCGGCGCCGGACTTCTTCACGTAGTGCACCGCATAGTCCACCACCAGCCGCTGCGCCTCGCCGGCGGTGGAGGTGAGGCTGAAGGACAGGGTGATGTCCTCCCCCAGCCGCACGGCCGTGGGCTGCACCTGCAGGCCCTGCAGGTGCACGCGTGCCTCGCCGCCCGCCCCCACCAGGGCCAGGGCCCGGCGGTCGCCCTGCTTGATCAGCGTGCGCAGCGCATGCTTCACGATCCAGCGCGTGGCCGGGACCTCCTGCGGCCAGGCCTCCAGCCGGTCCAGCACCCAGGCCGGGTGGCCCCGGGTGACGTCGTTCAGGTGGTTGGCGACCGACTTGCGCACGTAGGCACTGGGATCGGCCCGCAGGGCCTCCAGGATGGGCGCAGCCAGCTCCGGGTCCTGCACCAGGGCGGGAATGCGCTGGGCCCAGGGCAGGCGCGGGCGGCAGCCCTCGCTGGCGAGGCGGCGGGCATGGTCGTCGCCGGCATCGCCGGCCCAGCCCCGCATGGTGGCCAGGGTGCGCGGCAGGTCCCGCGCCAGGAAGGGACGGATGGCGAACTCCGAACTGCCGAAGCGGCTGAGGAAACGCAGTGCATCCAGCGAAGCGTCGAAGTCCTCCAGCCCGTACAGCGCCACGCACTCGGACAGGGACAGCGCCGCAAAACCATGGTCCAGTCGCGGCCCCAGGTCACGCAGCACGGCCAGCGCGCCGGGCCAGTCCTCCGGCAGCAGCGGCCGCAGGCAGGCGGCCACATGGCGCATGCGCTGCATCAGCGACATGGCTTCCATGCCGCGCTGGCAGTCACGCACGAAACGCCTGGCGTCGAAGGCCGGGTACACGGCCTGCGCCTCGCGGGCGATGTGGCGGATGCGCGTGGCGTCGAAGATGTTCTTCAACGCGGGGGCGCCCTCCCCGCCGACTTCCGCTGCGGGCGTGGGATAAGAGATTTTCTTGTTGGTCACCATGGCCGGCGCATCGTACCGCCGGCCAGCGGTACCTCGCCCTAGTCCATGGCGGCCGCGATGTTCTCCGGCGTCAGCGGCAGGGTGCGCACCCGCACGCCCAGCGCATCGGCCACCGCGTTGGCGATGGCGCCGGCCACCGGGCCCTGCACCGTCTCGCCAGCGCCCAGCGGCGGCTGCTCGGGGCGGTCGATCAGGTGCACCCGGATGCGGGGCACGTCGCCGAAGCGCATGATGGGGTAACTGTCCCAGCCCGTGCCCGCCAGGTGGCTGGGGCCGAGCGGCATCTGCTCCAGCAGGGTCCAGCTGGCACTCTGGATGGCTCCGCCCTCGGTCTGGTTGCGCACACCGTCGGGGTCGATGACCTGGCCCACGTCCACGGCAATCTCCATGTCGGTCACCCGCACCCGGTCGGTGGCCTCCACCCGCACCGCCACCGCGCACCAGGCACCGAAATGCTTGTAGCGGGCGATGGCGAAGCCGTGGCCCACGCCCTCGCCGCGCTCCGCCCGGGGCACGGACCACCAGGCGCAGTTCTCCAGCACCGTGTCCATGGCCGCTAGCGCGCGCGGGTCGTGCTGCAGGTGGCGGCGGCGGTACTCCACCGGGTCGGCCCCCACGGCCTGGGCCACCTCGTCCATGAAGGACTCGATGGCGAACACATTGGCGAAGGCCCCCAGCCCACGGATGGATGAGGTGCGCACCGGCATCACGTCGAGCCGGTGGTTGGTGGCCTTCACCGAGGGAATGCCGTAGATCGGCACCGCATTGCGGTCGGCCCCGCCGCCGGTGGCAAAGGGCATGTTGACGGCAATGGGCGGCGGCACGCCGCAGGCGCGGTGGCCGGCCGCCAGCAGGGTGGGCACCTTGTTGCGGCCAGGGCGGCACATGTAGCCGTTGGCCCAGAGTTCCAGGTCCCAGTGGCGCAGCATGCCGTCGGCATCCGTGCCAGCCTCGATCTGCACCAGGTGGGCCGCGCCCTGCGGGCTCCAGGTGAGTTCGTCGGCCCGGCTCCACAACACCCGCACGGGGGCGCCGGGCCAGGCCAGGGCCAGCAGCACGGCGTCGCCGGCCACGTCGTCGGCGCCGTTGTGGCCATATGCGCCCGCGCCTTCCACGTGGCGGATGGTGATGTTCTCTTCGGGGAGGGCCTGGCCGTCCTGGGCCAGCACCGTCACCAGGTCGTCGCGCAGGTTGTGGATGCCCTGGCTGTTGGTCCACACCTCCAGCGTGGCGCCGGTCCACAGTGCCACGCTGCACGAAGGGCCTATGGACGCATGGGCGATGAAGGGCTTGAGGTAGGACTGCGTGTGGCGGGTCAGCCCGGCCTCCAGCGCATGTTCCGCCGTGGTGTCGTGCGGCACCGAGCTGACCACCGGCGCCGCGCGCAGGAAGTCGGCCAGCGCGGCCGGGTCGGGCATGTCGGGTGACTCCTGCCATTCGCAGGCAGCAGCCAGGGCCGCGGCGCCGGCTTCGGCGGCCTGCTCGGTGGTGGCGACAACCCCCAGGAAGCGCCCGTCCACCACCACCTTGAGCACCCCCGGAACGGCGCGGGCGGCCTCGGGTGCCACATGTACCAACTGCGCGGGCCGCGAAGGCGGGCGCACCACCCGGCCATGCACCATGCCGTCCAGCCGCAGGTCGTGCACGAAGCGCGGCCTACCGAAGATCTTGTCGCCCAGGTCGATGCGCGGCGTGCCGCCCTTGCCCACCACGGTGAAGCTGGAGGGGGCCTTGGGTCGGGCCTCGCCCGAGACTTCCACGTCGAGGTCGGCCGGCGCCAGCGCCTGCCAGTAATCGCCCACCACCGCACCATCGGCGCGCACGAAGTCGCCTGCCACCACACGCAGCTGCGCCGGCTCCAGCCCCTGGGCGCGGGCCATCTTCTCCAGCGCGATGCGGCGCGCCTCGGCACAGGCATGGCGCAGCGCCATGCCGGACTGCTGGGTGGACTGGCTGCCCGAGGTCACGCCCTCGTCGGGGCCGCTGTCGGTGGTGGCAGTCACCAGGCGCACGGCGGCGGCGGGTACGTCCAGTTCCTCGGCCGCGATGACCACCAGCAGCGTGGTGATGCCCTGGCCGATCTCGACCTTGCCGGTACGCACGGCCACCGTGCGGCCGGGGCCGAAGCCCAGCCACTGGTCGAGACGGCGGTTGGTCTGCAGGCTGCCGGGCAGCTTGCGCGGCTCGGTGGCAGCAGCGGGTACGGCGGCCAGGGCCGCCGCCTGCGCCGTGGCGGGCTTGACGGCATCAAGCATGGCAGGCCTCTACACCCGTAGTCTCACCCCGCAGCATGGCGCCGGCCCGCTGCACCGCGCGGATGATGCGGTTGTGCGAGCCGCAGCGGCACAGGTTGCGTTCCAGCGCGGTACAGACCTCCTCACGGGTGGGCGACGGATTCACCGCCAGCAGGGCCGCGGCCGATATGGCGATGCCCGCCAGGCAGTAGCCGCACTGGCCCGCCTGCTCGTCCAGCAGCGCCTGCTGGATGGCATGCGGGTGCTCGGGTGTGCCCAGCCCTTCCAGCGTGACCACCGCCTTGCCCTCGGCCGCCCACAGCGGCATGTCGCACGAGGGCACCGGCTTGCCGTCCAGCAGCACCATGCAGGCGCCGCATTCGCCTGCGCCGCAACCGAACTTGGGGCCCGAAAGGCCAAGCTCGTTGCGCAGCACGGTCAGCAGGAAGACCTTGGAATCGGAGTCGGCGCGGCAGGTGACGCCGTTCAGGGTGAATTCGGTGGCCATGGCAGTGGGGTGATCATGTGATAACGCCCCACTGTACCCATACCCGGGGTTTTGCGCCTGGAGGGAAACCCCGCCCCTGCCAGGGGCGCGCGGCCCCGGAATCAGGCCTTCTCGGGCTTGCGCCAGCCGATGAACTGCGGGTAGTTGCTGGCGATCATGGGGCCATCGAAGTCCCAGGCCAGGCACTTGCCCATCTGCGGGCCGGGTTTGGTCATGGCCGCCGCGGTTGCGCCGCGCTCGCGGTTGCGCATGTTGCGGTAGGGCATGACGGTCTGGAAGGCCACCGTGGCCATGGCATAGAGCAGTTCGCGCACATGGGTGCAGCCGCGGATGCCGCCCATGGCCTCTTCCACCGCGCCACGCCAGCCGGGGCCGCAGGTGGCTCCCACCAGGCCGCCCAGCGGCAGCTCGGCGGCCGGGCATTCGGGGAACGGGGTCTCGGCCATGGCGGCCACGGCCTCGTGCACTACCAGCTTGTCGTCCAGCGTCAGCCGCACCTTCATGTGGTGGATGGGCTGGCCCGGCTCGCGCTGCCGGCCGTCGTTGTTGACGAAGGAATAGGTCTTGGTGTCTATCAGTTCACCCTCGATGTCCCACAGGCCGTCGGCGCGCAGGAAGCCATGGGTGGTGACCCGGCGGGTATGGATGGGTTCGCGGGCGGCGGGCGGAGGCAGTTCGGTCATGGTGGTCGTGGGGCACTGCTACAAGGGCAGGTACGGTGCCTGCCCGGCCCCATTGTGCCGCGATGCTGCGCGGCGCGCTGAAGGTGGCGCCAGTGCGCAGTGGACCGGTATGCTGGCGCCCCGTACCATCCGCCCCTTATTCCGGAGACCACCCGCCGTGACCACCAGCACCCAGCCCGACATCGTGATCTACCACAACACCGCCTGCGGTACCTCGCGCAAGACGCTGGCGCTGATCCGCGAGGCGGGCATCGAGCCCCATGTGGTCGAGTACCTCAAGACCCCGCCGGCGCGCGAACTGCTGGTGCGCCTGCTGGCCCGCGCCGGCATGACGGCACGCGAACTGCTGCGCGACAAGGAAGCGCTGTGCGACGAACTGGGCCTGAAGGACCCGGCCCGCACCGAGGACGAGCTGCTGGACGCCATGGTGGCGCACCCCATCCTGATCAACCGGCCGCTGGTGGTATCGCCCAGGGGCGTGGCCCTGTGCCGGCCGCAGGAGAAAGTGGCGGCGCTGCTGCCGGGCTGATGTCCCCGGCTCCTGGCCGGCCTTCTGCCTACTGCAGCGTGGGGGCCTGGGTGGTCTTGACGCCCAGCTTGCCGGTCTGCATGGCCTCCGACAGCAGGGTCAGCAACTGTGCACCAGCGATCGAGCTGAAGCGCACATTGATCGTCACCGGCTTGGAGGTGCCGGTTTCCACCGACAGCGCCTGCACGATCATCTGGTCGTTTTCCAGCCGGAGCTGCAGCGGCGCGTCGAGGAGGAGCTCGACGGTCTTTTCGGTCGGGGGAAATTCAGGCAGGTGCTTGGGCGTATCCATGGGCCATTATGGGACCAGGATGCCCGCCACCCGCCTGTAACCGCCTATGTAAACGTAAGTGTCATCCGTGGAAGGATGCGAACCCGGCCACCGGCTCCCGATCGCTCACCAGCGTGTTCTCGACCGCCCCCGGGTCCGCGAACCCGAGCGACATGCCGCACACCACCATCTGCTCCGGCGGCAGCGCCAGTTCGCGTGCGATGACGTTGTGGAAGTGGATCCACGCAGCCTGCGCACAGGTATGCAGCCCCCGCCCACGGGCCGCCACCATGATGCTCTGCAGGAACATGCCGTAGTCCAGCCAGCTGCCCTGGTTCAGGTCGCGGTCGATGGTGAAGACCAGACCCACCGGCGCATCGAAGCACAGGAAGTTGCGCGCATGCTGCTCCTTCATGTGCAGCTTGTCGCCCTTCTCGATGCCCAGCAGCTTGTAAAGCGCGAAGCCCACGGTACGCCGCCGGTCGATGTAGGGCGAGCGCCATGCCTCCGGGTAGTAGGCGTACTCGTCCGGAGGCTGGGCCGCCAGGGCGGCGGGGTCGTCGTTGACCACCCGCACCGCCTCCATCAACCGCTGCTGGCTGGCGCCGGTGAGCACATGCACCCGCCAGGGCTGGGTGTTGGCACCGGAAGGCGAGCGCGCGGCCACGCGCAGGATGTCTTCCAGCACCTCCCGCGCCACGGGCGTGGGCAGGAAGCGCCGGATGGAACGGCGCGAGGTGATGGCCTCGTCCACCGCCACGCGGGCGGCGGCATCCGGCACGTCCACCGGCACCGGGGCGTTGCCGCTCACGCGCCGACCTGCGTGACGAACTTGATGTTGAGGTAGGAGTCGATCGCCTCGTTGCCGCCTTCGGAGCCGAAACCGGAGTCCTTGATGCCGCCGAAGGGCACCTCGGGCAGCGCCAGGCCGAAGTGGTTGATGGAGATCATGCCGCTCTCGATGTTGTTCTGCAGCTCGGTCGCCGTCTTCAGCGAGCGGGTGAAGCAGTAAGCCGCCAGGCCGTAAGGCAGGCGGTTGGCCTCGGTGATGGCCGCGCCCACGTCCTTGAAGGTGGTGACGGCGACCACCGGGCCGAAGGGCTCGTTGTTCATGATGTCGGCCTCCTGCGGCACGTCCACCAGCACCG
>OUNM010620105.1_pt1 | contig 12196 bp, 8 predicted proteins | sample 1769961 | NCBI WGS metagenome assembly OUNM01 (sample SAMEA3914820, study PRJEB12502) | metagenome | biome: forest; material: soil | place: USA | collected 2012-03-12 | depth 0.3 m
CCTTCAACCAGACCGTCATGGATGGCCTGACCCGCTACTACCGCATGCGTGGCTATAACACCGCCTGGATCCCGGGCACCGACCACGCCGGCATCGCGACCCAGATCGTGGTCGAGCGCCAGCTGGACGCCCAGAAGATCTCGCGCCACGACCTCGGCCGCGAAGCCTTCGTCGAGAAGGTCTGGGAGTGGAAGGAAAAGTCGGGCAACACCATCACCGGCCAGATGCGCCGCCTGGGCGCCTCCGCCGACTGGAACCGCGAATACTTCACGATGGACGAGCCGCGCTCGCAAACCGTGGCCGAAGTCTTCGTGCGCCTGTACGAACAGGGCCTGATCTACCGCGGCAAGCGCCTGGTCAACTGGGACCCGGTGCTGGGCACCGCCGTCTCCGACCTCGAAGTGGTGTCGGAAGAAGAAGACGGTTCGATGTGGTACATCCAGTACCCGCTGGCCGACGGCAGCGGCCACCTGACGGTCGCCACCACCCGTCCTGAAACCATGCTGGGCGACGTCGCCGTCGCGGTCGACCCGACCGACGAACGTTACACCCACCTGCACGGCAAGATGCTCAAGCTGCCGCTCACCGGCCGCGAGATCCCGGTCATCGCCGACAGCTACGTCGACAAGGCCTTCGGCACCGGCTGCGTGAAGATCACCCCGGCCCACGACTTCAACGACTACGCGGTCGGCCAGCGCCACAACCTGGCGATGCCGAGCATCCTGACGCTCGACGCGAAAATCGTCGACGATGCGCCGGAAGCCTACCGCGGCCTGGACCGCTTCGAAGCGCGCAAGAAGATCGTCGCCGACCTCGAAGCCCTGGGCCTGCTTGAACAGGTCAAGCCGCACAAGCTGATGGTGCCGCGCGGCGACCGCACCGGCGTCATCATCGAGCCGATGCTGACCGACCAGTGGTTCGTCGCGATGAGCAAGCCGGCGCCGGAAGGCACCTTCAATCCGGGCAAATCGATCACCGAAGTCGCGCTCGAAAAAGTGGCGAACGGCGAGATCCAGTTCGTGCCCGAGAACTGGACCACCACCTACAACCAGTGGCTGAACAACATCCAGGACTGGTGCATCTCGCGCCAGCTGTGGTGGGGCCACCGCATTCCGGCCTGGTACGGCCCGAACGGCGAGATCGTGGTCGCCCGCAGCGACGAGGAAGCGAAAGAAAAGGCGGCCGCCGCCGGCATCACCGGTGAGCTGAAGCGCGACCAGGACGTGCTCGACACCTGGTTCTCGTCCGCCCTGGTGCCCTTCTCGACCATGGGCTGGCCGGAGCAGACGAAGGAGATGGAGATGTTCCTGCCGTCGTCGGTGCTGGTGACCGGCTTCGACATCATCTTCTTCTGGGTCGCGCGCATGGTCATGATGACCGCGCACTTCACCGGCAAGGTGCCGTTCAAGACCGTCTACGTGCACGGCCTGGTGCGCGATTCCTCCGGCCAGAAGATGTCGAAGTCGAAGGGCAATACCCTCGACCCGATCGACCTGATCGACGGCATCGACGTCGAGTCGCTGGTGGCCAAGCGCACCACCGGCCTGATGAACCCGAAGGCCGCCGAGAAGATCGCCAAGGCCACCCGCAGGGAATTCCCGGAAGGGATCGCGGCCTACGGCACCGACGCCGTGCGCTTCACGATGGCGAGCTACGCCTCGCTGGGCCGCAACATCAACTTCGACCTCGGCCGCTGCGAAGGCTACCGCAACTTCTGCAACAAGCTGTGGAACGCGACCCGCTTCGTGCTGATGAACACCGAGGGCAAGGATTGCGGGAAGCCTGATCCGGCCGACCTGTCGCAGGCCGACCGCTGGATCATCTCGCTGATGAACCGCGTCGAGCAGGAAGTGGCGAAGGGCTTCGCCGACTACCGCTTCGACAACATCGCCAGCAGCATCTACAGCTTCGTGTGGGACGAGTACTGCGACTGGTACCTGGAACTGGCCAAGGTCCAGGTCCAGCAAGGCACCGAGGCGCAGCAGCGCGCCACCCGCCACACCCTGCTGCGCGTACTGGAAGTGATCCTGCGCCTGGCGCACCCGATCATTCCGTTCGTGACCGAGGCGCTGTGGCAGGCCGTCGCGCCGCTGGCGGGTAAATCCGGCGATACCATCATGCTGCAGCCCTACCCGATCGCCGACGAATCGGCGATCGACGAAGGCGCGGAAGCCTGGATGGCGCAGTTCAAGAAGCTGACCGACGCCACCCGCAACCTGCGCGGCGAGATGAAACTGTCGCCGTCGGTGCGCGTGCCGCTGATCGTCGAGCCGGGCTCGGAAGCCGACCGCGAAGCGGCCAAGGGCTTCGCGCCCTACGTCCAGCTGCTGGGCAAGCTGTCGGAAGTGCAGATCGTCGACGTCCTGCCGGAATCGCCGGCCGCGGTGTCGATCGTCGGCACCACCAAGCTGATGCTGAAGGTCGAGATCGACGTCGCCGCCGAGCGCGAGCGCCTGTCGAAGGAGATCGCGCGCCTGCAGGGCGAGATCGCCAAGGCCGAGGGCAAGCTGTCGAGCGAGAGCTTCGTGGCCCGCGCCCCGGCCGCCGTGGTGGCCCAGGAGCGCGAGCGCGTCGCCAACTTCGGCGCCACCCTGGCCAAGATGCAGGAACAGCTGGGCAAGCTGCCGCCGGCCTGAGCGGCCAGCACCTGTGAAAAGCCGCGCCCGGCACATGCCCGGCGCGGTTTTTTAACGACGCATCCTCGACAAGCACCGGAGGCATCCATGTTGCGCCTGCCGGCTTTCCTTGCCCCTTCTGTTGCTTCGACAATTGCCTGCCCAGGAGCACCCTGGCCCAGCCGATGCTGACGCTTGCCGAAACGCGCGGGCCGTCCGCTCAGCCGCATCGCTCGCGCATCATCCGGAGTTGCCGCTCGCGCAATTCCTCTGACATATTGGGCATCGCCTGGACGACGAGGGTCTGGCGCTGCACCGGCGTGGGTGCGGCACAGGCCGCTGGTCCGATACATTCCGCTGCCAGGACTGGCATCCCGTCAGCATGGCTACAGTCAACAGCAACATCGCTTTCATGGAAGCCCTCGCAGATCATGCCTGTTTGACGCGGCAATACGACGAACGGTTCCTCGGCCCGCACGGCATCCCTGCGTGACAATGTGCGCGTTTTCGGCCGAGGCCGTCCTGCTATCCTCGTTTCGTATGAAACCTGTGATCCCGCTGATACTGGCCGCCGCATGGCTCTCACCTCTTCACGCCGCGGAGACGCTGCCGGCCGGCCCTGCCGGACAAGCGGCGCAGGCCGTGCCCGCGGTCGTGCGCAGCGAAGCGCAACTGAACCAGGCGCTCGCCTCCGGCCGGCCGACGCCGCTGGATGCGCTGACGCCGTATGGCAGGCATCGCCTCCTGCATTCGATCGCGTGGGGACAGCGCGGCATGATGGGCTTCAGCACAGCGCCTTTGCAGCGCGAGCTCGACGTCACGCAACTGGATGCCATCCTGCGCTTCCTCGACCTGACGGAATACCGCGCGGCGCTCGCCGGCGGCATGAATGGCCCACCGCTGCGCCTGCCACAGCCGTCCATGGAGGTGGTGCGGCGGCTGGAAAGCCTCGAGGACTTCAACGACAAGATCAGGCGCCGGCGCATGGATGCCGCATCGACCACGCTGGGCACGCCGGAAGTCCTGCAACGCTACCGGAAAGGCTTCGCCGAGCGCATGGGACCGCAAGCCCTGGCGCGCCAGCCCCTCGGCGACCTGCTGCCGCTGTTCGACGCCGCCAACCTGGCCGCCTTCGATAATCCGGGGTCGGCGGCCTTGGACCAGCTGCTGCTGGTGCATGCGGATCTGAACGCCCGCGGCGTCGATACCCGCCGCGTACTGGATAAGTCGGTACTCGAGGCCATGCTGGCGGCGCGCCGATTCGAACAGGCGCGCGGCTTCGCGGCCACCCGCCCCCACCTCGACGCCGGCGCCGTTCCTCACGTGGCCGATCCGCTCGCGCCTGGATTCCGCGGGCGCAGCGTGTTCGCCTACGATGCGGCCCGCAACACGCTCACGCGCCAGGCAGTGCCGCCGCCTCCGGGCGCCGAGCTGGTGATGGTGGTGGGCGCCGGCTGCCATTTTTCACGGGACGCGCTGGACGCCATCGGCAACGACCCCGCTTTGCAGAAGCGCCTGCGCGACGCCAAACTGCTGCTGTTGACGCCGCCGACCGAAGCACCGAGCCTGCGCTTCGTCGCCGACTGGAACGCCGGTCATGCCGCGCTGCCGATGCGGATTCCCTTCGAGGCCCGCGAATGGCAAGGGATCGACATGCCGGGGGTGCCGGCCTTCTACCTGCTCAAGGAAGGCAAGGTCGTCGCCCGGCATCGCGGCTGGGCCGGCGAGGAGGACAGGGCCGCCCTTCTCAAACTGCTCGATGCGGCGGGCCGCTGACGGGGCCTGTCACAACCAGCCCGCATTCCTCGCCATCCGGTAGGCCTCGATCCGGTTACCGGCATTCAGCTTGCTGATCGCCTCGGACAGGTAGTTGCGCACCGTGCCCTCGGACAGGTGGACCTGCTTCGCGATCTCGGCGCTGGTCTTGCCCTCGCCGGCCAGGCGCAGCACCTGGCGCTCGCGGTCGGACAGCGGGTCCTGGCCCGCGCTCCAGCTCTCCAGCGCCAGCTCGGGCGCGATCGCCCTGCCGCCGCCCGCCACCTGCCGGATCGCCGCCGCCAGGTTCTCGGCCGGCGCATCCTTCAGCAGGTAGCCGCGCACCCCGGCCTCCAGCGCGCGCCGCAGGTAGCCGCTGCGCGCGAAGGTGGTCACGATCACGACCTTGCTCGGCAGGACGAGTTCGTGCAGCTGTGCCGCCAGTTCGAGGCCGGTCATCTGCGGCATCTCGACGTCGGTCAGCACGATGTCCGGCCGCAGCTCGCGGCACAGCGCCAGGGCGTCCTTGCCGTTGCCGGCCGTGCCCACCACCTCGAGGTCGTCTTCCAGCCCGAGCAGGGCCGCCAGCGCGCCCAGCACCAGGGCCTGGTCTTCCGCAATCACGATGCGGATCGGATGCGGGATCAGATTCGCGGACATGCCGTCTCCTTCGATTCCTTCATCGGCAGGCGCAGCTCCAGGCGCATGCCCTTGTCCACGCTGATCGCCAGCCGGCCGCCGACGCTGGCGGCGCGTTCGCGCATGCCGCTCAGGCCGTTGCCGGCGCGGACCTCGCCGCCTGCGGGAAGGCGGTCGCCGTCATCGGCCACGCGCAGCACGGCCTCATTCCCTTCCAGCGCCAATTCGATCGTGCAGCGGGTGGCGCCAGCGTGGCGGACCACATTGGTCACCGCTTCGCGCAGCGCCAGCGCCAGCACGTGTTCCTGTCCGGGCGCCAGGGCGCCATGCAGGACATGCGGCTGTACCTCTTCGCGCAGTTCGACACTGGCGGCGGCCAGGCTGGCGCGGGCGCTGGCCAGGGCGCCGGACAGGCCGCTGTCGCGGTAGCCGGTGACGGCGGTGCGCACTTCGGCCAGCGCGCGGCGAGCGGTGGTTTCGATGTCGGCGATCTCGCGCCTGCAGGCCTCCAGGTCGCGCCCGGCCAGCTTGTTCGCCAGTTCCGCCTTCAATGCGATCAGCGACAGCGAGTGGCCCAGCAGGTCGTGCAGGTCGCGCGAGATGCGTTCGCGCTCGGCGATGCGGGCGATGTGCTCGACCTCTTCCTGCTTGCGCAGCAGCTGCCTGCGCGCGGCCCGCTGTTCGGACTCCATGATCGAGCCCAGGCCCACGGCCACGCCGATGATCCAGGGCGCCAGCAGAAAGGTCTTGCCGATCGGCGACAGCAGGTAGCCGGCCACCGTCGCCAGGCCCAGCACCGCGGCCAGCATCCGGTAGGCATTGCGCCCCGGCGACAGGCGCCCGCACATGCCGGCCGCGAACACGAACAGCGTGCCGGCGCCCGTGTTGTAGGGGATCCAGACGACGCCGATCAGGCAGCTCAGCGCGATGCAGAGGATGGCCGCCCGCCCCTCGGCCCAGAAGCTGTACAGGTAGAGCGGCAGGAACAGCGCGGCGGTAACGCCGAACATTACCAGCTCGATCGCGCGCGGCGGCACGAAGAAGTACTGCCACAACATGAAGGTCAGGGAAAAGGCCCACAGATAGGGGAGCTTGCCCAGTTCCGGGGGCACCCAGGGCCCGGCCAGCACGCGCTTGAGAGTCTGCATCGCTCGTCTTGTTGGTATGGTTGTCAGCGGTCGACCAGGCGAACGTCGGCGATCTCGAAGCGGTAATCGCCAGGTTGCGGTCCAGCATTAAATCCTATCATGGTCACCGCGGTGGGATCGACCCCGTCGAAGGCGCTGAAGGGGATCGCCACCTCCTTCCACTCGGCGCCGGCATCAAAAGGTACGCCGCGCGGGATCGTCATGCCGGTCGAGGCCATCGTCAGCAGGTACTTGCGGCCGTCGCCGCGCACCCGGAAGCGGATCGTTTTCGCGTTGCTCAGGTCGGCGCCCTGCATCGGCTGCGCGCCCGGCATGAAGGCCGCGCCGGCCCAGGGAAAGACGAAGCCAGGCTTGACCTGGGCGTCGACGGCGATCGCGGCGCCGCCTTCCTGCGCGGCCCTGGCGTCGAGGTTCACGCTGGAGATGCCGCCGGCGAACTTGTCGGAGGACGGCATCCAGCCGGTGCCGAAGGGGCTGGCCAGCCTGCCGTCCTTCAGCAGGCTGATCCTGCCGTCGGCGGGCAGCGCCAGCGCGCGCTTGCCGGCGGCTTCCTGGGCCACGTGCCGGCGCTGTTCATCGCGCAGGGCGGCCGCGCTTTCGCCATCCTTCCACACCTCGACGATGCGGCGGGTGGCGCCGATGTCCTGCAGCGGGTTGCCCTCGACCAGCACCAGGTCGGCCTTGTAGCCGGTCGCGATCTCGCCGCGCTTGCCCAGGCGGAAAGCCTTCGCCGGTGCGCTGGTGGCCGCGACCAGGGCTTCGCGCGGGCTCAGCCCGGCCTCGACCAGCGCGGCCAGCTCATGGTGCAGGCTGGCGCCGTACTGGGTGCCGGGGTTGCCGGCGTCGGTGCCGGCCAGCACCGGCACGCCGGCCTTGCGCAGCGCGGCGGTCACCATCTTGGGCGCGTTCAGGGCGGCCGGCCGCGGCACAGGACCGTAGCCGTTTTCCAGGAAGGAGCGTTCCTCGCGGTCCAGCAGCCCGGCGACGGCGGGATCGTCGAGGATGTCGCGCGGCTTCACGCCCGCCATGCTCTCCAGCACCGAGAAGGTCGGCACGATGAAGGCGCCCTTCGACATCGCCAGCCGGGCCAGGCCGTCGGCTTCTTCCTGCGTCATCTTCGCGCCCAGGAACAGGTGGGCCAGGCCGTCCGCGCCCGCTTCCAGCGCGGCACGCGCATTGGCCAGGGTGCTGATGTGGACCACGGCCAGCTTGCCGCGCTTGTGGGCGGCGTCGATCACCGCCTTCACGGTGGCGGGGTCGAGACTGTTGAAGTGATGGTCGCCGAAGCCGTCTTCCATCACGATCTTGATGAAGTACGAGCCCTCGGCGATGCGCTCGTCGACGAAGGTCTGGACGTCGGCGCCCTTCTCCAGGGTCGGGATCTTGATCATGAATTCGGTGCCATGGCCGCCCGGCGCGGTCACCAGGGTGCCGGCCGAGAACAGGTCGGCGCGGTCGCGGTTGCGGCCTTCCGCCATCGCCTTGCCGAAGTCCTGCATGATGCTTACCGGGGCCATCATGTCGACCTGGGTGGTGACGCCGAACACCAGCGGCAGCTCGAAGTGCCGGTAGGTGTGGACGTGGGCATCGATCAGGCCCGGCAGCAGGGTGCGGCCCTTGCCATCCACCACGCGCGCCCCGGCCGGGACCTTGCCGCGGTAATCGCCGTCGGCGATCAGGCCGTCGCGCACCAGCACGGAACGGTGTTCGTGGGCGCTCTTGCCGTCGAAGACGCGCACGTCCTGCACCAGGGTGGTGCCGGCAAGGGCGGAGGAAGCGCAGGCCAGGCCGGCGGCCAGCAGCAGCGAAGTCAGGATGGTCGGTTTCATGTGTTTCCCTTTATTGTCGTAGCGGTTGTCGATGGCCGGAGCCACTGACGCCAGTATCGGAAAACGGCGCCGGCCGCGACAGAAGCGAGCGCCATCACTTTCAGGTGACAAATGTCATCCGCAAGAATTTCCGCCCGGCCGTTTACCGAACGACCGTACAGTTTGCTACACTCAATTACCCATAAATCAACGGAGACACCATGCGCACCCTCATCAAGGCCACATTGATCGCGTCCATCCTCGCCGCCCCGCTCGCCTGGGCACAGGACGATTCGCCGGTCGGCCTGTGGAAGACCATCGACGACAGCTCGGGCAAGCCGACCGCGCTGATCCGCATCACCGAGAACCAGGGTGTGCTGACGGGCAAGATCGAAAAGCTGTTCCGTGGGCCGGACGAAGACCAGAATCCGAAATGCGTGGCCTGCACCGACGCGCGCAAGGACCAGCCCATCGTCGGCATGACCATCGTCTCGGGCCTGAGGAAGGACGGCGACGAATACAAGGGCGGCGAGATCCTGGACCCGAAGAACGGCAAGGTCTACAAGAGCAAGCTGACGGTGCGCGAAGGCGGCAAGAAGGTCGAGGTGCGCGGCTATGTCGGCATGCCGATGTTCGGCCGCTCGCAGGTCTGGCTTCGTCAGGAGTGAGCCGCATGGTCATGGTGCGTTACACTGCGCATCATGACTCCCCCCGTCGACCCGCCTCCGGACCCGGCATCCAGCCAGGTCGCACGCTACCTGGCCGCTTCCGATGCGCCGCCGGTTCCCCTGCCCTATCTGACTTACCTGTTCGAACACGTCGCCGACGTCATCTTCTTCCTGGAGGTGCTGGACGGCGACCGTTACCGCTTTTCCGCGGTCAACGAACGCTTTACGGAAACCACCGGCCTGCCGGTCTCCGAGGTGGTCGGCAAGGAAGTCGACGCGATCATCCCGCCCGCATCGCTGGCGCTGGTGAAGTCGAGATACCGGGAAGCCATTGCCACCGGCAAGGTCGTGCGCTGGCAGGAAGTGTCGGCCTACCCGACCGGCACCAAGACCGGCGAGGTCACCGTGTCGCCGGTGATCGATGCGGACGGCGCCTGCCGCCTGCTGATGGGCGTCGTGCACGACATCACCGAGCACGTCCATAACCGGCACCAGCTCGAACTCGCCTCGCTGATGTTCGAGAACAGCCACGATGCGATCGCCGTGCTCGACCCCGAGGGCCGCATCGAGGCGGTCAATCCGGCTTTCACCGTGGTGCGCGGTTTTTCGCTGGACGAGATTGCCGGCAAGGCGCCGCGCGTGTACGACGCCGGCCTGGAAGAGCCTGGTTTCAACGAAGCCATGTGGGCGCAGCTGCGCGCTTGCGGACAATGGCAGGGCGAACTGTGGAGCCGGCACAAGGATGGCCACGTGCTCGCCGAGTACCGCACCATCACCGCCGCCCGCGGCCCGGACGGACAGGTCCGCAACTACATCGAGATCGGCACCGACATCACCGAGAGCAAGCGCGCGGAAGAGCTTGCCTGGCGCCAGGGCAATTACGATGTGCTGACGGGCCTGCCGAATCGCCAGATGTTCATGGAGCGCGTGGCCCAGGCGATCCACGATGCCGACCATGAGGCCGGCAGCTTCACCCTGCTGGTGATCGACCTCGACCGCTTCAAGGACGTCAACGAAACCCTGGGCCACTCCGCCGGCGACGAGATCCTGAAGGATGCCGCGCAGCGGCTGCTCGAGTGCACGCGCGACGGCGACACCGTGGCGCGCCTCGGCGGCGACGAGTTCATGGTGCTGCTGGCCTCGGCGCGCACCGTCGACCGGACGGCACAAACCATCATCCAGGCCATGGCCCGCCCTTTCGCCGTCGCCGACGAAACCCTTTACCTGTCGGCCAGCATCGGCATCACGCATTACCCGCGCGACGCCGGCGACATGGAAAGCCTGATCAAGCATGCCGACCAAGCCATGTACGTGGCCAAGCAGCAAGGACGCAACCGCTATGCGTATTTCTCGCATGTGATGCAGGAGCGCGCCCAGGCGCGCCGGCAGCTGATCAAGGACTTGCGCAACGCGCTGGGCGAACGCCAGCTCGAAGTCCACTACCAGCCCATCGTCGACCTGGCGACCGGCGCGCTGCGGAAGGCGGAATCGCTGGTGCGCTGGCCCCATCCGCAACGCGGCATGATCGGCCCGGCCGAATTCATTCCCCTGTGCGAAGAGACCGGGATGATCGTCGACCTCGGCGAACAGATCTTCGAGACGGTGGTGCGCGACGTCGCCGACTGGAAACGGGAGCATGGCGCCATCCTCCAGGTCGGGGTCAACGTGTCCCCGGTCCAGCTGCTGTCCGGCCGCGAATCCTGCGAGCGCTGCTTCCAGCTGGCCCGGAATGCCGCGCTGCCGGAACATACCCTGACCGTCGAGGTGACCGAGGGCATGCTCCTCGACAATAACCCCATCGTCATCCAGCAATTGCGCCAGATCGCCGAGCATGGCATCGAGCTGGCGCTGGACGATTTCGGTACCGGCTATTCCTCCCTGTCCTACCTGAAGAAATTCGAGTTCCAGTACCTCAAGATCGACCGCTCCTTCGTCATGCACCTGGAAGCCGGCACCACCGACTTCGCCTTGTGCGAAACGATCGTCACCATGGCCCACAAGCTCGGCATGCAGGTCATCGCCGAAGGCATCGAGACCCCCGAGCAGCTCGAACTGCTCCAGCAGGCCGGCTGCGATTTCGGCCAGGGCTATCTGTTCTCGAAGGCCGTTCCGCGGCACGTCATCGGCCGCTGGCTCGGCAGCCAGGCCATGCCATGGATGCGTAGCGGATTTGCCGCACAGGCATTCAAACGTGCGCATCAGCAATTATCTCAATGATAAGATTGCCTGACTCAACGTTGTGCCTGATCCGAGGGAATCCAGTGAACCGACTACATCCAGTGCGGCCTTGCGCCAGAGGAACCGCGTCATGATCTTTCTGCGTCTGCTAGCCCTGCTCGCGGGAGCCCTGGTCCTCATCCTGCCTCCGGCGCTGCTGTCCAATGCCGGCCATACCGGCATGCCGGCCTGGATCGTCGCCGGCGGCCTGGCCGGGCTTGCGCTGGTCGCGCTCAGCTTCCTCTACATCGCCGTGCTGGGCAAGCGCATGCGCCGTTCCCCGCACGCCCGCATGCTCGGCGGCCTGCTGCTGCTGATCCCGGCCACCGCCGGCATCGTCGTGCTGGCGACGCGCACCAGTGCCGAGCTGCTGTGGGCCAGCGGGATGCTGGTGTCGTTCACCGTGCTGCTGTTCATCAGCTTCGTCTACCCGGCAGCGCCGGACCGCCGCCAGCGCCCGATGCGCCAGCGCGAACGCAGCGAACCCTCGCTGGTGCTGGTCCAGCGCCATCCGTCGGCGGAGCGGCGCGGTTCGCGGTTCTAGGTTTTTGGTCGGCGCGCCAGATATTTATCCAGGGCGTTGGCAAACTGCTGGCGGTCGGCCTGGCTGAAGGCGGCGGGGCCGCCGGTGTCGATGCCGCCGCTCCTCAACTCTTCCATGAAGGCGCGCATCGTCAACTGCTGGGCGATATTGTCCTTCGTGTAGAAATCGCCGCGCGGATTCAGCGCATCCCCACCCTTGTCCAGCACCCGCGCCGCCAGCGGGATGTCGCCGGTGATCACCAGGTCGCCCGGCGCCAGACGCTCGACGATCTCGGTATCGGCGACGTCGGGCCCGCTCGGCACCTGGACGGCGCGGATGAAGCGCGAACCCGGCACCCGGATCAGCTGGTTGGCGACCAGGGTCACCTGCAGCTGCAGGCGCTCGGCCACGCGGAACAGGATGTCCTTGATCACGCCCGGACAGGCATCGGCATCGACCCAGATTTCCATGGCCGGCAGCCTTATGCCGGCGGCAGGTTGTCCCACAGGTCGCCGGTCGGGCTGATGCGGGGTGCGGCGACGCCGAAGTGCTTGTAGGCCAGCGGCGTGGCGATGCGCCCTCGCGGGGTGCGCTGCAGATAGCCCTGCTGGATCAGGTAGGGTTCGAGCACGTCCTCGATGGTGTCGGCGGCCTCGCCGATCGCCGCCGCCAGGTTGCCGATGCCGACCGGACCGCCGGCGAACTTGAACAGCACCGCTTCGAGGAGTTTGCGGTCCATCACGTCGAAGCCGACGGTGTCGACGTCCAGCATCTTCAGCGCGCGGTCGGCCATGTCCTTGGTGATTTCGCCGGTGCCCTTCAC
>OUNM010805975.1_pt1 | contig 12194 bp, 10 predicted proteins | sample 1769961 | NCBI WGS metagenome assembly OUNM01 (sample SAMEA3914820, study PRJEB12502) | metagenome | biome: forest; material: soil | place: USA | collected 2012-03-12 | depth 0.3 m
GCAGGTCGCTGCGGGATCCATTGCGCCGAAACAACGGCACATACTTGAAGCAAAGAAGGAGGGCCTCCATCTGGAGGCCCTCCTTCTTGGGTCTTTTGTGGCTTGGCGCGGTCAGTCCTTGCCGATTCCTTCGCCGTAGGCGGCGTTGAGCCGTTCAATGTAGTTAGCCAGCGTCTGGATTTCTTCCAGCGGCCACTCGCCCAGGCGTTCCCGGAATACCTGCCGGCGCGCGTCCTGGACCTGGTGCATCTTTTCTTCGCCCTTGGGGGTGAGCCGGATCGATTGTGCGCGGCCATCCTGGGGGTCGGCTTCCTTGTAGACCATGCCGATGCTCTCGAGGAACGCGATCTGCCGGCTCACCGAGGGCTTTCCGACGCCGATGCACGAGGCGAGCTCCGTCAGGCGGATCGGACCCTCCTTGCGGATGATCGACAGCAGTCCGTAAGCGGCTGGTTCCATGTCGGGATGGACCTGGCGGGATAACTGGTGGGACAGCGATCGGGCGCGTCGCCAGAACATGCTCAGCTGGTGTTCCACCTGCTGGAGGGCGGCGTCGACATTGTCGCCTGCCTCCACCATCTCTGGCGCGTCGTCGGGAGTGTTGCTCATGACAACCATTCTAGAGTCCGCTCCCGTGAGAGACTCTATTGGTGCGGATCAGTGACTTCTGGCGGCTGATGGACGATGAATTCGGGGCTGGCTACTCCCGGGTCCTCAGCAGCTCCCTTGTATTGGCCGGCGTCGGCGGCCGTACGGCAGACGACGCCTTGGCAGCGGGCTACAGCCCCCGCGACGTCTGGCTTGCCCTGTGCGACGTCCAGGACGTTCCTCCGGAGCGACGGCTCGGCCGGGACATCAAGCCCGCGGACAAAGGGTCCGGAACGTTCTGACTTACGGTTTCCGTGGGACACGCCCGCAAATTTGTTCGAATATCTGTTCGGATGAGGCTATGCTCCTTTCAGAGGAAAATTGACCCTAGCGGACCATTTTTCGCATCATTCGGATCCTGTGGTTTTCCACATAGACGAAGTCGCACACAAAATTGTCAGCGGCTCGTACTAGCGTCGGGTGAGATAGGAAAGCGGCCGTTCAGGCCAGTCCACAGCGAGAAAGCATCAGAGGTGTGAACCATGGCGGCAAACCAGGATCGTGAGAAGGCGCTCGAGGCAGCGCTTGCCCAGATCGACAAGCAATTCGGCAAGGGCTCCATCATGCGCTTGGGTGACGACATCCGCGCGCCGATCGAAGTCATTCCCACCGGTTCCATCGCGCTGGACGTCGCCCTCGGGATCGGCGGCCTGCCGCGCGGCCGTATCGTCGAGATCTACGGTCCGGAATCCTCCGGTAAGACCACCGTCGCGCTTCACGCTGTAGCCAACGCCCAGCGCCAGGGCGGCATCGCTGCCTTCATCGACGCCGAGCACGCCCTCGACCCCGAGTACGCCGCGAAACTGGGCGTCGACACCGACGCACTGCTGGTTTCGCAGCCTGATACCGGCGAGCAGGCATTGGAAATCATGGACATGCTGATCGGCTCCGGCTCCTTGGATATCGTCGTGATTGACTCGGTCGCCGCCTTGGTTCCGCGCGCTGAAATCGAAGGCGAAATGGGCGACTCCCACGTCGGCCTCCAGGCCCGTCTCATGAGCCAGGCCCTGCGTAAGATCACCGGCCGGTTGAGCCAGACCAAGACGACCGCTATCTTCATCAACCAGCTCCGTGAGAAGATCGGCGTCTTCTTCGGTTCCCCGGAAACCACAACCGGTGGTAAGGCCCTGAAGTTCTATGCCTCCATCCGCATCGACGTCCGCCGCATCCAGACGCTGAAGGAAGGCGCGGATTCGGTAGGTAACCGCACCAAGGCCAAGATCGTCAAGAACAAGATGGCTCCGCCCTTCAAGATCGCGGAGTTCGACATCATCTACGGCCAGGGCATTTCCCGCGAGGGCGGCATCATCGATATGGGCGTCGAGCACGGCATCATCAAGAAGTCCGGTTCATGGTTCACTTACGACGGTGACCAGCTCGGGCAGGGCATGGAGAACTCCCGTCGCTTCCTGCGGGACAACCCGGAGCTGGCCGCGGACCTGGAGCGGCTCATCAAGGAAAAGCTTGGTGTCGGAGTAGTCAAGCCTGCCGAAGCCGAGAAGTCTCCGAAGTTGAAGGCCGTTGACGGCTAAGCGCCAGGGCCCCTCCCGTTCCTGGGGTCCGTCTGCGGATTCGTCCGTGGCAGCAGACCCTGAAGCCAACCCGGAGTCCGTTGCCCGGGCCATTGTGCTCCGTCAACTGACCAATTCCCCCAAGAGCAGGCTTCAGCTTGCGCGCAAGCTGGCTGAGCGGAATGTGCCGGACGATGTGGCCGAAGCTGTGTTGGACCGCTTCGAGGAAGTCAGGCTCATTGACGACGCCGATTTCGCCGAGATGTGGGTCCGCAGCCGTGCGCAGTCGAGGAAACTCGCCCGGGGTGCCTTGAGGCGCGAACTGGCGGACAAAGGCATCGACGTTGAAACGGCCGAGAAGGCCCTCGCGCAGGTGAGCGATGATGACGAGCGGACCGCGGCCAGGGACCTGGTCGCGCGACGTCTGAGGGCCGGGACGGACCTTTCCGACAGGACCGAGCGCGACAAGCAAACCCGGCGGCTCGCGTCGATGCTTGCCCGCAAGGGCTACCAACCGTCGGCGGCGTTCCGGATTGTCGGGGAGGTCCTGGACGAAGCCTTGGCAGGGGAGCCGTCGTCCCACAGTGCCGTGGCGCACGGTGGGCCTGACCTGGACGACATCGGCTAGGCGGCGTCGCCCGGGAAACTGAGAGCTGCCTGTGAGTATTGTCCCGGGCGGCGGGGTTGGGTGGCTTCCCGGCGGCCTTCGGCTAAGGTTCTGGACTAGTGTTCCGAGTCGGGAAGCAGGTCAGATCCAATGAATGCATTGTCCCTGCGGCTTTCGGCAATCATTGTGCCCTTGCTTGTCGCTTCGCTTCTCCAGGCAGGCCCGGCTTCCGCGGACGACGATGCCCCGCCGTCGGGCTATCCGAGCTGGGCGGAAGTACAGCAGGCCCAGGGGAACGAAGCTGCCGCAAGTGCCGAAGTGGACCGCATCAACCAGTTATTGGCCGGCCTTCAACAGAAGTCCGGCGAGCTAGGCGCGGCTGCCATCAAGGCGGGAACTGAGTACGCGAAGGCCCATGACGCGCTGCAGCATCAGCAGGCAGTCACCCAGAAACTGGCTGAAGCGTCCCAACAGGCCAAGGCAAAAGCGGATTCATTGAGGAAGGCCACCTCGTCCCTGGTTGTCAAGGCATATGAGTCAGGCGGTTTCGATCCCGGGCCGTGGTCCCTCGCGAATGCCGCAATCGCACCGGACAACATTCAAAATTTCGCTTTGCTGAACAGGGTCCTCGATCGTACGGCGAAGCTGCACGATGACGCCCTGAGCGCTTCCCAGGCATCCGCCGCCGCAACCGCGCAGGAACAAGCTGCCCGCGATGTCCTGGCGCAATTGGACAGCGAGGCCGCGGCAAAGGCCCAGGCCGCAGAGTCTGCCAGGCGCGCCGCCGAAGACAGCGTTGCCGCCACGGACGGCCAGCGAAAGACCATGGTCGCGCAGCTCGCGTCCTTGACGTCCACTTCTGCTGCGGTTGCGCAGAAATACCAGGAGGGCCAGGTGGCGCTTGCCGCCTATCAGGCTGCCCAGGAAGCCAAGAGGGAGGCCGCGCAGCGCCAAGCGGAAGCCGACGCCGCAGCGGCAGCCAATAAAGCCCGGCAAGCCCAGCAGGCCGCCCAGCCGCCCATCAGCAGCGGCGGAGGCGGCGGCTTCGGAGGCGGGGGAGGCGGTGGCGGAGGAAACGTTGTCAACGACCCCGCAGGTGCACGGCAATACGCGTCCTCCCGGCTCGGCGCCTACGGCTGGGGCGGGGACCAAATGCAGTGTCTGTCCCTGCTGTGGACCCAGGAATCAAGCTGGATGACGGATGCCACCAATCCCAGTAGCGGCGCCTACGGTGTTGCGCAGGCGCTGCCGCCGGACAAGTACTATTCGGCGGGCAGCGATTGGCTCAGCAACTACCGGACCCAGATCGATTGGGGCCTGGGCTATATCCGCGACCGATACGGTTCCCCCTGCAACGCCTGGCAGCATGAGATGGGCTTCAACTGGTACTAGTCCGAGGGGCTACCCTAGATTGGTGAGTTCCCCTTCCGCAGCACCAGCACCAGCCCCCGTTCAGCAGCCCGTTCCGGCCCCCGTCAGCGAGCCCGCACCCGAGCACGGGGTGAAGCGCACCTACCAGGTCCGCACCTTCGGTTGCCAAATGAATGTCCATGACTCCGAGCGCATGGCAGGACTCCTGGAGGATGCAGGATACGTGCCCTTCGACGGCGGCGTCGCCGACGTCGTGGTCTTCAACACCTGCGCCGTCCGTGAGAACGCCGACAACAAGCTTTACGGCAACCTCGGCGAACTCAAGCAGGTCAAGGCCGCACATCCGGGCATGCAGATCGCAGTGGGCGGATGCCTGGCCCAGAAGGACCGCGAAACCATCGTGCGCAAGGCTCCCTGGGTGGACGCCGTGTTCGGTACCCATAATGTGGGCGCGCTCCCGGCTTTGCTGGACAGGGCCCGCCACAACAACGAGGCCCAGTTGGAGATCCTGGAATCGTTGGACGTCTTCCCCTCCACCCTGCCCACCAAACGCGACTCCGTGTACTCGGGCTGGGTTTCCATCTCCGTCGGTTGCAACAACACCTGCACTTTCTGCATCGTGCCGTCGCTCCGCGGGAAGGAGAAGGACCGCCGTCCGGGCGAGATCCTGGCTGAAATCCAGGCGTTGGTGGACGACGGCGCCGTCGAGGTCACCCTGCTCGGCCAGAACGTGAACTCCTACGGCGTGGAATTCGGGGACCGCCTGGCTTTCTCCAAGCTTCTCCGCGCCTGCGGCGACATCGAGGGCCTCGAGCGCGTCCGCTTCACCAGCCCGCACCCGGCCGCCTTCACCGACGACGTCATCGACGCGATGGCCGAGACCCCCAACGTCATGCCGCAGTTGCACATGCCCCTCCAGTCCGGCTCGGACAAGGTGCTCAAGGACATGCGCCGCTCGTACCGCTCCACCAAGTTCCTGGGCATCCTGGACAAGGTCCGTGAGAAGATTCCGCACGCCGCGATCACCACCGACATCATCGTGGGCTTCCCCGGCGAGACGGAAGAGGACTTCCAAGCAACGCTCGACGTCGTCGAGAAGTCACGCTTCGCTTCCGCCTTCACCTTCCAGTACTCCGAGCGCCCGGGCACCCCGGCCGCGGACCTTCCGGAACAGCTTCCCAAAGCCGTTGTCCAGGAACGCTATGAGCGGCTGACGGCACTGCAGGACCGCATCGCGGCCGAGGAGAACGCGAAGCAGCTCGGGCGCCGGGTTGAACTCCTGGTCACGGCCCAGTCCGGACGCAAAGCCGAGGAAACTCACCGCTTGTCCGGCCGCTCCCAGGACCAGAGGCTGGTCCACTTCTCCGTGCCCGAAGGCGCAGAGACCCCACGGCCGGGCGACTTCGTCACCGTAACGATCACCGAGGCTGCTGCCTTCCACCTCGTCTCCGATCCCGCGACGACCGAGGACTACAGCCTGCGGCGCTCCCGTGCCGGCGACGCTTGGGACCGCTCGCAGGCCGACTCCTGCGGCGCACCGGCACCGGGTGCCGGCGGTGCCACAGGTCAAAAGGGCGTCTCCCTCGGCATGCCGTCGCTCCCCGCGCGGCACGGCTAGTCCGACATGACAGCAGTGCCGGCCGGATCAGCGGATCCGAATCCGCCCGTCATCGCCGTTGTCGGACCCACCGGATCCGGTAAGTCCGATCTCGCCGTTCATCTCGCCCTCGCGCTCGACGGCGAGGTCATCAACGCCGATGCCATGCAGTTCTACCGCGGAATGGATATCGGCACGGCCAAGATCAGCGTCGCTGAACGCAGGGGAGTGCCCCACCACTTACTGGACACGATGGATGTCACCGAGGAAGCCAGCGTCTCCGCTTTCCAGGCCGACTGCCGCGCCGCCATCCGTGATATTCACGGTCGCGGCAAGCGTGCCATCCTGGTGGGCGGCTCCGGCCTTTACGTCCGGGCAGCGTTGGACGTCCTGGAATTTCCCGGCACGGACCCCGGCGTACGGCAACGGCTGGAGCAGGAGCACGAAACAACCGGTCTTCGGGGCCTCCAGGAACGCCTGCAACACGTCGACCCCGTTTCTGCCGGAAGGCTCGGCGACGCCCGCCGCGTCATCCGCGCGCTGGAAGTCTTCGAGCTCACGGGACGTCCGTTCAGCTCCTTCATGCCGAAACGCGAGTACTTCCAGCCGGCCGTGCAGATCGGGCTCGACGTCGACCGCGGGGTACTGCGCGAGCGATTGGCCCAGCGCGTCCTGGGGATGGTCGACGCGGGACTCCTTGAAGAGGTCGCGCGGCTCGACGCTGCCGGACTGCGGCAAGGGAAGACCGCATCGCGGGCGCTGGGATATGCCCAGTTCCTGCGGGTCCTCGACGGTGAGTCCGACACGGCTACCGCGGCCGAAGAAACCATCGTGGCCACCCGGCAATTCGCGCGCCGCCAGCTCACCTGGTTCCGGGCAGACCCCCGGATCCACTGGCTTGACTGGCAGGATCCGGATTTGGTGGCCAAAGCAGCAGAAATCTGCGCGAGCCCGGCGTCGGTGATTTAGGCGCGACCCGTAGTGCAGGTAGCCTTGAGCCATGGATGAAACCCTTGCATTTTCCGCCCCGCAGCCTGCCGCTGCCGGCGGTGCCGTACCCGCCTCCGGTCTTCACGGGCTGGCCTTCTCCAAGGGGCACGGTACGGGCAACGACTTCGTCCTCATCGCGGACCCCGAAGACGCGCACCAGATTTCTCCGGAGCAGGTAGCAGCGCTATGCGACCGCCACTTGGGCATCGGCGGAGACGGGCTCATCCGGGCGGTCCCTTCGCGATTCCTGCCCGAAGGCCTCCAGCTGCTCGAAGCGGACTCCGATGCAGAGTGGTTCATGGATTACCGGAACGGCGACGGTTCGTTGTCCGAGATGTGCGGCAACGGCGTCCGGGTCTTCGTCCAATTCCTGATCGAACAGGGCCTTGTCACGCTCAGCGCCGGGGAATCCCTGACCATCGGGACGCGCGGCGGCATCAAGAAGATCGTGCGGACCTCTGAGGGCTATGCAGTGGACATGGGACCGTGGGAGTTCATTTTCCCCAAGGATGCCACCAGCAAGGCGATGGATTCACTCGTCAGCGCCGACGGACTGGAAGTCGCCCGGCCGGCGCTTTCCGTCAGCATGGGCAACCCGCACACGGTCGTGGCATTGGCTGAACTTTCAGAGCTCAAATCCACGCAGCTCCTCAAGGCGCCCGTCGTCGATCCCAAGCCGGCCAACGGCACCAACGTCGAGTTTGTGGTTCCCGCGGAGCCCCTCGTTCACGACGGCGTGGGCAACATCACCATGCGGGTCCACGAACGCGGCGTGGGTGAGACCCAATCGTGCGGCACCGGTGCCTGCGCGGCCGCCGTCGCCATCCGCCACTGGGCCGGGGAAGGCGCTCCCGACACGTGGCGCGTCAAGGTGCCGGGCGGCGTCGTCGGCGTGCGCTTCTTCCCGGGCGAAAGCGGCCGTGAACATGTCGAGCTCAGCGGCCCGGCCGTGATAGTCGCTAGCGGGACGCTTTCCTGATTCGCAGCACGCGGAAGGATTTCGACGTGCTTTCCCGGGATACCGAGAAGGAACCGTCGAGGGTATCGGCCAGCCAACGCTGAAGCGAGTCCGCTCCAAGGTTTTTCTGCACCACAAGCCAGGCGTTTCCACCCGGAGCGAGCCGCGGCAGCCACTTGAGCAGCAGGTTGTGGAGTTCATCCTTGCCGATGCGGATGGGCGGATTTGACCAGATGGTGTCGAACGTCAGGTCGGGGTCGATGTCGTCGGGCAGGCTCGCTGTGACATTCCCGAGCTCCAGCAGGGCGGCATTCTCGTTGGTCAAGGTGACGCAGCGCTCGTTGACATCAACGGCGTGCACGCGGGCGTGCGGAGCCATGAGCCCCATCGTCAACGCGATGGGGCCCCAGCCGCAGCCGATGTCCAGCAGATTTCCCTGCGGGGCCGGCGGTGGAACCTCGGAGAGCAGGATCGCTGTTCCCTTATCGATCCCGTCGGGGCTGAAAATACCGCCCGATGTCTGGAGCCGGCGGGTCGCGCCGGCCAGTTCCACCGTGAGGGACTTGCGGGTGAACGGCCCCGCGGGCTGTGCGCTGAAATAGTGAGCAGACTCCATAGCTTGCCAGATTAGTGGCCAGCAGCGGGCAAGGGAAACCGCGCACGGCTCCATGCCGGCTCAACGCGGGCTTGACGGTGTCTGATAGTCTGATCCGCATGTTCTTGATCTTTGAGTAGCCGGCACCGCCCGCGACGCAGGCCTGCTTCATTTGCAGCGCCATTCCGCCTTGGCATGTCCGGTCCAGACGTTGCTTTGTTGACGCCTGGACACTCAGCAGATCGTCCCCTCCCGTCCTTGGAACTGAGCAGGCAATCCGCGCAGTCCGTTCCGGATGGAGGTCCCGGACCGTCGGCAGAGCCTTGCCAGGCATCAGCCCTGCGCGAATTCCGCGCCATAAGAGACGAATCGGCACTATTCTGGAAATGCCGAACCCCCTAAAGGAGACCATGACCACGCAGAAGAACACCGGACCCGATTCCGACGCCCAGGACCTGAGTCCTGAAGAAATCCAGGCTGTCATCGACCGGATTCTCTCCAAGGACGCACCTGCCATAGTCCAGGACCGCGACGAACCCCGGGGCGTGTTTGGCAAGGCCCAGGCAATTTCCCGCCTGGACGAAGAGCACAGCATCTATGACGGCGATCAAGAGGACCTGGCCGAACGCCGGGCCCTGCGCCGCACGGCGGGCCTGTCCACGGAACTTGAAGATGTCACCGAGGTCGAATACCGGCAGCTGCGCCTTGAGCGCGTCGTGCTGGCAGGCCTCTGGACCGAAGGCACCCTGGCCGACGCCGAGAATTCCCTGCGGGAACTTGCCGCGCTGGCCGAAACGGCCGGCTCGGAAGTCCTGGACGGGATCGTCCAGCGCCGCATGAAGCCGGACCCCGGCACGTTCCTTGGCTCAGGCAAAGCCCTCGAGCTCAAGGACATTGTGATGGCCACCGGCGCGGACACCGTGGTGGTCGACGCCGAACTGGCACCGTCCCAGCGGCGCGGCCTTGAGGACATCGTCAAGGTCAAGGTGGTGGACCGCACCACGTTGATCCTCGACATCTTTGCGAAGCATGCCAAGAGCCGCGAGGGCAAGGCCCAGGTTGAGCTCGCACAGCTGGAATACCTGCTGCCGCGCCTGCATGGCTGGGGCGATTCCATGTCCCGCCAGGCCGGTGGCCAGGTGGGCGGCGCCGGCGCCGGCATGGGTTCCCGTGGTCCTGGTGAAACCAAGATCGAACTTGACCGCCGCCGGATCCGCACACGCATGGCCAAGCTGCGGCGTGAAATCGCCGCGATGAAGCCATCGCGCGAGACCAAGCGGGCCAACCGCCGTCGTAATGCCGTTCCTTCGGTGGCCATCGCCGGTTACACGAACGCCGGAAAGTCGTCACTGCTCAACCGCCTGACGGATGCCGGCGTCCTCGTCGAGAACGCGTTGTTCGCCACCCTGGATCCCACAGTCCGGAAGGCCCAGACCCCTGACGGAATCGGCTACACGCTCTCGGACACCGTCGGCTTCGTGCGTTCGCTGCCCACCCAGCTCGTGGAGGCTTTCCGATCCACGCTGGAAGAGGTGGCCGACGCCGATCTGATCCTCCACGTCGTGGACGTTTCGCATCCCGATCCGGAAGGCCAGATCGCGGCAGTCCGCACGGTGTTCAGCGAAGTGGATGCCCGGAAGATCCCGGAAATCATTGTCCTGAACAAGGCTGACGCCGCGGATCCGTTCGTCGTGGAACGGCTCAAGCAGAAAGAGCCACGCCACGTCGTCGTGTCCACCCGCACCGGACAGGGCATTGCCGAGCTCCTTGGAGCCATCAGCGAGGCCATCCCGCGTCCTGGCGTGCGCCTTGAGGTTCTGATTCCGTACAACCGGGGTGAGCTCATCAACAAGCTGCACAACACAGACGCCGAAATCCTCAGCCTTGAGCATGAGGAGGAGGGTACCCGCGTGGTGGCCATGGTCCATGAGAACCTGGCGGCCGAGTTGGAGTCGTTCGTCAGCAATGGTTGATCCAGAGGCGGGGGAGCGCGGCGAGACCGTGGGGGAACGGACCGCCCTCGAACTCCTGGATAAAGCCGTCGCGGGCATGGGCGGCCAGAACCGCACGGGCCAACACCAAATGGCCAGGCAGGTGGCGCGGGCGATCGAGACCGGTGAACACCTCCTGGTCCAGGCGGGCACGGGCACGGGCAAGTCCCTCGCGTACTTGATTCCGCTGATTGCGCACGCGATGGAGAGCAACAAGCCTGCGCTCGTGTCCACGGCCACGCTCGCCCTGCAGACGCAGATCGTGGGCCGGGATTTGCCCCGGCTCCTGGAGACGATCAATCCGGAGCTCGAGCGCCCGGTCAGCATCGCCCTGGTCAAGGGCCGGGCCAACTATGTCTGCCGGCACAAGCTGGAGGGCGGTTTCCCCAGCGAGGAGCCCGCTGAAGGACAGTTGTTCTCCCTCGGTGAGGACACGAGCGTTCCGCATCTCGCCGCAGCCATCGGCGGGCCTGCCTCGCAGCTTGGCAAGGAAGTCCTGCGGCTGCGTGAGTGGGCCGGGAAGACCGCGACGGGGGACCGGGACGAACTCATGCCGGGCGTGACGGACCGGGCGTGGCGCCAGGTATCAGTCACGTCCATGGAGTGCCTCGGGGCGCAGAAGTGTCCGATGGCGGAGGAGTGCTTCAGCGAGCTGGCCCGCCATCGTGCCGCGGAGTCCGATGTCGTAGTCACCAATCATGCGATGCTTGCCGTCAGCGCGTTCGAAGGCCTGGCCGTGCTGCCCGAATACGACGTGGTCGTCGTGGACGAGGCCCACGAACTCCAGGACCGCGTGACCGGTGCCGTGTCCGGGCAGCTGTCCGTGGCGATGATCCATGCCGCGGCCTCGAGCGCCCGCAAACACACTGCCATCACCGTGGACGCGCTGAACGCCGCTGCGGACCGCTTGGAACTTGCGATCATCGGAGCGCCCTCCGGCCTCCTGCCCAACGGGCTCAATGACGAACAACTTGATTGCGTGGACCAGCTCCGGGAAGCGTGCCGTGCAGCGCTCTCCGATTCGAAGGGAGACTCGTCCAACGCGGTCGACGGCGGGCGCCAGCTCGCGCGCTCACGGCTGATGTTGATCCTCGAGCTGTGCGAACGGTTGCTCTCAGCCCGGGAAAACCGGGAAGTCGTGTGGCTCTCCCGGAACAGCACCTTCGATCCGCAGCAGGGCTATACGGCGCCCGACGAGGATTCGCCTGCGCTCATCAATATCGCGCCCCTCAGCGTTGCCGGACGCCTGCGGGAAGGGCTCTTCGCGGGCCATACCGTGGTGTTGACCTCTGCCACGTTGGCCATAGGCTCCGCGTTCGAGGCCACGGCCGGAGGGCTGGGGCTGACAGGACAAGGGGCCCCCAGCTGGACCGGCGTGGATGTAGGCTCGCCTTTCGACTACCCGAAGCAAGGCATGCTGTACGTCGCCAAGCACCTGCCCAAGCCGGGGCGCGGCACCTCGCCCGAAGCGCTGGACGAACTTGAAGAGCTCATCAAGGCCTCGCACGGCGGAGCCTTGTGCCTCTTCTCTTCCCGCCGCGCAGCGGAGGACGCTGCGGAAGCGATGCGCTCACGCCTGGACGTGGACATCTTGTGCCAGGGTGAATCGACCATGGCCGCCCTGGTCAGGCAGTTTGCCGAGGAACAGGACACGTGCCTGTTCGGCACCATGTCCCTTTGGCAGGGCGTTGACGTGCCAGGCGGTTCGTGCCGGCTGGTCGTGATTGACCGGATCCCGTTCCCACGTCCGGACGATCCCCTGATGACGGCACGGTCCCGCGCGGTGGCGCAGGCCGGCGGCAACGGTTTCATGGCAGTTTCGGCGACGCACGCCGCCATCCGGCTGGCACAAGGGGCCGGCCGTCTCATCCGATCAACGGGGGACAAGGGCGTCGTGGCAGTGCTGGATTCACGGCTTTCGACGGA
>OUNM011270897.1_pt1 | contig 12190 bp, 9 predicted proteins | sample 1769961 | NCBI WGS metagenome assembly OUNM01 (sample SAMEA3914820, study PRJEB12502) | metagenome | biome: forest; material: soil | place: USA | collected 2012-03-12 | depth 0.3 m
AGGGCCAAGAGTACTTGGGCTTCATCGTTTTTCAGGGGCATATTGCGTTGTGAAGGAATTTGGGAAAGAAGGTGCAAGATGTATATGTGCGATTCCCTGTGACATTCGCTTGTCTGTGACATTCGCTTATCATGTACGTTAGTTAAGAGTCCTATTAAGGCTTGTTAGATCCCTATTAAGAAAAGAGATACTGCTAGATAAGGGGGGCTTAAAGAGTTGCAACGTAAAATAGATCCTTATGGTGCTACAAGCTAGGGAGGTTTCGGGTTGAACCTTTAGGAAAGATTTCACCCAGCAGGGCCCACAACCGGCATGCTTGCCAAGATGTCTGCCCGACCTGCATGCAGTGCAGAGAGGTAGAACAGGAGAGTTGCCTCACGGTGCTTGGATATTCGTGCTCCTGGCATTGACATCTGACAGACCCTGACATGCCACCCGGAAACATGACAGCCCTCACCCCCGAACAGGTCCTTCCTCAGACTGAGTGCCTTGCCAACGCTGGCTTGCAGGCTCAGGTCCTGGTCCCGGGCGATGCCAAGCACAGCGCTCACCGGGATTTGTAATGGCCCAACAGAAAGGCCCGACCCGATGCCATCGTCTGCCCTCGTTGTGGGGGCAAGAAGCTGGTTCCTCAGGCGGGACCTTCCCTGTCTGCGCCAATCGGATGTGCACCTTCCAGGAGCGCGGGTCGGTCCTGCATTGCGTGATTTAGGCGAGAGTTACAAGTACCTTGCATTGCAGCATCATGGGCACAGCTGCAGCTCTTGGGGACTCAGGATCTGATTTGCTACCAGATAACTCAAGGGCAACACGGCAGATGGACTGGTGTGGAAAAGGTTTAAGAACGCCGATCCCGCTGGACTTGAGTTCCGGGTTTCTGGCCTCAATGGCAGTTCGAGAGACAAGTAAAACAACAAAGCAAGATGGGGTCTGAAATGCAAAGCCGCATGACCAGCTGTTCTGGTACGAGATGCCAGAACACAAGGCTGGTGTACTCAATGTGCGTAACATGTTGGTTTACGAGCCGTGGTTCGCCATGATCCACGGCGAGAAGAGCGGGCTTGAAGATGCGCTGCAGGAGGCGCCTGAGGGGAATGTCGAGGATGCGGGCCGCGTCGGGGAGTTCGGAGTGGGCATGGCGTGATGGGGTTTTGATAAAGGTGTTGCGCTGACGGTCGGTGCACAAGCCCCCAGCAGCACCATTGCTGCACAGTTCTTTTGTCCGTAGGGTACCATCAGAATGAGAGGTGCATGATTGGGCCCTGCAGATGTTGACCCGCTCTCAATGTTGCTTTGTTGTTGCTTGCAAATTACCTCTTTGCGCGGGACATGCAAGCCACCCCCCGTTGTGCTGACCAGTTCCAACTTTGAGCCCCTTGATTCTATGGGGCCAGGGCTGAGCTAAGACGTCGAGTACCAAATTTCTTACTCCATCGTACTACCTCAGGTAGGCATCTAGGTACCGGCGCCATCCCAGAAGAGGCGATGTGATGACTCGAGAAAGGCGGAATTTGCCGTGAACCGTGTCGTGACGTCTTGTTCACGACCACCCCTTGTCTGTCTTCGCTGCTTGTATCCGTAATCTCGCGCCTTCTTTCCACCTCAGTCCACATGTTTTTTCCTCTCAACTGCTGCTGCCACTGACGGCCCGGCACGTTGCGTGGCTTTAGCTTTGACAAAAAGAATCCAGGCACTCCCTGGCGCGGAGACGAGTCAGAGGACAAAATAGGTTGGCTTGACCATGTCCAACACCAAAATCATCGCGGTCACCGGTGCCACCGGCGCCCAGGGCGGCGGCGTCGTCAACATCATGAAAAAGACACCCGGCTGGCGAGTCCGCGCCATCACGCGCAACCCAGAAAGCGCCGCGGCCCAGAAGCTGGCCGCCGACGGCTCCGTCGAGGTCGTCTGCGGCGACTTTGACGACGAAGCATCCCTCATCAAAGCCTTCTCAGGCGTCGCCGCCGTCTTCGCCGTGACCAACTGGTGGGAATCGCTCTTCGCAGGCAAGACGCAGTGGGAATCAGGCGACATCGAGGAGCGGCACGGCATGAACCTCGCGCGCGCGGCCGCCAACACGCCCACGCTCGAGCACTACCTCTGGTCGACGCAGCCGAGCGCCAAGCGCATGCTCCCCGGAAAGCTCGAGACCCCGCACATGGACTACAAGGCCCACGTCGACGCGCGCATCAAGGCCGAGCTGCCCGACCTGGCGCGCAAGACCACGTACCTCTACTTTGGCTACTACCCGCAGAACATGGCCTACTTCCCGCTGCTCAAGCCTTTTGAATACGTCAGTCACCTTTCCTCTCTGCCCAGAAAAAAAAACGTGGCATGCTGACCCTTATCCTGCCCTCCCAGCCCGGAACCGGCCAATACATCCAGATCCTAGCGACCGACCCGCAGGCCAAGATCCTCCTCGCTGGCGACATGTCGGTCAACCCGGGCATCTGGGTGCGGCATGCCCTGGCGACGGGCCCCGCGGCGTTTGGAAAATACGCGACCGTGGCGCTCGAGCGGTGGTCGTTCCAGCAGATGATGGACAAGTGGTGCGAGATTACCGGGAAGAGGGGGATGGTGGTTAGGATCGAGGAGGAGGTGTGGACGAAGTTCTGGGGGCCGGCTGGGACTGAGTTGGCGTGGCAGTTTAGGTTTGGGGAGATCTGTGATCCGTGGGCTGTCAGGGATGGCGAGTTCATCTCGCCCGAGGAACTTGGTATTGATGCAGCTGAGGTGGTGGGGTTTGAGGGCACAATCAGGGGGTTGAACAACAGGCACATGTTTGACTAGAGGTAAAAGGGACCTCGGGCTTATTGCAGCTTCTTCAAACGTCCGGGACAACTCATTCATCATGTCCAATATCTACCTGCCTTGGTGACGGCACACAATCGCACGCGTACGTCGGATCACGTCCAGCCCCGAAAGCTTTTCCACTCGTAGTAAGGCTCGTGATCTGGGGGGTACTGCTGGAGCATCTCGGAACCGTCGAGGAAGCCGGCATGGAACAGCATCTCGTCCATGGCGTGCAATTCGGCACGGTTTTCCACGTCGTCATGCGCGAAGATGGTCGCGCACCCTTCGAAGGCGTGCATGCTTCTTGTGACGTCTTGGAGTTCGCTCTCGCAGAAAGTATCGTCGCCGAAGCAAAGCTGGAGATGGCGCCGCAGGTAATACTCGAAGAACTTGACGTCGAGCAGGCAAACGGGGCGATCCTCCTCGATGTAGTTTGGTCGTCCGGAGTCGAGGAAGATGGATTCCAGGTAGGGCGCGACGCTTCTGGCATTGTCGGACTCGCGCTCCTCTAGTTCCACGTGCACTGTCCTTGATTTGGGGAGTGGTAACGGGATTTTAGAGGCCCTGAAGACGCCGGGGAAGACGGCGAACACCGATTCCAGGGGTCCGTGGTCGCTCTCGTCGGCGCTGATGTCGAAATGCGCACGGCTGTCGGGGATCCATTGGGCATGTGAGGCCACCCAGAGCGTCCTCATCAGTTCCAAGACAACGAAATGCGCGTCTGAGTGGGTGCCGCTGCCGTCCGCGAGCAGAGTCACGGGGCAGTTGTCGCTGCCCTGGCAAAACCCGGCTCGGCCATAGCCGCGCCCGAAGCGGTCCGCCATGTCATCTCTCGACTCCCGGTCGGATAGGATGTTCTCCAGGAGCCAGTCGGCGACAGGGCCAAACACGGCCTCCTGCGCCTCGAACGAAGCCTCCAGGTCGCAGACGGGAAACGTCCTTCTGCCACGAGTCGTCATCTCGGTGCGTCGACATACGGTCCTTGAGCGTTTTCAGATTGGGATCGGTATGCTGCGCGGCCCTGAACAGCGGCTCCTGGTAGGCGCCGGCGAGCGCGGCGCCGAGGGTAAGCACGCGAAACACGGCCTGCTGCACGCGGGCCAGCCACTCGGGCATGCGCGAGGGGTCCTCGGGCGTGAGCGGCGGGTTGCGGTGCGTGCCTCCCCGGTCGTCGGGGTACGTAAGCCAGTCATCCCCGCAAAAGGACTCGGCGATGTCGCGAGCGAGGCGGTGGAGCCCAAGCGCCGCCCTCAGTTCCGAGAGAGTCGGCTGCTGACGGTGCTGGAGTTGGCCGGGCGAGATGCGCATGGGCGGCAACTCGCCTTGACGCTCCGCGTCGACAACCAGCCGGGTCATTACGGGCCTGACGCGCAATGTCAATTACCACAGCAATGTTGGGCTTTTGACTTGGTAGGGACGTGGGGCTCACGGCTGTGACAGCATGTTGGAAGTGTGGGATTTCGCGCAGGTACACGGGCCAGAGGGCCGCGGCGGCATTCGCCTGCCAAACATGGTAGACGAACCGGCAGGTCGAGGCGAGGGCGACGACGTCTCGCGTGGAAGCGCAAAGTTGGAGGATGGAGAGGATGATTTCAGGGGGCACGGACAGCAACCCATGCCCTCGCGTGGCTCCTTGCGGCGCCATGCTGGTTAGGTAATTAGAGCACAAGGACCCTGCATGCCAAGGAGAGGAGACGGGAGGGAAAAGGAAGACGAGGGAGGATTTCAAAAGGGATTTCGGAATTTGGGTTCCCTTTATATTGGTACCTAGCTAGCTACTACCTAGTGATGTGGAAGGATCCTGCGTTCTTTTCCAATACCGCTTTCGGAATGGCGGGTTCCATCCGGGACTGTTGCCTAAAATATGCGACGACCTATCGTGGACCTGGACCTCGTAAGGAGGGAGTTGTGCAAGGCCCTGGGGAAGAATGGTTAGAACATGACAAGGACCGAGGCAATCCGCTGACTCCCTGTTGTTTCAGAGGGGGTGGCTGCGCTGTCAAACGTTGAAAAGGGCGTCGACCGCGATTCGCCCTTCGACGCCTCTGGATGCCGCTATTGGCTAAGCCGCGTTACGTCCGAGAGGTGGAGGAGGCGATGACCTCGATGGACCCTTTTGTTTGTTGTTTATGGGTGGTTTTGAACAATGTCATCACGGTTTATTGATTGTGACTATAACTTGGGTATGGGAGCGCAGAAGACAGTGGCTGGCGAGCTGCATGATGAAGGGAGCAGGGGACAGGAGAAGGAGACAAGGAGGCAGGCGGGGAGGTGATGAGTTAGGAAGAAACCTGACAGTAGAAAAAAGAAGGAGGGGCTCTATTTATGCGGCATTACGCGCGGCTGGGCTGTGCGAGGCAGGGCTTCTCACAAGTCACAAATAGCGTCCCTGATTTGCCCTTACCGTCTGAAGGGCATGTAGCTACAGGCAAACTCCAGATACGCCTCCTTAACCTCCTTAAAGTCGAGCGCCCCGTTCGCACTCTCTCGCACCGTGACCCTCCACGTGGTGAACGGGCCGACAGGCACCTGCAGGCTGTTCCCGATGATCTCCCCAGCGTCAAGAGACATGTTCGGACACGAGATGACGGTGTCTTCCAAGCCCCGGCCGGGCGGCAGCTCTTCGGCGAGCCGCCAGTCGTACTCGACGGCCATGTGCAGCGGATGGTGCTTGAAGGTCCAGACGGTGTCGTCCGGGTCGACCATCGACTCGAGCCCCTCGTGCAGCAGCTCGACCTGCAGCCGGCTCGTTGTTGCTATTGTTGGTTTGGTCCCGGCAGCGTTGTTGCCGTCGACGACGCGCAGCCCGGGGATCCAGAAGCGCACCGACGAGAGGCGGACGTTGCACCGCCCGGCAAACGGGTTGGATTGGATGCACGAGTCCCGCCGAGCAGGGCTCCGCAGACCCCCGACCGCGACGCTGTACACCTTGGTGGACAGCGCCCACGGGTCCGGCAAGTGCACCTTCAATCCAGCTAACTCCTCTTCGGTGAGTTTGTACCGGACGCTCAGCTGCGGGCGGTGCGGCTGGCCGACGGACACGGCGAAGGAGCCGAAGCGGGAGGCGATGGAGTCGAACTCGTGCTGCAGCACGGCGATGTGCGCCTGTGCTTGAGGGTGCGCAGGAGGACGGACCGGCTCTCCTCGCGCATGCGCTGGTAGAAGGCGACGATGGCCGGCAGGCCCCGGGCCGTGCCGACGAGCCGCGCGCCGATGTCGCCGGCCTGCCGTTCGCACATGGCCCGGTTCTTGATCTGCAGGTAGCACTCCAGCACGGAGTTGTTGTACATGAGGATGTCCTGGTTGCGCTTGGTGGACCCCTTGACGAAGTCGGCGAGGGACGTCTTGATCGCCGGGTTGTCGCCCAGCTTGTTTGTGAACTTCGACATAATGACCTCGAGCTGCTGCTGAGTCACGGCGATCTTGGTCTCGTCCTCTTCGTTGATGACCCGGGTGCCGTCGGGGTTGGTCGTATACGCCTGGCTCTGGAGCAGCGACTCCAGGTCTCCCTAGCACGTGTCTAGCCGCTTGAGGATCAGGTCCTCGTTGACTCTCTGACCGGCAGCATCCAGCTTAGTGCTCAAAAAGTCATCCCCCATGCCAAGAACACCCATTAACGCGCTGCCTCCTGCAAGATAAGCCGCGAGGCCTGCGCCTCCCGTGGCGGCCGTCACAACGATGCCTCCAATGACTGTACCGATACTGGCCAGACTGGGCGCCTCAAAGTTGTCAAGATCGTCTCGCGCGCTCTCCAGGTCCTTGAGGAGCCTGTCCTTTAGCGGCTTGAGCGCCTCGACGGCCGCGGCAATGTCCTTCTCCTTGTTCTTCATGCGCTCCAGGGCGCTGGCCAGAATCTGATCGGCGTCGCGGGCGGATCACGTTGCAGGCACCAATGAGAAAGGCTCATCTCTGGGTGGATGGTGGCGGACCAATTCCGGCCGGATCGTATTCGGAAGACACGTACAACTCAACGCTACATGAAACTGCGGACTGGAGCAGAGGCTGCATAGGAGGGGCAAAATATATAAATCTAGTGAAATTAAATATTAGCCTATTTTAGCTTATTAGTAACTCAAGTTTGCTAAAGATTTACTTTAGTTTATGTTGTTTGCATTAGCTAGGTTTAACGTTACTCGAGCGTTGGATAACAGCTTAAAGGGTCATCATCGCATTCGACCCCGGTCCGCTCGATGAGCACGCCCACCCACACACACAAGCAACCCAAACACCTTTTAATCCCGCCTAAGCTCCGGACTAGAGACCTTCTGGGAGGTGAGTCTCACCTTGAGTCCGAAAGAGCCTCCTAATGCGTTGCAGCCGTCGTAGAGTCCCTTAAGCCGGAGTAGACAGCAGCAGAAGAATTTCGTGTCTCGCAGGTTCCTGTGGCGATTTCGCCGATTCGTACCCAGTAGAAATCACTCGAGTTGCGTCATATCATCCTCACCGTTCTCCCTCACAGCCTCGTGTTAATCGACACCAACCTTCTCTGATTCGGTGAAGGCAACGGGACACGCCGTCCACTTGTCCCGGCTTTCTTCACCCAGCGAGTCATGACGCTACATGATATCATCCCAACCGTATCACACCACCAAATGCCTCCTATAACAACCCTCACCCCCGCCAATCCCAGCACAATCCCTCCTCACTGACACTTCCTCAAGCCCCATCAAGCCAACTTGAACAACACAAAACATGTCCGACTTCCCTACAGAGCGCGGCATGCGCAGCAACGCAGCCGCCCAACAGGGCACCGGTACCGGCACTGGCAACACCTACGGCACCGGCAGCGGCACTACCCAGGGCACCGGCACCACCTACGGCACAGACCCGGCTTCCGGCCCCGCGCCGACAACAGCCGGCCACCACAAGCACGACTTCCTCAACAAGTTCGACCCGTTCGTCAACAGCACCACTGGAGCAAGATTCCACCCCTCGGCGAGGGCAGACCCCCAGATCGGCACCACCTCCCCTCCTCCTGGCCCCAGCGCCACCTGTGTTGGTGCGACAGAAGGAGGAGGCGTTGGCGGTGCGGTGGCGGCGGGGAGCTCGACTGGGACGGCCGGTGGTGCGGTGCCAGGGCATGCGCACAAGTCGGATTTGTTGAATAAGCTGGATCCGAGGGTTGATAGCAAGACGGAGGCTTGGAAGAGGAGGGGGGGGAGTGGAGGGAGCGGAGGGCCGGTTGCTTAAGGGGGGAGATGGGGATGAAGGGTTGAGGGTGGCGTTGTTGGGGGGACGTTTTCCTCTACCTTTGGTCCAAGATTAGAACAGAACCCATATTCCGGAGAGCTTGCGGCGATGGAACGCGCGTTAGGCACGCTGCTAGCGCTTAGATCCAGCCGCATCGAGCTATCAACGCGCAATAAAGCGGCCGTTCTCACGCTCCGGCAGCCTCGACAGCAGTCTAGGCAACAGCACATCTGCCACATCTACGACTCAATCAGAGCACTATGCAGGAACAGGAACACGGTAACAATACGATAGATCCCTGGAAGCGAGGAAAACAAGCTGTAGGAAATCGCTAGGGGGAAAGCTCAAGAAGCTACCTAACAGGGTGCTACTCTGCAAACACGAACACCTAGGACACGCTTAACAACGCTCAACGTAGCAAGTTCTAAGAGAGGTACTGGCAATCGCCTGCTAGACAAAGTCGGAGCTCATTCCAAGAGAGTCGACGCAGCATTACTAGGCAAACACACCCGACTACTGTACGACCCCCTACTATGTACGACCACGACATCTTGGCGGTCCTAACTGCGCAAGACACCAGGAACCAGGCTAGCAGTGCCTTCATACTGGAGCACGATGCGAGATGATTCCAGCCCGCTGTAGGGGGTGTGCCAGAGAGAGCTATCATTGGCAGCCGAGAGCCTACGGCGGCCGTCACTACGCATGAAGACGAGGATGAGGGAAGAGGCGGTGCTGTTGACCGCCTCGTCCTGAGCTTCTCTAAACTTATGCAACTCGAGAATCTCGGAAAAGGGATCTAGGCGGGCACGAACACAGCGTCGTCTCACATTCTCCTCGGCCACCAGGGCACCCGCGGCGTCAGCGGACACCAGTACAGCATCGCCGTTGACGACGAAATGCGCATCTGGCTGCACGACCACTACTCCACGCATAGAACTACAATCGCCTACGATGAGCAGAACGCAGACGAGAGAAGGGTGAATGAGACCTGGCTGCTGGCGTACGGACCCGGCACGCTCAATCGCTTCGGCCGTATTACCATCCACTCAGGTGGTCTGATTATCGGAATCGAGTTGCCCAATCACCAAGGGCAAAATGTCTAGTACGTCGAGAACCTGCGCGCGCTCGTCGAGCGTATGTTGTCTATAATAGCGATTACGTAGGGAAGTCGATCTGCTGTCCCGTAAGAGAGCACTCCGTGCTTGGAGACGGAGTCGCCGAAACGGCCCTCTCCAGCAACCTCATGCGGCCCGCAAGCCGTGAGGACGGTGCAGCCCGTAGGGTTGGACAACCAATCCTTTCGAACCGACCCTGTGTCCCGCTGGCCAGAAGCGATGTTGATCTTATCGGCAGCGGCGTCGGCTTCGGTGTCGGCTTCGGTGTCGCTTCCGTGTCGCGTTCTAGCCATGTGTCGTCGTGCTGATCGGGCAGAGTGCGTGGTGTGATCTCTGGCGTGATCTCCGGGCCGCAGATGGCTCTCCCCAAATAGCAACTGCAATACTTCGAAGTTGCCGCCGCAGCCATGTCCTCGTCGCGTTCGTCGCGCTTGTCGCGGCTGCTCCACTGGCCCTGCAACCGATCATCGTTGGCAGCACCCTGCACGAATCCACAATCTGACGCATCTCCCGAAGCATCGGTCCTGCAAGCTAGGACAACCTCCGCTTCGCCTGTTGCAGTTTCCGACCCCTGTCCCTATAGCTCGGAGATCGTCGCGGAGGGCATCGACCCTATAGTTAAGTAGGTCGCTGCATCTCCTCTACCCTCTCTGTGTTTTGCAAGTCCCTAGCTAACTGCTTCCCTCTCGCAGTATTGTTGCCGTCTATAGCCTCAACAGCCATCGCGGCAAGACCTGGACCGCGAGCAATAGCGTATATTAGCTCCGCGACCTCCTGCGGCACAACATCCCTTACACCTGTATACTCTGCTAGGGCTACAACGCCAACACCTATACCAGCTCCTGAGTCAGCTGCCAATACATTTACCACTATACACGGACGCTTATATCTAAGCTGTATAGGGAGCGGAAGCTGTCCGATATAGAAGCTATATCTGCTTGCTAGCTTAGGGCAGCTTAGCTGACGCGAATTAGTCGATAGAACGCGCGATTATGTTTGTAGTATATAGTTTAGCTAGCATTATTATAAAGAGTATAGGTACTTTATTCGATCTTCCTAAATAGCTATACTTATATCTGTGTAGGCTTTTTGTTAGAGGCTGCGCAGTGTCTACCTCGGCCAACGACTATCAAAAGATCACTAATGCAACTAGTTCTGGTTGCATCCTGCGCACCGCTCGCATATATCTCAGCACCTCAGCTGTGGCCCACTTGAGAGCACCTCTTGCCGAGTGCTGTGACACTTAGTATAGCATATCTTAGTAGTTCTGCTACAGTATTTGCAATCGTCGTTAGTCTGTCTAAAATTAGTAAAGTCTACTATTTCGTTATAAAGAAGGAAGAACTTGCTAGGATCTACAAGGCGCTTAGCAAAGGCGCTAGCAAGCAGGTCTGTCACAAATGAAGCCAACGTGCACAAGGCGCAGGGCGCGGGGCGTCCCGAGCCAGTCACCGCCCGAGGAAACGAATTAATGGGACGACCGCTCCAGGTGCTCCCAAGGAGCAACGGGAGCAAAGGGAGCAGCCTAGGTAGCATCTATATAGTCACTCGTTCTGGTGAGCTCCGGGAGTTCACCAGTTGTCAATGCAAGTCACAGTTCAGTGCAAGCTCGGAAGCCTCTATATTGCATTATGATTGAAACATCTTGTTGGGAACCCTTTGGCTTCCCCGAATCCATCCGATCAGCAACCCTGTTGCAATACCTCCGCTGAACCCTTTCAGGAAGCCAGCCTGGTTGGGTCGTAATTCGTTATATGTAGGTTCTAAGAGCAAGATATAAAATATATTTGTCCTAACGCTTATAGATATAGGGAGCTTAAGTTAGTAGTTGTTATCTAAGATTTTTTCTATAATCTTAAATAGTCTAATTTTGCAAAAATCAAGTTTCTAACTTTATTATTTTATTTATAGATTTTATAAAATAAGATAGACCTTATATTATAGGTTGCTTAGCTATGGTTATTGATGACTGTTATAATAGTACCTGCAACTCTAGATACCTTAGAGCGCCAATGCAGGCAGTCCTCTAAGGCAGCACTCCAAGACACTAGTATATATACTTGAAGTAAGGAGTATATTAGATGTCCTCCTCAAAGTCTACAGGGGCTATAGACAGAACTATTTATCTATATAGTCCTGCGCGACCGCGTGGCGGTCATGCTGATCTATTGTAACGAATCACGACCCAACCAGGCTTGCTCCTGAAAGGGTTCAGCGGAGGTATTGTAACGGGTTGCTGTTTAGATAGATTCAGGGAAGCCAAAGAGTTCCCAACACGATGCTTCAATCACAACGCAATGTAGAGACTTCGTAGCTTGCACTGAACTGTGACTTGTATTGACAACTGGTGACCTCCCGGAGCTCACTAGAACGAGTGACTATATAGCTATCTAATTTCTGGCTCCCTGTGGCTCTTTAGGAGCCTTACAGATCTATAGCTCTCGGTGGCTCTCTCAGAGCTGCACAGAGCCTTCCCCTGATTGGCTTCCTCGTGGCTCTCTCGTCTCTACGCAGAGCTAGTGGGGTCCCTATATAATGATTAGCTCGGGACATCCTGCGTCCTATGCGCCCTGCGTCCTAGGTAGCGCTGCTGTTAGTTAATTTATAACACAATGCCCCTCCTTTTAGATTAGCGCCCTAATAACTAACCTTGCCCTAGTCCCTTCCTAAAATAGTACTAATAATCCCTTGGTAGGTGTAGGTCCCCTTCCTCCTTGTATACTACCTTGTTCGTTATAGCTAACTGTGTCTGAAAACATTGTAGCAAGTCTAGCACTTAGCGTTGTCGCTGTCTTGCTAATATGTTATCTGCCCTAGGCTTTCTTATATCTAAATGTTCCTTCTACTACAAGTATAGGCTTAAGTGTCGCATGTTAGGTACCTTAAAACGTTATACGTTATATCTAGCTATAAACTATAGTTAATACAATATCTAGGGTCTAGATACAAGTATATTATAGGTATTGACCTAGTTGTTATATACGTGTGCCCTTGCTAAGCTTGGTAGCTGTTCGTTAGTGACTGAAAAAGAGCGGCTTAACTAGGAGGAGGAGGAGGTTCTAGCAAAACTCCTCTGTCTCTACAAGCAAAAG
>OUNM010283756.1_pt1 | contig 12186 bp, 11 predicted proteins | sample 1769961 | NCBI WGS metagenome assembly OUNM01 (sample SAMEA3914820, study PRJEB12502) | metagenome | biome: forest; material: soil | place: USA | collected 2012-03-12 | depth 0.3 m
TCTGCAGACCTGCGACCCCACCTTGCCCCACTGTCCAATGAGCGTCCCGGTCCTGGGCCGCAGTTGGTTCGAGAAAGCTCCCGCAATCCAGGAATCCGTTTTCTTCAACCTCGAATCCATTTTCGGCTCCCCAGCACAGCGGCGCAGCGGCGCAACCAGACAAAATGGCACCCCTCCCGCCTCCCATCGTTCCCGGCTTGTCGACTGTCATCGTCAGAGCCGATAGCCCTCGACACTCAACACCAGGCACTGCACGCAAAAGCCCCCGCTGCTCGAGCCGTTCAAGTAGATCGAGCACTGCCTCGACGCCGACACTTCATTCCCGAACTTGTTACCCAAGGGTGTCGTGACGGCCACCGACCAGACGCCGACCATCGGCACCGAGGTCAGCGGCATCCAGCTCAGCAGCCTTAGTGTGGCTGGCAAGTGCTTCGTGGCCGTCGCTTTCCGCGGCCGAGCTGTTCATCCAGGAGGAGCTCGATTTCAGCGGGTACTTCGGCCAGTGTGTTTCGACTCTCCCTTGGCGATACTCTTTCGGCATGCTAACAGCGTGACAGCCACTACATCCACCCAACCCCTAGCGCGCCACTGGCTACCTAGAGATCTAAGTTCTTCGTGAACTGAACCTCTGTAGTAGTGTAGCACTTGGACATACTGAGCCTGGCGTTCCGCGAGCGCCTACACGGCCCTGAGGCGCGCTGCGCGGCGCACGTCGCATGTAGCGACATCGTCTACGCGAGCCCAACGAGCACCCTATCATCCACCGACCCAACCACAGGCGAGAAGGCTGTTTACGTCAACCCGCAGTGTACGCTCACTCTCTCCCTTCTCTCTTCTTGTTTTAGAGTTCAACTCAGATGAGAGTATAGTAGGGCTAAGGTATTAACAGATCCCAACGCCCAACACTCAACGTCATCGCTATGCTAGCCTGTTACGCCCTGTAGCTGGTTGCAGACTGCAATGCCGATTTTGTCTAGCAGTTCACTGCGAAACAGCGAGAAGCCTACAACGACTGGATTGCGAAACAGGCAAAGGCCCTCACAGCCGACTAACGTGCTGCCCTCCGCAAGCAGCTCAAGGTCACTTAGTTCCTTCTACTTACTTATTCCGATAGGACCAAGATTAACATTGCCAGCCTCCTATAAAAATAGAAGAGGTAAAAAGGTTACCTACCTTGTATTCTATTAGCATTTGTGCTAATAAACCTATAGATACTATACATTTAACAGCTTCAGGCACTAGCGAAACATGATCCAGGATATAGACTAGAACCTAAACCGGGCTATATACCGAGCAATAGCGTAGGATTTTCTTAACTATCTTTGTCAAACATACTAGATCAAGTTATAGGGTACGTTGTAGCAGTATTTCCGCTAGTATAAGCAGCTATACGCCTGTGTTACAGGCCGCTATATAGACACAAACAATAGTAAAGAAATTAAGAAGGTATGTCTCCTAGCCTCCTACCTACTAATATAATAGCTAACGCGCCTTGCAAGTAGCATAATGTCACCCTAGTTGCTAAGTATAAACTACAACCGCTATATATCCTTGGCAAGGACGTTGCAAACGTAGACACTTTGCTAGTCCTACTAACCTTCAATATCTAGTATAACACTGGCGTCTTCCCCTAGGAGGGGCACTGTGTCCAACTGCTAGGGTGCTACCTTAGCCTTGCCCTCACAGGGGCACAGCTAGCCAAGTTTATAGACAGGGAGACAAAGACTAGCAAACACAAGTATATAAAGGAGATCTTGTCCTAGATCGCTGCTATAAGTATCCCGAGCGACAAGGACAAGGCGCCTAATAAGGATTCTAGGCTATTGGAAAAGATAATCTTGCAAGAGCACAAGGGTCGTGGCTGCCTAAAGGCGCTCTGTTACAAGGATATTATACTAATGGTTGTATACTATCTAGAAACTAGCAAGGACGTCCTTGCTATATATATTAGACTTGTATACTACAAAGGGATAGATAACAAGCTAAAGCTGTAAGTGACAACCTTATGCTTTTTAATATCTTAGATTAACTATCTTTCTCTAAGACTATCTTCTACTTTACCCCTGCTAGGAGGTTAATCTTTTGTCTCATTAGCGTTATCGTTAGCCTTGTAGTATATAATAGCGCGTTTGCTATATTAAAGTTTACTAGCGTTAGAGAAGTCTTTCAGGCAAGGAACCAAGGACTAGTCAAGTATACTCCCTTACGCTAGAAAGATAAATAGCTCAAGCAGCCTGTTTTCTACTAGTATAACAAGTTAACTATAGAGGGAGAATCTAACAAGCAGAAGTATAAGCCTCTTCTATACTACAAACTACTTTACAATATAGAGCAGCAGTTACTTGACGCTAGAGAAGAGAACAAGATCGAACTAAAGGCCTAGCGTAGAGGAGCAGCTAACGCAGCGAACAATATATTCTTTCTATCCCTAGAGTAGCCTTGTTCTAACAGCCTATAGGCAAGGCCTCTAATACTATCTATAATCAGATAATGCACTACAACCTAAAGTAGGTTACGTTTAACAGTGTATATATCAATGAGAAGGTTAGCTTCTACCTTTAGAATATATTCCTAGACAAGCTAACCAAGGACAGCCTACTTGCAATACTTTTATATATTAGCCTTATACACAACCCCTACACAAGTAAAGACATGGTTCCTAATGAGGTCTAGGAGCTGATGCTGCCTGATCTACAGATTGAAGCGCTAAAGGTAGAGAGGGAACAACTGAAAGGCAGCTAGTACTAGATCAAGGGCTTAGAAAACAAGGGCAAGATTCGAGAGCTGACCAAGCTGATCGCGACTAAGGAGCAGTAGCTGAAGACAGCTATCTAGCGAGATTACTAGAAACATTACTTCTACAACCGCCTGACCTAGGACATGGAGGCCGATAGGCAAGAGGAGGAGGAGTATATCGAACCGGTGGTCGACCTACAGATCCCTAAGTGCGCTCAGCTCGCCAAGATCCTCTATAACTAGCTAGACAACCTGAGCGCCGCCGAGCTTCTCGAACTCCGTATCCAGGCGGCCAAGCTAATAGTTACCCTGTGCAACAAACAGGAGACTGTAAGGCCGCGCCTCATCCGACGGAGGACGCAGGCGCAGGCGCAGGCCGACATCACAGTCAAGGAGGAGTCTCCTAGGCTAGACCGCTTTCCGCTCCTGATGGACAGGAAGCAATGCCTGCGCTGTATCGGGGATGAGAGCCTGTCCTATAAGGAACGAACATTCAAGTACTGCTAGCTAGCGGTAATGTTCGACCATTTCGACAGGAAGTACGTACAACAGCTAGGCAGCGTGAAGCGGATGCTATACAACCACCTGAAGTACAAGGAGGAGGCGCTAGAGTTCAAGCACTTGAACTATTTTAAGAACTATGTCGAGAGTGTCTATAGCGTTAAACTACAGGCCTGAACAAGGGAAGGGGTAAGGGTCAAGGATTTAGTAGTAGGGATAGAAGAAGCATTGAATTGACTGTCTTATAATCTAACCTTTGCCAATAGTCCTAGTCAGTTCAGAGCTTTCTATATTAGCGCATATATATAAAAGATTATACACTAGAGCTCCAAACGCCCTAAGCACCTCCCTCATCTCCTCTTTGTCTAGCTACTTAGAATGTTTATAGAGGGTTTCTATAACAATGTCTCTTAAGCCTCTATTGTCTTTAATAGCAGATGTATATACCTTGTATATTGCTAGTAGGAGATCCTTGATACTAAGCTAGAAATTAGCTGTAGATGCCTTAAATTGTCGAAGTGCAACAGCCTTGAGTCTACAGATCAAGTACTTTTCCGCTAAGGCGTAGACCTTTGTATAGGTGACAAGGACATCCCTTATAAGCTTATCAGCGTTAGTTTCGTCTCTATTTATTACTAACCCCTTCAAGCCTTTAAGCTTGTTCTGTAGGTTTATATTGTAGTTAAAGTAATATAGATAATATACTATTATATAGACAAGCCGAGGATTGTTGTCTAGGAGGCTAATCTTTCCTTCCTATACCTCCTAAAGAGGAAATGTTAGGTTAACGTAGTTGAAGCTAGGAGTGGCTGCAGTCTCTAAGCAGCACAGTTGCAAGGAAGCCAGGGGCTGCAGGCTCCCTTAGCTTTGTAGCTGTGACAATATCCTAGGAATGGCTCGTCCTAGGAATAACATATCTTAGGAATAGCACATCCTAGGAACAGTATATCCTAGAAACAGTACATCCTAGGAACAGCACATCCTAGGAATGGCATGTCCTAGGAATAGTATATCCTAGGAATAGCATATCCTGGGAATAGTACATCCTAGGAATAGCACATCCTAGGAATGGCACATCCTGGGAATGGCATATCCTAGGAATGGCATATCCTAGGAACAGTATATCCTAGGAATAGCATATCCTAGGAACAGTATATCCTAGGAATAGCACATCCTAGGAACAGTACATCCTAGGAATAGCACGTCCTAGGAACAGTACATCCTAGGAACAGTATATCCTAGAAACAGTACATCCTAGGAACAGTATATCCTAGAAACAGTATATCCTAGAAATAGCATATCCTAGGAACAGTATATCCTAGGAATAGTATATCCTAGGAACAGCACATTGCTGCAGCGTAAAGCTGGTTACAATACCTTTCCCCTCTGCTAGATAATTTGTCAGTCCTAGAGGCGCTCAACCTCCTTTAAAGCAGTAAGGTAGCTCGACTTTATCCTGTCCCTTTGCTATGTCTGTTTCTGCCGCTAGTATATACATATAGGACACTCGGCCGACATGATCAGCTCGCAGGTAGCGACAAGTAGCTATAATCCAGTCTACCAATCCAGCAGCTCATCTCGTTTGACTTGTGAGGCTTGCTCAGGCGTTAAGGTGAAGGAATTAAGCATACAGAGCAGCCAACAAGTGCTAGCCAGAAAAGACACACCCTCCACCGCCAGCTACACGCCCTCTACCAATCTCTTCCTCCTCCTTACTACTCCCCCTCAAACGCTTTGCATCCGCATACAGCACACAATCACACTCGAACCCCTACTGCTAAAACATCTTCCTTCTATCGCTTTTCGTCTTACTGCTTGCGTTAGGTAGAGGTCCTGCGTTTCGTATATAATAAGAATAGAAGGAAGCTATGTCCTTGTCCTCCAGGGGCAGGTTAGAATCGATAGCAGCCTTTTGTTGCTTCACCTATTTCTTCTCCTAGTACATCGCTAGAAGCATGTTGTACACAGAGACCTGCCACATAGCTAGCTGTATAGCAGCATTATACCACACTGCCTCTCAACATCGACAGGGCCTTTTGTCCTAGGTAACTAGGCTATAACTATCCGGTGTCCGTTTGTCGTCTGGAAGCCGCTGGCAGGCAGTAGCAGAACCCTCTTTTAACTCAAACTAGTACGTGCTTTTCTGCTCCCTTCTCCCTCAGCTACCTGACTTCCACCCTGTACAAAACTGCAGAAACCCGCTCTAGCGAGAATCTCTTTCCTCATTCGCATTACCGTCATTCCTCAGCAGTCATTCCTTAGCACTCTTTCATCATGGGTCGCGTTTGTGCCGATTGCAGGCGCGACCTTCCCCAGACCTCCTACACCTCCAACCAGTGGTCCAAGGGTTTGGGGCTGTCGCGATACGCCAGCTGCGTTCACAGCCATTCCTCCGACACTCCTGCTACCCAACAATCCAACAGCAGCCAATACAATGACTCTAACAATGCCACATTCTCCCACGATGCTCTTAACAACCCTTTTGCATTAGGTGCCTTTCGTTAGGTTGCCAAGGGGGTTTACGCCAGCAGCGTACGATCTAGCCAGGCCTGCGATTTAAAGCGTTTCGCTTGGTTGGGGGTTGGAGTTGAGCTGTCTCAAGTGTTTGGGCACAGCATTGTGTTAGGCCGCCAAGCAGTGCCGCCAAGCAGTGCCGCCAAGCAGTGCCGCCAATGGCGCTATCTACCCTGCACCAACCGTCCACTGTCCGCTATCTCGCTCTGTGCCACCAACAGGCGGCACCTGAGGGGCAGCACCTGAGAGGCAGCACCTGAGAGGCGGCACCTCGAGTCATCTCCTTGAGGCAAGGACCTACAAGGGTTTTGTAGCCGTGCTGTCCAATAGCTTGCAGCTGGTTGACATTGGGATTACTTCTCTAGCCTCAGCTGTGCTCCAGCCACAGACAGTGTAGCGTAACTGATGACACAGACACCACTGACGTCACTGCTGTGGTGCTCCTGGATACTACACCTGCAGAGCCGCATCAACGCTGCAGCTACCCAAAAGAGTGTTCGACCTTGGTACTGGAAGAAAGAGCCTGACAAACAGCACTTCGTTTGGCTAGCGGTAGGGCTGTAGGATATATAACCATTTGGCGTGCCTTTGCAGTGTCTCGTTTCTCGGCCAGCCAAGCGCCTGTATGCAACAAACATAAAGTTCCTGATTCAGATCATATGGGAGGCTCTGAGGAAGCAGAAGCTGGGAAAACCAGGTGAAACAGGAACTGGTGGGAAAACGTAGTGTTGCTTGAGTATTACGTCGGGAGGTTGCAGCCCAGTTGTAGGCTGCAAAAGGCAGGATGCCGGCAGAAAGGCGGGCGGTCTGCAGGCCAGGGCGGTGACGCCCGACAGATCACTATTCGCGAACCGCAAAGTGTCAGGGGACAGGCACAGCGGCAATGTTAGTGATGGAGGCTGCAGCTCAGAGCTGCAAGCAATGATGTGGGTTGTGTAGGCGGCAGAAAGGCAGGCGGTCTGCAGATGGCCCGGGCGGTGACAGCCACCTTCCGACACAAAGTACAGAGTATATTTCGCGCTTCTAAATCTCGTCCAGCGCCTCCAACTCGTCCAACGCCTCTAACGCCTCCAACTCAAATACAAATTCGACTGAAAATTCGACCCCCTGCGCTAAAAACATCTGTTTAACAACCTGAAAGTAACACTCAAACAGTATACCCCCCTCTAGTACCCAGACCCACAAGATTGTGCATAGTAGCACTACTTTTTTTAGGCTACGCAACCGCTTGCGTATATCGCTGGCAAACTGCATAAAAGTACATACAATGTTGATACAGTAGTCGTTCTAGGACTGGTAGTCGTGTACAAACCCATTGGGCTCCTAAACCAGCCGCTGGCCGAGGGGCTTCTCATTGCTCCACCATGACTCCTCGAGAGTTAGCTCGACAAGATTAGGCAGGAGGATATCGATAAGCAGTGTCTCAAGGACAGCCGAGGTGTCTCCATATAAGGAGGCCATCTGTACGTCGAGTTGGCAGAGGGACTGCATCTTGGCAAGGCAGGTGAGGCGGCCTTCTAAGGCGAGCGAGGTGAAGTAGATAGCTGACTCGACGAGGGTCTCCCAGTGTAGGGTGAGGTTCCAGAGTTTGGTGTGGTTGGCTAGAGCGATGTCGAGGGCAGGGTTAGCCTTGGCAAAGGAGGAGGTTATATAGAGTGTCTCGAGGATAGGGGCCTCGCGTAGGATGTTGGACAGTTCGCCAGGGGTGACGCGGCTATTATAGAGACAGATGTAGCGGAGGTTTTGGAGAAAGGGCAGGGGGAGGGTCTCGAGATCCTAGACGCTATAATCGCCACTGGAGGTGAAGGCGGTAAGATTGGGGAAACTCTTGATGAGCATTGTGTAATCGAGGGGCTAGGGGTCCTAGTCGTCGTACTCCACCAGAGTATTAGGATCGCTGTGCAAGATGAGGGTGTGAATGTGCTAGAACAGGGCAGCATCAGGCTTCTTGTGAAACCGGACTTCGATAGCCTCAATCTCAGTGTAAAGTACACTGTATTTCTGCTCGTCACCGCTAGGGATTTGTAGGAGGACTGTCTCAACTTTCGTGAGGGATATCAGGACAAGGCTAAGTAGCACTTGTGGCGCTTGGAGTACGCCGTTGGAATCGTCTTCGTCGATAGCCACGTAGTGAAGGAGGAAGCAGGATAGCGTAGAGAAAAGTAAGCTATTAGTGTTTTGAAGGAGGTCGTAGAACTTCTAGGCGACAGTTGGGGCTGTGAGATTGATGTAGCAGGCGAAACCGCGAGTCCAGAGACTATATTCAGGCTTGCAGCAAAGGGTGCAGAGGAAGAAAATGATTCCCACCTCATCCAAGATAGGCACAATGCAGTACAGTAGTAGGCAGCCCACGTGGAGGAAGTGGCAGGAGACGCTACATATGCTGTGTAGTCCACAGCGGCAGCGGGTGAAGTCGAGCCAGGGGTTGTCAGGTTCGTGGGGGATCACCTCGCTAAAAGGCAGCAGGGCTAGCAGAAAGCGCAGGATCAGTGTCATAATCTCGAGCGGCATTTTGTAAATCGGCGGGCAGTACAAGGGGGCGGAAGCCATGGCGATGTCGTGGTGGCCTGGGCGGACGAGCAACGCATGCGGGTGTACGAGGCGTGCGGGATCGCCTGCTACGTTGCTCTTGACTGCAGGGCGCCCGCTTACGTCTGCAGGCAAGGAAAGGGAAGACAGGAGTGATAGGGAGCAGCCGCTTATCAGGTTCCAAAAACAAGGGGCCTCGTTTCCTCTGTTTTGTAACTAGTACTGTATGTTTTTAAGAAGGTGCTGTAGGACCAAGGAGGGAGTCACCCATGAGGCGGCGCTAAGCGGTACCTAGGCAGCACCCAACAAGCGGCACCCAACAGTCACCTCTGTGCCACAGCCACCCCAGGCACCCAAGAGGCAGCCCCAAGAGGTGGCCCCCATAAGGCGGCGCCAAGCAGTACCCAACAGGCGGCACCTAACAGGCGGCACCCAACAGTCACCTCGAGTTGAGGCCCCTACTTGGCTACTCGAGAAGCAAACAGGCAGCACCTCCATGGCGGCTGCAAAGGAGGGATCGGCAGAAAGGTGGGGGGCAATGTTAGGGCCTTCTCGAGTGGGGGGCAATGTTAGTGGTCTAGATTACTGCCTGCTGGTAACGTAGCCTCCTCTGTAATACGCTGCTAGGCTTGGGCAGGCGGGCTGGCTGGCTGCTCCCAGCCGCGTCTTCTGCCCACGCTTCCAAGTTCTCTCCAGGCTGTCCAAGCCAACTCATCCCAGTCTCCTCTGCTATACGTATAGCGTTCTCTTGGATAGGGGCTGGAGCCAGTCTAGATTGTCTGCTTCAGCAGTAGGACAGGAAGCAAGGTCTTGTCCAGCTGCGCAGCGCGCAAGGTACACAGGGTGCCGCGACATCTCATAGTCACGTGATCTATAGATTTAAATGTCTTTAAGTCACCTACCAGGACTTGTCGATGGGCATGTTAGGCGTTATTGCGCGGCGTTATTGTGTAGAGGTACGCACTATAATATCTGCTCGAGCTCTTGGACACGGTTGTTGAGGGGCGAGGTTCTATCAGGGTCGCATTTTCACAGCCCTAGAGAAATAAAACTCTATCACAAGCCCCGAAGACCAGGGGAGAAACACATGGCGCCAATTCCAGATTGGGACTGTGCGAGAGGCTGGCCACCCACCGCGGGCTGCAGCCACAGCTGCAGAAGAGGCGTCTGGCCATACCCTGCACTTCACAATAGCGCTTGTACCCTAGAATTCAGCGATGGTTTCTTTTTACCCCGCACTTTGCATGGCTGACAGGTGGATCTGCCAGGCTCCACCTGCGCAAGCTTGGCCAGCAGCGCAGAGAACCCCAACCCTTCTTTCTGATCTCGCCCTCTCTTCCTAGGCCTCGCTCCCTTTGCACCCGCAAACCCACTAGGAAAGCAACAAACATCGACTACCTCGCCGTCGACTGTCCTGCACGCGCGCCTGTCGTTATGCTTTGCTATCGTTGGTTTCCCTTAGGACTTTATCAGAGCTGCAGAGAAGAACTTCACACCTTATTACAGCGCGATAGTGCCCTAGGTGAACACACTTCGGAAGGCGGTATTTCCAGGCAGTAGGAGGTGGAAAAAGGAGGACAGCGGATTGTATGCTCACATGAGGAGGATACTTGAGGAAGCCGGCAAGGATCCAAAGGTAGTGGCAGAGGCATAGCGTTGCGGATTTACAATATCGTTGCATAATGCTTCTAGGAAATTATAGTAAGCGTCACTCTATACCTATACCGCCTCAACAACCTCCTACAGCACCACCTACACCTCCAACCGCAGTACCTCCCCCGTTAGCCGCGTACACGTCTTCCCCGGCGCCTCCATGCCACTCTCCACCTGCCTTACTACTGTATACCGCAAAGCAGTCTACGCGCCCTCCACCGCTAGCTGCACCCTATCCACCAACTGACAAAGCATCGTCCTCCCGCTGTCGCTTTTCGCCTTGCTGCTCGTGCCAGGCGGCCAGTACTACCACGTGGGTTCCCTGTTGAGGGGGAGGTCCTGCATTGCGCGCGCAATGAGTGCTGCAACCTGTGGCACGGTCACAATAGGGCTGTCCAGATTCACAGACCACTTGGCTATTTTTAGCTTTGAGCAGGTCACATCTGGAGCGATAATATCACTATATCAGATTTTGAAACACGTTACACCAAGATCACTGCTCATGGCACTCCTAGCGAAGCCAGCCCACCCCAGCGAAGGCCAACCCACTCCCAGCGAAGCAGCCCACCCCAGCGAAGCCAGCCTACTCCCAGCAAAGCAGCCCACCCCAGCGAAGCCAGCCCACTCCCAGCGAAGCCCAGCGAAGTCCAGCCTAGCGAAGTCCGGTGCCCAGCAAAGTCCAGGCCACAGCCTACAAAGTCCAGGTCACTGAAACCCATGCTATCCAAGGCCCACCTACCCCCCTACAAAAGTCCAAATCCACCGAACCACAAGCATGTGCCAAGAGCTTTTGGTTCACCAACTCTCGCTAGGCCAGGCGTCGGCTAGCCCCATCCAAACCTCACGTTCCATCAGACATCGGCCATAAGTCCGTATACCACCCTAGTTATATTCCTATCTACCAAAGTTCCTGTCTGACTTTTCCAAGGCGACCTACATCAACAGGCTGATGTGACCTGACTGTACACTCCGCTATTGTCGCAAGATCTCGAGAGGCTTGGACAATTCTAGCAGGTGCGCTTTTCTTAATAAAAGAGGCAAGCAGTTTTAGGTCTGGCTCAGTAATTTTTACTAGCGATCTATTTCTTTAAGATATTAGTATAAAGCCGTAGGTATAACAAGGAATAGTATATATACAAGCCCCTCCGCTGCTTCTAAGTATATAATAATAAAGATAGGCAAGGGACTAGCGAGCGTCCTCCAGCGCCAGGCGACTCGAGTACATTGGTTTTGTAACGGGCTGGGCCCTGCAGAGGCCTCGGTGACCCTTGGCCAACCCTAACCCCCGATGGGAACCCCCTGAGCATCGCCTGGCCAACGACACTACCATCGACCCCATCACGCCTACCCCCATTCTACTACAACCCTATTACGCTTATCCATTTCTATTCACAGTCTCTATCTGGTCAGACAAAGACTATCGCGACGCGCTGGTTATTTTCTTCCTTTTCCCTCTTTTTCCTCAAGCTTAGTTATACTTGTAGAGTTGTCACTAGATAGTTGCAATACACTTCCTGGGACCGTTACATTATAACTAAGCTTCCTTCTCCTGTTTGTCAATTGCGAGAGAAGGTCTTTGCTATCACTGAGGCGGCAAGACACCTGCGTTTCGGCGATACACTGGTCTGCAAGGCTAGTTGAGCTTGTAGAATCACTCCTGTCCCCCTACGTTAGGACAGTTGAGAACGAGAGGCTTGCGTTGCTAACAAGGCAGCAGGGTAATAACCTGGGCTGCAAGCTTTAGCGGCACAGGAGGGTCACGAATCCTACATTTCCAACCGTTACGTCACAAGGGCAAAGACCTTGTGCCCAAGGGAGCCAAGCAGCTAGACACAACTAGAATATACAACAAAAGCCCTCTAACAAGCGAGGTATACTGCAAAAGCCCTCTATCGAGCAAGGCATACTGCGAAAGCCCTCTATTAAGCAAGGCATACTGCGAAGAGCCCTCTGTTGAGTGAGGCAAACAATGGACAACGTCCTAATAGACCCCTAGGATGGGTCCTAAAACCTGGTGCAAATGATGGCGCTAATGATAAGCTGGATGGACGATATGTAGGCCGAGCAAGCTAGCGAAAGAGAGGTAATGCAGATGTAGATATAGGTTCTCTAGGAGAACGTTGCGTCCTTGCAAGCTACCCCTGTAGCTATACTACAAACCCTAACATTACTGGCACTCCCTAGAGTTACTGCTATACCGCTAGCACCCCCTAGAGTCACTGTTATACTACTGTCCCCCCCTGCTTAGACAAA
>OUNM011256515.1_pt1 | contig 12175 bp, 11 predicted proteins | sample 1769961 | NCBI WGS metagenome assembly OUNM01 (sample SAMEA3914820, study PRJEB12502) | metagenome | biome: forest; material: soil | place: USA | collected 2012-03-12 | depth 0.3 m
CCCCAACGGGGCTACGGAACGAAGCCCAAGGTTGCCCAGCTCTTTGGCACAAAGTGCTGGGCTACCTTGGGTGAAATATAACAACGCGCTCTACCCCAATGGGGTTGCGATGCAGGAGATCATTCGGCGGGGCGCGGACCGTAACCCCGTTGGGGTAAGATGCTTTTCTTGGTGACCCGGGGTAGCCCGGCAGTTCGTGGCCGAACTCCCGGGCAACCCCGGGCTTTGCTACGCAGCCCCGTTGGGGCAGGACGGGTCACTATCGTTTTTCTTAAAGCGCTTTAGTTACTTGTCCCCGCTCCGTTCTCGCGCCTTCTCTTCCAGCAGCTTCACAATATCATCGTCTTCCTGGATATCATTCACCGATTCGACTTGGAAGGGAAATGGGCTAAGTTTAAATTGCATTGGCCTGAACTATGAAATCGGAAACCTCAAATCGCATTCTCCAGGCAAAGACGCTCCGCCGTGAAGAGCTGGCCAAGATGCCCGTCGCCGATAAAATTCGCCTCATCGAAACACTCCACGCCGCTGGCATGCAGCTCCGCCGAATTCGCCCACAGGTGCGCTCCGGAAGTATTACTACTGATGGCTCTCGTTAGTTTGATGACGATCAAATTCCGTGAATTGGAACCCCGGCCCGGAACAACTCCGCGCTGATGCTCCCCGGCGTTACTTGATTCCCATCCCACCGCCGTCCCAGCACATCTGCCACCGGCATGCGAACTCTTCTATTGAGGTGACTGCTTTTCGGTCATTTGCAAATCAATCACCTTCGCTACATCACTCGGACTATCTATAGAAAAGCTCCCGCTTGCCATCACCGAACCGCTCGGCGACAGAATTTGCGCATCATAGTTTCCCTGCGGAATGACTGGCGCGTCAAATGTATCGTGGTCAATGAGCTGCAACCCCACCGTGAGGCAATACCGGTTTGTCTTTCGCGGGTTGCCACGAATGACGAACCATCCATCATTCTGCAGTAAGCCCGAGCCTTCCGGAAGCTTAATGCGTATCTGGACTGCATATGGCTTTGGAGTTTTGAGTGTGAAGCTGCCACCGCTCTTGCCCACCTCTATGTTCCAAAAAACGAGGCAATTAGTTTCCCACGCAAAATACGGTGCACAAAACTCAACGATATACGAACCGGGCCGTATTCCTTCAAAATAGAATTTTTCCGGTTGTTTGTACCTTTTACAGTCAATTCGGAGTTCTCGCTTCGGATCCCATAAATAGACGGGTCCCAATGCCCCAGGCACGCTCACGGTCACTCGCACGGGTTTTATATCTGAACATTGGGCAGCACTCTGCAAAGCAAGGAGAGTCAAAATAAGCAACCCCATCACAAACTGCGGGCGTATGTCGGAGAAACTTCGTATCTGAGATCCCCGTTGGTTACTTTAAAAATGTTTCATCAAGCTTCGCTGGGTTAACGAATCTCAACTTCTCAATCAACTCTCAGCGAGACAGGACCTTGCAAACGGCAGCCGTGTTCCCAGGTCCAGAAATTGGTTTGGAGTGAAGACTGCACCCCTTCCATACTCATAAATACGGCTTATCACCTTGTAATCAGCGGTTTGCAGAGATTTAGGAACCATTCCTTTGTCAGAAAAAGATACCACTTTTTCTGACAATACAGCCTTCCTTGCAAGCCCCAAAAGAGGGCAATAATATACTTGAAACAGTGAGTAATCTCTCCATCATGGATTCCGCAATCCAATATTCTGTACCTTCAGAATATCAGGAATTGCCTGAGTTTATGCAGTGGACTGTACCCAAGTTTTCAAAATCAGAAGTTGACGCCGCTGGAGCTTTCCTTTTCGGGAAAAGGACGTCGGAATACCTTCTTGAGCTGAATGACTTTGAGAAGGTTGAAAGGGCGTTTGAAGTTATCGGAAACTGGCGATCTGCTCACAATTACCCGCTGAATATTTTTCAAAAAAATCTTCGTAAACGAGCCAGAAAAATTGAGGCTACGTCAATCGTCGCTCAACGGATCAAGCGGATTTCGTCCATAGATGCCAAAATCTCCAGATATCCAACGATGCGCCTATCGATGATGCAGGATATTGGGGGATGCAGGGCCGTCATGAGCGATGTTGACCAAGTGCAGAAACTCGTAAGGAGCTACAAGCAGAGCGACATCAAGCATATCCTGGCGCAAGAGGATGACTACATTGAGAAGCCAAAAAAGTCGGGATATCGTGGCGTTCACTTGATCTACAAGTATTTCAGCGACAAAATTCAGACGTTCAACGGGCTAAAGGTCGAAGTGCAAATCAGGACTGCATTACAGCATGCGTAGGCAACGGCTGTTGAAACCGTTGGAACCTTCATTCAGCAAGCACTAAAGTCCAGCCAAGGGGAAGAAGATTGGCTCCGATTTTTCGCCCTGATGGGTTCCGCTATGGCAATTCGAGAAGGAAGTAATCCGGTGCCTGGAACCTTTGAAACGGTGGACGAAATGAGAAGTGAATTACGGGAATTCGCGAGGAAATTAGATGTTGAGAGCCACCTTCAGACGTACGGAACTGCCGTTGAAGTATTGTCTAACTCCGCAACTGGAGATGAATATTATCTTTTGGAGCTTAACCCTTCCACAAAGCAAATCTCAATTCAGGGATACAAGAACAATGAATTAGAGAAAGCGGCGGCTCATTACCTAGCTGTTGAAAGGCAGATGCCCACGGGAAACGATGCTGTCTTGGTTTCCCTTGACTCTGTTACCTCTTTGAGGCGTGCATATCCAAATTACTTTTTGGATACACACGTTTTCATTGACGCTGTAAGGGATGCCCTTGGAGAGGCGATTAATCCACCTTCTTCTGACGTCCTTTTTCAACCGCCTCTTTTTTAGGTTTTTTCTTCACGGCAGACTTCACTGCACTTTTCGGCACAGAAACCACTTTCTTGGCGAGCACCTTAAATTTTTCAAATGGGCTTCTTTCGTCTGCCTCTGGATTGGCTTTTTCCTTTTTCATAAGGCTTTCTACCTCGCTTTGATTTACGCTTGCGCCGGAAGTCCATCTGCAATCTGCCGAATTCTCCTCATCTCGCTCCCCATTTCGCCTTAATCAAAAAGAAATTGGGCTGATCTAAATCGATTTTACCCGCGAGTGATCGTGGCGCATCACCGCGGTCGCTGGTTAGATTGCGTGCGATTCAGTCAGTCACCGCCGTACCGCCGCTAATCTTCCATATATTTCGCAACCCCGGAAGGATCGTCCACAGAAACGCTCAAGCACGTTCGTTGAAATTCATCCTCTTCGAAGAGCGGAAACGAGATCAGCCACCAACTCGTCTTAAAACTTCCGTGGTCCATATTTGGCCATTTCTCTTTGAACTCCCGCTCCTCTTTGGCCTTGTCAAAGAACTGTGCCTCCGGCCGATTTAAGTCGGCCATCTTCGCGAACGACTTATCCCGCATTACAGCGGTTGCCAATCGGATTGCCTCAGCTTCAGTCATGGTCCCTGGTTTAGTTACTTGTTTCTAATTGCGCCTTGTACTTATCGTAGTTGCGTCTTTCCACAACCTTATCATCGTCGCTGAGCCGATTCCAGTTCTTTGGATGCTTTTCCCAATGCTCGTAAACTTCCACTTCGCGCCGTGGTTTTCCCAACTCTTTATACTTCTGCCATGCCTTTTCCGGGTCTCCACCCGCTTCCTTGAGTAACCGCCGATACGTCGCTACATGCGCCAACTCATGAAAAACCTCCCGAAAGCTTGCCCCATGGCGTAGCTTCATAAACAATTCTCCATCCTCCATCCTTCCAAACGCGGCTCCAATGCCACGTTCTGCCAAAAATTGGTCCGCTTTCGTATCGAGCGTAACCCCAAACTTGGCTAGACCTTTTCTTAACGCATCGATATGCTTCGGATCATATAATCTCGCAAAGTAACTATCCAACGAATCCGGCGCGCCATCAAACATCTCATCCAGCGGCTCATCCTTCCCTGGAGGAGGTTTCACGACGTCACCTTCACCGTCCGAAATATCCTTGCCTGCTGGGCTTGGTGTGCTACTCTCTTTTTGCGCGCCTGGGCGAGGCATCTCCGCCGTCTGAGCCTGGAGCTGCCCCGGGAGCCCTGGAGTATGGGGCCCGCCTTGAGCGGCAAGACCGGAATCCGGTCGGGTTTTCTCGACTAATGCGCCCTCGAATCTTTCATAAGGTTCGGGGGCGTATTGCGTTACCAGCAGCCGCTGATTCTTCAGCTTTCCCTGCTCCGTGACCACCATGTGGACGCCCCCTTTGTAGCTGCGAAAGTAGAGAATTTCGTGATTCTGCACCACGCGCGCCTGCGCATGCTCAATCGTCCTGCGCGTCGCTCCAATCCAGTCTAGTTTTCCGGCGTGTTTCACACGAACTTCGTTGCCAGTATTGTGTCCAATCAGGTGTGCGGCACGGTTTTCCAGTGGGTCGGAGAACTGCCCTCTCCTCTGCGGATTTTCAAACTTAACTATGTCTCCCCATGGATCCTTAGCTTCCACATTAAATCGCAGCCAGTTAGCAACACGTTTAACTAGTTCCACCCAACTGCCGCGTGCCGGGAAAAACGGGCGCTTCTCATCCGTTTTCGGGAGAAACCGCTTAGCCACATCCCATGGATGCCCCGGCTTCACTTCGTCCCATGACGTCGGTAGATCTTTCCGTGCCTTTACCTCATTACCTTTTCCTATGTTAAAACCTGGTCCGTAATCCTCACCAACATTCGGTTCTTTTATCCCCGCCCCCGCATCCCCGCCCGTTACTTTACGGATGATCTCGTCGAACCCCGCCGCATTCCCCTCCCGCCGCGCTTTCTTCAGCGCCGCCATCGTCCCAAAGAGCGCCCGAAAATTCCCCCGCACGGCCCGCAGGAAAGCCCGCAGCTTCCCCACCGCCTGCGCCGAAGCCGCATCCGGCGCGCGCACCCCGGCTCTGAATAAATCCGCGCTGATGCTCCCCGGCGTTACTTGACTCCCATCCCGCCGCCGCCCCAGCACATCCGCCACCGCCAGCTCCGACATCACCTCGCGCAGCGCCGTCGGATCCAGTTCCCCCGCGGCGATCTTCTGGATTTGCTCCCGCAGCGCCCGTTCCCCAGGCGTCCGGGCCCGCGCCGGATCGTAGTGCTTCGCCAGCTCGCGGATCGCTGTGTGCACCTCTCCGTGGCTAATCGCCCCCAGTTTCAGCGCCCGCCTATAATCCGCCTCCACCCGTTCGTGCAGAAATGTTAACACCGCGCTCGGGCTGTGATTGATCTCCAGCACCTGCGCCAGTTTCCCCGCCCCCTCCGCCGTCTTGTTTTGGAAATCGACTAGGTTCGATCCATTTACCGCCACATCGATCGCTTCATTCCCGCTATTGCCAGCCCCCATCCGCGCCTGTCGACGGATCTCCGCCAGCGCCGCCGGATCGGTCACCTCTCGCGTTACTTGTCCGTCCCGCGTGTACTGGATCGATTTCCCATCGCTCGTCGCGCTCTCGCCAGTCAGCGTCGTCTGCCGCGTCGTATTCTCCGGCGCATTGTGATGCCAGTCATCGATCAGCTTCACCAGCGCCTCGGCTTCCTTCCGGCTCCCAGCCATCAGCAGATCATTGCGGATTCGATCCGCCGCTTCCGCCGAACTCACCCGCACCGTCTTATCGCCGAAATGCACCGTCCACCCATCCCCGTCGCGCATCATCCGGGTCGCATACTCGCCCGCATCGCTCGCTACACCGCGCTCGATGTTTACCTTTGCGCGAAAAGCCGCGCGCTGCGCCTGGATCGTGTCGGTGATATTGCGCACCAGCGCATCCCGCTCCGGCCCCGGCGGCGGAGGAGGCTGCCCCGCCCACTTGCCCAGCATCTCCATCTGCTCACCCACGTCACTACTGCTGCGGATTTTCCCGATCTGCTCCGGCGTATAACCTCGCAGTCGCATCGCCGCCGGATCACTAGTCATTGCCTTCACATAATCCCGCGCCGCCTTGCGATCGTGCAGCGTATCCCTCAAGCCAAAGCCGCCCGCCATCAGCAGCGTCCCCAGCGCCGCATCATTGAAATGATCCGCCACATCCGACCACACCTCACCCCACTCCTTGTGCAGGCTCGAATCACTAGTCATCGTATTCCTCACCAGCGCCGGGATCACATCACTCTGCAGCAGCCCAGTCGCCGTTCCCGCCACCTCATGCTTTGCGGCATTCAGCGCCCAGCGCCCTGCCAAACTAGTCGGTTTCGGCAGGAAACGGCCGCCCACCTTGCCCAGCGGCCCAAACGGGATCAGATTCACCGGTGCCTCCAGCGCGCTCTGCACAAATGCCATTTGGTTAGACCGTCGGGGATCGAGGTCCCCTTCCCGATATTCCAGATAGTGTTCATTCTGTGAAGCCAGCGTCTGCACCGCCAGCGCCGGCGCCCACAGCTCCGGTTGCCAGAAAAGCGCAATCGACGCACTATTATCCGCCAAAGGCATTGCTATCTTTTGAAAATACCAATTCCCCGCCTTATCCGTGGGATCGATCACCTTCTGCCCGAAACGCCGCAACGCCTCGCGCGTATCCAGATCCTCGCGCAAATCATCCAGCTGCTTGTTCCACGACGACGCTTCATCCGGCGTGAGCGCATGCGTAAAATTCCCCGCGAAGTGAGTCGCCGCATCCTCGGCATCCTTCAGCCAGGGCACATGCTTTCCTAGATATCCCAGCGCCCCCGGCGGCACCATCGGCGTCGCTGCCCCGGCCGCTCCCGCACCCGCCGTGCGCGCCCACAGCTCCGTCTTCGGACTGCTCGTCACCACCGGATCTCCGGGCTGAAACTGCGTGGCCAGCAGCATATTCCGCCACGCCGCCGCCTGCGTATTCATCCCCAGGTTTTCAAAGCTGCGGCTCACTCCTTCCCCCGCCGCCTGCCACCAATGCTTGTCCGCCCCGGCATTGCTCCCGGCCTTATTAGTCATCAGCCGAAACACCAGTGCCTTTTCCGAGGGCGTCAGCCCGCGCAGCAACTCATACGGCGCCATGTCGCTCTCGCCATTCTCTCCCTCCACCCCGCGCGACGCCGCCACGCGATGAGACACCTCATCCGCGATCGGCTGCAACCGCATGACCACGTCCTGCGTCCGGTCGTACTCGTTCTTCGCAATCGCCGCGTACTGATCCGCGTGCGCCACGTTATATCCCGGGTTCGCCGCATTCGCTGCCTGCCAGGCGCTCAGCGCATCCGTGTACGGCTTGCCATTGATCGCCGCCTCCCGCGCCTGATTCATCAGACTCGCCTGCCACTTCGCCGCCGCATTCGGATTGCTCCCCTCCCCGTCATCATCAAACCCCTGGATCAAGTAACGCTCAAACTTCTGCTGCCGCATCTGCTTGCTCAGCATCTCGTGAAATCCGTGCTCATCCCCCATCACCGCATCCCACTCCGGTCTATTCTGCGCCTCCGCATACCCATCGCGGAACAACTCCCAATTCTGCTCCATCTCTCCCAAATCCGCCCCCATCGCCTGGGCCACCCCCGCCATATTGGAAAACTGCTCCCGCGCCGCGTCCCGCTGCTCCGCCGGCACCTGATCCACATAAGCATTCACCCACTCCTGCGTCCCCGTGTCCTGATGATCCAGCCACCCAGGAAAATTCAAAACCGCGTCCTCCGGCGCCATCGTACTCATCTCAAAAAGTTCTCCTTATGAAATATAACATCCCCCTCATCCTCATCCTCTTCCTCCTAATCATTCAATGTCGCAGGGAGGACGAGAATGACCGCACCACCACCCGCATTGAGTCTGTCCTATCCTATTCACATCGATCTTACCCAGCGCTCATTGGATGTTGAGAGCTGGGAGTTGAAATCTGAGAGTCTTGTCCCGGCGTAGCCTTAGCGAAGCCGGATTCTGCAAAACCGACCCGCGCAGGAAATGTGTAAGTGAAAGTGTAAGATTAAAGCCCCACTACCCCCACCGCTACCCTCCGCTAAACCGCCCAAAATACCCCCTCACCCCTCCTGCCCACCCCCCATCCGCCGGCGCATAAAGCCTCCCCACATCCTGCAGCGACCTCAGATTCCGGTACGGCCCCTTCGGATTTCCCAGCACTCGCGCCGCCTGCATGATCGAATCCCGCACCGTCGGCATCGCCGCCGGCGCGTTATTCTGATACGTCCCCATCGCGTTGTTACTTTTCACCAGCGCATCCGAAGTTCCCCCATTCGTCGCCTGTGTGGCAATCGCCGCCAGAAAATTCGGGTTGACATTATTCAACCGGCCCGCCTCCGCAAAATCCTGCGCGTACGGCTTCAGCCCCTCCGGCAACCGATTCGCCATATTCGGCGAATCCACAAAGCCTCCCAATTCCGGATCTGGCTTCATGATCGAATACGCCATATTTTTCGCTGCGGCCGCTCGAAAACCCGTTGGAATCACCTGCGAAAACCTCTTGTACACATCCTGATCCGTCGCCTGCGGATTCTCCGCCAGATACTGCGACAACTGCCCCCTTACAGAACTCTCCAGCTTCATCACCTGCAGCGCCTTATCCTTGTCGTAATTATCGCGCGCTATCGCGTTCCCATTGAAAGCCAGCGCCGGCGTCCCATCATTATTTAACAAAATCGACCGCGCCTTCCACGGCACTGCCCCATGCTCCGGATTAAAAACCCCGTCGAGCAAACGATCCGCATACTGCACATTCTCCGGCGCACGCTTTACTTGATCCGGCGTCGCCACCCCATACTTCTGGAAAAGCTTGTTTACCAGCTCGCCCCCCGCTTGCGCGCCGCCATAGACATAACTATCCGCCGCGATCCGCATAAAATCCGTCATGTCCGGATCCGAATCCGGATCCATCCCCTCGATATGGTGCCGCAGCTCCACCGCCTTGAAAGCCCGCTCATCATCACTCAGCGTGCGCGTCCGCGCCTCCGCCACCGCCGGCACCATCTCGTTCGCCAGCTTCGCCAGCTCCGGATTCAAAAATGGATTCCCGGTTTGATACTGCTTCACCCCATTCGGCCCCGTCACATCGCCGCCCATGAGTCCCACGGCGAGTTGCAGCGCCGCCTTCGCCGTCCCGTTCTTCACCGCCTGCTGCGCCACCGTGCGCAGTTGCTTGGTCTCCTCGTCATCCCCGTCCGACGGCGGATGGTTATCCAGAAACTCCTGCGGATGAATCTGCACCAGCGCCGTCTTTACTTGTTGCCCCTGCTTTTCCTGCGCCGCCGCCGCATCCGCCTTTCGCGCCGCCTCCATGCCCGCATAGGTATCGTGAAAAGACTGCGCCTGCTCCGGCGTGATATAACGTTTGTTCACCGCCGTCACCAGCGTCGTCTCAAATCCCTTGCGATCCCCCTTCGCAATCTGGTCCCGCAACTGCCCTTCATACGCGCTTCCCGCCAGGCGAAATGCTTGTTTGCCTCCCTCGAACACGGTGTTCGACGCCACATCCGAGCTGAACTTCGAGAAATTCAGCCCGATCCGCTGCCGCGCCGCCGAGGTCAGGTTATCATCATTGAGCAATTTCGGTTGCAGCACCTGCATCCGCCGCGCCCACTCATCATCCCAAGTCGCCGGATCGGGATGCGACTGCTTCCACGTCTCAAAATTCCCGTGCTCCGCCGACATCGCGTTACTTGCCGTCATCACCTGGTAATCGCTCGTCGCCTCATACTTCTTCTCCGCGAAAGCATTCATCACGCTCCCCGCCTTCTGGATCGCCTCCCCCAGCGTCCCCAGCGCCTCATACGGCTTCGCAAAAGCCTCCGGCGAAGCCGTCGGCATCTGCGCCGCACTGGAGAGCTTCTGCGCCCCTTGCAACACCGCCCCCACATCCATCTGCGGATAGCGCTGCTCATTCAAAACCGGCGCCGCCGCATTCGGCAAAGGCCCGGGATTCTGCAACATCGGAATTTCCGGCATAAGATATTAGTTAGTAAGTTTCTCCATTTTCAAAATCACGCAGGTCTTCCATCTCAAACAAAGCCTGAAACCAGAATGACGAATGACCGAGGAGGGGGAAGGGAATAGCGGAGGTCGGCAGATGGGCGAGCCGAAACAATCCCGAAATCCGAAGCCCGAAATGCACCTTGATGTGATTCACGCGATCCTTCGGATTTTGAACTTCAGGCTTCCTTCGTCATTCGTCATTCGGGCTTCTGGTTTCCTTAGTCCTTCATCATACCGTCATCGACTCGCCCAGCGTTCCCCTTGAACGTTGAACGTTGAACGTTGAGCGCTGAAAGTTCTTCCATCAACCAGCGCACTGCCACCGCGCAAAGGATTAAGTTAAAAATAAAGATTAAGCCTAAAGTCCCCGCCACCTCACCGCCTACACCGGCTTATACCCCGTACTCGGCGGCGGATTATAATACTTCACCCCCATCTCCGCCGCACTCCCCAACCCGCTCAACAGCGTCCCTCCCGCCTGATACAAGCCCGCCTGCGCCGCCGCCTGCCCTGTCAACCGGGTGATCTCCGCCGCATTCGTCCCCGCGATCATATTCGCCCGCGCCGCCGCGTCTTCCAGGCCCGCGGCCGCCACCGCGCTCGTGTTATCGATCGTCGCCCCCACCAGCGCCAGCTTCCCGCCCAGCCGCTGCTGCGCCGCTTCACTAAATAGCGTCCGCCGCGTCACCTCCTCCTGGTACTGCTGATCCTGCTCACTCTGCTGGATCTTCGCCGCTGTATCCGCCAGCAAATCCAGCGGCGTCCCGCTCGACTCCACCACCCCGCTCTGCGCGATCGCCGAGCGCTGCGCCGCCTGCATCTGCGCAAACTGCGACTGCTGCCGCTCGATATTCAGCCGCGATATAGCATCCTGCTGCAGCGCCTGCGCATCGATCGCCTTCGCATTGTTAAACTGCCCCTGCGCCTGCGCCTGGCGCAACGCCAGATTCGCCGCCGCCTGTGAACGCTGGATCGCCGCCTGCGCCTCCATGCTCCGCGTCTGCATCTCCGCATTGAGCTGCTCCTGCTGCGCATTGAACTGCGCAATCGCATTCTGCGTTTGCCCCGATTGATATTGGCCGTAAGCCGAAACCCCCGCGCCCGCCGCCGCAATCACCAGCGACGCGATTACTGCTGCCGTCGTAAAAGCCATATTATTTAATTAGCAAAAAAGCCTCCGAATTGAAACCAAAAAATCCCATCGCCCAGGTCCACTCCCTCCACCCTTTTCCCACCCACTGGCGTCGAGTCCGAGCAGCGTTCCCATTGAGAGTTGGGTGTTGAAAGTTGAGAGTTGGGTGTTGGGCCGCGCGCAGCGCCCTTCGCTGGCACACTTGCCCTCCGTTACACCCCAATCGAGATTACGCCAAAGATAATGATAAAAATAAAGGTCCCCACAAAGCCCCACGGCCTAAAACACCCCCAACAAATGAATCATCCCTCGATCCGTCGCATGAAACCCTTCCCTCTCCAAAAACCGCATCAGCGACTCCTGCCGGCAAGTCGTTAAAATGATCGGGTAATCCATCCGCTTCGCCTCGCTCTTCAAAAACCCCACCACCGTCTTCAGCGCCCTCGCCGCCTTGAGCGGCGACAGCGCCGGATTCGTCACCAACCACTCCATCATCGCCACCCCAGTCCCGCCATTATCCATATATAACCAACCCGCCGCCTGATCTCCAAAAATCACCCCCAGCGGCGGCAAAATCCGCTCCGGCACCGCCGGCCACCCATGCCCTTCCCACCAAGTAACGAGCGTCGGGTAATCCTCCTTGCCCCACGTCCGCAACGCCGCTCTACCTGTCTCAGCCTCCATTAAGCATTACCCCCGAAAACCAGAAACCCTAGGCGAGCAAAAGCCAGAAGCCAGAAGCCCGAATGACGAATGAAATCCGAAGCGCGAAGTCCGAACTTACGCAACGTCCAATGTCTCGCACCGCGTCTCTTTCGGGCTTCGGACTTTGTGCTTCCTTCGTCATTCATCATTCGGGCTTCTGGTTTTCCTAAATAGATTAAGTTAAAGATAAAGATTAAGCTCAAAGAGCCCCGCACTCACCATGCCGCACGCTCTCCACCCATTGCCCCTTGAAAGTTGAGCGTTGAACGTTTTTCCAATCTCCATCACCCCACTCCCTCCCTACTCCCCAAACACATCCCCCTTCAAAACCATCGCCCCCACATTAAACGGCAGCGGCGCATCACTCTGCACCACCACATCCGCTCCTTCCCGCGCGCGCGACTCGATCGCCGTCTCGATCTCCCCTGTATATAAC
>OUNM010437277.1_pt1 | contig 12169 bp, 6 predicted proteins | sample 1769961 | NCBI WGS metagenome assembly OUNM01 (sample SAMEA3914820, study PRJEB12502) | metagenome | biome: forest; material: soil | place: USA | collected 2012-03-12 | depth 0.3 m
CGGTCGACGATGCCTTCCTCGCGCGCCTGGGCGGGGACGAGTTCGTGGTGGTGTGCCTCCACGACAGCCCCACGCCCGTCGAGCAGGTGGAAGCCATGAGCCGGCGGCTGCTCGACGTCCTCGCGGCGCCCGGCCAAATCGCCGGGCACGAGGTGGCACCGCGCGCCAGCATCGGGATCGCGCTCTCCCCGGGGGACGGCAGCGATCCGCAGACGCTGCTGCGCAATGCGGATCTGGCGCTCTATCGCGCGAAGGAGGCGGGGCGGAACGGCTATTGCTTCTACGAACCCGCCCTCAACGCCCGCGCGCAGGCCCGCCGCGCGATCGAGATCGATCTGCGTCGCGCGATCGAACAGGGGGAGTTCCGCCTCCATTTCCAGCCGCTGTTCGATCTCGGCAAGGATCGGATCGGCGCGTTCGAGGCGCTGATCCGCTGGGAGCATCCGACACGCGGACTGGTGATGCCGGCCGAGTTCATCCCCGTAGCCGAGGAGACGGGCCTCATCGTGCCGATCGGCGCTTGGGTGATGCAGGAGGCCTGCCGTCAGGCGGCGACATGGCCGGATCACATCAAGGTCGCGGTCAATGTCTCGTCGGTGCAGTTCCGCCACCCCGGCCTCGCCGAGACGGTGACGGAGGCGCTCCAGTCCAGCGGCCTCCGCCCCGACCGGCTGGAGGTGGAGATCACCGAATCCATCTTCCTCGACAGTACGGATACGACGCAGCGGCTGCTCCATTCGCTGCGCAGCCTGGGCGTCCGGGTCGCGCTCGACGATTTCGGCACGGGCTATTCCAGCCTGAGCTATCTCCAGAGCTTCCCCTTCGACAAGATCAAGATCGACCGCTCCTTCATCATCGGGTTGCAGACGCGCGAGGGCGCCGGCGCGATCGTCAAGGCGATCACCGATCTCGCGACGGCGCTCGGCATGGAGACGACCGCGGAAGGCGTCGAGGACCAGGGCCAGCTGACGGCGCTTCGCTCGCACGGCTGCTCGTCGGTGCAAGGCTATCTCTTCGGCCGGCCGATGGCCGCCGGCGATGTGGACGCGCTGCTCGCGCGCGGCGGCGGTCTGCGCGCCGTGGCGGCCTAGGGAAAAACCGCCCGCCGGGAGCGCTGGGCCTGGCCTCGTCGCTGCTTGGGCTCGGTCATGTCGCTGGCGATGCGACGGCGGCCTTCCCCAGCAGCGATCGCAGCGCCGCACCATCCGGCGAGCCCAGGCCCGTGCAGGGATCCCATCCCTTGCCGGCGGAATAGCCGATCGCGCCGGATTTATTGTCCCCGGAGGTGATGTCGCGAAAGGCCTTGGCCGCGCCGTACAGATCGGCATGGAGCTGGCCGAGCGGTGCGCCGCGCGCGGCGTTCAGGTTCGCCACGATCGCGGCCCAGAGCGGCGCGACGGCGCTGGTGCCGCCGATGATGCCGGTCTGGCCGCCGGTGACGATCCGGTAGCCGCTGTCCGGATCGGCGTCCCCCGCGACGTCGGGCACGCCCCGGCCGCCCTTGGCGCCGCCCGGCGAGGGGACGCCGGCGTCCTTCTGATAGTCGGGCAGCGCGAAGAGCGCGCTGACCCCGCCCCCCGTGCCGCCGCCATTGCTCTTCCACACCACCTCGGCCGTGATGCCGGTCGCGGACGCGGTGATCTTCGTGCCCCCGCAGCCGAGCACCGCCGGATCGGACGCCGGATAGTCGACATGCGCCTTTCCGTCGGCCTCGCCATCGGTCGCAAGGGCGTCGCCGGACGCCGCGCACACCGTCACGCCGAGCGCGGCGGCATCCTGAAAGGCCGCGCTCATCGCCGCGATCGACTGCTGGCTCCAGCCGTCCTCGGGCGAGCCCCAGCTGATCGAGAGGACCGAGGGCGCGTTGGTGTCGTCATGCACCGCCTGCGTGATCGCATCGACGAAGCCCTGGCTGGTGTTCGGCGCGAAATAGACCGCAAGCTTCGCCCCCGGCGCCACCCCGCCCGCGACCTGGATGTCGAGCGCCACCTCGCCGTCCGCATCGCTGCTCCCCGGCGCGTTGACGGCGCCGTCCACGCCGATCGCGACGATGTCGGGGACGGCCCGCTTCATCGCCTGGAACGCCGCCCGATTGTCGGCATCGGTATAGCCGCCGCCCAGCTCGATGATGCCGATGCACTGGCCCGACGCCTCGGCGCCGTCGAAGCCGTACAGCCTCGCCACGTCGGTGGGCAGGAAGCCGGCCGGCGGCGTCTGCCCGCGATGGGGGACGAACTTCGGCGTGGCGATCGGGCTGGTGTCGAGGCCCAGCACGGCGGCCACGCATCCGGCCACCTCGCCCGGCAGGTGCAGCGAACCATGCCGCCCGCGACAGACCTTGCCGCCCCGCTCGTAATGATGGAGCTCGGTCCCGAACGCCGCCTCGACGGCCGCCGCCGGCCCGCGCAGCTGCACGAGGCGGCGCGCCGCATCCTCCAGCACGATCTCCAGCCCCGCCTCACCCGCAAAGGCGCGGACGGCGTCGAGGTCCGCCGCATGATCCTGCTCGCGCCGCGCCCTGAGATGGGCCCGCGAGGCGACGGCATGCGGCGCGGCGGCCCCCTGTTTCGTCGGCTTCAGGTAGAGGCTGACGGTGATGGGCTCGTCTTCCGGGACGCGCCCGATCGCCTTCATCCCTGCCGGTGCGGAATGCTCGCTTCCCGGCAGCATCTGTCGTTCCTGGGCCATGTCGCGCCTCCATGGGACGGTCCGTCAACCGAACGCCCATCCTGTCGACGGGTTCGTCCGGATCGGCGGCAATGCGCCGAACCGCCCGCCTCCTGCTTCCGACCCTATATGTTCGTTTTTTGTTCCAACATTGCAAGAGGCGCAACGTTCGATTCACCGTATCGGTTACCCGGCACGCCGACGAGATCAGCGCGCCTCGAGCACCATGTTGAACGGCCCCTCGGCCGCGCGCCGCACGCTGTCGAAGCCGGCCTCGCGGATCACCGCGCCGAGCCGCGCCTCCCCGGCCTGCGCGCCGAGCGCCGCGCCCACTTCCTGGTCGAGCGAGGTCGGCACGCAGATCATCGTCGACGCGTTGTAATAGAGGCGGCCGACGGGGTTCATGTTCTGCTCGGGCGTATCGCCGGCGATCGGCTCGACGATCATCCAGCTGCCGTTCTCGCCGAGGATCTGCCGCATATGGGCCGCGCACCCGCGCGGATCGCCCATGTCGTGCAGGCAGTCGTACATCGTGACGAGATCGAAATCTCGCTCGGCGATCTCCTTCGCCTTCGCGACCTCGAAGCGGACGCGATCGGCCAGCCCATGCGCCTCCGCATGCCGCCGGGCCTCCTCGATCGAGGGCTCGTGGAAATCATATCCGGTGAAGTGGCTCTCGGGATAGGCCTCGGCCATCAGCAAGGTCGAGAAGCCGACGCCGCAGCCAACGTCCGCCACCCGGGCGCCCTGCCGGAGCCGAGCCTCGACGCCGCTCAGCGCCGGGATCCAGTTCTGGACGATGTTGTTGACATAGCCCGGGCGGAAGAAGGCACCCGTCGCGCAGAACAGGCAGCCGGCATGATCCCCCCAGCGCACGCCGGTGCCGTGCCGGAAGCATTCCTCGACCTTGTGCTCGGCCTCGATCATGGCCGCGACCATATCGAACGCGCCCGACAGGAAGACCGGGCTGTCGCGGACGGTGAACACCATCGCCTGCTCGGGCGAGAGGCTGAAGCGCTCGGTCGCCGGATCATAGTCGAGATAGCCGTTCGCCGCCTGCGCCAGCGCCCATTCGCGCACATAGCGCTCGTGCAGCCCGCCGGCGCGCGCGGCGAGTTCGCCCGCGGTCGCGGGTCCGCCCTCGAGCGCATCGAACAGGCCGAGCCGCAAACCGATGCGGACGGTCGGGACGCTCATCGCGCCTCCCAGATCGGAGAGCATCTTGCCGATGAAGACCTGCAGCTTCGCATGGTCCGGTGCGGTGGCCATGATGCCCCTCGCCTTCGCTGGACTCGGTGGTTCCCGATACGCTGCCCCATCATACCAAGCGCGTCGGGGTTTCGCGAGGGACCGCAGAACGGCCGATTGCCGATAGGTCGTGGAAGGACATACTCTATTGTTTCGCCTCGCGATTCGTCGATGGGCAAGGAGGGGCCGGCTATGGGATCGGACAGGGAAGCCCGCACACCATCCCGGCAGTGGGCGCTGATGCCGCTGGCCGGAGCGCTGGGCGGATGCTCCGCGGGCTCCGCGCCGGCGATCGTCCTGTTCGGCGCCTATTTCCCGACCTGGCTGATCGTTGCGATCCTGGCGATCCTGTTCGCGATCATCACGCGGGTGGCCTTCGGAGTGGCTGGGCGGGCGGAGGCGATCCCCTTCCCGCTGTTCACCTGCCTCGCCGTCGGCATCCTCGTCGCTGGCGTGATCGATCTTCTATGGCTGGATCGCTGATGCAGGCGGCGGGGGACAAGGGCCACTCGCGCGTGGCAAGGCTGCTGGCGCTGCTGGTGATCGTGGCGGCGATCGTCATGCTGGTCGTCCTCCTTTCGCGGGCGACGCGCGATCCGTCGACCGACGCCGCCTCGATCGACGCCGATGTCGTGCATGTCGCGGCCGAGGTCGGCGGGCGGGTGGTCCGGCTGGGCGTCGCCGAGAATGCCACCGTGAAGCGGGGCGATCTCCTCTTCCAGATCGATCCCGAGCCCTATGCGGACGCGGTCGCGCAGGCCCGCGCCGATCTCGCGATCGCCGAAGCGACGCTCGGCACGCAGCGGCGGGCCGTCTCCACCCAGGGCTCCACCGCCTCCATCGCCGCGGACCAGACGCGCAAGGCCGCCGAGAACGCCGCATTGGCGCGGCGGACCGTCGACCGCCTGCGGCCGCTGGCCGCGCAGGGCTATGTCCCCGAGCAGCAGCTCGATCAGGCGGAAGTCGCGGCGAGCGACGCCGCCAGGTCGCTCGTGCAGGCGCGCGAGCAGCAGGCCGCCGCGCGCACCGCCGTGGACACGGTGGCCGGCGGCGAGGCGAATGTGCAGGCCCGCCGCGCCGCGCTGGCGATCGCCGAGCGCCAGTTGCGCCAGACGACGGTCCGCGCGCCCCATGACGGCCGCGTCGTCGGGCTGACGGTGACGAGCGGGGAGGTCGTGGCGCCGTCGCAGTCGCTGTTCACGCTGATCGCATCGGACGAATGGTTCTCGGTGGGCAATTTCCGGGAGACCACCCTCAAGCACGTCAAGGTCGGCGATTGCGCGACGGTCTATTCGCTCATCGACCGATCCCGCCCGATGCGCGGCACCGTGACCGGGATCGGGTCCGGCGTGCTCGATACCGACCGGGTCAACCTGCCGCGCGGCGTGCCCTATGTCGAACGCTCGCTCAACTGGGTGCGCGTATCGCAGCGCTTCCCGGTGCGCGTGAAGCTGGACCGGCCCCCGGACGATCTGGTGCGCCTCGGCGCCAGCGCCATCATCGAGATCGACCATGGCGCCGCCTGCCGATGAGCGGCTTTCCGGGGCGATCCGGGCGCGGCTCGCGGATCTGACGGCGCCGACGCCGGGCCGCGTCGAATTCGCGCTGCGCATCGCCGCGATCTGCGTCCTGACGACGCTGGTCGCCCAGACCTACGAGACGCCGGACGTGGCGCTCAGCGCCTATGTCGTCTTCTTCATGCTCAAGCCCGATCGCACCTCCAGCGTGCTGGCGGGCGCGGCGTTCGCGATCCTGATCAGCATCCTCATCGCGTCCCTGCTGCTGATCGCATCCGGGGTGCTGGACTATCCGGCGCTGCGCGTGGCGATCATGGCCGTCCTGTCGCTGCTGATGCTGTTCCTCGCCTCGGCCAGCAAGCTGAAGCCCTTTGCGTCCACGATCGCGCTCATCCTCGCCTATGCGCTGGACGTGATGGGCAAGGCGCCCGGAGGGGAATTGGCGACGCGCGCGCTTCTCTACGTCTGGCTGCTGATCTGCCTTCCCGCGGGCATCTCGATCGTCGTCAACATGCTGGCCGGGCCGGCGCCCCGGCGCCTCGCGGAGCGCGGCATCGCGGGCCGCCTGCGCGCCGCCCAGCGTCTGCTGGCCCAGCCGGACGACGCCGCGCGACGCCGCGTCGCCGCGCTGCGACGGCAGGGCAGCATGGGCTTGCTGGGGCAGGTGCGCCTGGCGCTTCTGGAACGGACGACACCGCGCCCGCACCTGCTGGCGCTGCAACAGGCGGCCCGCTCGACCGGCACGCTCCTGATGCTGGCCGAGGCCATCGACCGCCAGCCCGACATGCCGGCCAACTGGCGACGGGCGGCGGCTTCCGTCCTCGGCGAGATGGCCGCGATCCTCGACCGTCATCTCTATCCGGTCGGGATCGAGGCGGTGGACGCGGCGGCGCGCACTGGCCCGGCCGCCTTGCTCGCCGCCGATTTCGATGCCGTGCTGGCCGGTTTCGCGATCCCGCCGCCGGCGCCCGAACCGGCGCCCGCCAAGGCCAGGAGCGGCTTCTTCGTGCCCGACGCCTTCAGCAATCCGGATCATGTCCGCTATGCGGTCAAGGTCACGATGGCGGCGATGGGCTGCTATCTCTTCTATTCGCTGACCGACTGGCAGGGCATCCATACCTGCCTCATCACCTGCTACATCGTCGGCCTCGACACGACCGCCGAGACGATCGAGAAGCTGTCGCTCCGCATCATGGGGGCGCTGGTCGGCGCCGCCGCCGGCATCGCCGCGATCGTCTGGCTGACGCCGCATATCGACCGGATCGAGGGCCTGCTCGTGCTCGTGTTCGGCGGCGCGCTGGCGGGCGGATGGATCGCAGGCGGCGGCCCGCGCATCGCCTATGCCGGCTTCCAGCTGACCTTCGCCGTCTTCCTGTGCGTGATCCAGGGCGCGTCCCCGGCGTTCGACCTCACGGTGGCGCGCGATCGCGTGATCGGCATCCTGATCGGCAACGCGGCGGTCTATCTGATCTTCGTGACCGTCTGGCCGGCGAGCATCGTGCGGCGCATCGATCCGGCGATTGCGGCACTGCTCGAGGGGCTCGCGCGGATCGCACGATTGCCCGACCGCGCCGCACGCCGGGACGCCCTGCCCGCCGCGCATGCCGCTGTGTCGCCGGTCGAAACCCATCTCGACATCGCCGTCTTCGAGCCCCTCTCGATGCGGCCCGACGCGGGCTGGTTCCGCCGCCGCGCCGGGATGCTGCAAGCGCTGTCGACGGCCGAGACCGGCCTGCTCGTCACCGACGATCGCGCCGCGCTCGACGACGAAGCGGCGCGTCTGCAATCGCTGGCGGATGCGGTGCAGCGCGGCGACGTGCCGGACGCATCTGTGGCCGACCGCAACCGACTGGAGCAGCTTCTTGCGCGCTAGCATCCCTCCCCTGCTCGCCCTGCTGCTGGCGGGCTGCGCCACCTCCGCGCTGCGCATGGCCCCGCCCGCGCCAGACCGCCCATGGTCGCCGACGGTCGATGCGTCGGGCGGGCTGACGGCCGATCCCGACAAGGGTCATGCCGTGCATCCCGAGGGCTATGTCCTGCCCGCCAATCCCGCCGCCGCGGCGATGCCGGCGACGCCCGCGATCGATCCCGCGAAGACCTACGAGCTTGCCGATCTCATCGATCTCGCCGAGCGGACCAATCCCGAGACGCGCATCGCCTGGAACGACGCCCGCAACGCCGCGCTGGCCGCCGGGATCGCCCGCAGCGCCTATCTCCCGCGCCTCACCGCCACCGCGCTCGGCGGCTACGAGACCCATAGCGGGCATGCCTCGGTGGCCGGGCTGTCCGCGAACGAGGGCGGCTCGCTGACCGGCACCATCTCCACCCTGTCGCTGGAGTGGCTGCTGTTCGACTTCGGGCGGCGCGAGGCGCTGGTGAAGGCCGCCGATCAGGGCACGGTCATCGCCGACATCGGCTTCACCGCCGCGCACCAGAAGCTGATCCATGCCGTCAGCCTGGCCTTCTACGCCTACGCCGCCGCCCGCGCGCGCGCCGACAGCGCGGACGCCTCGCTCAAGGACGCGCGGGAGGTGCAGGCCGCCGCCGAAGCCCGCAAGTCGCAGGGCGTCGGCACGATCATCGAGGTGGCGCAGGCCCGCCAGTTCACCGCGCAGGCGGAGCTCGCCAGAGTGCGCGCCGCTGGCGACGTCTCCGATGCCTATGTCACGCTGCTCTCCGCGATCGGCATCCCGCCGCTCACGTCGATCGCGATCGCGGACATCTCGAAGCGGCCGCTGCCCGACGATCTCGACAAGCCGGTCGACCGCGCTTTGTCCGATGCGCTGGCCCGGCGGCCCGACGTGCTCGCCGCGATCGCCGCGCAGAAGGCCGCGGACGCCGGCGTGCGGGCTGCGAAGGCGGAGTTCATGCCCAAGGTCTTCGTGTCGGCCTCCGGGAGCTACACCAGCGGCGACATCGACGTCACCGCGCTGCCGGGGGTGGGAGACCAGTCCCCCACCGTCAACCTCTCCAATCACCGCTGGGGCGCGACCGTCCTCGGGGGTGTGACCATCCCGCTCTACGATGCCGGCGTGCGCGACGCGATGCTGGCGCAGGCGCGCGACCGGGCGGCGTCGGCCGCGGAGGTGCTGAACCGCGCGAAGCTCGGCGCGTCGCAGGAGGTCGTGATGGCCAACTCGAAGCTGCGCACCAGCCTCGCGGCCGTCGCCGCCACGCGGGCGCTGCTCGATGCCTCGCAGACGACCTACGACGCCGCGCTGGCCGCGTTCCGGCACGGCGTCGGCTCGTCGACCGACATGCTGGCCGCGGAACGCCAGTTGCTCGAGGCCCGCAATCTGGCCGCCGATGCCCACAGCGCGACGCTGTCCGCCGCGGCGACGCTGGCGCTGGCCTGCGGGGCGCTGGGCAAGGCCCCGCAATAGCGCCCGCCCGAGGGCCGCCTTTCCGCGCCCGCAACCATCCTTGCGCATTGATACTATAGGATATAACCCAAGCCACCGATCGGCGGGGCCCTCCTGTCCGAGCCCCTGTCGTCGGGAAGCGCCATGAAGTCTGCGTCCAACCACGCGCCCCGAAAATCGGGCCTGGATCCGATCATTTCCCTGAGCCTGGCGGCCGTGCTCCTGTTCCTGGCGCTGAGCGGGCTCGTCGCCTATCTCAATCTCCGGACGTTGCGGGCGGACAACCAGAAGATCATCCATTCGCACAGCGTCATCGTCGCGCTCGATACGCTGTTCTCCAGCGTGCAGGACGCCGAGACGGGGCAGCGCGGCTTCCTGCTGACCGGAAACGAGAAATATCTCGATCCCTATGCGGCGGCCGTCGCGGTCATCCCGTCGCAGATCGGCGACATTGCGCGGCTGACGTCCGACAATCCGCAGCAGCAGACGCGGATTTCCGTCCTCCGCGGCCATGTCGCGGGCAAGCTGGCGGAACTCCGGCAGACGATCGACCTGCGCCGGACGCGGGACGCCGATACCGCCATGGCGGTCGTCAGGACCGATCGCGGCAAGGCCGAGATGGACGCGATCCGAAGCGAACTGGCCGCGATGGCGCAGGTCGAGGCGGATCTCCGGGAGAAGCGCCTCGCCGAGATGACCAACGCCTATCGGACGGCGCTCGTCAGCGGCCTGCTGTCGGGATTGCTGGGTGTCGCGCTGGCCGGGTTCGTGGGCTTCCTCATCCGCAAGGCGACCTTCGCGCGCAGGCGCGAGGAGTGGCTTCAGTCCGGGCAGGTCGGGCTGGCCTCGGCCATGCAGGGCGATCAGGAAGCCGAAGACCTCGGAAGCCATATCCTGGATTTCCTCACCGGATATCTGGGCGCCGTCGCGGGCGCTCTCTTCGTCGAGGATGGGGAGGCCTTTCGGCGCGTCGCCACCTACGGCGTCCCTGCGGATGCCGGCATCCCCGACCATTTCCAGCACAGGGAGGGATTGCTGGGCCAGGCCGCCGCGGACGGTCGCCAGCGCCTCATCGGGGATGTGCCCGACGGCTATCTCGCCTTCGGGTCGGCTCTCGGGCGGGACAAGCCGCAGCATCTCGTCATCTCGCCGGGCGCGCATGACGGCAAGGTCAATTCCGTTCTGGAGCTCGGCTTCGTCCGTCCGGTGGACGACAACGTCCTGACCCTGCTCGACCAGGTGTCGGCGGCCATCGCGATCGCCATGCGCTCGGCAAAATACCGCGACGAGCTGAAAGCGCTTCTGGAGGAGACCCAGCGCAAGTCCGAAGAGCTGCAGGTGCAGGGCGAGGAGCTGCGCGTCTCGAACGAGGAGCTCGAGGAGCAGAGCCGGATCCTCAAGGAATCGCAGGCCCGTCTCGAGCAGCAGCAGGTCGAGCTGGAGCAGACCAATGCGCAGCTGGAGGAGCAGGCCCAGCTGCTCGAAACCCAGCGCGACAATCTCGAACAGGCCAATGCGTCGGTCCAGCTCAAGGCGCGCGAACTGGAGCAGGCGAGCCGCTACAAGTCCGATTTCCTCGCCAACATGTCCCACGAGCTGCGGACGCCGCTCAATTCGTCGCTGATCCTGGCCAAGCTCCTCGCCGACAATTCCGACGACAATCTCACCCCGGAGCAGGTGAAATATGCCCAGACCATCCAGTCGTCCGGGAACGACCTGCTGAATCTCATCAACGACATCCTGGACCTGTCGAAGATCGAGGCGGGCCACGTCGAGATCATGCCGGAGGCGATGGCGATCCAGCGCCTCGGCAAGCGGCTGGAAGAGGTGTTCGAGCCCGTCGCGCGCGAGAAGAACCTCGCTTTCGCCATCGATGTCGCGCCGGACTGCCCGGAAAGCATCACGACCGATCCCCAGCGCCTCGAGCAGATCCTCAAGAACCTCCTGTCCAACGCCTTCAAGTTCACCGAGAGGGGAAGGATCGACCTGAAGGTGCGCCGCAGCGAGGGCGGCAGGATCGCGTTCGCCGTACAGGACACCGGCATCGGCATCGGCGAGGAGCAGCAGCAGAGCATCTTCGAGGCCTTCCACCAGGCCGACGGGACGATCAGCCGCCGCTACGGCGGGACCGGCCTCGGCCTGTCCATCTCGCGCGAGCTGGCGCGCCTGCTGGGCGGCTCGATCCGGCTCGAGAGCGTTCCCGGCAAGGGCAGCACCTTCACGATCGTCATCCCGGCCGTCTACGATCCCGCAGCGGTGGCGCCTCGGGACACAAGGGCCAGCGGCCCGCTCCCGTCGGCCGCCGCGCCGATGCCGACGGGTTCGCCCACGCCTTTCTGGTCGGCGCGGAGCCTCGACGACGATCGGGACAGCGCGGCCGACAACCGGCGCGTCCTGCTCGTCATCGAGGATGACGAGACCTTCGCGGGCATCCTGCGCGACCTGTCCCGCGAAATGGGGTTCCGCTCGCTCGTCGCGTCCTCCGCCGAGGAAGCGCTGAGCCTCGCCCGTCAGTTCATGCCGAGCGCGGTCATCCTCGACGTCGGGCTACCCGACGAATCCGGGCTGGCGGTGCTCGACCGTCTCAAGCGCGACGTGAAGACGCGCCACATCCCGATCCACGTCATTTCGGCGAGCGATCATCAGGAGACGGCCCTGTCGCTCGGCGCGGTCGGCTACATGCTCAAGCCCGTCCGGCGGGAGCAGGTGGCCGAGGTGCTGAAGACGCTGGAGGAGCGCTTCTCGCAGCGCATGCACCGCGTCCTGATCGTCGAGGACGACGAGTTGCAGCGCGACGCGCTCAGCCGGTTGCTGCGTTCGCCCGACGTCGAGACGGTCACGGCCGGGACCGCCGCGGAATGTCTGGAGCGTCTCCGGGGGGAGACGTTCGACTGCATGGTGCTCGACCTGTCGCTGCCCGACGCGTCGGGCTATTCGCTGCTGGAGACGCTGAGCCAGGAAGGCGCCTATTCCTTCCCGCCGGTCATCGTCTACACCGGGCGGGACCTGTCCCCGGACGACGAGCTGCGCCTGCGACGCTACTCCAAGTCGATCATCATCAAGGGCGCGAAATCCCCCGAGCGCCTGCTCGACGAGGTCGCGCTGTTCCTGCACCAGGTCGTCGCCGAACTGCCGGACGAGCAGCAGAAGATGATCCGCAAGGCCCGCAACCGCGACGCCCTGCTCGAAGGGCGCCGGATCCTCGTGGTCGAGGACGATGTGCGCAACGTCTACGCGCTCAGCAACATCCTCGAACCCCGCGGCGCCATCGTCGAAATTGCGCGGAACGGACGTGAGGCGCTCGACGTTCTCGAAAAATCCGCGAACCACCCTGCGCTGGCGATCGATCTGGTCCTGATGGACGTGATGATGCCC
>OUNM010656331.1_pt1 | contig 12164 bp, 9 predicted proteins | sample 1769961 | NCBI WGS metagenome assembly OUNM01 (sample SAMEA3914820, study PRJEB12502) | metagenome | biome: forest; material: soil | place: USA | collected 2012-03-12 | depth 0.3 m
CTTCTCGGCCGTGGCGCGCAGGGGAGCGGGGTCGGCGGCGAAGAGCTTGACCTCGATCGGCTGGGGCACGGCGGTAAGGTCGCCGATCAGATCCTCCATCAGCTGCGCCAGCTCGACCTCGACCCCGGGCACCTTGGCCGTCACGTCGGCCAGCACGTCGGACATGACCTCTTCGGTCGGCTTCGCATGACCGGGCTTGAGGCGGACGAAATAGTCGCCGTGATAGCTCTGGCCGAGATCGCCGCCGAGGCCGGTGCCCAGCCGGCGCGAGAAGGTGGCGACGTCGGCATGCGCCTTCAGGATGGCGTCGACCTGCGCCATCTCGCGGCTGGTCTCGTCGAGCGAGGTGCCGGGCCTCGTGTAATAATCCATGACGAAGCCGCTCTCGTCGACCTTGGGCATGAACCCGGTCGGCACCTTCGACCAGGCCAGATAGCCGAGCCCCAGCAGCGGCAGGGCGGCCACCGCGACGAGCCATGGTTTCGCGCCCAGCAGATCGAGCGCGCGGGCATGGCATCTGTCGAGCCAGTTTTCGCCGTCGACCGCCGGGTCGTGCCAGGCGGCGAAATCCACGATCCGGCGGGCGAGCAGCGGCACGACGAACGCGGTCATCGCCCAGCTGATCGCCAGCGCCGCCGCCATCGTCAGGGACAAGGCCTTCGAAAACGCCCCCGTCACGCCGGTGAGGAAGGAGAGGGGCAGGAAGACGATCAGCGTCGCCAGGCTCGATCCGGTCAGCGGCTTCATGAACTCGCGCGCGGCGGGCAGCACGGCATCCCGGCCGCCGACGGCGGCGCGACGGGCGATGTGCTCGACCATCACGATCACATCGTCGATCAGCAGGCCGACAGCCGCCGCGATGCCGCCGAGCGTCATGATGTTGAAGCTCATGCCGAAGAGGCTCAGCACGAGCACCGTGATGGCCAGTGTCGCCGGCACCACGATCAGTGCGATCAGCGTCACGCGCCAGCTCTTCAGGAACAGGAACAGCACCAGCGCCGCCAGCACGAGCCCGATCAGGACGGCGTCCCGCACACTGGTCACCGACTGCGTGACCAATTCGCTCTGGTCATACCAGCAGACGAGGCGGACGCCCGGCGGGAGCGGCATGCCGGCCAGCCGCCCGGCCACGCTGTGGGCGATCTTCACGGCATTGCCGTCGGGTTGCTCGTAGATGTTGAGCAGGACGGCGGGCTTGCCGTCCTCGACGATGCGCTGCCAGAGGGGCGCGACGCCCCGCCGGACGCCGGCGACGTCCTTCACGCGCACCGCGCCCTGCGGCGATGCCTTGACGATGATCTCGCCGATCGCTCCGGCGCCGGCGACGCTGCGGTCGGCAATGACGAGCGAAAGCCGCCCGCGATCCTGGATCTGGCCGACCGCGCTCAGTACATTGCCGTTGCGGATCGCTGCGGTGAGGTCGGACATGACGAGCCCGGCGGCCGCCAGTCGCCGCGGATCGGCCAGAACCTCCACCTCGGCCGTATCGCCGCCCTGCACGTCGACGCGGGCGAGGCCGGGGATGGAGGAGAGGCGCGGGGTGATCTGGGTGACACCGAAATCCCGAAGCGCGACCGCGTCGGGATGGTCGGACAGCAGCGCATAGGAGATGATCGGGAAGACCGTCGGGTCCATGCGGCGGACATTGTAGGCGGTGCCGGCCGGCAGCGTCGGGAGCGCGCGGGCGATGGCGCTGTCCACCATCAGCGTCTCGGCCACCATGTCGCGGCCCCAGCCGAAATCGATCGAGATCTGCGCCGATCCGCGGGTCGTCTCGGAGCGGACGTTGGCGACGCCGGGGATGGTGCGTAGCGCGTCCTCGACCGGGCGCGTCACCAGCATCGCGGTCTGGTCGGCGGGGCGGCTGCCGGCGTCGAGGTCGACCACCACGCGCGGGAAGGAAACCTGCGGGAAGAGGCCGATCGGCAGCGAGAGCGCCGCGGCGATCCCCGCCAGCGCGAGGGCGAGCGCAACCACCAGCAGGGCGCGCGACTGGCGCTCGATCAGCGTCTCGAAACGCATCAGCGGGTCAGGCGGACGGCGCCGCCATCCTCCACCTGATAGGCGCCCTCCACGATCAGCGGCCGGCGGGGATCGAGTGCGCCCTGGACGACGTCCTGCGTGGCGGAAGTCTGCGCGATGCGGACCGGAACGGCCTTGGCGTGGCCGGCGGCGATCTGGAAGACATGGGCGCCGTCATCGTCCGTGACGACGGCCGCGTGGGGGACCAGCCAGCCCGTGCTGGCGCCGGTCGCGATGTCGGCTCTCACCGCCTCGCCGGGGAGCAGCGCGCCGGCCGGGAAGCCGAGATCGACGTCGATCATGTGCGTGGCGGGGTTGAGCTGGCCGTCGATCCGCAGCACCTGCCCCCCGATGACGGTGCCGCCGCTCAGCCGGGTGAGGCGCGCGGGCTGGCCGGGTCGGACATGACCGCGTTCGGTGGGATCGATGCCCCCGGTCGCGATCATCGTGCCGTTCCGCGCCACGGTGACGAGCGCGGCGCCGGGCTGGGGCCGGTCGCCGGTCGCGACGGGGAGGGCGGTGACGATGCCGTCGAACGGCGCGCGCAGGGTCTGGGTTGCCTGGCCTGCGCCTTCGTGGCGCTGGGCGTCGAGCGCGGCTTTGGCGTCCGCCACGGCCTTTTCCGCCAGCGTAAGCTGGTCGCGCGTGGCGAGCTGCTGGGCGAGCAGATGTGCGGTCGTGTCGCGCTGGCGGATGGCGGCGGCAAGCGCGGTCGAGGCGGCTTCGTAGCCGGACAGCGTGGACGGCGCGACGGCGAAGTGGACGAGCGGCTGGCCTGCCCGGACGCTCGCCCCCGCGGTCACCAGCAGGGCGGTGACCTGACCGGGCTCGGGAACGCTGAGGGTCTCGGTGCCCGACGGGGACGGCGTCACGCTGCCATAGGCGGCGAGCCATATCGGCACGCTGCCCTGCCGGGCCGTGGTCGTCGTCACGGCGACGCTGGGATCGGGCGCCCTGGGCAGCTCGCTGCCGCAGCCGGCGAGCGCGATCGTCGCCAGCAGGGAGAGTGGCCACCTCATCGGGCGGCCTCCGTCGCGGGCAGCGTATCGACCGCCGGCAGGCCGGCGCCGACCAGCGTCTGAAGCGCGATCTGCCGGTCCATCAGCGCGGTCTCGAGCGCCATGACATCCTGCTCCCTTGCGAAGCGTGCGGCGATGAGGTCGACATAGGCGGCCTCCTCGATGGCGGACTGGCTGCGGGCAGCTTGCGCCCGTTCGGCCGCCAGTCGCGCTGCGGGCAGGGCGGCTCGGGCGACGGCGAGTTGATCCCGGAGCTGCTCCATCTCGGCAAGCGCGGCGCCGACCTCGCCCGATGCGGTGGCGAGGCGGGCGGCATATTCGGCCTGGAGCTGGGCGCGGGTGGCGCGGGCGGTCGCGATGGCGCCCCGGCCGCGATCGAAGATCGGCAGGCCGACCGTCGCTTCCGGGCCGAGATTCACGACCTTGCTGGAATCGCTCGTGGCCGAACCGCCGAGCACCAGATCGGGGAACTGGGCGAGGATCGCCTGCCGCACGGCCTCTTCCTGCGCGGCATAGCCGAGGCGAAGGGCCAGCAGGTCCGGTCGTCGCTGCGGCAGGGTATCGAGCGAGGCCCGGATCGCGGCCGGATCGAAGGGCGGCAGTTCGACGGCCGAAACCAGCGGCAGGTCGACATCGGGAGCGAAGCCCAGCAGCGCGTCGAGCTGATGCCCGAGCTGGAGCCGGCGCTGCTCGATCGTGTCGAGCGCACCCCGCGCCGTTTGAAAGGCGGAGATGATCGGGGAGGCCGTCACCAGCGTCGCGTCGCCTGCCGCAAGCGCCTTCTGCATCGCGTCGTGGCGCGCGGAAAGGAGGCGGAAGGCATCCTCTACCAACGCCTTCTGGCGCCGCGCCGCGACGAGATCGGCCGCGAGCTGGCGGGCCTGCCCCGCGACCTGCCATTCCTGCCACAGCAGGTCGGCCGCTGCCTGCCCCGTGACGTCGCGCGCCGCGCGGCGCCTGGAGCGATAGGTGACGAGCGCCTTGACGTCCGTCGAAAGCCCAACGCTCCACGCGGGGGCCACGCCGACCCCCGACACCAGCGGCAGGAAGGCCCCGGCCAGCGAGGGATTGGGCAGGATGCCGCTCTGGACCAGCGCGGCGTCGGCCACGCCCCGCTTGGCGCGCGCCGCCTGGAGGTCGGGGTTATTCTCCAGCGCGAGCCGCACGATATCGTCGATCCCGAGCGGTCGCGCGGGGGCGGCAGGCTCGAACAGCGGCGCCCGCGTCGCGAGCGGGGCCGGCGCATAGTGCTGGCAGGCGCTCGCCAGCAGGAGAAGGGGGAGCGCGATGCGCCTCACCGGCCGAATTCCAGCGCGACGATCAGGCCGGGCCGATTGTCGGCTATGACGAGCGTCGCGCCGTGGATATGCGCGATGGCGGCGACGAGGCTCAGTCCCAGCCCATGACCCGGCCGCGACCGGCTCGCCTCCAGTCGGGTGAAGCGCTGGGTGATGCGGCCGCGGTCGGCCTCCGCCACGCCCGGCCCGTCGTCGGCGACCTCGAGCCGGACCCGGTCGTCGCGGGCGTGCAGCGACAGTCTGATCGTGGTGCCGCGGGGCGTATGGCGCTGGGCGTTGTCGAGCAGGTTGATGAGGGCCTGCGCGATCAGCTCGCGGTCGCCCACGACGGGGGCGACGGGATCGATCCGACAGGTCAGGCGGCGGCCCTCATCCTCGACGGCAGGCGCGTAGCTTTCGCCGACGTCGGTCGCGAGCCGGCTGAGATCGACCGGGCCGAAGGTCTCGCTCAGCCGCCCAGCCTCGATTTCGGACAGGCGCAGGAGGGCGCCGAACAGCGCCAGCACCTCGTCGCTCTGCTCGATCGCGCGCTCGATCACCTCCGGCCCGGCATCGGGGCGGCGTCCTTCCTCGAGCTGGGTGCGCAGGCGGGTGAGGGGGGTGCGCAGGTCGTGCGCCACGTCGCTCGACACCTGCCGCACATTGTCGAGCAGCGCGCCGATCCGGTCGAGCATGGCGTTGAGCGCCGCGGAGAGGCGGTCGAACTCGTCGCCGCGGGCGCTCACCTCCACCCGGCGGTGGAGATCGCCCGCCATGATGCTTTCGGCGGCCGTGCTGATCGCCGAGAGTCGCCGCCGCAGATAGGCGCCGAGCAGCGACGCACCCGCTGTCCCGATCAGCAGCATCGCGAGGCAGGCGAACGCGAGCAAGGACAGGATCAGGCGTTCGGTGCCGGTCACTTCCTCCCAGTCGGCGGCGACGACCAGCCGCTCGCCATCGCCCAGGTCGACGGCGAGCGCGCGGGCGGTGTCGGGGCCTTTGCCCGGATCGAGAAAGGCGATGCTGCCCCAGCCGGCAGCAGGCCGGGGCGTGTCGAGCAGTCCGGCCACGCGCGTCCCGTCGGGGGCGAAGAGCCCGTAGCCGAGGTCGTTGGTGGCGCGCGCCGCCTCGCGCCGGACGATCACCAGGCGCAGGCCGGCCGCACCCTCGCCGCGATATTCGCTGACCAGCGAGCTCATCTCGGCGGCGATCCGGTTGTCGAGCTGGCGGTGCAGCGCGACGTGCGCGGCCCAGTAGACTCCCCCGCCCAACGCCAGTGTGGCCGCTGCGAAGGCGGCCGAATAGACGATCGCGATCCGGTAGGCGGCGCTTCGCACCATGGTCAGTCCTCGACGCGCAGGCGGTAACCCGCGCCGCGCACCGTCTCGATGACATCCTTCGCGCCGCCGAGCGCCAGCTTGGCGCGCAGCCGGCTCATATGCGTCTCGACGAGGTTGGTCTGGGGATCGAAATGGAAGCCCCACACGGCTTCGAGCAGCATGGTCCGGGTGACGATCCTGCCCGCATTGCGCATCATCTCCTCGAGCAGTCGCGCCTCGCGCGGCTGGAGGGGGATGGGGCGTCCGGCATGGGCCACCTCCCGGTGCAGGAGGTCCATCGTCAGCGGTCCGGCCGAGAGGTGGGTGGGATCGCCCACGCCCTGCCTGCGCAGGATCGCGTTCAGGCGGGCGACCAACTCGGAGAGGGCGAAGGGCTTCACCAGATAATCGTCGGCGCCGGCTTCCAGCCCGTCCACGCGATCCTCGATCCGGCCAAGCGCGGTCAGCATCAGGACGGGAGTCCTGCACCCGCTCGCGCGCGCCTGCTGGAGGATGCTCAGCCCGTCGATGCCGGGTAGCATGCGATCGAGCACGACCACGTCGTAATTCTCGCCGCAGATGCGTCGCAAGGCGTCGTCGCCCGTGGAGGCGATCGTGGCGACATGGCCGAGTTCCTGAAGCCAGCGCGCTGTGAAGATGGCCGTGGTTTCATCGTCCTCGGCGATCAGAACCCGCATGGATTGCCTTCCGAAATATCTCGGTAAGAGAGATGCCTAGCCGCTATGGCGCGGCGGCGGGCCTTACAATTTCCCAATGTGGGTGCGCTGGTCAGTTCAGCGGCCCGAACCCGAGGATATTCTTCCGGTAGTTGAGGACGATCGCCGTCCTGGTGATACCGGCGCCGACGAGAATGCGGGCCTCGGCTGCGGGAGGTGCGGCATGGCCTACATGGGGGTTGCCGGGAAAGCCCACGCCGTCACGCCAGAAATCGAACTTCGGCTTGCCCGCGCGGTCATGGGTCAGCGCCAGCGTGTAGGGGCCGGGAGCGGGCACGCGGATGCACAGCCGCACCGCGCCCTGCGGGGGCAGCGGGACGCTCGCGCGGCGGAAGGTCTTGTGTGCGGCGACGAGCACATTGTCGTCGGCGAGGAAATCGGCCTGATCGGGCGGGAAAAGTTCGGCGCGGAGCGTCCCCGTCCGATCCTTGAGGCCGAGCGGACTGATGACGATGGCCGGCCCCGGCTCGTCGGGGCGACAGCGCCCCTCGGCGGTGCCGAGGCTCGGGTCCGACGCGATCGGCGTCGCCGCCACGAGCAGCAGCAACGGGGCATGGCGGATCATCTCGCCGGCTCCGCAGGCGGCGTGAGCAGGTCGGCGAGGGCGAGGGCGATGCCGAGGAACAGGTGGGTCAGGAGGACGATCGATCCCGTGATCGCCACGACATCGGCAAGGTCTCCGCGTGCGCCGATCAGATAGGCGATGAGGCCTGCGAACACGATGTCCTTGTTCGGCATCAGCGGGAGCCGCGACAGCAGCTGCCGCAGTGCCGCGAGAAGCACCCACCAGCTCAGCGCGACGGCCGGCAACGCCTCGTGCCAGGCCAGCGCCGTGAACAGCAGGGAGGCCGCGATCCTCGCGATATGCAGCGCGGAAATTCGCCTGAGCTCGGAAGGCGCGAGGGTGAACAGCCGCCGCCGGAACAGCATGGCGGGAAGCGACATCGCGACCACCAGCATGCCCGAGAGGAGCAGCGCCCGCCCATGGTGGCCGAGCTGGAGCGTGCCGAGCACGGGCCACGCCAGCCCCAGCATCGCCAGCGTGAAGAGATTGCCGACCTGCGCCGAGAGCACCGACACATCCTTGATGACGCCGAAGGGCGCGGCCGCCAGTCGCGTCCGCCGACGCGCCCAGACGTAGAAATAGAATTCGCCCGAATAGCCGAGCAGGATTTCGTTGGAGATGCGCTTGCGCAGCAGCGGAACGAGCCCGGACAGGGGCAGCGACCACAGGCGCCGGTAGATCAGCCACTCGCTGAACGGCAGTGCGAGATAGGCCGCCGACAGGGCCAGCCAGAAGGCGGGCCGGACCGGCAGCATGGCCCACAGATGGCCGAGATCGAGCATCCGCAACTGGATCAGCGCGGCCAGCAGCACGCCCACCGAGATCGCAGGCGACACCCAGCTGCGCCAACCGGCGGTCCGTTGCTGGAGCTCCTCGGGATCCCAGGGGATAGGCGGGGCGGTGATGGTGATGGACGTAGCGGTCTGCACGCTCTCTCCGGATCAGGCGGCTTCGATGTCGATGACGCCTTGCGTCGCGAGGGCGGGGGCGCCGGACGCGCGGGCGGCGAGGCGCGCGAACAGGGCGAGATAGGCCGGCGCGCTCTGGTCCGCGTCGTAGCGTGTGGCCCAGGGCGCGATGTCGTGGCGGCGTTCGGGAAGGCGAGCGACCGCGATCGCCAGGGCCATGGCGCCGGGCCCCGCAACGGAGACGAGCGTGCCATGCTCGCCCAGCAGCTCCGCCATGCTGGTGCAGCAGTCGGTCGCGATCACCGAGAGGCCGGCGGCGAGGGCCTCGACGACGATGCCCGGCACGCCCTCGTAGCGGGAGGAGAGCAGCAGGATGTCGCTCCGTCCGATGGCCTCTTCGACAAGGCCCTGACCGGGCAGGGCGACATGGTCGCCAAGCCCCAGCCTCGCCACCAACGCCGCGAGCCGGTCGCGTTCGGGGCCATCGCCGAGGATCGTCAGCCGATCCTCGGGCGCGCGCGCCATCGCGAATGCCTCGATCAGCGTCGCGAAGTCCTTCTGTCGGACGAGCCGGCCGGCCGCGAGAAAGCGACGGCCGGCCCCACGGGAGGCGCGCGCCGCCTCACCGGCGTGCACCAGCGTTGCCAGCCTCGCGGAATCGAGCACCGGGTTGGGAAGCACGCTGATCCGGGTGGCGGGGAGCCGCAGGATCGCCTCCGCCTCGTTCCGCATCGCCGGGGAGAGCGCGACGAAATGATCGATCATGCGCCCCTGAAGGCGACACCAGCGATGATAGAGCGCCCGTATCGGCCATGGCAGGTCCGCCCGGCGGAGATCGTTGCTGATCTTGGCGACGACGGGCGGGCAGTGCCGGCCCAGCCACAGCTTCATCGCGACCGCCACGAAGGTGTAGCTGTTGCCCGGACAGAAAAGAATGTCGGGCTGTTCGCTGCGGATGAGGGCGGGCAGCCAGAAGAGCATCCAGAGCGTCCCGACCCAGCCGCCCGCGAAGGGCGGCCGCGTCAGGAAGAAGGGGCGGATGCCCTCAAGGTCGCCGCCGCCGTTCCGGCCGAGCACGAGCTGGACGTCGGCGCCGGCGCTGCGCCACGCCCGGCACAGACGGAGGGCGGTGCGTTCGACACCGCCTTCGTCGGCGGTGTGCAGGAAGCAGAGGATGCGGGGCGTGCCGTTCATGCCGCGGCGTGGGGTTCAGGGGCCCGGATCGTCGGCAGGCGGGGTGCGGCTCGCATAACCGCGTGACGCCACCCGGTCGGCCGACCCGCAGTCCGGAGCGTTCAGAAGCGCAGCGCGAGCGCCACGCCGCCGCCATGCGGATCGCCCCACGGCAGAAGCCGGGCGCCATCGCGCCGCTGGGTGATGAGGAGGCCCGATGCCTCGCCGATGGCCGCACCCGCCGCGACATCGTACCAATGGTGCTTGCGCGCCTCGACCCGGCCCGTCGCGACGAGAGCGGCCAGCACGGTGGCCGGCAGGCCGACCTTCCAACCGTAGCGCCGATCGAGCGAGGCGGCGGCGGCGAAGGAGACGGCGCTATGGGCGGAGGGGAAGCTCTTCCGGTCGCTGCCGTCCGGCCTCCGCTCGGGAAAGGCCTGCTTGAGGCCGAGGCTGAGCAATTCGGCCGCGCCCATGCTGCCCGCCGCCTCGGCGGTGCCGGCCCAGTCCTCGTGCGCGACGGGCACGCCCAGGGCCGCCGCGATCAGCACGTCGCGCCCGACGCTGCTCGCCTGGCGCCAGCCATGCGGGCTCGCCAGCGCAGGGCCAGCCCAGAAAACCGACAGGACAATGATCGTGCAGCGACGGCGCATCGCCAAGCTCCCGGTATCGAGACGCCGCCGGTCGGCCGAACCCGCAGTCCTGCCGATCAGAAAGAGAAGGCGATCCCCAGCCGGATGGTGCGCGGGCGCAGCGGCGTGACCTGCTGGCCGCCGGCGACGCCGAACGGGTTGCCGAGCGCGAAGATGTTGCGGCGCGCGTCGAGCAGGTTGGTCGCGTCGAGCGAGACCGTGGTGCGGCCGAGGGGGGCGGTCAGGCCGAGCGCCACGTCGGCATAGCGCCCCTGACGCAGATCGATCTGCGTCCCCGCGCCGAGCCGCGAATGCCCGACATAGCGGACCGAAGCGCTCGTCTCGATCCGCCGACCGGCGATCTCGAAGTCATATCGCAAGCCGACTCGCGCGGTCACGTCGGCGATATTGGGCAGCGAGGCGTCCTTCTCTCCGGCGAAGGCGGGGGCGGGCTTCGACAGGGTGCTGTCGTTGAGGAAGGTCGAGCCTTCGAGGGTGAGGTGCGCGGTGGGCTTCCAATGCGCCTGGACCTCGAGCCCGATGATCCGCCCCGAGCCGATATTGGCGGTGAAGGGCAGCCCGGCCGCGTCCACCAGGTCGGCCTGGATGTCTTCCCAATGGGCGTAGGAGCCGGCGAGCGTCGCGCCGAAGCGATCGGTGGCGCTGCCATAGCGCGCGCCCAGCTCCCATGTGGCGAGGCTGTCGGCCTCGAAGCGCTGGGTGCCGCTCGCCTGAACCGAGATGCCGCCCGGTCGATAGCCCTCCTGATAACGCCCATAGAAGGAGAGGCGCGGCGCCGCCTTCCAGACGATGCCGGCCGAGGGAAGTAGCGAGCGGTCGTGGCGGCGCTGATCGTCGTCGGCCGGACCGGGTCCACGGTCGATCACGTCGCCCACCAGCCGGGTCAGCCCGAGCCGCGCGCCGCCGGTCACGAACCAGCGCGACGCGAGGCGGAGCGTCGCCTCCCCGTAGAGCGAGGCCTGTTCGACCGTGTTGCTGGTGCCCGAAATGCTCCCCTCGGCGCCGACGGGGCCGAGCGTGCGGGTCAGGCGATCGGCGCTGCGCAGCAGCTCCGCCCCCACCACCCAGCCGCCGCCATTGCCGGCATGGTGCGACAGCCGCGTTTCATTGGTGAGGAGCAGGATGGAATCGTCCTCATGATAGCGCATGGGCTGGGCGGCCGAGGTGCTGGCGTCATAGGTCGAGCCGACGTCGTGGAATACTGCCGAGGTCGCCGAGACGAAGGTCGTCGCCCCCGCCGTGTGACGGACGACGAAGCTGACCAGCGAATAATCGTTGTCGAAGGGCTGGGCGATGACGCTCTCGCGCGAGAGCGAGGGCAGGCCCCGCTCGGCATATTGGCCGTCGCGGCTGTTGATGTTCTGGATGACGCCGCCGAGGTCGAAGGTCCAGTCGGGCGCGGGCTGGAAGCGCAGCGTGGCGCGACCGCCGCGCGTCGTCGTGCGGTTGATGTCGGACAGGCCGCGCGTCCGGTCGTCGATATAGCCGCCGTCGATGCTGCCATAGCCCACCGCGCGCAGGCCGAGCCGGTCGTCGATCAGCGGCACATCGAGGATCGCGGCGCCGTCAAAGCCCGGCGCGCCTCGGCTCGTGAGCGCGCCGCCCGCCGCGATCGAGACCATGCCGTGCGAAAGGTCGGGCGGGGTCGGCACCAGCCGCACCACGCCGCCGAGCGACCCGGCCCCGTAGAGCGTGCCCTGCGGCCCCTCGAGCACCTCCACCGAGCCGATGTCGTAGAGCGCGAGATCGGGATCGGGCGCGCTGTAGTTCAGCCGCACCTCGCCGAGATATTGGCCGACCGTGGCCTGCGAGGGGCCATTGAAGCTCGAATCCGCCACGCCCCGGATGAAGAGCTTGTTCCGCCCCGGCCCGAGATGCGTCGACGAGAGGATGGGGAGCTGTTCGACGAGCGCGTCCGATCCGCGGACCAGCCGGCCGGGGCGCAACGCGCCCGGATCGACGAGCGTCACGCTGCCCGCATAATCGGCGATCGACGACGACCGCTTGCTGCCGGTGACGACGATGGCGGGCTCGGCATCCGAGGGCGTGGAGCCTGCCATGGTCCTTACGGTGCGGGCCGGGGCTGTACCGGGGACGATCTGGAAAGTCTGGTCGTCGATCCGGACGAAACGGGCAGGCGTGCCGGCCAGCAGTCGCGAGAGGGCCCGGGCGATGCTCATCGTCCCGTGCACGCCCCGGACCGGGATCGAGCCGAGCGCATGGTCGGTGAGGCCGATGGTCACGCCGGCCTGATCGCCGACCGCGACGATCGCCGAGCGCAGCGGGCCTGCGGGCACGGAAAAGGCGATGGGGCCGGCGGCGGCCACGGCGGCGGGGAGCGCCGCCACCGCGCACGCGACGGCCAGCGCGGCGGCTCTCACCGGGCGGGCAACGCCATCCGCCAGCCCGAGCCGTCCCGCAGGATCGCCACGTCCATCACGGCCGCCAGCCGATGGAACATGCGCGGTCGATCCGGATCGATCATGATGAC
>OUNM010032101.1_pt1 | contig 12162 bp, 19 predicted proteins | sample 1769961 | NCBI WGS metagenome assembly OUNM01 (sample SAMEA3914820, study PRJEB12502) | metagenome | biome: forest; material: soil | place: USA | collected 2012-03-12 | depth 0.3 m
CCCCGAGTCACCGTTTTCCCCACCTGGGGTGAAACCCTCTCGGCCATCAAACGAAACCCTACCAAGTAAAGGCCATGCCCGCCTCGCTAATCTCCCCCTACGATCTCCACCCTTTTGTCCAACAAGAAGCCCACCATCTCGATGTCAGAATCACCTTCCCTGAGCGAAACATCTTTGCTCGAAAGTTCCCAGTCCGAGGTTCCTCCAACGTCATCCTCGGAAAGCTCTTCCACGCCTTCATGCGATACGCCGAGTCTCTGCCCGACTACGACGACGCAAACTACGCCGCCGTTGACTCCTTTATTGACCGACTTGCCGTACCACGAGCTGCTGAAGCTCGACTTCCGAACGATGTCGGACGACGAGATCAGGCGGGTGTCCGCAATTCACAAGGAGACAGCGCAAAATCCAGCGGCGCGAAGAGCCAAGGTGGAAAAGGACGCAGTCAAAGCGTCGGGAAGAAAGCCTAAGGGCTTAACGGTCGATGCCGACTCAATCCTCGACTTCTAACCAATGAACTCCAACAATTCATCCAAGAAGCAGACCGATGACACCAAGCGTCATCTCCGTCTGCGTCGAGCCCCACGTCGACGTGAGTGGGACCCAATAAACGATCCAGACGACGCCTACCAAGACCGTGTGGATCGCGAGCTGGAACGAAACAGTCAGTCAAACACCAAACAAACAAACATATGACAAAGACATCAATCAAGAAAGTGGCCAAGAAAAAGGCAAAAAAGTCCGAGGCTGCGGCGTCAAAACCCGCACCAAAGGCGCGCCAAATCATCGTCGCACCAAACCGCCAGAAAACCTTCGCCGACCGTCCCTGGATGATCCGCAAAGTGGGGACGGACAAGATCGAGGAGGTAAAGTCCGTCGCCGTCAAAAACGGACGGATGCGCTCGGTCTACTCCGACAATTATCAAATGGAAGCCAACCTGGGCTGCGGGTACGTGCTGGTGGGCGAGGAAGCCGAGGAGATTCCTCTGGACGACCGCTTCCACAAAATCTCGGGCGTGGGCTTCAGCGGAAGCCTGTTCTTCGTTGGCGACCACGAGAACACCATCACCACACCCTATGCCCTCTTCACCCAGGACCTTGGGGGACACGTCCTCTTTGCCGACCCTTTGGCAGTTTGAAGTTCGGCTTCACTCCTTCGCGCCTGTTTAAGCGGGCGTTGAAGAAGCTGGGCTTCATATGATTTGAACGATTGCAACTCGATGCTGTAGCTTGGCGGTTATAAACTACAGTAATGGACTAGGAAATCGAAATTAGATTGACTGAATCATAGCACGACTCCAAGCCGGTCGTCCCAGTCATTAGTGAGGAAATCACCGATCAACCCCGACAGTCTAATCGTTCCACGTGGCAACAAGCGTGTAATCTTGTTGCAATCTTATATCATCTCACAGCCCTGCTAATCCCAAGGGTGCGTGGTTCCAAAGTAATCCGAAGTCAACGTAGGCTATACTAGGTAACCTTTGAAGGCAACGGACGAAACGTAAATATCGGGAAGCTGAACAGCAACCACCAGTGAGATGATATAAGGTTTCTTGGCGTTCCCCGACGCTAGGGCTATTGTTCTTCCAAGACTCGTAGCGTGCACGAGCTGACGCACATCCCCTTAAGGCTCTGAGGAGCCTCTGGTGCGCAGGCAATAGCCCTCCCTTTATTTAACCTGAGTATTCCACCACGACATGTAACAAATGAACTTTGAAGCAGCAATTTTCCTCATGCTCACCTCAACATTCCACGCCATAGCGGAATGGCGCGGACATCTTTGGGAATACCTTGGAAGGCTTACAGGAGCCAGAATCGCAGCGAATGCTGGGCCTGTAGCTGGTCCTGTGTTTTACGTGCTCTCTGCGCTGGTCGTCCAAGTCACGGCCATTTACTGGGCCTTTTGGGGGCGGGAAATGCCATCAGAGGTGTGGTTGCAGATCATCATTGGTCTGCGTGCTGGTGATGCCATCTTCACTCACATCTCTCCTGCCAACAAACTATCGCCCAATCCTGGGCTTAACACGGCTGCGATATTTCTCTGTGAGGCGGGCGCTATTGCGTTCTTTACTGGCCTTCCAAATCCGCTGTGGATTTTGGTTGGCGCAACCCCTTTCGCCGTCCTTCAACCCCTATTGAAATGGACGGAAAACAACCAAAAAAGCTGGGAGTAATATCATGGGATTCCTATTTTTCATCTTGGTTATCCTCGCGGCCAACGTCGGATTTTGGCCTGTGGCACTCATTGTTACAGGGTTGGGATTCGTTATCTGGCTGGATTCAAAATCAACGTCATGAATACTGACAAAGACACATTCTTCAAGCTGGCTCAATATGAACTGCTACCACTGCCGATTCTCTTTCGACGCACCGAAGGCCGCGACCAACGCTGGTACCGGCCTCGACGCACCGTCACCAAACACCGCCGGAGCGATCTTCTTCTGCGGCCAGTGCGGTCACGTCAACGTGTCAGACTCCGGCGGCCTGCGAGCTATCACCGAACAAGAGTGGAACGACCTCGACGAGCAGACCCGCAAAGACCTGCACTTCGCCATCCGACGCATTCTGGCCGTCTACAAGAAGCGCAACATCAAAATCGTGAACCCGGTCGACGAATTTATCAAGCAAATCAAATCCAGAAACTAACTCCATGATCCCTACCATATCCACCCGCCATGTCAACGTCACCAAGCCACAGTCCGCAGGCACCATTCGTCGTCTTTTCACCAAGCTCGACGGAGACAACTACGTACTCGAAATGGACTGGTCATCCATCGACAATTTCCTTACCTGCTGGAAGAAGTCCGAATACGCTTTGGTCTTCTCACGCACCACTGGACGTACTGCTGCTCTTACTTACGGCACTGCTTATCATTTGGCTCTTGAACAGTATTATCGAGGCGAGCGCGACATTGAAAAGCTACTCGCAGCCGCGCAGCCCGAGTTCGACACCAACCCGCCCGCGCTTGACGAGTACCGCAACCCGGAGTTCCTTCGCAAGTCTCTCACGGAGTACATCGAGAAATACTCGAAGGAGGACTCGTTCCTGATCCAGACGATGGACGGAGCGCCGATGATCGAACAACCCTTTGCGACGCCCCTCTGTGAACTCGTCATCAAGGACTGGATTCCCTACAACGCCACAATGCTCCTCCGTGACGAGGACGGCGCCAAGATCGTCAAGGGCAAGCTCTACGTCGACACAATCTTCGTCCAATGGACCGGTGTTATCGACATCCTGGCAGCCGACGGCTCCGAGAAGTGGCCCGTTGTGATCGACCACAAAACCACGTCTGTGGGCGGTCCTACCTACTACGACCAGTTCGACCTCGCCCAACAGTTCCGTGGCTACTGCTGGGCTGCCGGCAAGATCATGGAGCAACCCGTCACTCACGCGATGGCCAACGTCATCGAGGGACGAAAGGAGACCAAGACAGGAAAGAGCCGCGACTACCAACGCAAGTGGATCAACTACACGACCGAACAAGTGGAGCGCTGGCAGATCGACATGACGGCCATCGTGACTGATCTGGTGTCGAAGCTACGCACTGGTCACTTCCCCGAGAACACTCACTCCTGCGTCGGCAAGTTTGGCAAGTGCGACTTCTTCGATGTCTGCCGCTTGCCTGAGAACATGCGTCAAACCATGCTTCAGTCGGCCTCCTTCACCAACAACGTATGGAACCCTCTTCAATAATCTTATGCCAGACCAACCGAAAATCCAACAAACGACCCTCGAAAGAGAGCTCGGCGAAATCCTCCTCTCACTCTCCCGTGACGAAGCCATCGTCGCCTACATCGAGGTCGTCAACAAAACCCTGATGCCTCGTGTCAAACAGGGCATCCAGAACTACCTCAATGGCGTGTCCTCCATCGAGACCGTCATCGAAATGAACCGTCCCGTTTCTATGCCTGTGCGCATCGACGACGTGAAGGAAAAGATCGACCCTCGTGACGCCAAAGAGTTCATCAAGAACGATCCCTCCACGCAGGGCGGTCGCTACACCTCCGACAAACCCGTCGCAAACCTCAAGGCCCTTGGCCTCTAACTCCATATGAACATCGACAACTACGAAGAACGCAAGGGCAACATACTGGAGCTCGGTCCTCCCGGCACCGGTAAAACCTTGCTCGCCACCCAGATGCCTCGGCCCATCATCATTAGCGCCGACACCAACGTCCGCGGACCGATTAATTACATCAAGGAACACCCCACCCTGTCACGTGACGTTCGCTTCTGGTTCCCCTCTTTGGAGGACGACGAAAAAACCACGGTGAAGCACGAAGACCGCTGGGATCGTTTCTGCACCCTCGCTGAGCGCGCCTTCGCTGACGAGAAATGCGACACCGTCGTGTTCGACTCTTTCACGACGATTGTCGACTACATCCTCGACAAGGTCCGCAAGACCAATAACAAAAAGGTCTCAACAGACAAGGCGCCCGGCGCACAAATCTCCCAACCCGACTGGGGTACATTCTACGCCATCATCAAGCACTTCGTCGTCCAGTCGAAGATGTCGCCCAAGCTGTCTGTCTGGATCGGTCATACGACCTCGTCCAAAGACGAACTGGCCGGCTACATCAAGCAGTTCATCGCGATCCCAGGTCAGATCAAAGAACAGCTCGCCGGCTTGTTCGACGAGGTGTGGCTCCTCTCTACCGAGGAGGAAATGGTCGGCTCCACCCTATCCTACCCCCGCTACATCCGTACGACCCCGGGTTTGCGTCAAGAAGCCCTCGGCCTCAAGACCTCTCGCTCGCTAATCGGCGTCAAGAAGAAAATCGAACTCGAAAAAGTGAAAGACTGGTTCAAATGATCCTACTCACCATCACCCACGGTGGTCTAGTCGCCATCGCGCACGACCACGTCCTTGCTGTATACGAAGGCCAGGTCGACGACAAAGGCAAGCGCAACGTATTTGTCGTTGTTGATCACGAGACATTCACAGTTCAACAGACTATGAGTGAAGTACTTGATTTAATCATCAAGGAGTGTGACAAGATCAAACAACTCGATCCATGATCTCCGCCTTCGTTGTCCGACTCGACATGCCCGATGCTTCACCCGACACCATCGCTGGCTATGCCGAGCACATCAAAGAAGCCCTCGAAGACGAGGGTATGTCCGTCTCCAGCGTCAACCCTTGGTCCTCTCCTGGCGCCACTCTCGGCCTGCCTCAGGTGCCCACCGTGACAGGAGACGTCCAGCCACCAGATTCCGAGCCACCCTCAACGCCACCTGCGCCACAGGCAGCTTGGTAACACAGCCAACAAATACAAAATGAAAACATTCACCGTAACGTTCAAAAACGGCGACGTCAAGCGCGTCACCGCTCTCGTGTGCAAGACCTTCGTTGACTCCTACGCCTTCTTCTCTGACGAAGGCCAGACCCGTCTCGTCGCCTCTTACAAGGTCTCGACCGTCGCTTCAATCGAGGACGACTCTGTCAAGTCCTCGCCGGGGGAGCCCTCCACACCATCATCGCCGACACCTATGACGCCTTCGTCATCGCCCGCTTCGCCGAGCAAGCCAGAAACTTCGCCCGCTACGGCACCTTCGTCGCCGACGATCCCCACGCCTTCGGTCACCCCGCCCACGGCGAAGAGTGACGCCAAATAATTTGCGCAAACGAGCGCAAACTCGAAACCAAACAAACAAACAGAAAGAAACAAAATGCCACTCGGTCTTAACATCCCCCTTCAGGGGGTCGAAACCCAAATCCCGTCGCTCTCCCCTGGAGAGTACAAGTCGACGATCACCAAAGTCGAAGGCAAGGAGTCCAAGAACAAACCTGGTCTCTTCATGCTCGGCGTGGAACTCCAACTGGAGCAGCCCACCAAGTCCACCAAGGGCAAGGACATCGCTCCTGGCCACAAGTTCTTCTACAACGTCACGCTCCCCGGCGCTGATCCTGCGGAAGAACACCACGACCTTCGCATGCGCTCCACGGCCGCGTTCATCGACGCTGCCCTCGGCTGCACGAAGGAAAACCGTCCGGACCTCAACGATGACCTGCTGCCGACGTTTGTCGGAAAGACGGTCAAAGCTGTGGTGAAACTCCGCACCGATGGTGACGACACTTATGGCGACTCCCAAGTCTCGGCGATCAAGCCGTTCATCGCGGCACCCGCGGCCTAAGCGTCCTTTGCTGGACCAAGAGCAGGCTGGAGTCATGGGAGGAGCACTCAATCAAATGAGTGCGTCTCCCTTCGTCCAGCGCACAAAGCCCCGCAAATACACCGAACAAGAGGTCCGAGAGATTGTTCGTCAAACCGAAGTCACGTGGCGCCATGAGCCCAACCTCGTCGACAAACTGAACGACTCCAAAAACATGCTCTCCTCCGCGATCAGCAATCGCGAAGCCGCGGAGCGTGAACTGGAACGTGCAGAGGAAAACGAGGCGTTCCATCGTGAAAACGTACGTTCGCTGTCTCAGCAAATCAAGGAGCTCGGTCTCGTGACCGAGGCCTCCGTAATGTAGCTCTAAACACCAAACCCCGCTGGCAGACCGGGCAAAGTCTGCTATTTCTTATGTCTGAAGATTACGAAAAACAAACCGAGATCAAACTGCCCTCGCGCTTCCAGATTGGCGACCACGTGCTTTGTGGTACGATCAGTCCAGAGTCTGCTGAAGAAGGTGTCGTTACTAGCGTCGAGTTCGAGAAGTCAAAGGTTTATTACTGGATCAAAGTCAGCTCCGATGGAGCTTCGGCTTTGCCCTATGAAAGCGACCTCGTCCACCCGCTATGAAAACCTTCCAGATCACCTTCAAAGACCCAGATCTGAAGCCCGTCACGCTGCACGCTGAGTTCGCGCAGCTTAACGAGCCCTTCTGGTGCTTCTACACGCAACCCAACGTCGGCGGTCTCGTCGCTGCCTACAACGTCTCCGACATTCGCCACATCCGTACCGACCCTCCTACCAACGACATCTCTCAACCAACCTTTGGTCAACAAGAAACCGGCACGTCCGACAAACTCTAATGGAACCTTCAATCAAACACTCCACCGGGGCAGGCGAAGTCCTCATTTCCGATCTCGTTATCGGATCACGTTATCGTGAGGACCCGCCCGCCGTTCGGCAGCGCATCGCCGACGACCTCGTTCCTCGCATTGCCGAGAAGGGCCTCATCAAGCCTGTCATCGTGCGCATTCTGGAGGATGGTCGTCTCGAACTGATTGACGGCTGGCGTCGCACGGAGGCGTTCAAGCTTCTGGGCTTCCAATACATCCCCTACAACTTTCGTTCCTCCGTAGATGATGCCGAGGCCGCCGAGCTCGAAATCGAGGCCAACGAAGGGCATGAAGAACCTCCGTTTAAGGACCGCGTGCTCGGCATTTACCGCGTTCACAGACTGCGCAAGGCCCACGCCTCGGCTGAGGGCGAAGTCTGGACCATGACCAAGACTGGCACGTTGTTCGGCGGTGTCAAGGCCGGATACATCTCCGAGCTTGTTAACGCCGCTGAACTCATTTTGAAAGGCGACTCAGATGTGGCCAACTGCTCCAGTCTCACCGATGTCCGTGCTCTGTTGTCAAAGCGCAAGCTGGATGAAGCCGCTGCCATTCTTAAAGAGCGCAATTCCTCGTCAATGGGTGCCACCATCTCCACCACGCCCAAGAAGGAAATCTCTCTACTCGGTGACGACGAAGAAGACTCCAGCGATTCACTCAGTGAAATTCTGGACCTTGGCAGCACTCCACAGATCATCGTCCCCCTGTCCAACTATCTCATCAACGGAGATTGCCACGACTGGCTCGCTCGGCGTGAGCCTGAATCTGTGGATCTCATCTACACCGATCCTCCCTACGGCATCGACACCGCCGATATGGAACAGATGGTCGATTTGAAGCGCATCGAGCACTCGCACGATGTCGATGAAAACATCTCCCAATTCGAGCCTTTCATCAAAGGTGCCTACAGAGTCCTGCGCGACAAGAGCCATCTGGTCTTTTGGTACGCGCCCAAGCACGAACACCTTTTGCGCACCCTCTGTGAGAAGCACGGCTTCACCGTCCAGGGATGGCCTTGCCTGTGGCTCAAGCCCGGTGCCAAGAACCAAGCGCCCTACACGTGGTGGACCAAAGCCTACGAGTGTGTCATGGTCTGCCGCAAGGGGACTGCCACCATCTCGACGCCTCAGCCCCTCAACTATTTGTTCGCCTCCGCGGCAGCGGAAGCCAAGGTCTACCAGCATCCCTTTTTCAAATCCTGGGAGTTCTCTCGCTGGCTGTTGAAGCCCATCATCACACCCACGACCGTCGCCGTAGACACCTACATGGGCGAATCCTCATTGGTCCGCGTCATGATCGAGCTAGGCTGCAAAGAGGTCTACGGCATCGAAAAAGACCCCGTCCACTACAACCTGGCTCTCGAACACATCAAGGCTCAGCTTCGTCTGATGCACAAAGGCAACGCAATCTTCACCTAATCCCTATGGCACGCAACCGCAAACACTTCGACATCGACCCCATCACCCTGTCGGTCTACGCCCGCATCACGTGGATTCAGATGCAGCTCGAGTTCTCTCAGGCCCGCGTCAGATTCAACCAAGCCGACGAGAACGAAGCCGAGTGGTGCAAATGGGCCGAGGCACGGCTGGTCGAACTTCGTCAGTACAAACCTGCACCCCCACTTACGGCCGATGCAATCCTCGACTGACCTCGCCCACCTCGAAGTGCTCGAAAAGTTCGACACCGCGCTAGCCAACCTCGAAGACGGCTACTCCATCGTCCTAACCCGCCACGGCGACCAGATTCGCTTCACCCTAGGTCGCAACAACGTCCACTACGTTCCACACTCCTTCTTCACCTCTCTTTCGGTATGGCCATCATCGTCCCCAACAAGCACCCCACCATCAACCTCGACTACCGAATCGCCTTAGTCTCTGAATACCCCGGCAAGCACGAGGAGGAAAAGGGCGAACCCTTCGTCGGTACCTCCGGCGACGTTTTAAACGCCCTCCTGACGAACAAACAAATCCTCCGTCAGGCGTGCTTCTTGGGCAACATTTGTCAGGTCAAAACTCCGGCCTCTAAAGAGGGCCAGCTCTCTCCGTTCGACACGTGGGAGATCGACGGCGTTCCCTCTACTACTTATCTCCAACAGGGCTACGAAGCCCTAAAGACCGACCTCGACAAATTCAATCCCAACATCACCGTCCTGTTGGGCAACGCTGCTTTGAGAGCTGCCGGCGTCAACGTCAAGGTCCATTCCATGCGTGGCTCGTTGTTCGTCTGCCGAGACTCGGCCTCTCCCTTCTTCGGCCGAAAGTGCATCTCCTCCTTCAACCCCGCTTATGTCTACCGCGACTTCACCGAAACACCTCTTCTCGACTTCGACCTCGGACGAGCCAAGGAGGAGTCCCTATCCCCGACGCTGGTATTACCGCAAAGAACAATCCACGTCGATCTATCCTATGGAGAAATTCTGGACCACCTCCATGCGATTAAGCCAGGTTCAACAATATCTGTGGATATTGAAGGAACTCCAGAGTCTGGGATCAAGTGTATTGGAATCGCGCTACGTCCTGATTATGCCTTTGTATACTGGCCATCTGACTTTACCGGACTGGAGTCCCAAACCTTGTGGCACGCACTCGGGATGGTGTTTGCTGATCGCTCCACCAGGAAAATATTACAGAATTCTCTATTCGACAACTTCGCTCTGGCCCACTGCTTTGGCATGCCTATTTACAACGTTTGGTGGGACACGATGCTATCCGGCTGGGAATGCTTCCCTGAACTGGAGAAGGGCTTGGACACCCAGACCTCAATCTGGACCCGTGAACCCTACTACAAATTCGAGCGCAAGATTCCAGACAAGCGCACGCACGCCATTTATTGTGGAAAAGACTGCTGCGTCACGTATGAAATCGCCAAGGCCCAAGAGGCCTACATGAGCAAGGAGCAGAAAGAGCATTTCCACTTCAACATGTCGTTGCTCGATCCACTTCTCTATATGGAACACCGCGGCATCCGGTACGACGCCGAAGGAGCCAAGCAGACCCTCGACTCCAAGGTACTGCCCCACATGGAGGCACTGAATGAAAAGCTGGACAAGATTTTCTTCGAGAAGACCAAGATCGCCAAGCATATCAACCCACGTTCGTCGGGCGGCGACAACAGCATCGCCAAAATCCTCTACGACCACCTCAAGTACCCCCGTCAGTACAAAAAAGAAAGGGGTCGCAAAACCGACAAAGAGACCGCGGACAAAGACTCCCTCCTCACCCTCGCAAAGGATGAACCCGACGACTCCTTCATCAAGCTCTTACTGGAGTACCGTGCTTACGAGTCCCAACGAAAACAACTTGTTATTGGAGCGGACCCCGATGGGCGTATTCGTGCATCTTACAACCTTGTTGGGACCGACACCGGACGTATGGCTTGCTACGGATCTCCTACAGGTTCTGGCTCCAATCTCCAAACCATCATGCATGAGTTTCGTCACCTGTATCGGGCTGACAACGGTTATGACTTCTTCAAGTGCGACCTTAGCGGCGCTGATGGGTGGACCGTCGCCGCATGGTGCAAGCACTTCGGTGACTCTACAATGCTTGACGACTACTTGTTCGGTCTAGACTTCAAGCCCGCAAAGGTATTGATGCTTCTTTACCTCGGTGGTCCAGCAGTCAACACCCGCAGCCGCGATCAGCTATTCGAGGAAATGAAGTCCCTCAACACCAAAGAGGGCTGGCTCTATCCTGCTTGCAAAGCCGTGCAGCATGGCGGCAACTACGGCATGAAGCCTAACAAGGTCTCTGATACAATCAAAACCCGCTCGTATCGAGAAACAGGCAAGGCCGTCTATGTCGACGCCAAGAAGTGCAAAGCCCTGCAGGACATGTTCCTCAACATCCGTTATCGCGGGGTTAAGGACTGGCAGGAGAAATATGTGCAAAAACAGCTAAAGACGTCGATGTCTTTGCCCTGTGCCTCCGGCCACGTCCGACACTTTTTTGGCCTTGCTCATGTTCACGAAACAATCACCTCCGCCTATTCTCATGAGCCGCAAGCGAACACAACCTATGCGACGAACTTGGCAGTTCGAAACCTCTGGTACGATCCAGAAAACCGTCTTGGTCATTACTTTGACCCCGCTACGTTACAGGAAGCTCGCCAGAAGCTTGAGGCCGCTGGAGGAACACCAGCTCTCCTCTACATCTTGGATATCGGTCGAGCTTTCAAAGACCCAACTAAGGGTTACATTCACGAGTCTCTTAAAAACAAACCCCTTATTGAGCCGCTTCACCAAGTTCATGACGAGCTAAGTGGCCAGTGGCCGACGCCGTTGCGCGAGTGGGCGAGGAAGAAAGTTCCATCATATTTCCAAAACGACCTCCAGATCGCGCACCAGACGATACGCATCCCCTTCGAGGGCAAGTTCGGCGACTCCTGGGGCACCTGCAACACCAAGTTCTAACTCCATGCTCGAACCCTCCTCAGCCGTAGCACGTAACCTACGCGACCTCTTGTTGCGCGAGATAGAGAGTGACGGCTACAGCGTACTCGAAGTCGAGTTCGCCGACCAAGTCGTCTTCGGCGACGTTTTCATGCGCTCTTGGTGCGAACACAACGACATCGATGTCATGTACGAGTTATACGACGGACGCAGCCGCGGCTCACAAAAAGACTACGCCTTCTACACTTTCTCGAAAAAAGACTATGAAACCCATGCTAGCCTTTCGTTATGACCTCTTCCAGAACCGCATCCCCTTCCCTTGCGAGGTCCAGCCTAAACTGGACGGTGTGCGTCTCCTGTATCGCAAGGGTGTATTCCAAACCCGTTCGGTTCGTGGGGACGTTATCAAAATTCTTGGAAAGAAGCGACTATCCCACATTCGTGACGCCCTATCCTGGGTCCCATCAAATATACTGCTTGATGGTGAAGCGTATATACACGGCGTATCCCGTCAGCGCCTCAACGGAATGGTCTCTGCTAACGCCGACCTGGATCAGAGAGATACATCCCTCCTTGAATACCACGTCTTTGATTGCGTCAATACTAAGGAGCTCCACGCCCCTTTCACTGAGCGTCATGGACTACTGTCGTTTCTCTGGCAACACCATGACAAGCTCAGGCTCGTCGAGACTCGCAGCATTCTCACTAGAGAAGCAGGTGATTACCAGTATGCTCTTTTCAAAGAGCGTGGATATGAA
>OUNM011339076.1_pt1 | contig 12162 bp, 13 predicted proteins | sample 1769961 | NCBI WGS metagenome assembly OUNM01 (sample SAMEA3914820, study PRJEB12502) | metagenome | biome: forest; material: soil | place: USA | collected 2012-03-12 | depth 0.3 m
GCGGTAGTCGGTTCGCGCTCGCGCACCGTCGGTTCGTCGTCGCCATAGACGTCGGTAGTATTGGCGTCGAGATCGGAATTGGCGACCGCCGTGTCCTGGTCCGAAAGGGTCAGTTCGCCGCGCTCATCACCACCGGCATCGGCCGGGGCATCGCTTTCGCTGGTGGTATCGGCTGGGCCTTCGCCATCCTCGCGCTGAAGCAGCGGGTTGCGCTCAAGCTCGGCCTCAATGACCGCTTCCAGCTCCAGGTTCGACAGTTGCAGCAGCTTGATCGCCTGCTGCAGCTGGGGGGTGATAACCAGCCCCTGGCCCTGTCTGAGTTCAAGCCTTTGTCCGAGCGCCATGCTTCAAACCGAATCCGTGAGCCGACATGTGTGCCACGGTTTCGTTAATATTTTGCGTGAAATCAGCGGTTGGCACGAAAATTGCGTGGATTTTCCATCACCATCTTCGCAGGGTCTTCGATCCTAGTGAAAGGACTCGCCGAGATAGACGCGCTTGACCTCAGGATCGCGCGTGATCTCGTCTGCCGTGCCTTCGAACAGCACTTCGCCGCTGTGGATGATCGAGGCGCGATCAACAATTTCCAGCGTTTCGCGAACATTGTGGTCGGTGATCAGAATGCCGATGCCCCGGCCCTTGAGATAGGTGATGACGTCGCGGATATCGGTAATCGCCAGCGGGTCAATACCAGCAAACGGCTCGTCAAGCAGCATGAAGGAAGGCTTGCTGGCCAAAGCGCGGGCGATTTCGACCCGACGGCGCTCACCACCTGACAGGGCCGTCGCCGGCGAATGTCGAATATGGGTGATATGCAGTTCTTCGAGCAAGCGATCGGTCTCTGCCCGGACCGTCTGCGAATTCTTGTCGTGCAATTCGAGCACGGCCAGCAGGTTCTGCTCGACGGTCATGCCGCGAAAGATCGAGGCTTCCTGAGGCAAGTAACCAATACCCATGCGCGCGCGCTGATACATCGGTTGCTGCGTGATATCCTGACCATCCAGCATAATGGTACCGTAATCGGCTTCGACCAGGCCGGTGATCATGTAGAAGCAGGTGGTCTTGCCGGCACCGTTCGGTCCGAGCAGGCCGACAACCTCGCCACGACCCAGCTTCAGACTGACGCTCTTAACGACGGCGCGTTCCCGATACGACTTGCCGATACCTTCGACGACGACGCCGTCGTTAAGGACGGCCTTGTTCGCGGCCAAAAAGCCCTGATCTACGTTTGCCTTGGCCACTTTGGGTGAACCTCTATAAAATCGTCAAAAAGGCCGGCATCAAGGTCGACCATCTCTACGCCCGGAGGCCCTCAGTGTGCGGCGGTGCTGCTTTTGGCCGCGCCTTGCCCCGTCGGCTTGGCCTTGGCTGGCTTGGGATTGCCGTTGTCATCTTGATTGGGATAGAGCACCGCCTTGACCCGGCCATGGTTCGCCGAGTCCGGAGACGCGTCCATATTGTAGGTGCCGGCATTGGGGTGAGCGATGAGGCGGGTCCCGGTCATCACGTTCTGGCCCTGCTTCAACACCACGGTACCGCCGGTAACGACGACCGTATCATCGGCCTTGGTGTAGACGGCATTGTCGCCGGTCATGGTGCGGTCGGCAGCCAGGTAATAGACATTGCCGCTGGCTTCCATGCGAATGACGTCACCCCAGCTATTGCCGGTGGCATTGTCGGCGGTGGCCGTGGCTGGCGCCGTGGCACCCGCGGCCTCGCCGGAATGGATCAGCTTGACGTGGTCGGCGCGCAGACGGGCGTCGTTCTGCTGAATCTCGACACGGCCATCGAGATATTCGGTGTGGACGTTCTGGTCAGCATGATAATTGTCGCTGCCAACCTGAACCGGACCGTTCTTTTCCGAAATCTGCTGACCGTGCGCCATGCCCGCCGCTGCCAGTGCGACCGCGGCCGCCATCGTCACAACCTGATGTATCTTCATCGCTTGCGCCCTCAAAACGCGTCTCCGGGTCATTTTTGCGGTATTGCCGTGTAATGGAACTGATTGTCACCGCGGCCGCTCATCGTCACGCTGCGCCCATTGTCGGCGATAACGAAGGACTCGCCGACTATATGCCGTGTCGGATCGCGTCCATCAACGTGTTTGTTCCCATAGATCTGCGATTTGGTCAGGTCGATGATCGCCTCTTCGGTGCGAAAGACCATGGCGCTGTCCCCCGGCGTCATGACGACATTGCCGGTCAGCGTGATGAGCTGGGTATCGCGGTTATAGACGCCGCTTGCCGCCGTGACGTGCGATGAGCCGTGATCGAGCGGATGGTAATCGATCGTCGGTGACTTGAGCGTGAAGATCGCGGCGTTATCACCGCGGCGGATGGCTTCCAACCCGGTCACCGTATAGTGGTCGCCCTTGGAGCTCTGTCCGGAGAAATGCGGATTGAGCATGCGAATTTCGTTGATCGCACCGGTATAGAGGTTGAGCGAGTTGATGACGCTGGCAATGACGATCCAGCCGACATTGAACGCCGCCAGCAGAACGATCGCCGCCGGAATCCAGAAACGCAACGTGCGGATACGCCGCGATCGGCGACGCACCGCGGCCATCTGCTTGGCCAGACGGTCGCGCCTTTCAAGGAATTCGGTTTCGGCATCGACTTCGGGTTCGAAGCGCGCCGCAATATCGGTCGGGGCCATGGATTTATATCTGGGGCTTTATCACGCCCATGAGTGAGCGAAGATATCGCAATCTTCCCAGCCTGCCAAATCCAGTTTGACGCGGTGCGGCAAAAAGTCGAAGCAGGCTTGAGCGAGTTCGGCGCGACCTTCGCGCGCCAGCATGGCGTTGAGCTTGTCCCGGCAGCCATGCAGGTGCAACACATCGGAGGCGGCATAGGCCAATTGTTCCGGTGTCAGCGTGTCGGCGCCCCAGTCGCTCGATTGCTGCGCCTTCGACAAATCGACGCTCAACAACTCGCGCACCAGGTCCTTCAGGCCATGACGGTCGGTATAGGTGCGCGCCAGCTTCGAGGCGATCTTGGTGCAATAGACCGGCGTGGTTTCGACTTTCAGGTGCAGCAGGAACATGCCGATGTCGAAACGGCCGTAGTGAAACAGTTTCAGCACGGCCTTGTCGGTTAGGAGCTTTTTGAGATTGGGGCAATCATATTGCGGACGCTGCATACGCACGACGTGGGCATTGCCGTCGCCAGCCGACAGCTGCACGACGCACAGATCGTCACGGCCGAAGCGCAGACCCATGGTCTCGGAGTCAATGGCAACGACGGTCCCCAGATCCAGCCCGTCGGGCAGGTCGCCTTCGTGATAGAAAGTGGTCAACTCTGTAAAACCTTCAATGGGATAATTCCCGCAACGGCCTAAGCCCAAACAACGTAAACGTCAATCGGCGCGGCCGCGGCTTCGCCTACAGGTGCTGCTTGAGGAACGGGATCATGCGGTTCCATGCCGCCTCCGCCGCCTCAGGATTATACACCGTGGGACGGGTGTTGTTGAAAAAGGCGTGGTCGGCCTCATAGCTGTAGATTTCGGGGTGCTGGCCGGCGGCCTCCATCGAGGTTTTGATGTCCTCGACCACGGCCGGGCTCACCCAATGGTCTTCGCTGCCGAAATGGCCCTGAAACGGAATGCGGATATCGGCGGCGCGGGCAAATTCCTTCGGCGGAATGCCGTAGAAGCACACGGCCGCCGCAAAGCCCGGCAGGCGCGCCGCCGAGGCAATCGTCAAGGCGCCGCCCATGCAGAAACCCATGACCGCAACCTTTGGATTGATGGCGGCGAGGAAGGTTTGGGCCGCGGCGATGTCTTCGTGCACGGCGCCCTTGAAATCCATGCCGTTCATCATGTGCGAGGCTTCGTCCGGATCCTGGGTGATCCGTCCATGGTACAAATCCGGCGCGATGGCGTTGAAACCCTCGGCGGCGAAACGGTCGACGATCGATTTGATGTGATCGTTGAGACCCCAGTATTCCTGGATGACGATGACACCGGGTAGCGTCGGGTTGCTGCCCGAAACATAGGCGTCGAGCGAGCCGCCGTCCTGGCGCGGAAGGGTGATCATGTGTCCCATTGGGGCCTCCTGGCCGGGTCTCGTGTGTGATGCGGCTTATAGCGCGTCTTTCAACCGCTCGGCAAACACCCCGGATGTCCAAAGCTTGAGTTCCTCGGCGAGATTTTGCTGCGCCCGACCTTCGCAGCCAGCGAATGCCGAGGTGAGAAAAATCGGCCCCCGCGCCAGGGTCGGCGTGAGAAACAGGTTCGCCCGCCCCGCGGCGTAGGCCTCAAGGCCATAGACCGGCACATATTCGCGCGCCACGCCTTCGGCATAGGCGAGATAATCGGTCCATGCTGCGCCAAGAATGGCCATATCGATATCGAGCACGAGATGGGTGTCGGCATCGCCCGTACGGGCATGCGATTTGGTCGCCAGGATGTGCCGCTCGGCCCGTGACAGGCGCCCGGCATCGACATCATCCGCCAATAGGGCTCGCATCCGCTCCGCGCTTTGAGCTTCGTTGTCGGACCGCGCCGGATCGTAGATCAGGTCGTGAAAAAACAGGGCCAGAAGCGCCACGTCGGCATCGTCGAATTGCGCATGGACCCGCTGTCCATCTCGCACCACCGCGGCGATATGCACCAGCGTGTGATAGTGCCGCTGCGGCTCGCCATAGGCCTGGGCGATGCCGTCCCACAGGGTATCGTCATCAGCCAGGCCCATTCGCCCGCACAGCGCCGTCCATTCCGCGCGCAAATCATCCACGTCCACCCCCTTATCCACAGCGGCGCGATTGTGCCAAAGCGATCGCATCCCTAAATCGGAGGTCTGCTTATATCAGGAGCCGCTTCCATGGAATATCGCACGCTTGGCCGGTCCGGCCTGAAAGTCCCCGTCCTCAGCTTCGGCACCGGCACCTTCGGCGGCAAGGGTGAATTCTTCGAGCGGTGGGGCGCCAGCGACGTTGCCGAAGCGTCGCGCCTGATCGACGTATGCATGGACGCCGGCGTCAATTTCTTCGACACCGCCAACATCTATTCGCGCGGCGCGTCGGAAGAGGTGCTGGGTGGCGCGCTCAAGGGCCGGCGCGACCAGGCGCTGATCTCGACCAAGGCGTCGTTCACCATGGGCGATGGCCCCAATGACAAAGGCTCATCGCGATGGCACGTGCTGCGCGAGGTCGAGGCCAGCCTGAAGCGCCTGCAAACCGACTATATCGACGTCTATTTCATGCACGGTTTCGACGCCCTGACGCCGGTCGAGGAAATCCTGTCGACGCTCGACACGCTGATCACCTCGGGCAAGGTGCGTTATATCGGCTGCTCCAACTATTCTGGCTGGCATCTGATGAAGGCCCTGGCGACGTCGGAGAAATACGGCCTCAACCGTTTTGTCGTCTATCAGGGCTACTATTCACTGATCGGTCGCGACTACGAGCACGAACTAATGCCGCTGGCCGTGGACCAGGGGGTCGGCACCATGGTGTGGTCGCCGCTCGGTTGGGGCCGGCTGACCGGCAAGATCAGCCGCGACAATCCACCCAAGGAAGGCCGCATTGCCCAGGGCGGCGAGGTCGGCGGCCCGCCGGTCGATACCGACAACCTCTATAACGTCGTCGATGTGTTGCAGGCGATCGCCGAAGAGACCGGCAAGACGGTGTCGCAGGTGGCGCTCAACTGGCTGCTGTCGCGGCCGACCGTGTGCAATCTCGTCGTCGGTGCGCGCAATGAAGAGCAGTTGAAACAGAATCTCGGCGCCGCCGGCTGGTCGCTCTCCGCCGATCAGATCGACCGGCTCGATGCCGTCAGCCGCAAGACCCCGCCCTATCCCTATTGGCATCAGATCGACTTCAGCGACCGCAATCCCAAACCGACGAAGTGGTAAAGCACGAAGGGCGCCGTCTGGCGCCCTTCGTCTCTTATAATCGGTGGCGCTTGATCCAGGCGACGGCGTAGCCACACACCGGAACGACATGGTAGTCGCGATCGCGGGCGATTTCCATTACGCCTTCCATCAGTCGCCCGGCCGTGCCGGTGCCGCGTAGTTCGGGCGGCGAGAAAACGTAGTCGATATAGAGGTCGCGGTCCTTGACGTGATATTCGGCGTACGCGGTCATGCCGCCGTCGTCGAGCTCGAAGCGCTGCTGGCTTGTATTGTCAACGACCTGATGGGCGGATGTTTCGGCCATATTAGCCTCCTGCGCTGCGGCGATGGTCCCGATATGGGACGACCGCAGCAAAAAGGCAATCTGCGGGCGAAGGCTTAACCGCGGCTGGCCTGAGCCAGATCATACGCCGGACGCGCCGCGGCCATGATCCCCGGACGCAAGGTATGAAAAGCATGGGGATGGCTGGACGACGCCGGCGCCACCGCGCGAGCGGCCGAGATCCAGTTGGCGGCAAAGGTCTTTTTCATCTCAAGAAACTCCCAAGAAACGCCCGAGAAACACCGTGACGGCCTGCATACCCACCGGCATGCAATCCAGCGGCCACGTGCTCATGTCGCGCGAAGCAGCGTTAATTTTCGATAAGGAATTCATCGCTCAATGGAGTCGCGCAGGCATTAAAAAACCCGCCGTTATTGGCGGGTGTTTTAATGGTGGAGCTAAGCGGAGTCGAACCGCTGACCTCTTGAATGCCATTCAAGCGCTCTACCAACTGAGCTATAGCCCCATCTTTAAGGATGGTCTCGGGCGGGGTCGCCGTCCGAGGCGGCGACTTCTATTTCAAGGCGCCGCGCCACGCAAGCCCCTTTGCAAAATTTTTTGCGTCCTCGCGTGAGGGCTTATGGTTTCAGGCTTCGCCGCGCTTGCGGGCGATCCACAGGCCCTTCATCACCACCGCGCCGAGGGCCGATTTGAGTGCGGCGCCCAGCAGAAACGGCGTCACACCGGCCGCTATGGCCTTGTCGGCGCCGATCAATACCGACAACCAGGCACCGCCCAGCGCCAGGCACAGCAGATTGCCGATCAGCATAGACGCGCCGGCCAGCCACAAATTGCGCCCGTTCCAGCTGCGCTCGGCCAGGAACCCGCACAGAGCCCCTACGATTGGGAAAGCGGCGAGGTAACCGGCCGTCGGTCCGACGAAATCAGCGATGTGATCGCCGGCCATCACCGGTGCGCCGGCCGCCGCTGCGGCCAGCCAGGCAATGATCGTCAGAGCGCCCAACCGCCGTCCGTAAAGCGCGCCGATCACCGTCACCGCCAGGGTCTGCATGGTCAGCGGCACCGGCACCATCGGTACCTGGACATAGGATGACGCCGTCAGCACGCAGACGCCGGCAACCAGGGCGACGGCCTGCCGGCCGAGCGAAAGCCCGCGGACATCGAGAGGGCTGTAAACAAGGGATGCGCTGGTATTCAACATGACGGGTCCGGATGGTTTCTGTTGAGACGGTCGCCGCAGGATATTTTCTGCAAACGACGCTGGCAAGAAAAAAGCCGCCGGAAAACCGGCGGCTTCAATCTTAGTGATCGTCTTCGTCTTCACCCGGGATGCCTTCGATGTCTTCGTCGAAGGTGTCGTCCTCATCGTCTTCGAGGAAGGGCACGTCGTCGCTATCGTCTTCGCCGAGATCGGCGTCTTCGATGTCCATGTCGACCGTGTCCGGCGTGACGCGGGCGGGATCGGCCGGGTCGAGGTCTTCGTCTTCCTCGGCCAAAACATTGTCGTCGACCACCACCTCGTCGATTTCGGGGGTAATCACTTCAGGTTCTTCCTCGTCCTCGTCACCGGAGGTCTTGGCCTTCACCTGATCTTCGGCCTCCTCGTCGGTATCCTCGTAATCCGGCGCCGTGGTGCGGACGCGGGCGCGACGGGTGCGCACGGCTTCTTCGGGGTCGAATTCGAAGCCGCACTTGGGGCAATGGGCGGGGCGGTTGTTCAGGTCGTAGAACTTCGCCGTGCAGTTGGGACAAATCTGTTTGGTGCCTAAGGCGGGATCAGCCACGAGACGTCCTTATCAATCGGAATAGAAAAATGCGTTTGCGTTCGGCCCCCTTGCCACTAGATAGGCGTCCTGTCAAAAGCTTAAATCCGCCCCGGCTTCAAATTTTTTTGCCGGGTTTTTTCTTGGCCGCCAACGGCCCCTGCCGAATATTATGATATCCAGCTCCAAGACCGCCGTAAGACTTGTGCCTCAAAAGGTAGGCGCGCACCCCGGACTCACGGGAAAGATCGCCCTGCCCGGCTCCAAATCGATCACCAATCGGGTGCTGCTGATCGCCGCCTTGGCGCAGGGTCGCAGCCACATCAGCGGCGCGCTGAAGAGCGACGACACCAAATATATGGCGCAAGCGTTGAGCCAACTCGGGGTCACCGTCGCCGAGGCCGGCGACACCGATTTCGTCGTCGACAGCACCGGCATTCTGACGCCGTCGGCCGAGCCCTTGTTCCTCGGCAATGCCGGCACGGCCGTGCGCTTTCTCACCGCCGCCGCCGCCAATATCGACGGTACCACCGTGCTGACCGGCGACGCCCATATGCAGAAGCGGCCGATCGCGCCGCTGGTCGAGGCATTGAATGCCGTCGGCGTTACCGCCACGGCGCCCACCGGCTGTCCGCCCGTGACGGTGTCGAGCCGCGGCGGCTTCGGCAATCGCTCGATCGAAGTCGATGCCAGCCTGTCGAGCCAGTATGTCTCGGCCCTGATGATGGCCGGCACCGCCGGCGACGCGCCGTTCCAGCTCAGTGTCAAGGACGGCGACATCGGCGCGCGTGGCTATATCGACATTACCCTGGCCTGCATGCGCGCTTTCGGTGCGGACATCACCCAGACCGGTCCGCTGAGCTGGGATATCGCCAACCAGCCCTATCAGGCGCGCGATTACTGGGTCGAGCCCGACGCCAGCGCAGCGACCTATATCTGGGGCATCAATGCGCTATTGAGGACCGACATCGATATCGGCATCGCGCCCGGCGACATGATGCAGCCTGACGCCAAGGCGTATGACTTCATCAGCCAATTCCCCAACCTGCCGGCGGTGATCGACGGCAGCCAGATGCAGGACGCCATCCCGACCATCGCCGTGCTGGCGGCGTTCAACGCCACGCCGGTGCGTTTTGTCGGTATCGCCAATCTGCGCGTCAAGGAATGCGACCGCATCAATGCGGTGGCGACCGAGCTCAATCGCATCCAACCCGGCCTTGCGGAAGAAATCGGCGACGATTTGCTGATTACGCCCGATCCGACCCTGATCGGCCGGACGGTTTCGGCGGACATCCACACCTATTCCGACCACCGCATTGCCATGGCTTTTGCCCTGGCTGCCCTGGTGGTTGACGGCGTGCGCATTCTTGATCCCGGTTGCACGGCCAAGACCTATCCCGGCTACTGGCGCGACCTGCAAAGCGTCGGCGTCGATATGGCTTTCGACTAAAGGTCAGACCTTGCGGGCAATAAGGATCATACTCTTCCACAGGAAGGGCACCCGCCCGACACCCGTGAAACCCGTGACCTGAAAGCCGTTGGCCTCAAGCAATTGCGTCAGCGTCTTGCGGCTCCAGAACTTGACATGGCCGCCGTGCCACAAGGCGGTATGGTGGAAATCCCACTTGTCGAAGACCGACAGAGCGAGGTTCTTCAGGTAGCCGTGATAGGGCGTGCTGATAACGAGGTGGCCACCGGGCTTGAGTACGCCGGCCGCGAATATCGGCAGAAAATGCGGCGAGAACAGATGCTCGATGACCTCAGTGGAGACCACTGTGTCGAAGGGAGCTTCTAGAGCCAGCAATTTGGCCGGGTCGTCTTCCACACTCATATTGTGGAATGGGATGTCGGGATGGGCACGCTGAGCAATCGCACAACCTTCACGATCATATTCGAGTCCGGCGGCGTCAAGGCCCTGGCTTTTTATCATGGCGCAAAGGGCGCCGTTACCGGCACCCAGATCCATGACCCGCTGTGAGCCGAGCTTCTTGAGAATATCGAGCACAACCGGCGCAAGGTAGTCGCATGAGCAGGGCGCTGCGTCACTGTTCCAGCCAAAATCATGAGTACTGTCATCCGCCATACTCAGCCCCTCCCGGCATAAGCCATAATCCGCGCAACGCGGGTCTTGATCAAGCTATTTGTCGCCAGGCGCTTGTCTCCAGCGGCGGCGGCGGCTACATCGCCGCCATGACGACACCACTGCTCATCGCCGTCGACGGCCCCGCTGCGTCCGGCAAGGGGACCCTGGCCGGCATTATCGCCGCCGACTATGGCCTGCCCTTTCTGGATACCGGACTGCTGTACCGTGCTGTCGGCCATCTGGCACACTTGCACGCGATAGCGCCCGAAGAGGCGGCCATACTGGCATCAAAAATCAATGCGGAGCTTTTGGCCGACGACGCCTTGCGCGGCCGCGAGGCCGGCGAACGCGCCTCGCAGGTTGCCGCCGTGCCCGCCGTGCGCGCGGCGTTAAAGCAGTACCAGATCGACTTCGCCCATCAGCCGGCCGGCGCCGTGCTCGATGGCCGCGATATCGGCACGGTCATCGCCCCCGATGCTACGGTCAAGCTGTTCGTCACCGCCGCCCCCGAGGTCCGCGCCCGGCGCCGCTGGCTGCAACTCGTCAAGGCCGATCCGGCGCTGGCATTCGAGGCGGTGCTTAACGATATACGTATCAGGGACGCCCGCGATTCCGGCCGCGCCGACGCTCCGCTGGAAATGGCTGGCGATGCGCTCTTGCTTGATACCACCGACTTGGGTATAGAAGCCGCCATCGCGACTGCGCGATCCCTTGTGAAAGACCGGTCTGGCCGCTAAGGCGCCCAAATCCCCGCCGGTTCCCAGAGGCCCCACACGGATCGTCCCCGGGAGGCATGTCCTCCGCAGATGCACTCTTGGGCACATTGCCCGCCTCAACCCAACCAAAGCCGCACCCCCGCGCGCTCCGTTCAGCCGGCACCGTGCCTCCGCTGCCGTGAGCGATTTCAAGCGTTCGGGACAAGCGCCCACACAATAAAGAGACTACATGAGCGATTACAATCCGTCGCGCGACGACTTCGCCGCCCTGCTTGACGAAAGCCTGCAAGGCCGCGACATGCTTGAAGGCCAGGTCGTCCACGGCCTCGTCGTCGGCGTCGAAAAGGACTACGTCATTGTCGACGTCGGCCTGAAGACCGAAGGCCGCATCTCGACCAAGGAATTCGGCTCGGAAGGCGCTAACCTGAAGGTTGGCGACACCGTCGAAGTCTATCTGGAACGCGTCGAGAACGCCATGGGCGAAGCGGTTATTAGCCGCGAAAAGGCCCGCCGTGAAGAAGCCTGGACCCGCCTGGAAGCCATCTTCAACCGCGGCGAACCGGTCATGGGTACCATCGTCGGCCGCGTCAAGGGCGGCTTCACCGTCGATATGGACGGCGCTTCGGGCTTCCTGCCCGGCTCGCAAGTCGATATCCGTCCGGTGCGAGACGTCGCCCCGCTGATGGGCAAGGAACAACCCTTCGCCATCCTCAAGATGGACCGTCCGCGCGGCAATATCGTCGTCTCGCGTCGCGCCATCCTCGAAGAAGCCCGCGCCGAACAGCGCACGGAACTGGTCGGTCAGCTGGCCGAAGGCGAGATCCGCGACGGCGTCGTCAAGAACATCACCGATTACGGTGCGTTCGTCGACTTGGGCGGCATCGACGGTCTGCTGCACGTTACCGACATGTCGTGGAAGCGCGTTTCGCATCCGTCGCAAGTCCTCAACGTCGGCGATCAGGTCCGCGTACAGATCATCAAGATCAATCCGGACACGCAACGCATCAGCCTCGGCATGAAGCAGCTGCAGTCCGACCCATGGGAAAATGTCGACGTCAAGTATCCGGTCGGCGGCAAGTTCTCGGGTCGTATCACCAACATCACTGACTACGGCGCTTTCGTCGAACTGGAATCGGGCGTCGAAGGCCTGGTTCACGTCTCGGAAATGTCGTGGACCAAGAAGAACGTCCATCCGGGCAAGATCGTCTCGACTTCGCAAGAAGTTGAAGTCGTCGTGCTCGAAGTCGACGCCGCCAAGCGCCGCGTGTCGCTGGGCCTGAAGCAGGCTCAGTCGAATCCGTGGGACGAGTTCCTCAAGAACCACCCGGTCGGCTCGGTCATCGAAGGCGAAGTCAAGAACGCCACCGAATTCGGTCTGTTCATCGGCTTCGAAAACGACATCGACGGCATGGTCCACCTGTCGGATCTCGACTGGAACGCGCCGGGCGAAGAAGCCATTGCCC
>OUNM010181331.1_pt1 | contig 12161 bp, 9 predicted proteins | sample 1769961 | NCBI WGS metagenome assembly OUNM01 (sample SAMEA3914820, study PRJEB12502) | metagenome | biome: forest; material: soil | place: USA | collected 2012-03-12 | depth 0.3 m
TATGTCCTTTTATTTATGACCCATCATCCTAGATCCACCCCTATTTGAACTCCACCTCAACACTCCACTCCCACATACAACCATATCCATTAGAGTGTACCAGAGCCCGCCCTCGCTCTTTTAAATAAACTGGCGAAAGACAGGCAAGACGGCTAGTGGACTTGCTTACTGTTGGCAAAAGGCTCGTATCTCACTTTTAAGAGAGTGTAATTTTAGGGCGTGAGAGATGACTTTTGCGGCAGCTTGAGCGGAAGTGTCGATGCTGGTAATTGGTTATCAGCTTTAGCATCTGGTTTGGATCCTAAGCTCATTGTTCTTTTTTGATCTAGTGAATTTCTGGCCTGACTGCTTGCTGCCGTCCAAGAGTGTCACGAAATGTACGTGGCCAGCACTTTACTCCAAGTCTATAAAAAAATATCATCATGATAGTCCATGACCTTTCCGTTCGTCGCTGCGAGAATTTCTCGCTTCGTTCTCTTAGTAGGCTTTTAGAGGTCATCTATTTACTTGAGATCTCCTATCTTCAAATTCCACTCACGGTTGAGAGATTGGCTCTGTAATCACACCGAGCATCGCAAGACAGAATTTCACCCCACGATGCTAAGTAGGTACCACGTATGTTAGAACAACAGAACTGGGAAAGAGGAGGAGAACACCGAAATACCTGAACGCCATAAAAACCGGTGATTGCAGTGCCCGAGGAGGCTGAGAGCTCCTTTTCGACCACAGGTACTCCTGGCTTTGGTTTGAGGCCGACTTCACATGTCTGCCCGCGATTTGTATGTATCTGTGTTTGCGGTTAGTATACAGTGGTTACCTAGAAGATTGAAGATGGATAAGAAATAACCTTGAGCCACGCAAGCATCCCCTGCCTTGCCAGCCACCCAGAATCGTCGTCGTCCGGAAGGAGCTTCTGGCAAAGCTCGACTTTGTCAATGATTTCACCGCCGGGTCCGTCGATGAGCAACTCGACGGCCTCTGTTTTGTTGTCACGTTCCGCGTATTTAGCACTCCGTCCAAAGCGCCGGCATTCATCTGGAATCTCCGGATTCGCAAAGGAGAAATGAATGCAGCCGGAGGCTCTTCTGATGGTAACCTTTTCGAGACTTGCTAGGTGAACGCCACCACAACCACCAAAGTAAGTCCAAAACAGCGGCGTATAGCCCCACGTGTACGCGTCTGGTGCGACGACGAAGCTCTCGTTCAGATTCAGCCCGCGAGGAGGTACGTCGGGGTGCCAGATTGCCAAGCGTCTGAGATCGTAGTCGTCATGACTACCAGAACCCGTGGGAGGATGGACAGGTTGATTGACTTCGATTGCGACACCAGTCATTCTGAAGCCCTGAATTTGAACCCAGGGTTGGTTAGCGGAATTCGAGGACAAGACAGCAGAAATAAACAGAAACGGCGGAGGGAACCTTACATCGAAACTGAGGTCTAACACCATGGCCTGCCCGCTAGCCACTTCGCTCACTCGCTCCGTCCTGGGAGCATCCCCAGGAGATCCAAGCCAAGCAAAAACTTTTCGCCTGGCGCCACTGCCGCTGACACATTGGAGGGCGTGGATGCCGCCTAGGCCAACCGCCACGTTGAAACCAGCGATGGAGGCTCCTTCGAGTGGTACAGAGCACTCGGGGTCAACGGGCGTGCTGTAGCCCAGCCGCAATACATGCCCAGAAGCCATCGTCAGGGATAGCCCCGCAATATATTCAAAGTGTCCAAGACGGACAATCGAGGCGGCGATTCGCAAGATGCCATCAACCGGGATAACCACCCGTTGAAGCTTGGGCTTCTGGGGTCTATTCACCAGGACACGAGGTGTCGCATAACTCTGGATACTCCCTGCCACCACAACAACCTCCGAGGGCATTGGGCTTGCCTCTTCGGGAAAATGCACGGGAAATGGTAGCCCGGCAGGCAGCTCATTCCACGACAGGTCCAGGATCTTCACCACGTGCTGAATAAGGGCCCAAACCCGCTTCCTATTTTTCGCCGCGGGTCCGAGACGGGCGTCGGTAGTTCGGTGGTAAAGCCAACGCCAGTCTCTGCGTGGAATTCCGGTGCCAGTGCTTTTGGGTTGCTCTATGGCCTCAAAGAGCCACGAACGTTCCGAGTCCGCACCCCAGAAGCGCGATGCCCAGAACTGTTGGTTATCGCACACGTTCCAGAACGACCTCGACGCAAGGCGGACATTCAAAACATCGTCAGTTGGCAGCCAGACGGCGACAGCGGAGCACAGCTCTTCGGGAAGTGAGGCGAAGATATCTCGGCGAGGCAACGCGAATCCGGGAGTCTGAGATGGGCGTGTGTGCCCAGACTCGGGTGCTTGCGGGGGCTCGGCCAGGATATCGTCTACCTCGGACAGAGCAAGGGGGCTCACAAGATATTGCATGTTGGGGGGATCTTCGCAATACTGCTGGCTGGCAAGGCCTCGTTCCCAGGGGAAAAAATCTTTCTCTTCCCCAAGCGCAACTCCGAAGCCGCCATAGGTGTGCCCCCAGTCCACACGCGCCCCGAGACGGCCCATGGGGAGGGAGTTGATGACATTGTACAGCCTCTCCAAAGGAACTGGGGCAGGGTGGTAGGCTTGCTTCACAAGAGACCAGCAGTCGTCGTGAAAGAGGAAACCATGCTTGCCGTTGACGCCGCGCCGGGTCATGGCACCGAACTGGTGCTCTGTTGGATTTTCATACCCAGGGTCGTCCCACCGGGCGTTGGAGTCGGGAGGGGCGATGAAAGCTCCCGACTGCGGCTCCGAGTAGAGACCAAGTCCGGTGAGAAAAATGCCCCCATCCTCGCTGGAGCACACTAGAGCGTAATATTAGCGAAGCCCGGGCAAGAAATTGTTGCGTCAAACACTCACAGCCGCGAAACTGATTCAACCAGGAAACAGGCCGGTCTGGGTCGTAAATGGCCGTCCCACAAATCGGGCAATCGAAAATGCATGGACTCATGCTGGCCGCTGCTGGTTTGCTCGAAGAAAGTTGGTCGCGGGAACGAATGCACGCCCGAGGAATCAATGCAGAGATAAAGGCAAGAGAAGGCGGGGGATGTTTGCTGCTTCAACGCCGACGCGTGACTCTGGAATGCGACAGCGCCCCCGGTTCTCCGAGGTCGGCTGGTCTCGCTCGTGGAGTGCGTCTGGTGGATAATCATTAATGAACGACTTCCTCAGCCGGACAGCAAGGCATTCTGGAGTCTGGGAGGCTGGAATGCGAGCGGGGTCGACAGGGCGGTCGTGTAGATTTCCCGTCGGTACCCATGGTCGTTACCTTTGTACTTGGCTGCCATTGGCCAAGTCGGCGCTTACACTGCTGCATGAAATGTCGTAGCCCTGCAGAAGCGCGCAAGCAAGCACGCTGCGCCCATTGGCCCCGTCAACGCGCAGCTTTTGAGGCACAGCGCGTCGCACTCTTGCAAGCGCCGTTCCTTGACAAGCTCCCCGTCGCCTGCAGTCGCATATCCTGGTGCCGTAGAAGGCGGCCCGGCTTAGCCACCACCACCAGTCCACCCACCCACTCGCGTGCGCCGTGGGCTTGCGGAGTGACAACGCAGGGGGCCAGTTCTAGCACTGGGCATCCCAGGTGACTCGGCACTGGGCCTCGCCGACACCAACACCACGAATAGACAGTACGACATGGGCAATGTTGCTATCCCCCCCCTGCTGCAGCGCCCTGTTCTCCGACAGAGAGCTTGTCGGACCACTGGCGCAACATGCACGGTTGCGAAAACTGCGTGTATTGCGCGCGTCTAGAGGATGAACTAATCTCTGGATTGGGGTTAGCTCCGGGTGGCGGCGATGCGCCCAAGTGTGCCCGAGGAAGACGATCGGCAACGCAAGGCGAGCGGCAAAGCTCGGCGGCAACCGTCACAAGCGATTGCCCCTTCAGGATTGTGCCTTGAAATCCTTACCGCATCGATCGTCCCGGGATCAACGACTCACCTGGCGCGGCTGAATTGCGACCCGGATTCGAGAAGGCCGACCCGGCGGCGGCCGCGTGGAAACTGAAAGGCTCCCCAACCGCGCGCTTGTTTGCAGACGCATTGGCTCCTGACCCTCGCCTACGCTCCCTCAATGGCGGCGAGGGCACGCCCTGAACGGGGTTCACCTCCTTCCCTAGTCTTGTTTCAAACGCGGCCATATGGCCGGCCATAGTTCACCTACCAAAATATCGTCGCTAGCGTCGGCGGCAGTAGGGGTGCCGTCGCCAGGTCCTGGGTCCGACGGACTTGGAGATGTGACCGGGACGTTCGTGTCTTCTTCACGTTGTCATCAAGTATAAGACACCATGCTCGCGGCATGCTCTTCCCGCTCTCCGAGTCAGAGAACCGTCGCAGTCCTCGATCTTGCTTTGACACCGAACAGCAAGCTTCGCGCACCCTCCTCGATACCCCTTCGTTCGAAGTCAACCGTTCGCTAACATGACTGGAGTACGTTGTTTCCTAAGTTGCTTCCCAGCCTGTTGTTGAGGAGACTGCGGACCGCGTGTGCTGGTCTCATCAGCTGCCGCTTGTGATTCAATGTTAACTGACGCCTTGTATTAGTACATGCACCATCACTGTATCAAAGCGGCGTATAAACGGCTGACCAAGCACTCGCATGAGTGTATGGTTGATCAGCTTTGGAATAATCTCCTCCGCATCTATTTCTCCGAGTCGGTTTTTTTGATCGCAGTTCAAGACCAGCCTGCGCTTTCAAGCCTGGACAGGATGGACGTCTCTCTCTCTTACGTCGAACTCTCCAGCTTGGAGCCCAAGACGTTGTGCGTCGTTGAGAACAAACGCGTGGAGTTTGAGGGCCAGAATGCAGTCTGGGCCGACGCCGTTGTGCAGCTCACCGATTACATGAACACGAATCGCGACGCGAGAGGTCAAGAAGACGAAGACATCTACGGCATTGTGACTGTCGGCCGCTACTCCCGCTTCTACGTCCTCAAAGCTGGGAAGCTCGAGCTCCGGGACCTTCCCCACACCGGGGGCGGTTACTTCGAGTTCAAGAAGGATGAAATGGCTATCGACAAGATTCTGCGCGACATGAAGGCTGATATCGAAGGCCGGGACTCCTTCGGCTATTGAACGCCTGCTGGCAGACGGGTGGGAGGTTAGGGTTGTTGTTTTCTTTGTCAGTGTTTTCCTTGCTCAGCGTGTACGTTAGATATTTCCAGGGAAGGCGTTGTTTGCGAAATGGACGCGGGCGGAATCGATGGCGAAGATGACGTATAGTTCATGGAAACAAGGCGGGCAAGGGGCGGGCGTGCGAGACTGGGAAAGGGGCAAGCTGGGAGACAGAGAATGATATGTACCTTACGTGGACATTGACAGCGGCCGTGCGCCGATCCCACCACTCCCGCATAATGCCACTCCATTCATCCCGTGCTTTCTTCAACCGGCAGCCCTTGCCGTTTCAGAGTGTTCGGCGGTGACCCGTATGACCTTGCTCGACGCCTATGTGTCGACAGCGAGTCGGCAACCGACAGCGTAGAAGATCCTCACCTCGTCATTTTGCCTGCTCGGGCTATCACGATGACAGTGCTCGATTGGCCGCCGTATCACACTTATGGTATTGCCCTGATCTCCAGTAGTTGGTCAGTGACGACCAGCAATTCCCTGGTGTTATATGTATTTCTTGAAGAAGGTCTCTTTCTACGTGGATCGACTCATTTGACTAGATACACTCTCGGTGCAGTTGAATCAAACCCCCATCCTATCTCTCAGCGGATTATTCTCTCAGCGGGTTGTGCTCCAGCACGCCCTCGATATATTTCTCAGTTGCCGCCCACAGCCTTTTGACTCTGGGATCGATGCCAAGCGCCAGCAGCCCTGCCTCATTGTTCGTGTCCAGCTCCCGCTCGGTCTCGAATCCTTCTCCAGCGCGTGCGAACTCGCCCCCCTGAAGCCTCTGGAGAGAACAAGAGCCGCAACGCTGTCCAAACGCTGGTGCCATCTTCCCGCGAAGGATATCGACGGCGTCTGCCCAGTTGCCGCCGTGTAAGTTGACATCGTACATGTAGAGCATCGAGAGGTTGCTGCCCAAGTTCTCGCAGAAGGCGTTGAGCGTGTCTTGCTGCAGCTCGACGTGGTTGAGTACGAGTCGGCGGAGCCTGGGTGTGGGTTGAAGCCTCCTGAAATACGAGTCCGAGTGGTGCGAGCCCTCGTGAAGATTGCTGCCCACTCTGCCGATGTTGATGCTCATGGCGAAGAAATCGAGGCTGAGAAGTCGGAGATGGGGTCCACACAGGGAGAGGATGGCGCCTAGGAAATTGTCCATGTGGGTTTTGTCGTGCACTGGGAGGTCATTGTCGCAGGTCACCTGGTAGCCGCCGGTATGGACGTCGAAAGTCTCAAGTTGCTGGCACGCGGCACTCAGCTCGTCCCAAGCGGGGGCTCCTGTCTTTTCGTTTTGGGCGTGAAGGGCCGAGAAGTTGCCGGACAGGGGAAGATTGTTGATCTGCATCCCGGCCATGACGGCGCCCACCCGGTGCAGGGCGATGGGCAATTTCCACAAGATTCTGGCACAGTCCAGGTCGACATCCAGATCCCCCCGGTCATTCTCAATCTGACGCCAGCTCAGCGGGGAGGACATGAACTGGGAGAGCGCCTCGGGGTTGCCGAGGACGGGCTCCTCGTTATCGCTCCAGTTCTCGACAAAGGCGATGAGGCAAGCGTTCGGCATTCGGGCAACGGCCGAGGCGAGGGAATGCGCAAAGTTGCCTCCCCCAAGCAGTCGGCGCTGCTCTTGGTGCAGACGACGGAATTCGGCGTAACCCTTTATCAGGATCTCGGTCGCCTCTCCGAGGTGGACTCTCCAATCCACGTACTCGCTCCACGCACGGCGCAGCCGGCGGCATTCCTCGAGTAGCTGCCGGAGCTTCGCTGCGGCTTGGCCTTCCTCCTCTTCTTCTTCGACTTCGTTTTCAGATTCGCCATTGTAGTCTCGCCGTTCATACTGTTTATATTCTCGCCGACAGCGGCGCTCCAACCCCTTGAGGGGACCGAGACGCACATCCGTATATCGCGCGATGCTATCAGCATATGCCTTCGGTCGGTATCCCAACCAGATGCGTATTCCTCGGACACCGGCAGCCATTCCCGGGTTCTTGGAGACCTTGTGGGCGAAGTCGAGGGATGCCTGACTGAGCTGGACCCGGAGAATGGGAAAGAGGAGCGGGGTTGCCAACTCGCAGAATCGGCGGCAGACAAGGCGCAGTCTCTGGACAGTCCGCCGTCGTCTCTCTTCCTCGCCGACACTATAATAGCTCAAATCGACGCGGAGATCGCTTCTCGCCGCTTCCGTTATGGCGTCGTGCTGAAAGTTGTCGAATATCAGGTGCAGAATTTCCAATGGGAGGTCGATGATCTTGAGGGGCCGTAACCCGTCGCGCGAGAGCTCCAGCGCCCTGGAGCGCAGAAGCTGTCGCCGAGCCGCGACTCCACGACGGGCCTCGTCCCGTTTGGCGTGCCGTAGCACCAGTGCCGCGGGTTTCGGCCGGGGGGGCCAGCCGCAGTGCTCGTCCAGGTCTTTGTCGGGGAGCAGCGACTGCTGCTTGGCATCGAGATGGGCGAGTTCGTCGTAGACAGCTCCGATGCTGAGAGCCGAGGGCTCGGGTCTCGCGATGCACCAGGCGGCAAGGTCCTGGCGCAGTTGCTCAAGGGTTTTGTCCAGATCCGTTACTGGTTCCGCCGTGCTCCAGCCTCCGTCGTGCGCCGAAGCCACGGTCTCCTCGTCTGCGTACATGGTGTCCAAAATGTGCGGCGCGGTGATGTTTGTCGGTGTAGTAGTGTGTTGGTATCGGTTTCGGGTTTATCTAATTCTTGCGGCTTCGGAGTCGTCTTCGGCGTGACTCAATGTTTCTCAAAGAGATGCAGAAGAACCGCCTGGTTTGCCAAGACAGCAACAAGCTGATTCGCTTGCCGCTTGGAGAAACCCAAATATCTGGCTCTCCGTAAGGAGACTCGAAGCGAGAGGAAATCCCGCGCTGTGGGGGCTTCACTGCTAGTGGACAGAGTACGCACAAATTCTCTGCTGCTCATCTACCATGGTGCTTGCTTTGAATTTAGGGAGAGCTATCTTCGGGTCCCTGTGGGCTTATGGGATGGGGAAAAGGAACCGTCTAAGAGAGATGAGGTGACTGATTAGTTAGCTAAAAGGGGTTGAGAAGACAGAAGGGGGATGAAGTTGTTGCTTGGACATGGAATGAAGCTGTCGTCAAGAGAAAGAACACAGGCGTCGGCTTATACATCCTTCTTCCTCGATCTCTTGGGGACCCGCCCTAGCCAGTAGAACGCAAACGCCGCAAGAATATTGAACAGCACATACACCACCATGAGCCCAACATTGCGCCAGGGACCGTCCAGTCGCATACCAAACGTCTCCAGAACCACGTTGGTGTCCGACACAGGGCAGTACTCGCAGCCAGCCACTGCGCCCGCGTTCGCCACGTACCCGCCAGCCACGCGGACGTACGGCTCGAGATACGCGCCGCATGTCGTCCCCGCGTCCACGATCGCCTGCGGCAAGTCCATGCGCAGCAGCTCCACGACGGAGCATGAGATGTGGGTGTTGGCTAGGCCAGCCACTGCCATGCCGTTCATCAGATACGTCAACGGCACGGCGCGGTACATGAACGTCCAGAACACGGGCAGCGCCGAGGGTGCAACCAGCACGCCACAGAACACCAGTGACAGCCAGTATAACAGCACCGCCAGGTTGACCGACGTCTCTGGGTGCTCGATGGCGGCGCCGAGGGCGTGCGAGAGCGTTGTAATCCACAAACAGAACATCCAGATGAGGCAGAAGAGTAGAGCGCCGCGCTCGGTGGTGCCCAGCACTTCGTCGCCGTTCCGCCACATGCCGGTCGGGTAGTACCAGACGACAAACACGAGGGCGGATACGAGCGTCTGCCAAAACATCTCAACTAGGACGCTAGAAGTGATGAAGACGGTCCACGAGTAGGAGCGGCCGCGGCGCTCGCGGGCCTCGAAGAGTGCCCGGTGCTCTGTAAACCGTGGGATTACTTGCTGGTTGACGTTGCTGAAAAGCTGCGTGACGAGAAAGACGGAAAAGACAAGGTTGGTAAGACCTTGGATTGTGAGGGGTGAGTTGTAGAAGGACAGGCCATTGGCAAGAGACTAGAAAATAATCACTCTTGATTAGTAACCTTGAAATCTCGCCATGAATGGGTAGAGGCTTGAATGGCCACTCACAACACAGATGCACAACCCAAACCGCGAGTAGAGGTACAAGGGGTCTCGCCAGTAGTCCCTGAAGGCGCGTTTCAAGACGATGGCGAGCTGCGTGAAGAAAGAGGCCGCGTGCTCGCCCCTTCGGTGCATGTGATGCGTGGCTGCAGGTGGCGTTTTGGAAAGGGTGTCCTGTAGACGGCCAAGCTGCCTGCGAACCTTCTGCTTCTGCGGGCTTTCACTCCAGGTCTGTGGCCACTTGGGTCCAGCCAAATCGGCCTCCATCCTTCTCTCAGTGGTAATCTCGACCACCCACTCGGCCGGATTGGCGCCCGAAGGGCAAGATGGGGCACCGTTGCTTTCGAAGTAATCAATCACAGTTGAAGCGTCTGGGCCAATTTCACCAAAGTAGAGCTCGTTGCCGCCTTTCCCAAGGAGGAGAAGACGGTCAAACATCTGAAAGAGCTGCGAGGACGGCTGGTGAATAGTGCAGAGGACTGCCTGCCCATTGTCGGCAAGCTTGCGGAGAAGTTTGCAGATGGACCACGCTGTTTGGCTATCGAGACCAGAGGTGGGCTCGTCTGAATACTTGTCAGATCATTTTCCGGTCATCACATATACATTGGGGGTCGGATAATTACTCACCTAAGAACAATAACAGCTCCGGTCGAGCCACCATCTCGACTCCGATAGTCAAGCGCTTGCGCTGTTCCACGTTGAGTCCCTCGCCAGGGGCGCCAACGATAGCATCCGCATACGCAGTCATCTCGAGCAAGTCCAAGATATAATCCACGTAAGCAAGCTTTTCCTTGGGCGTTCTGCCATCGTTGGGTTGGCGAAGCAGGGCGCTGAATTCCAAGGCCTCGCGGACTGTGGCGGTAGGCATGTGGATGTCGTCTTGTTGCATATAGCCGATGCGGCGGCCGAAGCTCTCGTCTCTCAGCTTACCGTCGATGAAAACTTCGCCGGATATCTCGCCGGCTGTAGCCCGGTCGGCGAGAACGTCAAGAAGCGTCGTCTTTCCAGCGCCGGTTCGGCCCTTAGGGCTAGTTAGTATGGAATGAAACTGATACGTAGAAAAAGAGCCGGCAATCAGTGGGTAAGAACTAACCATGAGAGCAGTGAGCGTCCCTGGTTTTACCCATCCGTCGATGTTGTTGAGAACCCTGCGGGTGCTGTCCTTTGTCTTGATTTCGTAGGTCACATTGCTCCAGTGGAACACCGAGGTCTGCATTTGGACTGTGTCAACCACGGGTTTGCCTTTGGCATCATCGACATCTTGATGGACCTCCATCACCGACCCCACCAAACTCGCGTCCTGGGAAAAATTGGTTAAATAGCCGGTTTCCTCGTCGAGTTTTGTTGAGAATTTCTTCATGCAGCTCGGGCGTTTGAAGAGGAGGATTTCACCGCGAGACCGACGAGCGGGGATGAGTTCGGTGGCGAGAAAGTGAATGATGCCGAAGATGAACATGATGGCAAACAGGATGCCCAAGTTCCTGTGATCACCTCGTTCAGCATCCCACAGGACGGGGAGTACTCATCAGAACGGAATACTCACCGCCAGAGATGGCTCTTGACGTAACCAAACTTCAGAGCCAGGTAAGCTGAGCCCCGGACGTTCTGTTCGCCGGGCACCGCGCCAATGGCCCAGCACACTCTCCCGTCCATTCCATCCTGAGCGTAGTCCGGACCCACGGGTACAATGTTGGTGCAAGGAAACTCCCGCCCATCAAACTACCGGTAGCCTCCCGTCAGCACGCCCGAGAAAAAGACCGCCTTTGGTACATCACACGAAACCAAACCTCTTACCTCATTGATCATCAGCGCTTCATAGGCGTAATAGACCGGGTTAATCCACCGCACCCAACCAATCCAAGGCACCATGTAGCCCGGAGGAATCACAAAACCAGTGTACACAACAAACAGCATCACCAGGGTCGAGACAGGGGCCATAGTCTCCTCCAGGGTGCGAGACAGCGAGCCGAGCATGCGGAAGAACATGGACATGGTGAGGGTGCAGACTAAGACAAAGAGCCAAAAGGCAAAGAAGCCGTCGGCAGCGCGGCGAAGGTTGGTCATGAAGTAAAGCGGAATGTTGGTCACGACCGAGGTGGCAAGCTTGTTGGGGAGCTCCGACAGGTACGCGGCGAAGGCCTCGGTAGCCGGGTGGTAGAGAGCATAGCGGTCCTGTTTCTCGATGATTGGGCGTTGAGCGCGAATGTTGTAAATCTGATCGGACCTTGTTTAGCACAATAGTCTCCTTCTGGGTTCCGCAGATGTGGGTGTCTCGGATGAGGTAGGGGTAAGCAGAATTACCTCGAAGGCAGGGCTAAATGCGTTCAGCATCAGACCAAAGTAGAGCAGGATTGCGCGTTTGTCAAAACTGGCGGTTGTAGGCTCGAGGTTGTAGTAGACGCTGCCGATGACGATGGCCAGAATCATCTGGCCGATCATGCCTGAGATTACAGGGGTCAAATTGTTGCGCATCCGTATGAAGCTCCGGCTGAGACACATCTGGACTTGTCGGCCAAGCGAGATGGTGTAGGTAGCAGTGCGGAGCCTAGGCTTGTCAGTCGAGGCAAGGGCTGCTACGGTGTTGGGGTGACATACTTCAGGCTTTCCTTTTCTGCAGACTCTGCGTCCCCTCTTCCTTTGCTACGAGTCAGTTCAGACCATCGAGGGTGCTCGGCCTTGAAGGCACGAATGTCCTTTGCGAGGGCCCGCGCTTCCTCGCTAAAACGCCAGGCCTGTACAAAGCCGGACGGGTTTCTGGGCGCCGTGTATTCATAGCCTGGCCGCACGATCCGCTCGGGAGGGTTGGTCAAGGAGGTGAGGAAATCGGCGGTGGTAGCGCGACTAGGTCGTACGAATCCAAGTCGTGTAAAGTAGTCGGCGGCGGCGTCGACCGGGCCGAAATAGATTTGCCGGCCTTCGTAAAGCACAGTGACCTTGTCGAATTGCTGATACATGTCCTCCGA
>OUNM010273107.1_pt1 | contig 12144 bp, 9 predicted proteins | sample 1769961 | NCBI WGS metagenome assembly OUNM01 (sample SAMEA3914820, study PRJEB12502) | metagenome | biome: forest; material: soil | place: USA | collected 2012-03-12 | depth 0.3 m
CGGCCTCGACTTCGACGCCCTCGGCATCGAGATCGTCAACGCCCGCGTCAGCCACAAGAACGTCGAATACACCGATTGGCTCTACGCCAAGCTGCAGCGTCGCGGCTATCTGCGCCGCGACGTCCAGCGGATGATCAACCAGGACCGCAACTATTTCGCCGCCGCCATGGTGGCGCTGGGCGACGCCGATGCGGTGGTTTCGGGCACGACCCGGAACTTCAACATGGTGCTGCGCGAGGTTCGCCGGGTCATCGACGTCAAGGACCGGCTGATCGGCCTGTCGATCGTCCTGGCCAAGGGCCGCACCCTGTTCGTCGCCGATACCTCCATCCACGAACTGCCCGACGCCCAGGAGCTGGCCGAGATCGCCGTTCAGGCGGCCTCCGCCGTGCGCAAGCTGGGCCGGACCCCGCGCGTCGCCTTCCTCAGCCACTCGACCTTCGGCGACCCGCCCGGCGAGCGCGGCGAGAAGGTGCGCGAGGCGATCCGCATCCTCGACAGCATGGACGTCGACTTCGAATACGAAGGCGAAATGCCGCCCGAGCTGGCGCTGGATCCGGGCGCGCGCTCCAACTATCCGTTCATGCGCCTGTCGGCCGATGCCAATGTGCTGGTGATGCCGGCGATCCAGTCGGCCTCGATCTCGACGCGTCTGGTCCAGTCCCTCGGCGGGGCGACCGTGATCGGCCCCCTGCTGGTCGGGCTGGAGAAGTCGGTCCAGATCGTCAGCCTGGGCGCCTCGGTCTCCGAGATCATCACCGCCGCCACCTTCGCCGCCTACGAAGGCGGGGCGCCGGCCTGATCGGGCGCGTCGGGAATCAGGCGGGAGCCGAGGACCCCGCCGGTTTCCTCGGCTGGACCATGGCCAGCCAGATCACCAGAGCCACGGCCGGCAGGCCGATCGCCCCCGCGCCGACGAAGAAGATCGCATAGGACTGCATCAGGGTGGCCCCGCCCGCCTGAATGCCTTCCACGACCACGCCCGAGAAGCCCTTCAGGAACTTGCCGACGATGGCATAGGTCGAGCTGAGCAGGGCGTACTGGGTGGCGGTATAGCCGAGGCTGGTCAGGGTCGACATATAGGTCACCAGCGCCACCCCGGCGATCGAGACGCCGAAGTTGTCGGTGAACATGACCGAGCCGAACACGGGGAAGGTCACGGCCTCATTGCCCATGGCGCCCGCATAGGCGGCCAGGGCGCCGAAGCTGGCGATGGCCAGGGCCTGGGCGATCCCGCCGATGATCAGGGCCTTCATATAGCCGAAGCGGGCGACGATCAGGCCGCCCACGGCGATGCCGCTCAGCGAACCCGCGAGGCCGAACGAGGTCCGCACCGCCCCGACCACATCCTTGGACAGGCCGAGGTCGTGATAGAAGGGGGTGGCCATCGGGCCCATGACGAACTCGGGCAAGCGGTACAGGCTGATGAAGCCCAGCATCAGCAGGCCGAGCCAGGCGTAGGTCTTGAAGAAGGCGATGAACGGCCCGACCACGGCGTCGAAGAAGCCGCGCGGGGTCCACAGGGCCGCCGCCGAGGCCTTCTGCTCCATGACCGAATCGGCTCGCAGCGGTTCGGTGGCCTTGAGGGTGGCCCACAGGCCGATCCCCATCAGAACCGCCATCACCCCGTAGGACACCGGCCAGCCCATGTGGTTGGCGATGAACAGGATCAGGGCGTCGGAGGTGATGATCGCGAACCGGTAGCCCAGCTGATAGGCGCTGGACATCAGGCCCAGCTCCTCGGACGTCTGGGCCGCCTCGATCCGCCACGCATCGACGACGATGTCCTGGGTGGCGGACGCGAAGGCGACGACGAGGGCCGCGGCGCCGATGGCGACCAGACCGCCCTTGGGTCCGATCACCGCCATCGACAACAGGCCCAGAGCCACGATCAGCTGGGCGATCAGCATCCAGCCGCGCCGCCGCCCCAGCCACTTGCCGACGAGAGGCGCATCCAGCCGGTCGATGAACGGCGCCCAGAGGAATTTGAACGAATAGGCGAAACCGACCCACGACAGGAAGCCGATGGCTTTCAGCGTCGTGCCCTCGTCACGCAGCCAGTAGCCGAGCGTCCCGGCGGTCAGCAGGAAGGGCAGGCCGGACGAGAAGCCGAGCGCCAGCATGATGGCCACGCGCGGTTCGCGCACCATGGCGCGGAAGACGTCGCCCATGCCGTGCTTCTTCTTCGGCGCGGCGGCTTCGGCGGCCGGTTCCGAAGGGGTAGTGGTTTCTTTGGTCATGGACGCCCCATACCGGGGCCCCCGCGCCCCTGATCAGACCGCGACCTTGAAGCGGTTGTCGCGGTTCGTCCAGCGGGTCAGGGCGGCGCGAAGCGCGTCGGGCTCCAGCGGCTTGACCAGATGGTCGTCCATGCCGGCCTCCAGACAGGCCTTGCGGTCCTCGGCGAAGGCGTTGGCGGTCAGGGCGACGATGGGGGTGCGGTCGCCCGTGGCGCGGATCGCCCGCGTCGCCGCCGGCCCGTCCATGCCCGGCATGCGCATGTCCATGAAGACCAGATCGTAGCGGGCGCGCCTCAGGGCGGCGACGGCCTCATCGCCCGTGGCGGCGGTCTCGACCACACAGCCTTCGCGGCGCAGCAGGGTCTTGGCCAGAAGGGCGCCGACCGGATTGTCCTCGGCCAGCAGGACGCGGATGCCGGCGAAACGGACCGGGATGACGCGGTCGTCCTCGGCGGGGGCCTTGCGCGGGGCGGCCTCATTGGCGGGCTCGGCGGCGTGGGCGGCGGCCAGCACCCGCTCGGCCAGGGAGGCGCGGCGCAGAGGCTTGATCAGATAGCCCTGGAAGCCCAGCGCCCGGTAGCGGGCGATCAGGTCGCGCTCGGAGGGCTTGAGCAGGATCACGCCGCGCCGCCCGGCGGGCAGGGCCACGACCCCGCCGGCAGGGGCCCCGGCGTGGTCGAGCAGGACGACGCAGGCGTCGTCGCCCGCCTCGCCGCCGCTGGCGCGGATTTGGTCCTCGGCCGCACGGCGAACGAAGGGTTCGGGCGAGGAGACGGCGACGGCGATCCCGGTCAGGGGACACGGGCGTTCCCCGGCTCCGGCGACGATGTCGAAGGGCGCCTCGAAACGGAAGCGCGAGCCGCCTCTGGCGCCCTCTCCGGCCGGGCGATCCATGACGGTGACGGTCCCGCCCATGGCCTCGGCCAGACGGCGAACCACGGCCAGACCCAGGCCGGCGCCGCCGAAGCGGGTCGCGTCCGAGGCGTCGACGTGGCCGAACTCCTCGAAGATGCGTTCGCGCGCCTCGGGCGGCACGCCGGGGCCGGTGTCGTCGACGATGAAGGCAAGGATCGGCCGGGCGGCGCTTCCGCCGGCGCGCTCCACGGCGATGCGGACCGCGCCCGCGTCGGTGAACTTCACAGCGTTGCCGGCGAGATTGAACAGCACCTGCCGCAGCCGGCCTTCGTCGGCCATGACGTCGGGGGTCCCGTCGGCGACCGACCAGACGATCTCCAGCCCCTTGTCGTGGGCGCGGGGGCTGAGCAGTTCGGCAACGCCGCGCACCAGGGCCTCGACCTCGACCGGAGCCGGATCGAACTCCAGCCGCCCCGCCTCCAGCCGCGCATAATCCAGAAGGTCGTTGACCAGACCCAGCAGGTGCTCGGCCGAGGCCTGGGCCGCCTCGGCATAGGCGCGCTGGGCGCCGTCCAGACGGGTCCGGGTCAGAAGGCCGAGCATGCCGATGACGCCATTCAGCGGGGTGCGCATCTCATGGCTCATCAGGCGCAGGAACTGGTCGCTGCCGCCCGGGGCCTCAACCGCCGCGGGGGCCGGGGCCTTCAGGATGCCGTCGCTCGTCTTCGCCCTTCGGGCCATGGTCGATTCCGTCGATCGCCTTCGTCGCGATCATCCTGCACCACCAAGGGTTAAGGGCGGTTCAAGCGCCTCGAACCCCTCCGGACCCCTATTCCCAAGCCTGGGTGCGCGGAGAAAAGGCGTCCAGGGTCTCCAGCAGGGTGGCGACCAGATGGCGCTCCTCCTCGCTGAGCTCGGGCCGCCAGATGTCGAAGATCAGCACGACGCGGGTCCGGTCGCTCTGGTTGATGGCCTCGTGCTCGATGGTGTCGTCGAAGGCCCAGAACTTGCCCTTCTCCCAGGCGCGAACCTCGTTGCCGACGCGGAAACGGCAGTTCGGCGGCACGATCAGCGGCAGGTGGCAGGTCAGGCGGGTGTTGACGAAGCCGGTGTGCGGCTTGATGTGCGCCCCGGCCTTGAGCTGGGAGAACATCACCTGGGGCGAGCGGGCGCGGACCTGACAGAGCGGCGCGTCCTTCAGGGCCTCCATGGTGCGCGGGCACTGCGCCGCGTTCGGCGTCGCGGCCCCGTCTTTCCACAGGAAGCAGCTGCTCCAGTCCAGGCTGTCGATCAGGGGATAGTCGGCCTGGTTCGGCAGGTCGGGATGGCTGTTCAGATAGGGGGCGAAGCCCGCGTCGTCGGTCAGGAGGGCCGTCAACTCCTCGACCATGGCCTCGGTCCCCGCCTCGACCGCATCGGCCCAGGGGAACATCGACCGCGGATAGAACTGCCAGTTGGGCAGGTCCGGATAGAAGAAGGCCTTGGGTTGGGGCGTATAGAGGCGGCGCTTGCCGGTCAGCAGGTCCAGGGCGTGGGTGAAGCGCGGGTCCGAGGTTCCGCCCGAATAGCCGGCGCGGTCCAGCTCGGCCTGCAGTTCGCCCAGCATATTGGCGGCCAGCCGCTGGCGGATGGTCCGGGCGCGGGTCACGCCGTCAGCCAGATCGGGCGCCAAGTTCGCCGGACGCCCGGCGCCGATCTCGATCACGGCGCCGTAGTAGAGATTGGCCTCGCGCCGCGCGCCCTGGGCCCAGAGCAGATCGGCCTTGACCAGCACCGCCCGCATCTCGCGGCCGTCCAGCGCCAGGGCCCGGTCGACGGCGGCGGTCGCGGCCTCCGCATCGCCCAGCCGCAGGCAGGCGGCGGCCAACAGGCCGAGGGCCACGGCGTCGCCGGTGGCGGACCCGGCGCCCGATCCCGCAATCAGGACTTCCAGGCGCTGCCGCGCCTCGGTCCAGCGCGCGGCGTGCAGATCCGCTTCGGCGGCGGCGAGGGCGCCCGAGGCCGTCGAGAGCGAGGAGGGATTCGAGGGCGGGGAAGACGTCAGGGTCATGTCGCCTTCCTAGTCTTCCGGACGCGGCCCCTCAACCGGCCCCTCAACCGGGTTGCCTCGAAGCCTGGCCCGAAGCCCGGCCCTGAAGCCGCGCGTCGGACGGCTTGCGCCAAGGAAGGCGCCGGGCAGGCTACCAGGCGGGAAGGTTGGGGCGGACATCGGACACCCCGCCCTCCCGGCCGCCCTCCCCGCGCGCCTGCTGTCGGTCGAAGTCCTCCTGCGCCCCCATGGAGGCGCGGCGATAGATCAGGGCCTCGGCGATGTGGCGGCGCAGGACGCCGGTCGAGCCTTCCAGATCGGCAATGGTGCGGGCCAGTCGCAGGGTCCGGGTCCAGCCGCGCGCGGTCAGTCCCCCCGCCTCCCCGGCCCGCATCAGCAGCGCCCGCCCGGCCTCGTCCGGGGTGGCGAAGCGGTCGAGAACCTCGCCGGAACAGCGGGCGTTGATCGCCTGATCCCGGGCCTGGACCGGATCGAGCCCGAGTTCGGCGACCCGTTCCGCCTGCATGGCGCGGGCGACGGCGACGCGGGCGGCCGCCTCGGCCGTGCCCTCGGACGGCGGCGGCAGGGCCATGTCGGCGGCGGTCACCGGCGGGGTCTCCACCGTCAGGTCGATGCGGTCGAACATCGGCCCGGAAATGCGGTTCTGATAGTCGCGCTGGCAGCGCGGGGCCTTGCCGCAGGCGCCCTTGCCGAAGCCGCCGACGCCGCAACGGCAGGGATTCATGGCCGCCACCAGCTGGAACCGGGCCGGATATTTCACATGGTGGTTGGCACGGGCGACGACGATCTCCCCCGTCTCCAGCGGCTGGCGCAGACTGTCGAGCGCCTGGGCAGAATATTCCGGCAGTTCATCGAGGAAGAGGACGCCATTGTGGGCCAGCGAGGCCTCTCCAGGCTTGGCGCGCAAGCCGCCGCCGGTCAGGGCCGCCATGGAGGCCGAATGGTGGGGCGCACGGAACGGCCGTTCATGGGTCAGGGCGCCGCGCTCGATCATCCCGGCCACCGACCAGATGCGCGAGGTCTCCAGCAGTTCCTGCGAGGTCAGGGGCGGCAGAAGGCCCGGCATCCGCGCCGCCATCATCGACTTGCCCGAGCCCGGCGGGCCGATGAACAGCAGGTTGTGGCCCCCGGCGGCGGCGACCTCCAGCGCCCGTTTGGCGCTCTCCTGCCCCTTGACCTCGCGCAGGTCCGGGACCCGCGTCCCGGCGACCACCGGCCCGCGTTCGGGCGCGCGCAGCACCTGGGTTCCCTTGAAATGATTGACCAATCCGATCAGGGACCGCGGCGCCAGCAGGGCCACATCCCCGGCCCAGGCGGCCTCGGGTCCGTTGGCCTCGGGGCAGATCAGACCCAGTCCCATGGCGTTGGCCGCCATGGCCGCCGACAGGCTGCCGCCGACCGCCGCGATCCGCCCGTCCAGCCCCAGCTCCCCGATCGCCGCCCAGCCTTCCAGCGCGTCCGGCGCGATCACCCCCATGGAGGCCAGAAGGGCCAGGGCGATGGGCAGGTCGAAATGGCTGCCCTCCTTGGGCAGGTCGGCGGGCGCCAGGTTGGCGATGATCCGCCGCGACGGCAGGGCCAGACCGATGCCGGCGAAGGCGCCCCTCACCCGCTCCCGGCTCTCGGCGACCGCCTTGTCGGGCAGGCCGACGATGGCGAAGGACCCCTCGGCCGCCCCGATCTGCTGAACCTGGACGTCGACGCGCCGCGCCTCCACCCCCTCGAACGCGACTGTGGCGATACTGGCCAGCATGGTCGTCCTCCCGCTCCGGAAGAGAACGAACCATGAACTCCGAAAGAATGCAACCCCGCGTGGTTTACGCCGCGCGTTTCGCCTCGATGACGTCCCACATCAGGGCGGTGGCGTCGATGCCGGTGAACCGCTTCAGCTGCTGGGCGCCGGTCGGAGAGGTGACGTTGATCTCGGTCAGGTAGTCGCCGATCACGTCGATGCCGACGAAGATCAGCCCCTTCGCCTTCAGGGTCGGGCCGATGGCCTTGCAGATCTCCAGATCGCGCGGCGTCAGCTCGACCGGCATGGCCGTGCCCCCGACGTGCAGGTTCGACCGCACCGCCCCCGCCGCCGGCACCCGGTTGATGGCCCCGACCGGCTCGCCGTCGATCAGCAGGATGCGCTTGTCGCCCTTCGAGACGGCGGGAATGAATTTCTGGATCACCAGCGGGTCGCGCGAGGCCCCCTGATGGATCTCGATCAGGGCGTCGAGGTTGGGGTCGTCGGCGCGCAGCTTGATCACGCCCGAACCGCCGTTGCCGTGCAGGGGCTTGAGCACCACGTCGCCGTGCTTCTTGTGGAATTCGGTCAGGGCCACAGGATCGGAGGTGATCAGCGTCGGGGGCTGCAGGCCCGGGAAGGCCGTGACCATCAGCTTCTCGGGCGCCGAACGCACCTCGGCCGGATCGTTGACCACCAGGGTCTTGGGATGGACCGTCTCCAGCATATAGGTGGCCGTCACATAGGCCATGTCGAAGGGCGGGTCCTGACGCATCAGGATGACGTCGATGTCCTCGGCCAGATCCAGCTTCACCCAGTCGCCGAACGAAACATGGTCGCCCGCGACGTGCTGCAGGGTCACCGGCCGGGCGCGGCAATAGAGGCGGCCCTCCTCCAGCGCCAGGGTGCGGAAATCATAGACCCACAGGGCGTGCCCCCGGTCCTGGGCCGTCATCATCATCAGCCAGGTCGTGTCGACCTCGATATCCACCCCTTCGACGGGGTCCATCTGGACGGCGACCTTGAGCATGCTGGAGACCTTGCGCTTCTGGAAGCTTGGGTAATGGGCGGCGGGGCCCGTCGGCGCAAGGAGGGGCGGCCCTTGATCACCCCCGCCGACTGAACAAATCGACCACGCTTCCCGGCGTCCCCTCGCCGAAGAAACGCCTCAGGTTAGCCGCGCTCTCGGCCGCCGCGGCTTCGCTGCGCGGGAAGAGATCAGCCTGATAGGCGGCCAGTGCCGCCTCGACGTCGCCCGGAGACGCCAGAAGAGCCTTCGCCAATTCGGCGCCATCCAGCAGGGCGAGGTTGGCGCCCACCCCGGCGAACGGCGACATCAGGTGGGCCGCGTCGCCCAGCAGGGTCACGCCCGGCGTCCGCTCCCAGCGGTGTCCGACCGGCAGGGCGTGGATGGGCCGCAGCACCAAGGGGACGTCGCTTTGCGTGATCAGGGCGGTCAACTCAGTCGCCCAGCCGTCGAACTCGGCGGCGAACCGGGTCAGGGCGGCGCCGCGATCGCTGCCATCCATCGCCGCGAACCAGGTCTCGGACCGTTTCAGGGCCGCATAGGCGTGGAGCCGGCCGTCGGCGTAGCGGTGGGCGAGAATGCCCTGCCCCGGCTCCAGCGCCATCAGGGTGCCGGTCCCGATCAGATCGGCCGTCGCGGGAAGGCGGGCGGCGCCGTCCGACAGGCCCGTCTCGACGAAGAACAGGCCCTCGTAGGCGGGGCGGGCATCCGACAACAGGGTCCGGACCTTCGACCACGCCCCGTCGGCCCCGACCAGAAGCCCGGTCTCGACGGTCGAACCGTCGGTGAAGGCGACTGCATGCCGCCCCTCGCCCAAGGGCCGGACCGAGGCGAGTTTCTTGCCCCATCGGATCGTTCCTTCGGGCAGTGACGACATCAGCAGCCGCCTCAGATCGCCACGGTCGATCTCGGGTCGGGCGCCGCGCCCGCCGGGGTCGTCGAACAGGATCCGCCCATGACGGTCAGAAATCCGTTTGGCGTCCTCACCGGGGCGGACGAGGGCGGTGAACGCCTCGAACAGGCCGGCGGCTCTCATCGCGATCTGACCGCTGTCTTCGTGCAGATCCAGCAGCCCGCCCTGGGGTCGGGCCTCGGGCGAAGCTTCGGCCTCATAGACGGCGACCGGGATGTCGTGCTGCGACAGGATCCGGGCGAGGACGAGGCCGCCGGGTCCGGCGCCGATGATGGTGACGGGGGTGGTGTTCAGGGCAGGCATGGGCGCGCTCCATTCGACGCGCGGCGCCGTCGATAGCGGCCACCGCACAACGCCTGATCCAATCAGGCCGGGATTTCAGGAGACGCTGACCGCCGCAATCGGATTGCAGGCGGCGTATGCGCGACGGCCATGGCCGTCGTTTTTCGCGACAGGTTCAAAATATTACCGGTCTGCGAGCGGCGCAAGCGGGGCCGTTGCGGATCCCTAGTTCAGCCGCATCCTCAGGCGGTCGAAGCTGGCGGTCTGGACGACCATGTCCTGGCCCCCGACGACGCGGGCGCGGTGCAGGGCCTCGAGCGCGCCGTTGAGGGCGCCCTGTTTCTCGCGCGCGGCGGCGACGTCCAGCCAGGCGCGGTGATCCTCCGGGTCCAGCAGGGCGCGGCGCATGGCCGAGCGCTCGGCGCCCTGAAAGTCCTCGGCCTTGATGGCGCGGCTGAACAGGACGTTCTGCAGCCGGATCAGGGCCTGACGGTCGGTGACCGGAGCCATGAGCAGGTCCAGGCGGTCGGCGATATGCGGCGTCAGTCCGGCCCGCAGGGCCCGGCGGCTGAGCTCCGAGGGCAGGACGATGCGGCCCTGACTGAACGGATCCAGCGCCACCGGCCCGGCCGGGGTCTCGACGCGCAGCAGGAAGTGGTTGGGGAAGTCGACGCCCTGCGCCTCCAGCCCCGCCCGCTTGGCCGCGTCGAGGTAGAAGACGGCCAGGGCCGCCGACAGGCCGCGCCGGCGTTCGGCGACGTCGATGACGTCGGTATTGGCCGGATCGTCATAGTGGAGCAGGTCGCCGTTCAGCCTCAGGTCGGCGGCCATGGTCTCGGTCAGGGCGTCGTCGGGGCTCTCCCGGTCCATCCGCTCGCCCAGCCGCTCGGCGGCGTTGCGCGCCAGGGTGCGCACCGGATCCGCATCCCGGAACGGATAGTCGTGGATGGCGCAGGCGATCGCCGCCTCCAGCAGGGGGAAGGCGTCGTCGTCGGCCTGACCGGCCTCGACCAGGATCGCTTCCGCCTCCTCGCGTGTCACACCTACTCCCCAACCGGATTTTCCAACGGGAATTCAGGGCCCGGGAAAACTTATGGCGGAAACATGGCGCGGAAATCGTCCGGGAGCCAGCGCCACCATATCGATTCTGAGTTCATGCCCGGCCAAGCTGGGTCGTCCGTGCAACACCGCCTTGCCCGCCGCGACCAGCCGCTGATGCTGCTCGGGGGTCAGGGCGGCCAGTGCAGCCTCCATCGTCGTGCGGCGTTTGACCTCGACGACGGCCAGAACCCGGCCCCGCCGGGCGAGGATGTCGATCTCCCCTCCCCTGCCCTTCAGGCGGAAGCCGAGGATCTGATAGCCCTTGAGCATCAGCCAGACGGCGGCGGTCCATTCCGAGGCGTGGCCCTGTCTGAACGCCTTGCCGCCCAGAGCCTGCCGCCACGCCGCCTTGGGTCGGACCACAGGCTTCGGGGCTTTCAGGCGGGGCGGCTTCATCCCTTGCCCTGAAGCTCCAGCGCCCGGCGGTAGAGGGCCTTGCGCGGCAGGTCGAGCGCCCCGGCGACCTCCGAGGCCGCCTCCCCGGTCGGCAACCGGGCCAGGGCCTCGGTCAGGGCCGCGTCGACGTCGGCGGCCGAGGCGGTCTCGACCGCTCCGGGACCGATGACGATGACGATCTCGCCTTTCGGGGCGTCGCAGCGCGGGTCGACGGCCAGCTCGGCCAAGGTCCCCCGGATCGCCTCCTCATAGAGTTTGGTCAGTTCGCGGGTCACGGCGGCGGGGCGCGGCCCCAGCACCTCGGCCATGTCGGCAAGGCTGGCGGCCAGCCGGGGCCCGCTCTCGAACAGGACCAGCGTCTGGCGGCCCTGCTTAAGCTCCGACAGGAAGGTCTTGCGTGCGGCCGACTTGGGCGGCGGGAAGCCCGCGAAGAGAAAACGGTCGGACGGCTGGCCGGCGATGCACAGGGCCGCCAGCAGGCTGGAGGCGCCGGGGATCGGATGGACCGGCAGGTCGGCGGCGATGAAGGCTCGGGCCACGACGAAGCCGGGGTCGGAGATGACCGGCGTCCCGGCGTCGGAGACCAGGGCCACGACCCTGCCCTCGCGCACCCGCTCGACGGCGATCTCGGCGGCGCGGGCCGAGGCGTGGTCGTCGCAACGTTCGAGCTTCGCCTTCAGCCCATAGGCGGACAGCAGTTTGGCGGTCACCCGGGTGTCCTCGGCCAGGACGATATCGGCGGCGGCGAGCACGTCCAGCGCCCTCAGGGTGATGTCCCTCAGGTTCCCGATCGGCGTCGCCACCAGATAGAGGCCGGGCGTGACGCGGCGCGACGGCGGGGCGGTCGGGGGGAACAGGCCGGAAGGCTGGGCGGATTCAGTCATGGCGCGGGACCGTGCCAGCGGGCGGCCCGGATCACAACCTTGGACAGTTCGGCCTAACCGGGCTCGCCCACCAGGGTGAAGGCGGCCCAATAGGCGGGATGCGTCCAGCGGCGGTCGGCGCGGACGCTGCGCATGGCGCTCTGCAGGGCCCGGGCGCGGTCGCCGACGTCGGCGCCGGGCCGGTCGAGCGCCGCGAAGGTGTCGGAGATCAGTTCGGTGGTCGCCGTGTCCGACACCTCCCAGTGGGACACCAGCACCGACCGCGCCCCCGCGTAGAAGAAGGCGCGGGCCAGCCCCGACAGCCCCTCCCCGCCCGGCCGGCCGTCGGAGGCGGCGGTGTTGCAGGCCGACAGGACCACGAACTCGGCATGCAGCCTCAGCTGGGCGGCTTCCGAGGCGCTCAGATAGCCGTCATCGGCCTCGGTCGCCTCGGCGGGCGGGGTCAGGACCAGACCCGGCTCCCCCGCCGTCGATCCGGCCATCAGCCCATGGGTGGAGAAGACCACGAAGCGGGCCTGCGACAGGGGCGCCGCATCGCCCTGACGCACCGCCGTCTCGGTCGCCGCACTGCCCGTGCGGACGAGGGCGCGGGGATAACGGGTCTTGAGCGCATCCAGCTCGGCCTTGGAGCCGGGCAGATAGGGCAGGGCCCGGAGCTTGGCGA
>OUNM011083769.1_pt1 | contig 12142 bp, 4 predicted proteins | sample 1769961 | NCBI WGS metagenome assembly OUNM01 (sample SAMEA3914820, study PRJEB12502) | metagenome | biome: forest; material: soil | place: USA | collected 2012-03-12 | depth 0.3 m
GTATAAGTCTGGATTACACCAAAGTCGGAGATGTAGCTCCTCGTTGTTTTTTGGCTTAACGAGTCAGTTGAAGTCAGCGGAAATTGCGCGTACGTGCCGTAGTTGGTGCTGACACCTCGTGTCGTGATGGCAGCATTGCCTGTTGCGCCTGATGAGACGGTGGTGTTGTTCGTGTTCCCACGAATGTCATAGGCATACAACGTTCTCAGATTTAAACGGGTATCGCTGGGCTCTACTGTTGTGTAATACAACATGCCGTTCGCATAGTACGCCGCCGAACTTGTACGCGTGAGCGTATTGCCCTGTGCGCCTCCAACAATGGAGAGCATCAAGGCTGCAAAAATAACAGGCTTCAGCACTGCTTGAAATCGCGAGTAATTCATCTTTTTACCGATATTTTTATGGGCGCGACGCCCGGGCGCGCTGCACGAGGGACTTAGGTTCCCTGCGCACAACGCCGCTTCACATGGGAGGTAACTTTCCGCGAGCTACTTAAGGAGACACGCTGGTCTCAACAGTGTTGGTTGGCCGGCCTATATACCAGTTGACTTCATCATTGAGATAGGTTCTGACGGTCGTCTTGCTGTAACCACCCTCTGTCGAACTGATGGTTTGAAGCGCATTTCCCCATTGATCAGGCTGGATAGTGACCTTGTTCCAAGGCAGAGCAACCCCGTTCAAATCCCAGGTGTTGCTCAAGCTGACGCTCAGGTAAGGCAGATAGGATTTGCATGCGCCTACCGTGCAGCCATCAAGCGCTTTCGAGACCAGGAAATCGTAGGTGCTCTCGTTCTTGCTCAGCTGAAGGTTGCCGGAGCTCTTCACCAGCCAGGTCGTTGTGGAAGCTGCCAGTCCGACATACGGCCAGTCCTGTCGATACTCAGCGCGCACTTTTTTCTTGGACTCCACTTGCTGAACTTCGGACCAGGCAAAGCCCAACAGATTTCGTCCCATGCCGGCGAACAGTCCGGGCTCGAATTGGCCGCTGTAGTTAGACGCCCAACCAAGGTAAGCTGCGCCCACACCCATTTGAGTTCGCGCCCGCACATCTTCCTTCAAGCCACCGTATGTGTAGTTGGACGTCACCGTACCGCCAACGCCATTGGGCGACGACACCGAAGCCACCACATAAAGCGGAATTTGCAAGTCGCGCACCGGATAGAACGATGGTGTAGCCGGCTTGGTATAAACGCTGCTGTCGGTCAGAGGCTTGTAGGTAATGGTGGTAGTACCGCCAAGGCCGCGGCTGATAGTAGTGATCAGATCAACGGCTCCGTTATTAGCGAGCATGGCATGCCAGCGGCCGTCCACACTGGAGAAGCGCATCAAGTCGGTTTTGCCATCGCCGTTATAGTCTCCGCTCAGATCCTTGTTTTCTGCCGTAGCAGGCCCTGCCACATCGCTGCAGTTGAAGCCGCTGCCGCTCGCAAGGCACAGGCGCCATTGGCCCGTCGTAGCGTTATATGCGCTCAAATCAGTACGTCCATCGCCATTGAAGTCGCCGGATACAGTGGCCTGCGCATCGGCTGCGTGCGCCATTACCGTGGAGCAGTCAAAGCCTTTGCCGGTCGCCAGGCACATCTGCCATTGGCTGTTGGTGCCGCTGTAGGACATCAGATCGGTCAAGCCATCGCCGTTGAAGTCGCCGGTGATGTTGTTTTGCGTGCCGCCGCTGTGGGCAGCGACTGCGCTGCAAGTAAATCCTGTGCCCGTCGACAGACACATCGACCACTGGCCGCTGCCTACATAGGCCATCATGTCAGTACGGCCATCGCCGTTGTAATCGCCAAAGACGCTGGCGCCGGCAGTCGCTGCGACCGTGCTGCAATCAAATCCAGCACCGTTCGACAAGCAGAGCTGCCATTGATTGGTAGCCAGGTAGGTGATCGTATCGGTGCGGCCGTCGCCGTTGAAATCGCCGGTGACACTGGAGTCGCTGCCTGCTTGTACAACGGAGCAGTCGAAGCCGCTGCCGTTAGCCAGGCACAGGTTCCATTGATTGGCGCTTCCCGAGTAGACCATGATGTCGGACTTGCCGTCTCCGTTGAAGTCGCCAACCATGTTCTTTACGCCTGCGCCGGGAACCAGCGCAACGTCCGCGCAGCTGAACGCAGCGCCGGTTGACAGGCAAAGGGACCAGATATTGCCGGAGCCGCTGTACGCCAGCAGGTCGGCCTTGCCGTCGCCGTTAAAGTCGCCGGTGACGCTGTTCTGCCCTGCTGCCGGGCCGGTCCAATAACCACTGCCGTCGCCGGCGAAGTTGGGCGCGGAGCCGGCCTGCCATCCGAAGGTCATCGCCGGCATGCAGTTGATACTTTTGTCGCACTCGGTGATGCTGGTGACGCGGCTGCGCTGGGTAATCGGGCTGGTTGCGTAGCCGATGCGGTATTCGCGAATTAGCGGCTGCACCGACTGGCCATCGTCCAGGTACAGATAGCTCCTGACAGCGGACAGCCTGACCGTGCTGCGGTTTTTGGAACCCATCTGATAGCGCGATGTAACCTCTGCCGCAGGAAGGCTTTCATAGACAAATCGAACGTTATTGGTCTTCACCAGGAGGCCGCGATCACGCAAATCGTCGTCGAAGGCATCGTTTTTGGTGTAGTCAATATCAACGGGATATCGCTCGTTTTTGTCGGCCTGGTCGGAATAATGAATTTGGTAGTAGTTACCTTTGACATCAAACACTTGACCGAGGGACCACGAGACGTAGCGATCGCCCGATGCTGAAATAACTCTGGCGGAACTGTCGACGCCAAAGACCAAGATTTGACCGGACTTGGTCCATACCTTGAATTTGTCAGGGCCGTAAAAGGACGGGCCATAGGTCACGATTTTGGAGATGCCATCGATCTCGGTGCGGTACTCTGAACCGGCGCCCCCGGGGGTGCCGCTCACCAGGATCAGGCGCTGCCCATTCATGCAAAACTGGTCGGCTGCTTCCGCGGTAACACCGCTACGCTGGCCATCCTGCGCTACGCTCGCGCCGCAACGCGTGATAGTCGAAAAGCCGTTTATGGACCAGCCAACTCCCATCAGGCCGCTGCCCGCAGCGCTGCTGTAGGTCAGCGAAATGTCCGGCTGAACGCCGGCAACCCCGGGAGCGATCTGGATAGGGATGGTGAAGGTCGCGGCGCCGTTCGCGCCGACCGAAAACTGCGCTGGAGTCTGCATTTGCGCCGGGGCGCCGAAAGAAACTGCTGGAGCAAGGATGAGGGAAAAGATCGTACTCGTGACAAACCGGGGCATAGCATCTCCTGACGCACTGAAAATTTTGCCAAACGCGAATTTCAATAGCGTCTATTGCATTCAAAAAAGAAAACTGGCAAAACAGTAAACTCTTTGTATGCGTTTGGCAATTATTTTTCTGATAATCAGGAATAACCGTTCTTTTTATGCAACCTTGGGCAGGCTGCCGCTCCCCGGTTCTAGTTCTCGTTCTATTGAGGTACTGAGTTCGTGACCGTTACCCTTGTCGGCCGACCGATCAGCCATCGCGTCGTGTCGTTCAGGTAGGTGGTATCGACTGTCTTCGAATAGCCATCCGTAGTGCTCGTGACTACGTGGGTCGGGTTACCAAGACTGTCGAGTTGTATCGTAGTCGTCATGCCGGGCACTGCAGCGCCGTTCAGGTCCCAGGTGCTGCTGACTGTCTTGCTCACAAACGGGAAATAGTGCCCGCCAAGTGCGACCGAGCATCCCGACGAACTAACGAAATCCATGCAATCGAAGGTGTTGGTCAGCTCCTTGAGCTTGGCGCCCGACGGTCCGGTGGTCGTTGAGGACTGCAACATACCGGTATACGGGAAGTCCTGACGATACTGGACCACTGTCGTCACCCCCGTATCCACGCTCTTTGTGGTAACAGTCCGGAACCCTTGTTTTCCTCGGCCCAGCAAGTTCTCGCGCAGTTCCGTGTAGGTGTAGCGCGCGGTGACCGTGCCGCCATTGCCATCCGAGGCGACCACGGTACTCACGATCGGTGGTCCAACGATGACGTCCTTGTCCGGATAAACAGCCGTTGTGCCTTTGGTATAGGTGGCTGCATCCGTCAGGCGGGTGTAGGTGATGGTGGTGTCTTGTCCCAGGCCATTGCTGATTACATTGATCAAACCCGGACCGCCAGACACAACCTCGCATTGAATGCGGCTGTCCTGCAGGTTAGCCGTTCCCGTGAGCCGGCAATAGGATGGCACACCGCTGCCGGTAACGTCCGCCCAATCAAATCCCTTCTTGTCGACGCCAGCATCTGCCATCGTGAAGCTGAATTCACGCCCCCCCACCAGCGCATCCGAACATATCATCGTTCCGGGCTTACCACTGCCGGTGACGCGGCAGAAATGGCGGTTCCAGCTGGAGTTCATGTCTACCCATTTGGTAGACGCGGCAATACCCGGGTCGCCTCGCGTAAAGGATTGGAACCCACGGTTGTAATTCTGGGTCGGGAAGATCCGGTAGCAAGAATAGCCCGCAGCGTTATAAACGCTGTGAAGAGGCGTGCTGTAGCAATAATCCGCGATGCCGTCACCGTTCACATCGATCCACTTACGCGTCCCCGCAGTCCCCCAGCTTCCCGGGTAATTCGTCGACGAAGATACGCCATATGCATACGGTGGCGACATAATTCCGGTGTCGAGATTAAAGCACTGGATGCCTGGGTCGTCGGCCGTATTGGGCATGCGAGAACAAAGGAAGGTCAGGCCCTGGCCAGTTGTTCCCGTGAACTCGGCATCATCGGCGTATGCCGCCGGAATCGAGGTCGGGGTTAAAACAGGAAGCTTGGGAACAAAACCTGCGCCGGTCGACAACGCACAAGTCACCAAGGCGGTGCTGTTTTGGAATTGGCAAAAATCGACACGGCCGTCATGATCGGCATCGATCCATGCAAACGGAACCATGGTCGAATCGGTTGCAAAATTCGACGATACGAAGGTGCTGCCGAAGCCGTGATCGGTCATGAGCGTGCAGGACAGCTGGGTTCCGTTCGCAGTCTTACGGCAAAAGTCCGCCCGCCCATCGCCGTTCACATCAACCCACGCCCGGCTTTTATTTGCGACACCGGCGTCCAGCACATCGGACACCCAGGTCTCGCCAAAGCCCGAGCCCGTCGACAGCGTACATGCCGCCCGCGTTCCCTGGGCCGAGTCGACAACACGGCAATAGTCCGCTTTGCCATCGCCGCTAACGTCGACCCAGGCGCGTCCGTAGTCCTGGCCCCAGTCCAGCACATTGGAGCTGACACTCGCGCTCCACGTCATTGCCGCCCCAGAGTAGCTGAAGGTCGTCGGCTCCATGCACTCGCCGTTCGGATTGCAGCGCTTGATCGACTTCAAGCGCCGCAGCGCAGTCAATGGATCAGCTTCGTATGTGAAGCGATATTCCCAATTGAGGGATGTCGTGCCGTTATAGGCATAGACGGAGATGCGGTCAAGTCGCCGTCCCTCACCAATCAGCGAGCCATCCAAGGTAGACATGAACTGGGCGCTCGATCCGTTGTAGAGGAACGAAAGCGAGTTGGTGGGGGTCATCCCATTAACAACGTTGTAGTTGATCGTATCCGGTGAATAATCCTGATAGTTCAATCCGTTATACGGCGGGCTGGATGAGTAGCTGGCTTGCATTGAGTTGTTGCCCAGGCCGGTTCGAAGAACCTGCTGCGTTCCCCATTTGAGCGGCCTCGAAAACTGATTACTTCCAAGCGGGAAAAAGTTCGTCGTCATGCCGTCTTTCGTGCGCATCCCGAATGAAGTCGGATACCCCTTGGCATCGGTGGAAGCAAATACGTTCGCAAATTCTTCGTTTTCAATGCGGTATTCCACACTCGTGTATGCCCCTCCCCCAGCGACACGAATCAGTCTCTTCTGGGCCAAGCAAAAGCCATCAGTGGCGTCGAAATGGACGCTGCGAGCGCGCGCGTCCTGCGCTATTGTCAGTGGACACGGTTGAATCTCAGGAAGACCTACCAGCTTCCAGCCAACCCCGAGGATTCCACTCTCCTGCACCTGACTGTCATATTGCAGCGCAAGACCGGGTTGCAGCCCTGCGCGACCGGGTGAAACTTCGAGGGGAATGGTGTACACCAGCGAACCATTGCGTCCTATGTCGATGCTGCCTGACACCGAAGTCATTGAAGAAGCGGAAGCAGCTCCCTGGAAGAATAAACAGCCCGAAGCTGCGAGCAAAAGCTTGCTAGAAATGCGCATGAAAGTCATAGGAACAATTGGACAAACTAATATTCGAGAAGAGTGCCGGTACTCACAAAGTTACCGGCATTCAGGGGGACGCGCCTGCGATCACTGTGTTGAATTGGTGACCGTCACGCGCGTCGGCCGGCCTATCCACCACTTGGTCGTGTCATTGCTGTAGGTGGTCTCAACAGTCTTTGTGTATCCATCAGAAGAACTGGAGGTCACTTTAACGGGACTGCCGTACTCATCAAACTGCGTGGTGGTGGTCACGCTCGGCAACGCAGCACCGTTCAGATCCCACGCCGCACTGGTCGACTGGCTCACATAGGGGAAGTAGAGCCGGCCAATAGCGATCGAGCAGCCCGAAGAGCTCACGAAATCCACGCAATCGAAGGTATTGTCCAGCTGCTTCAGCTTGCCGCCAGAAGGACCTTTGGTGGTAGAGGACAGCAACATGCCTGTATACGGAAAATCCTGGCGATACTGCGCGACTGTCGCGATTCCCGTATCCACGCTCTTCGCCGTAACGGACTTGAAGCCTTCTTTGCCGCGGCCCAGCACGTTCTCACGCAGCTCCTCGTATGTATAACGTGTAGTGAGCGAACCGCCACTGCCGTCCGAAGCGACCACCGTGCTCACAACGGACTGCCCGACAATGACATCCTTTTCCGGGTACACGGCCGTGGTACCTTTGGTGTAGGTCCCAGAATCCGTCAGGCGCGTGTAGGTGATGGCTATCTCGGCACCCAGCCCATTGCTGACTTTGTTGATCAAGCCGGCACCGCCAGAAAGGAGCTCGCATTGAATACGGCTATCCTGCAGATTTGCCGTTCCCGTGAGGTGGCAATAGGCCGGCATCCCGCTACCGCTGACGTCCGCCCAATCAAAGCCCTTCTTGTCGACGCCCGCGTCCGCCATCGTAAAGCTGAAATCGCCCCCGTTCCCAAATGCGGCCGAGCACATCATTGTTCCCGGTCTTCCGCTTCCGGTAACGCGACAGAAGTATCGCTTCCAACCGGTGGTCATGTTCACCCACTTGGTTGAAGCTGTAATGCCAGGATCAGCCAGTACCAGCACCTGATTGAGGCCCTCGTAATCCTTGAACGGGAAAACGGCGTAGCACGAATACCCCGCCTGCCCATAGATACCGTTACGACTACTGAAACAATAATCAGCGATGCCATCGCCGTTCACGTCTGTCCATTTACGTGATCCTGCATCGCCCCAGGTTCCTGGGAAATTCGTCTGGGCCAAGCTTCTGGTATCGAGATCGAAGCACTGGATCGATGGGCCAGCGCCGTTGGGAGTCCGGTAGCAGAGAAAGGTCAGCCCCTGGCCGTTTGTGCCGACGAACTCAGCATCGTCAGCATAGGCGGCCGGGATAGAGGCTCCTGGCAAGATAACAGGAGGCTTGGCTGCAAAGCCGGTACCGGTTGATAACGCGCACGTCACAGTAGCCGTACTATTTTGGAATTGGCAAAAGTCGACGCGTCCATCGAGGTCCGCATCGATCCAGGCATACGGAGCCATCGTCGTATCGGTCGTGAAGTTCGACGAAACGACGGTAGCACCAAACCCCTGGCTCGTCATCATCGTGCAGGATAGCTGAGTTCCGCTGGCAGTCTTGCGACAAAAATCCGCTCGCCCATCGCCGTTTGCATCGACCCAGCTGCGGCTTTTATCGGCAACACCCGCATCCAGCACATCAGATGTCCAGGTCGCACCGAAGCCAGTGCCGGTTGATAAGGTACAGGCCGCCCGCGTTCCCTGGGCCGAGTCGATAACGCGGCAATAGTCCGCTTTTCCATCCGCATTCACATCAACCCAAGCGCGACCGTAGTCCTGGCCCCAATCCAGCACATCGGAGCTAACAGTCGAGCTCCAGCTGATCCCCGAGCCGGAATAGCTGAAGGTCGTCGGCGTCAGACAGTTGCCATCGGCATCGCATCGCTTGATCGACTTGAGGCGGCGCAGCGAGGTCAACGGGTCCATCTCATACGTAAAGTAATAGTCCCAATCTGTTACCGTGGATCCGCCGTTGTCTGCATACACCGCGATACGGTCAAGCTGTCTTCCTTCGCCCACAAGCGTGCCATCCAAAGTAGACATATGCTGGGCACTCACGCCTTTGTAGGAAAAGCCAATTGTGTTCGCGGGGGTGGATCCGACGATGTTGTAGCCGATCTGCTGCGGCGACCAGTCGTGTACAGTCAAGCCGGAAGAAGCGCCACTGTTCGAATAGCTCACTTTCATCAGGTTGTTGGACTGACCGCTTCGATAGATCTGCGATGCCCCCCATTTAAGAGCTTTCGATGACTGATTCAACCCGATAGGTCCGAGGTCTACTACCATGCCGTCTTTTGTCTGCAGCTTAAAGGAGTTCGGATAGCCCGAGCTCCCGGTGAACGCGATGACATTGGCGAACTCCTCGTTTTCAATTCGGTACCGGACGCTGGCATTTGCCCCCGCCGCAGAGACTCGAATCAACCGCTTCTGGCCCAGACAAAAACCGTCATTGATATCGGTACGAACGCTATGCGCGCGTCCGTCCTGCGCAATGGTGAGAGAACATGGCTGAATCTCCGGCAGGCCCACCAGCTTCCAGCCGACGCCCAGAATGCCGCTTTCCTGTATCTGACTGTCGTATTGCAGCGCCAGGCTGGGCTGCAAGCCTCCACGGCCAGGCGCAACCTCGATCGGAATGGTGTAGACCAGCGATCCGTTGCGCCCTGTTTCCAGGTTGCCCGTGACCGAGGTGGCAGGCGCAGCGAAAGCGGTACTCTGTACGAATAAGCAGGACAGCGCTGCAAGCGAACGCGCAAGGTTGGAATTGGTATAGGCCATGTAAATAATTGAGTAGATCCGGTGTAACCGAGTTTACGGAGAAGTTCGCGTTCGAAATTATCTTATGCTGCGATGTTGGAAGTGCTTCCGCACTTCAACCACGCAGAACAGCCGCAACAGATCAGGTTACTTAAATTTCTTGGCAACCAAGTCATCCATTACAGCTGAGCCGATGTCCGAATGCCAGACGTGCCACTGTGCTGCCTGTGCGACGCTCCAAGTGCCTGGCACGTGAAGTAGCTCCTAGAAGGCCTTACGGACATATGCGGTTAAGTCGTTCTCCGGCTTGAAAGGTAACGAGTGAAATGGCGCTTTTATGGCTAACGTATAGACATCAGCACCGGGCACAACTGTAAGCTGATCACCGCTGCTCGTGCACAAGGCAAACCCGCATTCCGCCTCGAAATCGTCTGAAATGTAGGCAAGCTTTTGCACTTCCCGCACGTCAGACCAAGAGGCCGGCAAACTCACCAGTTCGGGTACGTCCTCTGCGCGCACCAATTCAAATGTGAGCGTTCCAATTTCCTCCCAATCGCCAAGATCATGCATATCCACGCCAACCCTGACGGTCCGGCCATCACCTAGTCGTAACCACAATGACGCAGGAGGCCCAACCTTAGGTTCATTCATCGCGTAAGCGCTCAGGCCACTGCACAATCCAGCAACCAACGAGGGCGCGGAAGCCATGTCAAAACACAGCACATTTTTCATGATATCTCCCGATTAATAGTGAAGCGTCTCAGGCAACTTGTTGTCGTTACCCGGTATCTCAATGCGGGGACCATCACCTGGATTCTTGGTTCCGGGGCGAATCCAGATACCATTGTCGCCAACCAAGGCACCAGGGATTTTGCTCCGCCCATCACTATCCGGGAATGGTCTTCCTGTGCCACCAGTTAACTTATCGAAATCCTTCTGTGCATCGCCAGTACCACCGTTCCCAGGTGTCAGCGGACCACTTGTATGGCGCTTCCCATTGTTGCTGGTACCTGCCCGTGGGTCGCTCTGGTCTCCAATATACCCGCCGGGTACAGGTGGCACACTGTTTGTACCATTTCCATTTGCCATAACTCCTCTAATGCAGCCCAAATCCAAACCGCACGCTAAGAGTCTATTTCCCCTTTCTATAGCTGAAGTCAAGAAAGGTGCAGCTATATTCCTATCTGAACCAGCAATACCACCAATCAAACCACCTACCAGCGCGCCCGTTGAAACTATCTGTGGATTCAACGGAGCGCAAAGCATAGCGCTCATAAAATCACAACCTGCGGATATCGCAGCACCTGCCCCTGCGCCGACGACTGAACCAAGCGCAATTCCTGTTGCCGTTTTAGCCCAAGTTGCATTGTGATAAACAACAGAAGCCTTCATGTCGTAGTTAAAGCTCTCCGTATAAGTCGTCGACCTGCCGCTTAACGAAAAGAAACTACTTATTGAGTTCGTAATGGAATATGAGTAGTCGAACTCAGTAAATCCGCTTGGATCAATCATCACAAGCGGATTGTTGCGCGTGTACGAATACCGATTGTACGACTGGATGTCCGTTGGGTACGGCACGTTCGGGTCAGCGCTAATGAATCGACCAGTGGCCGGATCATAGACCCGTCCATTCATGTGAATCAGGTCCAGTCCATCGAGATGCTCATGATTGGTGTAGCCTCGGTCGGTGTTCAAGCCCGCGAGCGTATTCGCTGGATCCATCACACCAGCTGGCGTACGGCGTTTGCCGAACGGCTCATAGGCCATCCGTTCAATCACCGTGCCCGACGCATTGGTAATCGCCGTTGTCGATCCTAAGTGATCACGATGCATGTACAGCACATTCAGCGTACCAGTGCCAATTTGCTTGATCAGCGCCACCACGCCACCGCCCGCCGTCACAAAATGGCGGTGCTCAATCGTGCCGTCGCTCTTCACGTCCTTCTCATATAACAAACCGCCCGCGCTATCCGGATTCAGATAGGTCGTCGTCGTACCATCGGCCGTCATCTTGATACGCTGATGGTCAGGACCGTATACGAAAGTCGCCGTCGACGTTGGACTTGCCAGCGTCAGCGGCATGTTAAAACTGGTCCAGGTTTCAGTGCGGCCTTTGGCAGCAATTACATTATTCAAGGCATCGCGCTGTACTTCTTGCGTTAGATTACCTACGCTGTCGTAGCTATACTGCCGGATGCTCCCGTCTGTCATGAAGATACGATCTACCGCGTGCGGTCTGCTGTTGGTCGAGCCATAGGTATAGGTACCCATATCCGAACGACTTGTGACGTTGCCGATGCTGTCGTAGCCGTAGGTTTGGCTCACCACTCCCGCCCCACCTGAGTTTACCGTGTTGCTGGTCAGGCGATTGAGCGAGTCGTATAAAAAAGTCTCGGACAGACTTTGATTGGCATCACCGCGCGTGAGCAAATTACCGCGCAAGTCATAAGTGAACGACAAGTTCTGCACCGCGTTGTTTGTGCCAGCCGTGATGCTTTGCGTACGTCCAGTGGCACGATCGAATACCTGCTGAGTCACAACGTTATTACCGTAGGTCTGCTGCGTCAGGTGGCCTTCTGCATCCATAGCATTGGCTTGCCAATACAAGACATTGCTGCTGTTGTTACGCACTTCCTTTAGGTAGCCCAAAGCCGTATAAACATACTTCAAGGTCAAACCAGTCGGATAAGACTGATTCAGCACACGGCCGTTTGTGTCATACGACGTAGTCGCACCATAGACTGTACCAATGGTCGTGTTTGTCGTCGTTGGCCGCCCTTGGTTGTCGTAGACCTGGCTAGTCAAATATCCATTGTCGGCAGTGGCTTGGCACAACCGGCCTTTGCCCATAGTGCAGCTGTCATAGGTCCAGTTGCTCTTCAGGTCGGGTTCAGATCGGTTGGTAACGCGACCGCGTAAGTCATAGGTCATCGTCGTGACCTGCCCTTTGGGATCGGTCTGCTGGACTAACTCACCGAGCACGTCGTATACGTAATTCCATGTGCCCAGGTCCGGGTCGGATGTCGTCAGTTTGTGATTAAGCGCATCGTATGTATATGTCGTCACATTCCCTTGCGGGTCCGTTGTTTGAATCAGATTACCGTTGGCATCGTACAGATAGCTTAAAACAC
>OUNM010374291.1_pt1 | contig 12140 bp, 10 predicted proteins | sample 1769961 | NCBI WGS metagenome assembly OUNM01 (sample SAMEA3914820, study PRJEB12502) | metagenome | biome: forest; material: soil | place: USA | collected 2012-03-12 | depth 0.3 m
CAAGGTGACCATCCACTGCGCCGATCCGGCCGCCGCGAAAAAGGCCTTCGCCGACGAGGTGGCGGTGATTGACGGCGTGCTCCTGGCGCGCGATCTCGTCAACGAGCCGGCCAATGCGCTCGGACCGGTCGAATTCGCCGAACGCGCCAAGGCGCTGGAATCGCTCGGCGTCGAGGTCGAGATCCTCGCCGAGAAGGAGATGAAGAAGCTCGGCATGGGTTCGCTGCTCGGCGTCGCGCAGGGTTCGCCGCGCGGCGCGCGCATGGCGGTGATGCGCTGGAACGGCGGCAAGGCCAAGGATGCGCCACTCGCCTTCATCGGCAAGGGCGTCACCTTCGACACCGGCGGCAATTCGATGAAGCCGGCCTCCGGCATGGAAGACATGAAGGGCGATATGGGCGGTGCCGCCGCCGTCACCGGGCTGATCCATGCGCTTGCCGCGCGCAAGGCGAAAGCCAATGTGGTCGGCGTCATCGGCCTGGTCGAGAACGCTGTCGACGGCCACGCCCAGCGCCCCGGCGACATCGTCACCTCGATGTCGGGCCAGACCATCGAAGTGCTCAACACCGATGCCGAAGGCCGTCTCGTGCTGGCCGACGCGCTGTGGTACACCAACGACCGTTTCAAGCCGCAATTCATGATCAACCTGGCGACGCTGACCGGCGCCATCATGGTCGCGCTCGGCCAGCATTATGCCGGGCTGTTCTCCAACAATGACGAGCTTGCCGGCAGGCTGTTCGGTGCCGGCCACGTGTCGCAGGAGCGGCTGTGGCGCATGCCGCTCGGGCCGGAATACGACAAGCTGATCGAGTCCAAGAATGCCGACATGAAGAACATCGGCGGCCGCTATGGCGGCGCCATCATCGCCGCGCAATTCTTGCAGCGTTTCGTCAAGGACACCCCCTGGGCGCATCTCGACATCGCCGGCACCGCCATGGGCGCGCCGTCGAGCGAGATCAACCAGTCCTGGGGTTCCGGCTTCGGCGTCAGGCTGCTCGACAGGCTGGTGCGCGACCACTACGAAGGGTAGGACTTGCCGCGATGGCCGACGTCCTTTTCTACCATTTGACCGAATCGACGCTCGAGGAGGCGCTGCCGGGCCTGCTCGAGCGCAGCGTCGACCGAGGCTGGTGCGCGGTGGTGCAGACCGGCACCGAGGAGCGGCGCGACGCGCTCGACCAGCATCTGTGGACGTTCCGTGACGATTCCTTCCTGGCCCATGCCACCGACCGCGAGGCCTATCCGGCCGAGCAGCCGATCCTGCTGACGACGGGCGAGGGCAATGCCAACGCCGCGCAGATCCGCTTCCTGGTCGATGGCGCCGCACCCCCGGAGCTGTCCGGCTACGAGCGCGCCGTCTTCCTGTTCGACGGCCATGACGCCGCGCAGCTCGAAGGCGCGCGGACGCATTGGAAGACGCTGAAGGACGCCGGCCACGCCGTCACCTACTGGCAGCAGACGCCCGACCGCCGCTGGGAGCGCAAGGCTTAGCGGCTGCCTTCATCCAATTCTGCCCGGAACGGTCGGCATCGCGGCAGGTGCGCCGACCGTGAAATCATGCCTGCCAGATGTCTCGAAACTCAATAAAATTTTAGCGTGACGGAAAATCATTCATTCATTAAATCATTGAATACATTACATTATTTATCTCAAATCAAGGTGATCCGCGCAGTATCCCCGGTAAATCGGGGATACATCGATGTTGCTTGGTCATCTCGTAATTCAGGTCTGCGCGGCGTTTGGAATGATGCTGCCGGGAAACACATCGCTCGGTTCCCTGGCGCTCACCGCGAGCGTCGACCATGCTAATATCGACCGCATGGAAACCACGGCGCTGCCTCCGCGACAGGATGCTGTCCTTTCACCGCCCGCGCCGATCGAGTTCGGCGTGTACGATCCCGCCGGCGCATTCAAGTCGGCAACCGATCTTCGCATCGAACATGTCTTCGTCGCGTGGGAGCCGTTCGATGCCGGCAAGCTGAGGCAGAAGGCGAAGGAAGCTGCCGAACGGGGGCGCGACCTCATGGTTACCGTCGAACCATGGCCCAAGGCGTCGAGGATGCGCCGCGGCGGCGAGGCGATGCTGCGTGAAATCGCAAAGTCGGGATATGACAGCCAGATCGACCGCGTCTGCTCCGAATTGGCCAGGTCATCCGGCCGCACCTTGCTGCGCTGGGGGCACGAAATGGAGGCGGCTTCGGACCGCTATCCCTGGGCTCACAAGGATCCGGCCAGTTTCGTCGCCGCTTTCCGGCATGTTGTTCAACGCTGCCGCAAGCTGTCTCCCGGCACGCTGATCGTATGGTCGCCGCGTGGCGATGGGGATCTGAGGAAATATTATCCTGGTCCCGACTATGTCGACTATGTCGGCGTGTCGGTCTGGGGTCTGCAGAAGTGGGACCGCAAGCACGACGGACGCGACCGCGCCTTTCGCGAGGTCTTCTGGGAAACATATCGCAACGTAGTTGCCTACGCCAAGCCGGTGATCATTTCCGAGCTCGGCATTTCGGGCGACCAGGGCTATGTCGACCGCTGGCTGGCCGAGATCATGGATCGCGACACCAATGGCGCAAAGTTCCCACTGCTGAGGACCATCGTCTATTTCAACGACAAGGAGCCCCATTATTGGCCGAAAGGCTTCGGCTCTCCGGACTGGCGGGTCGACCCAACCAAATTGGCCGGCCTGCCCTGAGGTTGCAAATCAGCTGCCCGGAAGCGGCTGACCGCTCCGAGCCACCCGCTCAGCCCGCGCTTGCCGGCTTGTTAAGCGAATCCTTGATCTCCTGGATTCGCTTGCCGACCCGATCGCCAGACTTCAGCATCTTGATTTCCTGATAGCCGCTCGTAGCGCCCGTCAGCACATACCAGTCTCCCTTTGCCGTGTTCTTTGCGTAGATCGTGCTGCCGACCCTCTTGTGGGCAAAACAGGAAACATCCGTGCTGGACTTCTTGGCGGTGGTCCATTTCGCGCGGAAGCAGAAGGTGCCGTCATCCTTGAGGAACCAGACGCCTTCGCCATAGGCGGCGTTTGGGCCTGTCCCGCTCCATCCGGTGAATTGCCGTTTCTGCTGCTGGAAGAAGCCGGCGCCATCCTTCCAGACCCAGGTCATGTTGTTGTAGATCGCCATGACGTCGCCCGCCGTGAGCGGCTTGCCTTTTTCGGCCTGTTTGGCGATCGAACTTACCGTCTGCGCCGACGCTGCCCCTGCCAGGAGGCAAGCGACACCGACGGCGCCGGCAACCAGTTTCAATGCACGCATGGTCAAACTCCTTTTCGCTTTGGCCCTCTGGGCAATCAGTTGATGATGTTCTGCTTTATCCGCCAGTCAGGCAGACCGTAGTTCTCCGGCCAAGGATAGACTTCCTTGTCGTTGAAATAGACGACCGCTGTGAGCTTGGGGAATGCTGGCAAGGGCTTGCGCACCTCCGCGTCCCAGGCCGCGACATAGTCCTTGCTGCCGGAATAGCCGAGTTCGGCGACGACGATCGGCTTGTTGAATTGGACCACCCGGTCGTAGCCCGGCTTCAGCAGCTCCGAGAAGGTCCGGTCGCGGCCGTATTTGTCCCTGTCGAATTTCTGCAGGCCGAATACCGACAAGCCGATCGCGTCGACATAATTGTCGCCCGGATAGTAGGCGGCCAGACCGTCATCGCCCTTGGGCGACCACATGAACTTGGCGTGAGGAGCCAGTGTCTTGCAGCGGTCGACCACATGCTTGTAGGCGCTGATGTAGTCCGCCGGATTCCAGTTCGCCCAAGAGAACCGGCCCTTCTTGTCCTCCATCTCGTGCGCGAAGCGTATGGTGACGGCTGTCTTCATGCCGCCGGCGATCCGGCAGATGGCATCGAGGTTCGGATCGTATTTGCCGGAAAGGATACCGTCCTTGAGCTCGGTTGGCGTGACGCGCCATTGCTGCGACCAGGTCCACGGTTCGATCGTGATCAGGATGGTCCTGTTTCTTGCGGCCGCATAGGTGTCGGCGGCGGGCAGGCTGGCAAGGTCGACATCTTCCCATGGCAGGAACAAATGCTCGATCTTGACCGTCTTGTCGGTGCTGAATGCGCCATAGGGATCGTACGCACCGAAATCAGGGGCGGAACCTTGCGGCGTGGCAGTTTGCGACAGGTCGCTCGACGCGCCGAGCGACAAGCTTGCCGACAAGGTCAAGCCGGCGGCCAATCCCATCGCGACAAGAAGCGCCAGGCTCCTTGGATAAGATTTCATCGTCCGTTTCATCACATTACTCCTTGTCTGTGTTGAGCATCATCGGGTTTTGCGTAGATCAGCCCGATGTCGGTGCCTTCCTCCTGGGTCCGGCTTGCGTTCGATCCGTGCGGCTGGGCGGTCGCCGGTCGACCGATTGAGGTCACGGAGAAGCCGCACGCATTGGCGGCCCGGATATCGACGGCGTTGCGCAGATCGACCAGCGTTCTGCGGTTCATCACCCTGGCCAGGCGGTCGAATTCGAGATTGCGGAATTCCGACCAGTCGGTGACCAGGACGATCGCTTCGGCGCCATCGGCGCATTCGTAAGGGTCGGCACAGAACGTCACGTCGTCCAGCATGGCGCGCGACCGCTCCATGGCCTGGGGGTCGTAGGCCCGTATCCTGGCACCGGCGCGCTGAAGCGCCTCGATCAGCGGGAAGGCGGGCGTTTCTCTGATGTCATCGGTATCAGCCTTGAATGCGAGGCCGAGGACCGAAATGACCTTGCCGTTGACCGAACCGTCAAGCGCATCGATGACCTTCAATGCCATGCGCCGCTTGCGTGCGTCGTTGACGGCAACGGTCTCTTCGACAAGCCGCAGAGGAACGCCATAGTCCTGCGACGTCCTCAAAAGAGCGAGAGTGTCCTTCGGGAAGCATGAGCCGCCGAACCCGGGTCCGGCCTTCAGGAAGCTTGCGCCGATCCGGCGGTCGAGGCCGATGCCCAGGGAGACATCCTCGATATCCGCGCCGATGTGCTCGCAAAGGTCGGCCACCTCGTTGATGAAGGATATCTTGACGGCCAGGAAGGCGTTGGCCGCGTATTTGATCAATTCGGCCGTCCTGCGCCTGGTCCTGAGCAGGGGGATGCCGGCGTCGATGAGCGGGGCGTAGAGACGGTCCAGCATCGCAAAGGCGGGCTCGTCCTGGGCACCGACGACAATCCGGTCCGGTTCCATGAAGTCGCCCACGGCGGATCCTTCGCGAAGGAACTCGGGATTGGAGGCGACCGAGAATTTCGCCTCCGGACGGGTCCTCGAAACGATCCGGGCGACCTCGTCGCCCGTGCCCACCGGCACGGTGGACTTCGTCACGATCACCGCGTAACCGGTCAATGCGGTCGCAACTTGCTTGACTGCGGCATAGAGGAACGACAGGTCGGCATTGCCATCCCTTGGCCGGGGAGGCGTCCCGACGGCGATCATCACCACGTTTGATCCGTCGACGGCGGCCGCGCAGTCGGTGCTGAACGAAAGCGTCGCGGCCTTGATGCCTTGCCGCACCAGTTCGTCGAGACCGGGTTCGTAGATTGGAATGATGCCCTTTCGCAAATCGGCGATCTTGCGGGCGTCATTATCGACGCACACCACCTGATGGCCCCAGTTGGCAAAGCAGGCACCGGAGACAAGGCCGACATATCCCGACCCGACGATGGTTATCTTCATGGCTGGCTCCCTTCGATCCTGCCGGCCGTGGCCGGGTTCTGCCACCAGATTTCGAAACGCAATGTCCCGGCCCGTACGGCCGTCAGGCCTGCTCCGGACGGGCCGTAGGTAATGCGTGTGAGTTTCAGCGGCTCGGCGCCCGCCGCCATCGTGTCCAGGCCCTCGAGGCCATGAGCCGTCAGCGAAGTCACCGAGACCGTCGAGACGGCCGCCGCGAACGCGATTTGCCTGAGGAGGCTGACATTCGGCCGGATCGAATTTTCGTAGGCATGCCTGGCGATGATGACGATCAGGATCAGCGCGTACACGATCGCGTTGAAGATGGCGAAGATGTAGAAACCGCGCCCAGCCGTGGCGCCATCGACAAAGATCGCCGGCAGCGCGGACGCGATCGACAGCACCGCGTATGGGGCGATGATCCGGAAAGGCAGCACATCCGCCGGGCCGCCACCCTTGGGCGTCACCCGGAAATCGACGAATGTTCCGGTCGCCCAATCGCGGAACGCGGCCAGGATGCCGGCCAGCGCCCACGGCCACCTCGCGAATGGAAACAAGAAGCCTTCCCAACTGAAGACCTTGGCGTTCGCCGGACGCCACCACCCATTCGCGCGAAACAAGGTGTTTATCGAGACCAGGATGATCGTCGAAGGCAGGAGATGCTTGAAGAACTGCGGAAAATCCGTTTCGACGAAATTCGTGTCGAACAGCAGCGCCACGATGGGGATCGAAAATGAAAGGACCATCGTCGCGCAGAACAGTCCGTACCAAAGCTGGCAGAAGAGGAACTGGAACCGCAGTTTGAAGGGCAGGTTTCCGATATAGTCGGGCGTATATTTGATGAGGAGCGTCATGATGCTCCGCGACCACTGGAATTCCTGCGTCGCGAGGTCGGCGAATGTCTGCGGCCCGTCGCCGTTCGCAATTGCATCGATGGCGTGAGCGCCTCGCCAGCCCTTTGCGTTCATCATAAGGGTTGTGGAGTGGTCCTCGGCAAGCTCGGGACCAAGGCCGCCGATGTCTTTCAGAGCGGCTGTGCGAACGGCATAGTGGGATCCGAAGCAGATCGGCGCCCAGCCACCATTGTAGCCGGCCTGCAGCGCGCCGTGCAGTATGCCTTCCGCGTAGAGTCTGCTTCTGGCCGACCAGCTGTTTGACGCGTTCTTGTCACAGATGCTTGGCGCCGAGACATAGCCCACTTGTGGATCGGAAAAGGGGGCCAGCATGTGCCGGAGATAGGAGGGCGAGGGGACGTGATCGGCATCCAGCTGGGCAACGAAGTCGTAATAGCTGTGGCCGAAATTGTCGTAGAAGAAGGCGAGGTTTCCCTCCTTGCACCGGGTCCTGCGCGGCCATTGCGGCCGATGATAGTCGGCGCGGCCCTTGCGCGTCGAAACGAACACGGAATTTGCCTTGCACCAGGCCAGCGTCTCCTCGGACGGATCCTCGTCGGCCAGCCACGTGTCATGCATGAAATCCTGGCGGCGCATCGCTGTAAGCGTTTCGGCGATGACGGAAAACGGCTCCGATGGCGCCTTGGTGACGACCATGGCCACACGAGAGGCGGGAGATACGTTTATTCCGGGCGCCGGAACCTTCGATCGCAGAAATATCGTCAGCGTGTAGAGCGGCATGGCCATTGTCAGGGCCACCAGCATCGACACCGTCATGAAACGGATGGTTCCGACGTTATGGGCCGGATCGAGCCACCACGACCAGAAATAGCAAAGCGAGGCAAGCCACAGCAGATAGGTCGATACGTATGCCGCCTTCTGCGGCCTCGTCATCAGGGATACAAGAAATGAGTTGCGCTTATCCGCGCGATCAAGAATCCGATCCGCAGTGATGCCGGACGTCCAACGCGAGGGCGCGGGACTGAATGTCATCGCGTCGCCTCCAAGCCAAAGAACGGGGCCGCCGTCCTGACGATGGTATCGATGTCGGAAAGCTCTGGGACGAATCCCAGATGCTTGCGCGCATTGGCTGGATCGGCATAGAGCGCGGCCGGGTCCCCGGGGCGTCGCGTTCTGTAGACAGCCGGAACAGACCTTGAGGTCATACGGCCGACGGCTTGCAGGATCTCCTTGATCGACACGCCCCGACCGGTGCCGAGATTGACCGAAAGGCTTTCTCCGCCGGCCTCCAGGTGCAAGAGCGCCTTCAGATGCGCGCGGGCGAGGTCGCTGACATGGATATAGTCGCGCACACAGGTTCCGTCCGACGTGTCGTAGTCGGTGCCGAAAACCTCGATCTCGTTGATCAAGCCGGACGCCGCCATCAGCACCCTGGGAACCAGGTGCGTCTCCGGTGAATGCCATTCCCCGAGCTGCCCGTCGGGATCGGCGCCGCAGGCGTTGAAATAGCGAAGGATGGCATATTTCGTCCCATACGCGGCCGCATAGTCGCCGATGATCTGCTCGCCCATCAGCTTGCTACGGCCATAAGGGCTGATCGGATTCTGCGACGAGTTCTCGCGCACCGGCAGTACCTCAGGCACGCCGTAGGTCGCGCAACTGCTGGAGAAGATGATGTTGCTGATCGCCGCGGCCCGGGCTGCGTCCAGCACCGCAATCGTGCCGGCCACGTTGGTCGAATAATAGTCGGCCGGTTCATGAACGGACTCTCCGACATAGGCGAGCGCCGCGAAATGGATGATCGCCCTCGGCCGGTAGCTGTCTATCGTTCGCTCGAGCGCGTGTTTGTCCCTGATATCGCCGACGACCAGCGGACCCCAGGCGACGGATTTCTCGTTGCCTCGGCTCAGATTGTCATAGACCACCGGAAGGTATCCAGCGGCCGATAGAAGTTTGCATGTATGGCTGCCAATGAAGCCGGCGCCACCTGTCACCAATATGGCGGGCGGTGTCATGACACTGCAGCTTTCTTGGTGGCCCTGCTGCCGTAGAGCAGGGCGTCGAAATACTCCACCGTGCGGGCAAGGCCCTCGCTCAGGCTGATCGTCGGTTCCCAGCCGAGATGCTGCCTGGCAAAAGAAATGTCGGGCCTGCGCTGCCTGGGGTCGTCGACCGGCAGCGGCCGATGCACGATCCGAGACGAGGAGTTCGTGTAGTCTACGACCAGCCTTGCCAGATCCATGACTGTGAACTCGGCCGGGTTGCCGAGATTGACCGGGTGCGCCGGCGCTGTCGGCGCCCGCATCAGGCGGGTAAAGCCCTCGATCAGGTCGTCCACGTAGCAGAACGATCGGGTCTGCATGCCGCTGCCATAGACGGTCAGATCCTCGCCGCGCAGCGCCTGGACGATGAAGTTCGACACCACGCGGCCATCATCGGGCTGCATGCGCCGGCCATAGGTGTTGAAAATCCGCGCGACGCGGACATCGATGCCGAACGTGCGCGAATAGTCGAAAAACAGGGTCTCGGCCGAACGCTTGCCCTCGTCATAGCAGGACCGCGGGCCGTGCGTGTTGACGTTGCCGAAATAGCTCTCGGGCTGGGGATGCACCAGCGGGTCGCCATAGACCTCGGAGGTAGAGGCCTGGAAGATCTTGGCGTTGTGGCGCCGCGCGAGTTCGAGAAGATTCAGCGAGCCGAACACGCTGGTCTTGAACGTGTGGATCGGATCGGCCTGATAGTGCGGCGGGGAGGCCGGGCAGGCGAGATTGTAGATTTCGTCGACCGGGATGTCCCCCGGCAGCGCGTCGACGATGTCATGCTCGATATATCTGAATGCCGGATCGCTCAGGATCGGGTTGAGATTGTATCGCTTGCCGGTATGGAAGTTATCGAGCGCGACAACCTCATATCCGTCCTTCAGCAGCCGTTCGCACAAATGCGAGCCCAGAAATCCCGCACCCCCGGCGACCAGGGCGCGACTTCGGCGCATGCTCTTGCTGCCGATCCCATCTCGAAGTTTCAGGACCTTGATAACCTTACTCATGGTCTTCCCCTTACGCCCTGCGCACACCACCGACCGGGCAGGACAAAGCTCCGCCCGGCCACGTCCCTTCAGACGTGACAAAAACCCTCCGCTCGCGCGGGTTCGCCATCTTCGATGTGCGCTAATTGCTCTTTGCGTTCGCAAAAACGATGTGGTGCGGCTTGTCGCTGCCGCTCAGCATCTCAGATGCCCCGAACCCGTGATTGCAGTTTTCCGTGGTTACACGCTTGATGCCACCATCGCCCCATTGCCCGCGCAAATTGCACATCCCAACGAGGTTGAAAATATACCTGTGGAAAACCTAGTCAACTGAATTAGGATTCGATTAACCGCAAACGTTTGTAATTGGTTAACTACGGTGCGAGCATCGGTCGAACGCCTTCCAGCATCGAAGAAAATTAAAATCAAATTTTAATGAAACTATATTCGCGTTTGGTAGTGCTATATCCGCAAGAAGCAGTGTGATTGTCGGCCAAAACCACTTGGGCTGCAGATATGCGCCGAATTCCCGATGTAAGGGTTCCAAACTACCGGAGACTTTGAATAGGGGATACTATTCGTCTTTGTCTGGAGATCCGGTTTCGGCTGGAGTGAAGCGTAATCTTCAATATTGGAGGATTGGCATCCACAAATAACCAGAACGAAACTCAGAGCCAGAAGTTTGTGGTGGGATAGGTGTTTCAGATAGGAAATAGAATCTTCAGAATAACTGCGTCCACTGCGGTGATACATGAGCATCAAGGCCCCCTTCAGCCTGACAAAAAAACCTGCTCCGCGATCCGAATCGGATACTATTATGCGACCAATGGTTAATTTAGCCATAGCTACTGACGCTTCGGCAGCGCTGGGCTCTGCTGAACCAATGGTTGTATGCCAACGTCGATTTTTGCCCTGGCCAGGTGCAGGGAAAGAAGCTTCTCCGCTCAGCCCTTTGCCAGCGCAGACAACTGCTCCAGGGTTATCTTGTGGACCAGCGGGTCGGCGTGCCGGTGCAGCAGGAGCCAGTCGGCGCCGTCGCGGCGAAATACCAGCGTTACGCGGAGCGGCCATTCCTGGTCCAGGCCACCGACCCTGCCATGTCCCCATTCGATCACGGCGAGCACCGCCATGTCGACCGATGCGTAGGCTTGTACCAGCTCCATTCTTACCCCGCCGTCCTGGAAGTAGCTGGCGAGTTCGGCCAAATGTTCGGGGCTTCTGTCGAAACCTCTCGAGAACGGACCGCCGAAAGGCTGCATCAAGGTGAAGTCGGGCGCGATTTCGATCAGGTCGAGATAGGCTTTCATGTCGCCACGCATGAACGCCGAGCTGGCGGCCTCCGCCCGTGCCAGAAGCCCCTTCAGGGCGGCGTCGTCGATGGCCGCCTGCGGTGCGGCTTCGCTTGCGGCAGCCTGCATCGCCAGCGGCAGGGCGAGCGGCGCCGCCAACGCCAGCCGTCTGGAGATGGCCTTGCTCCGGGCTTTCCGCTCAAGCGACGTGCCGGTCGTGTTGGTGGATTTGGACATAGAGAATCTCCTCGAAGATCGGGAACAAAACCGGATGACTTTCGCCATCCAATCGATGCTGAGACGGATCTCACTTCAATCGAAATGAATCCAGTGATATGATTTCAGCAATATGCTGCACGAAATTGATCTATCGCGCGTCGATCTCAACCTCTTGGTCCTGTTCGAGACCGTCATGGAAGAACGCCATGTCGGCCGCTCGGCGTCGCGGCTGAGCCTGTCGCCATCGGCGGTCAGCCATGGCCTCAGCCGGTTGCGCGGCCTGCTCGGCGATCCGCTGTTCCTGCGAACGCCCAAGGGCGTCGTGCCGAGCGACCGCGCGCTGGATCTGGCCGTGCCGGTCGCCGAAATCCTGGCGCGGGTGAGGAGTGTCGTCGCCAGCGCCGAGCCCTTCGATCCCGCCCGCTCCAGGCGCCGCTTCGTCATCGGCGCGCCGGATGGCGCCTCGGCGGTCTTCCTGCCGCCGCTGCTCGACGCCCTGCATCGAAGCGCGCCGGGCATCGACATCGGCATCCGTCAACTGCTGCCGAGGCAAGGCGAGACGTCGCCGTTGCCCGCCTGGAGCGACGTCGTCGCCGAGCTTGAGGCGAGAGCGATGGATGTCGCGGTCCTGCCGATCGGCGATGCGCCCGAACGCTTTCTCCGCCGCGCGCTCTATGAGGAGGATTTCGTCATCGCCATGCGCGCCGGGCACCGGTTCTCGCAGGATCCCGGCATCGAGGCTTACTGCGCCATGGAACATCTCGTGGTGTCGCAGACAGGCGATGCGCATGGTTTCGTCGATCTCGCGCTGGCGGCGCGCGGCCTGTCGCGGCGCATCGCGCTCACCGTTCCCAATTTCATGTTCGCGCTCGCCGTGCTGGCCGAAACGGACTTTGTCTCGGCGCTGCCGCGTCGCTTCGTGGCCACGCACGGGCGCCGCTTCGGCGTGGTCGCCGTCGACGCTCCCGTGGCGCTGCCGCCTTTCCAGATCACCGCCGTGGTACCGAAGGTCGCAATGATGGATGCGGGCGTCGCCTGGCTCATGGGCCAGTTGGAACAGGCGGGACTGGCGGTTCGGCCGTCTTAGGTCTTGCCTCCATCGCA
>OUNM011157774.1_pt1 | contig 12140 bp, 5 predicted proteins | sample 1769961 | NCBI WGS metagenome assembly OUNM01 (sample SAMEA3914820, study PRJEB12502) | metagenome | biome: forest; material: soil | place: USA | collected 2012-03-12 | depth 0.3 m
CCCGTGCCGTTGACGCAGTCGCTGGCGATCCTCGAGTTCATCGACGAGACCTACCCGCAACCGCCGCTGCTGCCCGCCGACACGCACGGCCGCGCCCGCGTGCGCTCGCTCGCGCAGATGCTCGCCGCCGACACGCACCCGCTGGTCACGCCCCGCGTGCGCAAGTACCTGAGCGCGAACGCCGGCTTCGACGCCGACGCCTGGCGCGCCTGGCAGATCCAGTGGTTCGGCACCGGCCTGCGCGCGTTCGAGCAGCGCCTCGCCGCCGAGCCCGGCACCGGCCGCTTCTGCCACGGCGATTCGCCGACGATGGCCGACATCTGCCTGGCCAGCATCTTCGCGGTGATGCGCATCTTCAACGTCGACTTCGACGACATCCCCACGGCCAAACGCATCATGGCCGAGTGCGAACGGCTCGACGCCTTCGCGGCGGCCGCGCCCGCGCGCCAGGCAGGCGCCCCGGCGCTGTGACAGGAGTCCGACGTTGGACAACGCCACCCTGGGCGCTGCCACCTGCGACGCCTGACCTGCACACCCGCTGCTGCGGCGCGCGGACGAGGTCCTCGAACGCCAGGGGTCGCCCGACCAGGAGGTCGAGCAACAGACGCACCCGTTCGACGCCGACGCGATCGTCACCGCCGGCGAGATGTCGCTGATCCGCGCCGAGCCGACGCCGCAACGAACGCGGCGCTGCGCGTAAGCCATCCATCGTCAAGCCGCCCGCCGCGGCCTGGACAATTCCCTACAGCCCGCGTCGAGAACATGCGATGGCGCTTTCGGAGAGCCGCGTGTAGCCGCGCGCCTGCGTTCGCGGGGATGAACTGGCTCGTCAAGTGTGACCAGTTCGGCCCTTCAAGGACTGCCTCGCGTGCCGATACTTGATGGATCCCGCACGCCTCGTGCGGCGACGGCGTCGCTGATCGAACGATCGCGTCCCGTCTCCCATCAGATCCTCCTCGAAGAGAAGTCACAAGATGAATCACAGCTTCCGTAGCCTCTGGAACACGCGCACCGGCACCTTCGTCGCCGTGCCCGAGACCGCAACGGCGCGCGGCGGCCGCTGCAGCTCCTCGGTTCGAAGTGCGGGCCGTTCGGTGTCGCTCTTGACGCCGCTGGCGCTTGCGCTGTCCCTCGCGCACGGTGCGTGGGCCGCGGCGCCGTCGGCAGCGGCTCAGCTGCCGAGTGGCGGCGTGGTCAAGGCCGGCAGCGCGACGATCGGCACGAGCGGCAACGCGATGACGGTCAACCAGGCCTCCAACCGGGCGGTCATCGACTGGAACAGCTTCAACGTCGGTGCCCGGAACACGGTCGACTTCGTCCAGCCCGGCGCGAATGCGGTGACGCTGAACCGTGTGGTCGGCAACGAAGGCTCCGTCATCGACGGCGCGTTGAATGCCAACGGCCAGGTGTTCCTGCTCAACCCGAACGGCGTGCTGTTCGGCAAGCACGCGGTCGTCGATACCGGCGGCCTGCTCGCGAGCACGCTGGACATCTCCAACGCTGATTTCATGGCCGGCAGGTCGGTGCTGCGCAGCACCGGCAAGCTCGGCAGCGTCGTCAACCAGGGCCGCCTGAGCGCGCCCGACGGCGGGTACATCGCCTTGATCGGCAACCGGGTCAGCAACGATGGGGTCATCACGGCGCGTCTGGGCACGGTGGCGCTCGCGTCGGGCGACCAGGTCACGTTGAACTTCAACGGCACGTCGCTGGTCGACGTGACGATCGACCGCGCGACGTACGACGCGTTGGTGGAGAACCACCGGATCATCGTCGCCGACGGCGGCCTCGTGAAGCTGACCGCGAGCACCGCGGACGGCCTGCTCGACACCGTCGTCAACAACACCGGCGTGATCCAGAGCCGGACCGTGGCCACCCGCGACGGCCATGTCTACCTGCTCGGCGAGGGCGGCAAGGTGGAAGTCGGCGGCACGCTGGACGCCTCGGCGCCCAATGGCGGCGACGGCGGCCACATCGAGACCTCCGGCCCGACGGTGCAGGTGGCCGACGGCGCGAAGATCACCACGAGCGCGGCGCATGGCAGGACCGGCACGTGGCTGGTCGACCCGACCGACTTCACCGTCGCGGCCAGCGGCGGCGATATCACCGGCGCGACGCTCAGCGCCGAACTCGCCACGACCGACGTCACGCTGCAATCGAGCAGCGGCGCGAGCGGCACCCAGGGCAACGTCAACGTGAACGACGCGGTGCACTGGAGCGCACACACGTTGACGCTCGAAGCCACGCACGACATCGACGTCAACGCGGTGATCACCGCCACCGGCAGCGCCAACTTGAACCTGGCCGCCGGCAGCAACAACGTCTACATGGGCCTGAGCGACGCGGGCTTCCATGGCCGCGTCGACTTCTCCGGCTCGGGGACGCTGCAGATGAACGTCAACGGCGTGCTCACGCCGTTCACCGTGCTGAACACGGCCTCCGATCTGCAGGCGCTGAACAACAGCCTGGGAGGGGGCAACTTCGCGATCGGCAGCGACCTCGACCTGACGTCGGTCAGCTGGACGCCCATCGGCACCAACTCGAACAAGTTCGACGGCCTTGTCGACGGCCTCGGACACGTGGCGCAGAACCTCGACCTCACCATCAACGCGTCCGGAGCGGTGTTCTGCCAGGGCCTGTTCGGAGCCGTCTCCGGCACGCTGCGCAACCTGGGCGTCTCCGACGGTCACATCGAGATCACCGGCAACAACAACGCCGTCTCGCACATCGGGCTGCTCGTGGGGCAACTCTCCGGCACGCTGGACCACACCTACGCGACGGGCTCGATCTCGGTTTCCTCCACCATCCCCAACAACGGCGTGACCGGCGGGGTCGGCGGCCTGGTCGGTGAGATGAACGTGTACCAGAGCACCGGTACGCCGAACCAGGTCCTCAGTTCCTTCGCGAACGCCGATATCCAGGCGACGGTCGCCGGCTCGCGGTTCCAATACGTCGGCGGTCTCGTCGGCGACGAGGCGGGCGGAACGATCCGCAATTCCTATTCGGAAGGCACGGTCGTCGGCTACCAGGAAGTGGGCGGCCTGGTGGGCGGCGTGCTCGACGGCAGCCCCGGCTACGGCGTCTTCGGGTCCTATTCGACCGCTTCGGTCGACGGGCAATTCGACGGCGTTGGCGGATTCATCGGCTACAACCAGGGCGCCGTCCAGGACTCCTACTCGAGCGGCACGGTCGTCGCCCACGGTACGGGCATGTACGGCTCGGTCGGCGGCTTCATCGGCAACAACACCGGCGTGATCACCACCAGCTACACCGCCAGTCCTGTCGTCACGACCTGGCTCATCGGCACCTCGACTGATTACTACAACGGCAATGGCTACGTCGCGGGGGCGGTGATCGGCGCGGACTGGGGCCGCTGGGACAACGCCGCGCAGGTGAACCGCCAATCCGCGCACAACGTGATCTACAACGCTTCCGTGGCCGGTTCGCTGCCTGCGGCCGGCTTCCTGTACGACACCACTTTGGATTCCTACGGCTTCATTCCCGACGGTCCGACCGGCATCGGCCTGACGACGGCGCAGATGAAGTCGCAAGCCAACTTCACGGGCGCCACGGTCGCGAACGGCAACCTGAACCCGGGCCTCGACTTCGCCAACACCTGGGTGATGTACGACGGCCAGACGTTGCCGATGCTGCGGGCGTTCCTGACCCCGCTGACCGTCACGCCGTCGATCACCTTGACCAAGGTGTACGACGGCAGCGCCGCGACGGGCACCGTGTCCTACCTGACCGGCACGGGCCAGGCGGTCGATCCGGCGCACCTGTTCGGCACCGCGACGCTCGCGGGCGCCGGCCGCAATGTCGGCACCTACACCGTGGCCCCCACGGACGTGTGGTCGGATCAGCAGGGCTACCTCCTCACCTACGCGAGCGCGTCGACCGCGGTCACGCCCGCATCGCTGACCGTCTCGGCCACCGGCGGCACTCAGGTCTACAACGGCAGCACCGCTGCGAACGTCACGCTGGGCAGCAATGCGATATCGGGCGACGCGCTGACGCTGGCCGACACGTCGGCCACGATGGCCAACAAGAACGTCGGCACGAACAAGACGGTCTCGGTCGGCGGCATCTCGGTCTCGGGCCCGGATGCGGGCAACTACGTGCTGCAGAACACCACGGCGTCGACGACCACCAACGTGACGCCGGCTTCGCTGGCCGTGACCGCGACGGGCGGCACGCAGGTCTACGACGCGACCATCAACGCGAACGTCACGCTCGCCAGCAACGCGATCGACGGCGATCTCGTCACGCTGGCCGCTGCGTCGGCCACGATGGCCAACAAGAACGTCGGCACCAACAAGGCGGTGTCCGTTGGCGGGATCTCGATCGCCGGCGCGGATGCAGGCAACTACGTGCTGCAGAACACCACGGCGTCGACCACCACCGATGTGACGCCGGCTTCGCTGACCGTGTCGGCGACGGGCGGCACGCAGGTCTACGACGCGACCACCCATGCGAAGGTCACGCTGGGAAGCAACGCGATCGGCGGCGATGCCGTCCTGCTGGCCGATGCCGCGGCGACGCTGGTCGACAAGAACGTGGGCAACGGCAAGGCCGTGGCAGTCAGCGGCATCTCGATCTCCGGCGCGGACGCGGCCAATTACGTCCTGCAGAACACGACCGCGTCGACCACGACCGACGTGACGCCGGCCACGCTGTCGGTCACGGCCTCCGCCGCGAACCAGGCACTGGCCAACGGCACGAACGTCGCGGTCACGCTCGCGGGCGACGCGATCGCCGGCGACCAGGTGATGCTGCGCGACGGGTCGGCCACCGTGGCGGATACCAGCGTCGGCCCCGGCAAGGGGGTGACGGTCGACGGCATCGCCATCGCGGGCGCGGACGCCGGCAACTACCTCCTGGCGAGCACGCGCACGACGACCACGGTCACCGTGCTGCCGCCCGTCGTCCAGGCGCCGCCGATCGCCCCGGGGATCGTCGGCTCGGCGGTGCAGACGCCCGTCACGCCGTCCGCGAAGTTCGCTGCCGATCGGATCTCCGCGGCGCTGGCGATCCCGTTGCCCCTTTCGGTCGTGCACGGGGGCGACGCGGGCGTGCCGTCCTGGGCCGTCTTCGCGACGCCTGGCAGCGCGACCGATGCAGGCGTCACGCTGACCGGCCTGAGCTCGATGATGCGGCTGGCGCCCGGACAGGACGTCGTCGTCCCGGTCGGCAACTCCAAGTTCGTCTCCTTGTTGAACGGCGGCGTCAAGCTGCCTTCGGGCGTCGAACAGCAGTTCTTCATCAACGCGCACGGCCATTGAGACTGCAAAGAACAAACCGCATGAAGACCACCCTGTTCCAACTCGCCACGCTTCCGCTGCTGATCGCGGCGTCCTTCTCGGCCGCGGCCGCCACGCCGCCCGGCATCTCCGAGGTCGTCCAGCAGGCGACGCCGATCGCGCCGGCGGTCACGAAGGCGCCGCCGCCGACGATCGATGGCCTGCTGGCCACCGAGCCGCCGTTGCAATCGCTGCCGGGCAACCAGCCGACCGTCCTTGTCAAGGGCTTCACCTTCGTCGGCGCTTCGCTGTTCGGCGAAGCGCAACTGCAAGGCGTCGCGGCGGACGCCAATGGCAAGCGCCTGAGCGTCGCCGAGTTGCAAGACGTGGCGACCCGCATCACTCGCCTGTACCGGGACAGCGGCTATTTCGTCGCTCGAGCCTACGTGCCGGCGCAGGAGATCGTCGGCGGCGTCGTCGTGATCCGCGTGATCGAAGGCCATTACGGCCAGTTCGTGCTCGATCACCACGGGCGCCTGCACGCGGCCACCGCGCAGGCCATCCTCGACGCGGTCAAGGACGCCGACATCGTCTCGGTCGACACGCTCGAACGGGCGATGCTCGTGCTGAACGACACCCCCGGCGTGCACGTCACCCAGGTGTCGGTGAGCCCGGGCGAGAAGGTCGGCACGTCCGACTTCCACGTCGCCACCGAGGCCACGCCGGCCGTCTCGGCCATCGTCACGCTCGACAACGAGGGCAGCGTCTACACCGGCAAGAACCGCCTGTCGTTCAGCGGCACCTGGGACGCGCCGACGCAGACCGGCGACCGCCTGGATCTCTTCGCCATGACCACCGACCACAGCGGCCTGGACAGCGGCCGCATCGGCTACTGGCACCTCCTGACGCCGACCGGGATGCGTGGCGAGCTGGCCGCGTCGCGCACGACGTACGACCTCGGCAAGACCTATGCCGCGCTCGACGCCGTCGGCCATGCGAACACGGTCGAGGCCCTGGTGACCTATCCGGCGATCCTGACGGAGACGCATCGCCTCACCGCGCAGGTGGGCGGCGCCTACAGCAGTCTTGTCGACGAGGTCCACTCGACCGGGACACGCACGCCGAAAAAGGACGGCAACGTGAACGGCGGCGTCGAATACAGCAGCATCGCCCCCGAAGCATCGGTGCAGGCCGGCGCCACGGTGACCATCGGCCACCTGGGCATCGACGAGTCGACGGCCGCCGCCGCCGACGCGCTCGGCGCCCGCACGCGCGGCACGTTCTCCAAGCTCGCGCTGCACGCCGAGCGCCGGCAATCGCTGCCGGGCGCGTTCGAAATCGATGCGCGCCTGCGCGCGCAGACACCGCTCGACGACAAGAGCCTCGACGGCAGCGACAAGCTCGAAGTCTCGGGTTCGGATGGCGTCATCGTCTATGCGCCGGGCGAGCTGCTGGGCGACACCGCCGCTGTTGGTCGCATCTCGCTGAGCCGCGCGTTCCCGATGGGTGGCGAGTCGAAGCTCACGCCGAGCGTGTTCGTCGACCAGGGCTGGGCGCACAACAAGTTCGCCGTCGCGGGCACGTCGAAGAGCCGCACGCTGGGCGACGTCGGCGTGGGTGTCGTCGCCAGCTATCGCATGGCCAGCCTCAGCGTCCAGTGGGCCTCGCGCACGGTCGGCGGCAAGGCCAGGGCGGAGCCGACGTCCAGCAGCCGCGTGCTTGCGCAACTGGCGATCGCGTTCTGACGCGGCGACCCGCTGCCACATCCACAAGGGCGCCTCGGCGCCCTTTTTCTTGGCGCATCCCTCACGATTTCCTCACGCCGTCCTCGAGACCGTAGCGGTCTCCCGGCCTAAGGTGACGTCGTTGCCGATCGCAACGCCCCATCAAGACCGCTTTCGGGAGATCTGCCATGCAACTCGATTCCCTCGCTCACTTTTCGCTTCGTCGCGCCGCGACGATCTTCGGCGCCGGAGCCCTCTTGCTCCACGCAGGCATGTCGTCGGCGGGCTGCGCAAGCGCCATGCTCGACGCGGCCGCGCTGGGCGCCGGCGGCGCCACGGCCCAGCCGTTGGCCTGGCGTCACGAGGACGCGGGAGCGGCCAGGCTCATCCCCGTCGCCAGCGAACAATGGCCGATTCGCGCCGATCACGGCATCGTCGGCCTGTGGAAGTTCGAGATGGTGTCGAAGAGCACGCCGACGCATGCCAATCCGATGCCCGACGGGACGCTCGTCGACTTTGGCACGGCCTCCTGGCATGGCGACGGGACGGAGTTCCAGGCGTCGGGCTTCCGCAACCCGTCGGACGGTGACGTGTGCCAGGGCGTGTGGAAGCAGGTGGACGAGTCCACCTTCGTGTTGAACCACTACGCGCTCGCTTGGCAGAGCGGCGTCTACGCGGGACCGGTGCACATCCGCGCGGAAGTCAGCGTCAATCGTGCTGGCACCCGCTACAGCGGCAACTTCGTGACGATCGTCTACGCCGCAACGCCCACGATCGGCCACGAGTTCGACGAGACGACGCCGCTGGTGACGATCACCGGCACCTTCACCGCCACGCGTGTCACGATCGACAACTGAGGCGCCGGCGCGGCCTCTCGCCGATCACGCGAGAGGCCGCGCCCATTCGCGCAGCCTTGCAATGGTCTCGGCCACGATCTCCTCCGGTCGCGCCTGCCTGCCGGCTTCGCGGCGCGCGGCGAGCGCGCTGGCATCCAATCCTGCCTCGAGGCGCATTTCGGCTTCGGCATGGGCCTGCAACCAGAAGCGAAAGAGGGGAGTCCCTGAGCGCTCGCGGATCGCCGCCGCGGCAGCCATCAGACGCGCCGACACCTCCAGTTCGCCGACGGCGCCCGCCAAGTAGCCGCAGCCTTCGATCGAGCCCGCGACACCTCGAATGTTCGACAACCCGGTCAGGAACTCAAACGCCGCGAGCCAATGCCTGGCGGCCTCGGAGCGATGGTCGAGCCGGTAATGGGCCAGTGCGCGATACATCTCGATGAAGTGCAACTGATGCTCGTCGCTGGACGATTCTGGCGTGAGACGCAGAGCGTCGAGCGCGGCCGCCGGGTCGTCGCGCGCAAAATGCACCCACGACCGCGCGAGGCATGCCAGGCCGACGATCAGATCGTCGCCGAGAGCCTCTGCAAGGTTGGCGGCATGCTCGGCGTGCGCGCTCGCCACATGCAGGTCGATGCCTTGATTGGCGAGCCGCATGGCGTTGTAGCCGTATGCGTAGGCCAGCGCCCAGCGATCTCCTTCGAGTTGTGCCAAGCGCAATGCGTCCGGCAACGCATCGGGCATGGCGGAGGTCATCGTGAACGTGTGGACTTGCATCACGCCTAGCGCGAGCTTGGCGCGCACCTGACCATGCTCGCCAGGAGCAACGGGTTGCTCGAGGACCCGTTGGCACCACGACCGGGCGAGCGTGTAGCTGCCGTGAGCCTTCAGGAGCAGGAACAGCGCGCCGGTGAGCCGCAAACCCGCTCGGCGCCCGGCGGGCTGCGACGCGGCGGTCTCCACGGCAGCATCGATGTTGGCCCAGTCGGAGATGAGCTGCTGCACTTGCTCGCGCATGCGGCCGGGCCGCAGCGCTTCGTTCGCGCGCAGGTACACCTGCGCCATGGCCTCCAGGTGCGCGAGGCGTGCCACGCTCTCCTCACCGCGCTCGCACAGCCGCGCCCGTGCGTACTCGCGAACGGTCTCGAGCAGCCGGTAGCGCGGCGGGGTCGCGCCGGGCAAGACGCTCACCAGTGAGTGGGCGACCAGGCCGGACAGCAGGTCGATCGCCGTGATGGCATCCAGGCCCAGCGGCTCGGCCAGTGCGATCAGCGCGTCGATCGACCACGACTGCGCAAACACGGCGCTCCAGGCCAACAGGCGCTGCTCGTCGGCAGAAAGCAAACTGAAGCTCCAGTCGAGCAGCGCGCGCAGGCTGCGGTGCCGGCGCGGCCGCCCCGCGGCATCACTTTCGAGGAACCGAAAGCGCTCGACGAGCCGTGCAAGAACCTGATCTGCGGACAGCAACGCAAAGCGTGCGGCGGCAAGCTCGAGCGCAAGCGGGATGCCGTCGAGCGCGCAGCAGATGGCCGCCATGTCCGGCGCGTTCGCGTCGTTCAATTGAAAGTCGGGCCGAACCGCGCTCACGCGTCGCACGAGCAGCTCGACCGCCTCGGTTCCGGCGATCTGCTCCGTCGTGAACAGCCCATCGCCCGATGCGCCGGGTATGCGTAGCGGCGGCAGTTGGAATCGCTGCTCGCCAGCGAAATCAAGCGCACGGCGAGAGGTCGCGAGAATCGCGACGTGCCGCGTCGTGCGCAGGACGCGCAGCACGGCGTCCGCGAGTTCGTCCGCGAACTGCTCGCAGTTGTCGATGACAAACAAGGTCCGGCGCTCGCGGAGAACCTCCGCCACTGCCGGGAGAACGGCCTCGGGTTCGCCCGCCGGAATGCCCAGCGCACTGGCGAGCTGCTCCAGCCAATCAGCTGCACTTTCCGTGGCCGTGAGGTCGAAAAACCAGATACCGTCAGGGTAGGCCGTGGAGGAGCGCCGCGCGACCTCGAGCGCGCATTGCGTCTTGCCGATGCCGCCGGGTCCGAGCACGGTGACACACCGATGCTCTGTGAGGAGTTGCGCCAATGCCGACAACTGCCCGCCGCGACCCACCAGGGATTCCAGGCGTTCCGGCAGCCGCAGCGCGAAGGGCGGTACGAAACGGACCGCCTCCGCCGGCGCGGGCGCGGGGGCGGCAGCGATCGGCACACACGACGCGAGAAAACGATAGCCGGCGCCGTGCACCGTCTGGATGTAGCTGGGGCTGGCCGCATCCTCGCCGAACGCCCGCCGGGCCAGGGCGATCGTGCGGCTCAAGGTGGAGGGCGTGACGAAGCGGTGTCCCCAGACGGCATCGAGCAGGTCATCGCGCGTCAGCAGCCGGCCCGGTCGGCGCAGCAGCTCGGCGATGACGTCGAAGACCTTGGGCTCCATCGCGACCACCCGGCCGTCACGGGCGAATTGCCGGTTGCCGATGTCGATCGTGAAAGCGCCGCACTGATAGCCGATTTCGCTCATGCAGGTTCCCAATCCCGCGACGGCGCCGTACGTGCCGGTCTCCCGGCTGCCGGCCGTCCAGCAGTGCTCGCGTCACGCCGACACGAACCGCTGTTCCGGATCGTACCGTTGCCGCAAAGCCTGCAGGCGCTGCTGCGCTTCCTGCACCAATTGTCCCGTGATCCCGTCGTCGTCGGGACCCATGAAGTTGGGCAGGCGCTCGGGGCGCGCCTGCCGGGCCAGGCGTTCGTGCAAGCTGCGCACGCGTTCGCGCAGCCGCGCCCGATCGTCGGCCCAGAGCGTGGTGCCTATGATGTTGACGAAGAAGCCCGTGTCGCGCTGGGCGAACGCCGTCTCGTCGGCCGGCACGCGTGCGACAGCACCGCCCAAGTGCTGGACGTGCAGCTCGGTGAACGGCGTCGGCAGGTCGAGTGCCGCGGCGGCGAGATCGTCGATGACGCCATCCGGCAGCTCGCGAAAGCTGGCCGTCTTCCAATAGTGATGGCGTCCCGGCGGCGCGGCGCCATCGTTGATGTGCTGCCATTGGACATAAGGCATCGTGCCGATGTGATCGACCAACGGACGCCCGATCGCGCGCAGCGGTGCGAGCACCGCATCGGCGGCCTCCGGCGCGCCGCTCCAACAGGCAAGCTGCAGCAAGACCGGGCGGCCGTGCCAGGCGGCGTCGAGGAAGGGCAGCGGCGGCGCACTCGTGAGCACCGTCATGCCGCAGAACTCGTCGGGCGCCTGCGCCGCCACGTCGCGGAAGGTCCGCAGCGCACGGCCAGCGTCGGCAGCCGGCCAGATGATCAGGCCGGCGACGACGCGACTCACGGGGTGCATGCGGAATTCGAACTCCGTCACGACGCCGATGCCTCCACCACCGCGCAAGGCCCAGAACAGGTCAGGGTGGTCGTCAGCGGTCGCGCGCACGAGGCGGCCGTCCGGCAGGATCACGCGGGCGGCGAGGAGATTGTCGGCCGCCAGTCCGTGGCGTCGCATCAGCCAGCCGCACCCGCCGCCCAGCGTGAAGCCTCCCACACCCGTGCTCGAGACCAGCCCGCCCGTCGTGGCCAACCCGACCGCGGACGAGGCGACGTCGACGTCATGCCAGGTCGCCCCGCCCTGGACGATGGCCCGGCCCATCTCGGGCCGGATGACCACTCCCCGCAGCCGCGACAGATCGACCATCAGCGCTCTCTCCGCGACTGAACGCCCGGCGACGTTGTGGCCGCCGCCGCGCACCGTGACTCGAAGATCCAGTTCCGAAGCGATACGCAGCGCGTGCGCGACGTCCTCGGCGTCGGCGCAACTGGCAATCGCGGCTGGCGAGCGCTCGATCCATTCGTTCCAGAGGCGGCCACGGCGCGCGAAGTCCGCATCGCCCGGCAGCACCAGCTCGCCGCGCAAACGGCGCCCCGCTTGGCGCAGCTGCTCGAAAGGGAGCATATCCGCTGTTGGGCTCATCACGAAGTACCTCAGGCTCGGAGCCATCAATGTAGCTGCAGCGTGGTGGCCGTGGCGTGAGGGTTTCGTGAGGCTTCGCCACCGCGCGTTGAGCGGCGTGCCCAGGTTTGGCGCCGTGGCTCGGATCCAGGAGGCCTACTCGGCGCCCATCGGGACTTCGGCTCTCCGAGATGGGCGAAGCAAGGGCGCAGCCGTTCTTCGCTTCGGGTCTGTCACGCTGCGATGGCGAGGTCTGAAGGAGGGCAGCCGGTCCGGTGTCGCCCTTGCGGCGACGAGAGTGCAATCCGGCGCCCACGACGGGCCCGCTGGCTGAACGCCAACCTGGTGACCCAATGAATCAGCCCCCGATCCTCGCGGCGCCATCAGATGGCCTCATGGCCTCCCCC
>OUNM010390504.1_pt1 | contig 12118 bp, 13 predicted proteins | sample 1769961 | NCBI WGS metagenome assembly OUNM01 (sample SAMEA3914820, study PRJEB12502) | metagenome | biome: forest; material: soil | place: USA | collected 2012-03-12 | depth 0.3 m
GTCTCGGTAGTGATCGTCGTCGACGCCGGAGCGGGCGGCGGCGGAGGCGGAGGCGGCGGCGCAGCGATGATCACCGGCGCCGGTGGCGGCGTGTTGCGCGCGGCCTCCGCATCGGCGGCGGCTGCAGCAGCCCGCGCATTGGCATCGGCTGCCGAGCGGGCGGCATCGGCAGCGGCATTGTCGGCCGCGGCCTTGTCGTCACGCGCACGCATCGTCTTGGCGCGCTCCGCCTCGCCAAGCGCGCGATCAGCCAGGGTCGCGGCGCGATTGGCGTCGGCGATCGCCTGCTCCTTGTGATCGCCGGCCAGGTCTTCCTTGGCCACTCGCAAGGCGGACTGCGCCTCCGCGAGCAGCCGCGGCACTTCGCCTGCGGCGCCGACCTTCGACGCGGCGTCGACCTTGGCTTCCGCTGCGGCGACCGCCTCCCGCGCCCGGTCCTTCTTTCCTTGTGCTATTGCTGGTGATGCGACGAGCGCCGCCCCCGAGACGCACGCCAGGATTGTCGGAAAACGCATACAACCTCCTCTGTCCTGGGAACCGCTGCACAACGATCGTTACGACGTGCTAGTTCCGAAACGGCTGCGAGGGTGACGGATGCGGCAAGGCCCGCTAAGGGCGTGCGCATGACCGGAATCACCCCCGAAATTGTCGCCGAGCACGGCCTGTCGCCCGAGGAATATGAGCGCGTCCTGCACGCGATGGGGCGCGAACCCAACCTCACCGAACTCGGCATCTTCTCGGTGATGTGGTCCGAACATTGTTCGTACAAATCCAGCCGTATCCATTTGAAAAAGCTGCCAACCACCGCGCCATGGGTGATCTGCGGCCCGGGCGAGAATGCCGGCGTGATCGACATTGGCGACGGCCAGGCGGCGATCTTCAAGATGGAGAGCCACAACCACCCGTCGTACATCGAGCCGTACCAGGGCGCGGCGACTGGGGTCGGCGGGATATTGCGCGACGTGTTCACGATGGGTGCGCGGCCGATCGCCAACATGAACGCGCTGCGTTTTGGGCGCCCCGATCATCCGAAAATGCGCCACCTGATCGCGGGCGTGGTCCATGGTATTGGCGGCTACGGCAATTGCGTCGGCGTCCCGACGGTCGGCGGCGAGGTCAATTTCCACAGCGCCTATGACGGCAACATCCTGGTCAATGCGATGACCGTCGGCGTCGCCCAGACCGACAAGATCTTCTATTCGGCCGCCTCCGGCATCGGCAATCCGATCGTCTATGTCGGGTCGAAGACCGGTCGCGACGGCATCCATGGCGCGACCATGGCCTCGGCCGATTTCGGCGAGGACAGCGACGAAAAGCGTCCCACCGTCCAGGTCGGCGATCCCTTTACCGAGAAATTGCTGATCGAGGCCTGTCTCGAGCTGATGGCGTCGGACGCGATCGTCGCGATCCAGGACATGGGTGCCGCCGGCCTCACCTCGTCGTCGGTCGAGATGGCGTCGAAGGGCGGGGTCGGGATCGAACTGATCATGGACGACGTGCCGCAACGCGAAACCGGCATGACGCCCTATGAGATGATGCTGTCGGAGAGCCAGGAGCGCATGCTCATGGTGCTCAAGCCTGGGCGCGAGGCGTTCGCCGAGGCGATCTTCCGCAAATGGGAGCTCGACTTCGCGGTGATCGGCCATGTCACCGACACCGGCCGGATGATCCTGAAGTGGCAGGGCGACGTCGTCGCCGACATTCCACTCGCCCCGCTCGCCGACGAAGCCCCGCTCTACGATCGGCCGCACGTCCCGACGCCCAGGCGCGCCGAGCTGATCGACCTGCCCGAGAGCACCGACCTCACCGCCGACCTCCTTACCTTGATGGGCTCGCCCGATATCGCCAGCCGCCGCTGGATCTGGGAGCAATATGACCACATGGTCGGCGCCGACACCGTCCAGCGCCCGGGCGGCGACGCTGCGGTGGTGCGCGTCCACGACACGCAAAAGGGCCTGGCGATCACCACCGATTGCACCCCGCGTTATTGCTTCGCCGACCCGGTCGAAGGCGGCAAGCAAGCGGTCGCCGAAGCGTGGCGCAACCTGACCTGCGTCGGCGCGACGCCGCTCGCGGTGACCAATTGCCTCAATTTCGCCAATCCGCAGCGCCCGGAAATCATGGGCCAGATCGTCGGCTGCCTCGACGGCATGTCGCAGGCCTGCATCGCGCTCGACTTCCCGATCGTGTCGGGCAACGTGTCGCTCTACAACGAATCCAAGGCGACCGGTGGCGGCTCGGCGATCCTGCCGACCCCGGCGATCGGCGGCGTCGGCCTGCTCGCCGATTACACGAAGTCAGCGACCATCGCCTTCAAGCGCACCGGCGACGCGATCATCGCCGTCGGTGAGCGCGACGGCCATCTCGGCCAGTCGATCTGGCTGCGCGAGGTCCATGGCCGCGAGGACGGCCCGCCGCCGCCGGTCGACCTCAAGGCCGAGAAGCGCACCGGCGACTTCATCCGTGCGAGCATCGGCAAGGGCCTGATCAGCGCCTGTCACGACGTCGCCGATGGCGGCATGGCAGTGGCGCTCGCCGAAATGGCGCTGGCGTCGGGGATTGGCGCGATGATCGACCAGGCGCAGCCGTTCGACATCGCCGGCTCGTTCTTCGGCGAAGACCAGGGGCTCTACCTGGTGACCGTTCCCGACGAAGCGCTGGCCGAGTTCCTGGCCGATGCCGGGGCGGCGGACGTGCCGGCCGACCCGATCGGGCGGACGATCAAGGACCGGCTGATCTTCGAGCTCGACGAAGGCGATTGGTGCGTGTCGCTGGCCGACCTGCGCGCTGCGCACGAGGGATTCTTCCCGCAGCTGATGGGCGACACGATCAACTGACGGACCGGGAGCCGATCGCGAACACCGCCCGATAATATTATCGTCATCCCGGCCTTGTGCCGGGATCCGCCGTGCCGCGAGCCCCACAGGTTCGGGAGGCGCGGCCCGGCAGACCCGGGCACAAGGCCGGGGTGACGATTGAGGTAGGTTTCGTCATTGGGTACGTGCCGGTCCTGACCCCCACTGCACCAATCCCAGCCACGGCGCGGCATGAAACACGCTCATCAGCGCGTACATCATGGTCATCCCACCAATCGGCCAGCCGCCCGGCACCGAGCACATCATCGCCATCGGATCGGCCGCGCTGACCAGAGCCATGACCGCGAAGCACGGGCTCGCCGCCAGTGCCAGCCAGCGCGGGCCGGTCATGCCTTCACCGCCGCATCGGGATCGCGGAACGCCGCTTCGCCTGCGTCGGAAATCTCGACCCATTTGGGATCGGGCTTGTCCTCGGCATCGTAATTGTCGTGCCAGTTCCACCATTTGTAGGTTGGCGTCTGGGGATAGCCTGCGGGCGAATCTTCCCACGCTTCCTGCCGGCCGAGCGGAGTGACGTCGAGGTACGACCAGATCGACCCAAACTGCTCGTCGCCGCGATTATCGACGAAATAGGTGCGGTAGATCGTGTCGCCATCATGGATGAAGACGTTGTGGCCGTGCCATTCGTCGACCCCGAAATCCGCGTCGAAACTGTCGGTGATCGTGTACCAGGGGATCTGCTCCCACCCCATCCGCGCCTTCAATCGCGCGATGTCGGGCTGCGGCGCGCGCGAGACATAGACGAGGGTCGTGTCGCGCTGGTTGAGATGGATCAGGTTGGAGACCTGGTCGGCGCCCATCGAGCAGCCGCGGCAGCCATGGTCCGGCCAGCCGAACACGCCGGGCTCGTAGAAGGCGCGGTAGACGATCAGCTGCCGCCTTCCGGCGAACAGATCGAGCAGGCTGAGCTGCCCGTCGGGTCCGTCGAACACATAATCCTTATCGACCGCCATCCACGGCATCCGCCGGCGATCGGCGGCCAGCGCGTCGCGGGCGCGGGTCACGGCCTTTTCCTTGACCAGCATCGCATCGCGCGCGGCTCGCCACTCCTCCGGCGACACGACCGGAGGGTGAGTATTCGGCAATTCAGACATGATGTTGCTCCTGTTGTCCGGCGGTGCCGGGTGCTCAGTGAGTGGTGGTGCCCTCGCCCGAAATCTCGCCGATGCGCTGGACCACGCCGGACCAGCCGCCGCTCATGTTGCGATAGGCGGTCTCGTTGCGCGGCAGCACGAAGCCCGAATGGACCACGCGCAATCGGGTTCCGCCCTCGACCGGCTCGAGCGTCAGCGTGACGACCGTGTCGAGCAAAGATCCATAGCCGATATTGTCGGCATGCCCGCCCTTCCAGGCATAAGCGAGCCGCTGATTGGGCACGACCTCGACCACCTGACAGCGGATCGTCCCGTCCCATTTGCCGGCCGGACTGGTCTGGTAAGTGAAGACGTTGCCGACCACCGGCTCGAACCCGGTCGGGGTCATGTGCAGCCAGCGTGCCATCAGCTCGGGCCGCACCAAGGTCGCCCAGATCGTCTCGGGTGCATGCGGAAACACGTCGTCGACCATGATCTCGCGGAAATCGGTCTTGAGGGCAGTATTGTCGGTCACGGATCGATCTCCTCGAGAAGAGTACGCAGATTGGCGAGCTTCTCGTTCCAGAAACTCTCGTAGAAGCTCAGCCAGTCGAACAACGGGGCAAGGCCCTCGGGCCGCACCCGGTAAAAGACATTGCGCCCCTGTGGCCGCTCGCCGACCAGGCCGGCCTGCTTGAGCAGCTTGAGGTGCTGCGACACCGCGCCCTGGGTGACGCCGCTGGCGCGGGTCAACTCGGCGACGTTGAGCTCTTCCGAACGGGCAAGCCGCTCGAACACGGCCCGCCGCGTGGGATCGGCGAGCGCGCGCATGACGGTGTCGACGGGAGCGGTCTGCATCATGCGAATCAATTAGCAATGGCTAATTGATTAGTCAATACTCATTGAATTCAAATGCCGCGGGAAAGCAGCTAGGCCGTGGCAGGCGGCGCGGTGTGTGGCAGTGGAGACGGCAGATGAAAGACTCACGCGTTATGGTTGCGACGTTAGCGACATTGGCCGGCGTGACGCGATGACGGCGGGTTATTCGGGAACGCCGCTGGCGACCAAGCTGGGGCTCAAGCCCGGCATGCGCGCGTGGTTCGACAACATGCCCGGCAGCGTCCGCGACGAGATCGGGCTGCTCGACGTCGAACTGATCGAGGAAGCCGAGATGGTCGGGGGTCTCGACACTGCACATATCTTCGTGACCGAACGCGCCGACATGGCGCGGCTGCTCGCCGATCTGCGCGTTTCGATTCAACCCGCCGGACAAGTATGGGTATCGTGGCCCAAGAAGGCGTCGAAGGTTCCGACCGACGTCACCGAGGATGTGATTCGCGAGGTTGCGTTGCCGATGGGCTGGGTCGACGTGAAAGTGTGTGCGGTCGACGCGATCTGGTCGGGGCTGAAGCTCGTGATCCGGAAGGAATTGCGCTGACCACCGACCCCAGCCCTGCAGCACCGGCCCGGCTGCGCACGCTCGATGCCGTGCGTGGGTTCGCGGTGATGGGCATCCTGCTGCTCAACATCAACGGCCTAGCAATGCCCGATTATGCCGAGGTCGACCCCAGTTTCTATGGCGGCGCGACCGGCGCCAACTGGTGGACCTGGGCGATCGCCTATGTGATCGGCGACGGCAAGTTCCGCGGGCTGTTCACGATGATGTTCGGCGCCTCGACCATGCTGATCGCCGACCGCGCGCTCGCCGGCGGACAGCGCCCGGCACTGGTCCATTATGCGCGGATGGCGACGCTTTTCGTGTTCGGGATGATCCATGCCTATCTGATCTGGGCGGGCGACATCCTGGTGCTCTATTCGCTGACCGGGATGATCGCGTTCATCGGCTGGCGGTCGTCGCCGCGCCTGCTGCTGCTGATCGGGGTCGCGTTGCTCGGGTTCAAGCTGACCGACGGGCTGCTCGCCTATCGCTATATCAACGGGGCGCGCATCGCGGTCGCCGGGGGCAATGCGACGCCAACCCAGCAAATCGATTGGAAGACCTTCGAGAAGCAGGCCGCGCCGCCGCGCGATGCCGTGGCGCGCGACCTCAAGGCCTATCGCGGCAGCTATGCCGATGCGCTCAAGCCGCGCACCGAGACCGCGATCTTCTACCAGACGGTGATCAACCGCATCGCTTTCGTCGACACGCTGGCGTTGATGCTGATCGGGATGGCGCTGTTCCGCTGGGGGTTCTTCTCGGGTGAGTGGTCGCGGCGCGGTTACTGGCTGGCGGCCGGCATGGTGCCGGTGCTGTGGGCGGCGTACATTCCCCTCGCCTGCTGGCTCAGCGCGACGCACTGGTCGCAGCTGACGATGACCGTGACCGAAGCCGTCCAGCTCAGCCTGCTCCGCCCGTTCCTCAGCCTTGGTTACGCCGCGCTCGTCATCCTGTTCGTCCAGTCGGGCCGCGTCTCCTGGCTTGCCGACCGCCTCGCCGCGACCGGGCGCATGGCCTTTTCCAATTATCTCGGCACCTCGATCGTCTGCACGCTGGTGTTCAACGGCTATGGCCTTGGCTGGTACGGCTATCTCGAGCGCTGGCAGTGCCTGATCGTCGTCGCGGGCATGTGGCTGCTGATGCTTGCCTGGTCGAAGCCGTGGCTCGACCGATTCGCTTACGGCCCGTTCGAATGGCTGTGGCGGAGCGCCGCCCGGGGAAAATGGCAGCCATTCGGTCGAGCATCGGGAATTGCAAACGCCTCGCAATAGTGTTGCGAATCAATCTCACTATCGCTAACTCCATCTCAACGAGCGCGAGGGATAGTCGGTCTCATGATGGTGTGCGTGTGCAATGCGATCCGTGAACGCGAAGTCCGCGAAGCGGCGCGCAATGGATCGATGACTGCGTGCCAGGCCTATCGCTCGCTCGGCCGCCAGCCCAAATGCGGCCAGTGCGTGCCGTTCGCGCGATCCATTATCGACGACGAGCGCGCTGCTGCGTAGCGTTCGCAACTGAAAAAACCGCAGAAATCAGCCATTTTTTCGACTGTTTCGCGGACGTTCCCCGGTCTATAGTCGCGCCCTGATTTCCAACGAAGGGCAGGACCATGAAGGGCGACCCCCAGGTCATCGATTTCCTCAACGCGGCGCTCAAGAACGAGCTGACGGCGATCAACCAATATTGGCTGCATTACCGCCTGCTCGACCATTGGGGGGTGCAGAAGCTCGCCGATTTCGAGCGCCACGAATCGATCGACGAGATGAAGCATGCCGACTGGCTGTCGGAGCGCATCCTGTTCCTCGACGGCCTGCCCAATTTCCAGCTGCTCGGCCGCCTGCGCATCGGCGAGACGGTCGAGGAAGTGCTCAAGTCCGATCTCGAGCTCGAGATGGAAGCGCTGCCGCTGCTGCGCGACGCGATCGAGCATTGCGAGAAGGTTCGCGACTATGTCAGCCGCGACCTGTTCCGCCGCATCCTCGACAGCGAGGAAGAGCATGTCGACACGCTCGAGCGCCAGTTCGACATGATCGAGCGGATGGGCCTGGAGAATTACATCCAGCTAAACGCGAAATCGGCGGAAGAGAGCGAAGGCTGACGGCATGGCGGCGCGCTGCTGGCCGCTGATCGCGATCCTGCTGATTGGCGCCGCGCCGGCACCCGCGGCCAGGACGGTCTTCATCGCATCCGATAAAGCCGGCACGGGTTGGTGTGCCTATCGGAGCAAGCCGCCGCTCGAGCGATCGCGCGCCGACGAAGTTGCTCGCGTCACCTATCGCGCCGGCAAGGTGACGCGGCTCACCCGGCAGATCAATCCGGAGAGCGGCGATTGGGTGCTCGTCGACAGCTATGCCCTGTCAGGCGGTCGCGTCCGGATCGAGCGGAGGATCGGCATGGCGCAAGGCGGCATCCAGGTCGTCAAGCGCGGTCAGGCATTGGCGGGTCGGAAAATCACGCTTTCGCTGATCAGCGCGACCCGGCCGGACGGGCGCAAGGCGGAGCCTGACAGCTGGTATGACCCCGATTCGACTGTGACGAGCAATGTCGAATCTCTGCCCTTTGTCGCCATCGGGCGGAGGCTGTTGCGGCGAAACCTGCCCGTATTGTGCAGGCCGGGGTCGTAACGGCCGGCCAGATATCGGCGATCAGCCCAGCCGGCGTCCGAATGCCGCCGCGGGACGACGCTCGACCAATGGATTCGCCTCGCGCTCGAGCATCGCCAGCGTTGCCTCGAAGGTCGGGCGCAGCTTGACGACATGTTCCAGCGCCTGGTCGGGCGCGTCGCGGGTTTCGACGCACTGGCGGGCGATGTGCTCGATCGCCTCGGCGATCGCGGCAAGCGGCTCGGCACCGAACTGGCGCGATTCGCCCTTTAGCGTGTGCGCCGGGAGCACGAGCGCAGCGGGATTGCCCGCGCGCATCGCTTCCTCGATCGCGGCGACCGACTTGGTGCCGTCTTCCTTGAAATAGCCCAGGATGCGCACGAAGCCCGCGCCGAGTTCACTGCGCGCCGCCTGAAATGCGGTCCAGTCCACCAGTTGCCCGAAGTCGCTCACCCTGTCCTCCACCGGCGTTCCGCAGGTTTCATACAAAGGGTGTAGCGAGGGCAGGTAAACGACCGGTTGATGTTATTCGCTGGCGTGCCTGCCTAAACCCTTGGGCGTAAGTGAAATTCGCGAAATGCGTTCAATCCCGATCGAATGGGTTCTTTGGCGCGCGGAACGTCAGCCGCACCGGCACTGCCCCGAAACCGAGGTCGCGGCGCATCGAATTGACCAGATAGCGCTCATAGCTCGCGGGCAATTGATCGACGCGGGTGCCAAAGATGACGAAGCTCGGCGGGCGAGTCTTGACCTGGGTGACGTAGCGCATCTTGACCCGCTTGCCACCGGGCGCGGGTGGTGGATTGGCGTCGACCGCCCGCTCGAACCAGCGATTGAGCTCGCCGGTCGTCACCCGCTTGGACCAGGCGGCGCGAGTCTCGAACGCGGCCCCGAGCAGCTGGTCGATTCCCTTCCCCGTCGCCGCCGAGACAGTCATCACCGTGACGCCCTTGACCTGGCTGAGGCCGTCTTCAAGCGCCTTCTTGACGCCGTTGAACAGGGACGAGGCATTTTCGGCGACGTCCCATTTGTTGAGCGCGATGACCAGCGCGCGCCCTTCCTGCAGCACGCGGTCGGCGATCTTGAGGTCCTGCGCCTCGAGCCCGAGCGTCGCGTCGAGCAGCAATACCACGACCTCGGCGAAATCCACCGCGCGCAGCCCGTCGGCGACCGACAATTTCTCCAGCTTGTCCTGTACCTTGGCGCGCTTGCGCATGCCGGCGGTGTCGATCAGCCGGACCGCGCGCGGACCGCTTTTCGGATCGTTCCAGGTCCAGTCGATTGCGATCGAATCGCGCGTGATCCCGGCCTCGGGCCCGGTGATCAGCCGGTCCTCGCCGAGCATCTTGTTGATGAGGGTCGACTTGCCGGCATTGGGCCGCCCGACGATCGCCAGCTTGAGCGGCGCATCGGGACGCTCGTCATCCTCTTCCTCTTCCTCGTCCGAGGTTTCGGGAACATAAGGCACGAGCGCTTCGAACAGATCGGCAATGCCCTCGCCATGCTCGGCCGAAAGCTGGACCGGATCGCCGAACCCGAGCGCGAGCGATTCGATCACGCCTACCTCTCCGGCCCGGCCCTCCGCCTTGTTGGCAACGAGGATCACCGGGGTGGTCGAGCCGCGCAGCCAGCGGGCGATCTCCTCGTCGAGCGGGACGATCCCGGCCCGTGCGTCGATCAGGAAGAGCGCGACATCGGCCTGCGCCACTGCCGCCTCGGTCTGCTGGCGCATCCGCCCCGGCAGGGTGGCGGCGTCGAGATCCTCATAGCCGGCAGTGTCGATGACGCGGAAGTCGAGCCCGAGCAGCGACGCATCGCCCTCGCGCCGGTCGCGCGTCACCCCGGGCTGGTCGTCGACCAGGGCGAGCTTCTTGCCGACGAGCCGGTTGAACAATGTCGACTTGCCGACATTGGGGCGGCCGATAATGGCGACGGTGGGTAACATGATGCGTGTATAGCCTATCTGAGCCCCTCCCCTTTAGGGGAGGGGTAGGGGGTGGGGGAAGCCTCGCCGAGACCCCGTCTTGCGGTACTGCCCCACCCCAACCCCTCCCCTGAAGGAGAGGGGCTTTTGAGGCTTAACGATAAGCCGTCAGCCGTCCGCGCTGATCGAGCACGTACAGCGTGTTGTTGGCGACGACGGGGCCGAGTCCGAAGCTTTCCTTGTTCTCGATCGTCTGGCCGACGCTGCCGTCGCTCGGCGACAGGAAGACGATCTCGCCGAGCGAGCTGGTCAGTACCAGCCGGTTACCCGCGAGCACCGGGCCGTACCAGGTCAGCGGATTCTTCTTCTTTTTCTTCTTCTCGACCTTGAACGCCCGCAGCTGGCTGATCCAGCGGACCTTGCCGGTGGTGCGCTGCAGGCAATAGACCTTGCTCTCGTCGGTCACCACGAACAGCCACTCGCCGACCAGATACGGCGTCGAGATGCCCGCGAAATTCTGCTCCCACAGCCGCGTGCCGCTGCCGAGGTCGAGCGAGGCAAGGCGCCCGCCCTTGCCGATCGCGTAGACGCGACCGCTGTCGATCACCGGATCGGCGTCGATATCGGCGAGGCTCGACACCGAGGTCGACATGCTGGTGCGCGACAAGGCGTCGCCCCACAGAGCGCGGCCATTCTCGAAGCGATAGCCGTTGAGTTCGCCCGAAGAGAAGCCCGCGACGACGGTACCCTGCGCGACGGCGGGTGCCGCGACGCCGAACACGCCTTGCGATTCAAGGCTGCCCGACGCGGTCCAGACCTGCTTGCCGTCAGCGGTCGCCAGCACGAACAGCTGGTTGTCCTGGCTCAGGATGTAGAGCTGGTCGCCGGCCACGGTCGGTGCGCCGCGCAGCGGCGGTCCCGGCTTCTGGCGCCAGATCTCGGCACCCGTCCCGGCATCGAACGCAACGATATCGCCCAGGCCGTCGCTGGCATAAGCCCGCCCGCCATCGATGCTGACGCCGCCGCCGAACCGTGCGGCCTTGTTCTTCTCGTCCTTGGCGATCGGGACGGTCCACAGCGACGCGCCGCTATTGGCGTCATAGGCATGGAGTGAGCCATTGACGTCGACCACATAGAGCTTGCCGCCCGAGATCACCGGCGCTGCGGCGAGCCGCTCGCGGTTGCTGCCCGCCGGGATCGAGACGTCCCAGGCACGCGCGACACTCGACCCGAGCGCGAGATGCCCCATCGACTTCTCGGCATTGCCGCCCGACTGCGCCCAGTCGGCATTGGTCGTCGCCGCCGGCAGCAGCACGTCGAGGCCCGAGATCGCCGGGTCGACCTTGGCATCGCTTTCCGACACGAGGATCGGGATACGCTCGCCCAGCACCGGGGTCTTCTTGCCACCGCCCTTGAGCGCGCCGCACGCGCCCAGCGCAGTCAGCGCCACCAGCGCGATCGGCATCCTCCACTTCATGTTCATGCTGCTTACTTGCCCTTCTGATCGGTCGCGAGCGCGTCTACAGCGCCCACTGCCTGAACCGCGCGTTGACGGATCGTGTCCGGCACCTGATCGCCTTCGGCGACCAGTTTGAACGCCGCGCGCGCCTCGGCAATGTTGTTGAGCTTGAGATAGGCCATGCCGACCATTTCGCCGGCGCTGCCCAGCCACGCCGAATCCTTGGTCACCATCGGCTTGAGCCGGTCGATCACCGCCTGCGGCGCGAGATTGTCGTAGTCGGTCTGGGTCTGACGGATCAGCGCGAGGTCGCGCAGCGGCTGGCCAACTGTGGTGTCGTTCGCCACTTCGCCGAACTTCGCCACGGCTTCCTTGGTCTTGCCGGCGGCGAGCAACTGATCGCCCTGCGCCATCTTGGCGAGCGCCCGCGTCCCGGGCGCGCCCTTCCCAGCCAGGTCGTTGAGCGGCGCGGCCGCTCCCTGGGTGTTGCCACCATCGATCGAATCATAGGCCTGTTGCAGGCTGACCGCCTGCTTCTCGGCATCGGCATGGCTGTACGAACGCCAGATCAGGAAGCCGCCGAAGGCGACCAGCCCGAGCACGATCGCGGCGACGATCCAGCGGCCATAATTGGTCCAGATGCCCACGACCTGGTCGCGGCGCAGTTCCTCGTCGACCTCGCGCAGGAAAGCTTCATCGGTATTCGGCGTCACGGCCACGGGGGATAGGCTCCAATTGGGGGCAA
>OUNM011003791.1_pt1 | contig 12116 bp, 6 predicted proteins | sample 1769961 | NCBI WGS metagenome assembly OUNM01 (sample SAMEA3914820, study PRJEB12502) | metagenome | biome: forest; material: soil | place: USA | collected 2012-03-12 | depth 0.3 m
GAATGGCACTTGGACACGAAGTTATGTCAAAACGCCAAGGAAGGCGATACGCGCACGGAAACGAACGCGGATTTATGAACAAAATTTGTATGCTTTTGTTTTTAAAGGGAAATTTCTTATCCTTCAGAAACAGCAAAGACGCCGCGAGCGGCCGACAAGCCATGCTTCAGGCGTCGGCAAGCCTCCGGCTTCGCGGTGATCCCGGCGCGCCACCGTTCTCGCCTTCGCCTTATCATCCGTCCACATTCACAAAGGATCCGGCCGATGGTTACGCCTGAATTGCCCGATGGCCTTGAGCTCGATTTCCGGCTGTTGTTCGATGCGACACCGACCCCGTATCTGGTTTTGACGCCCGACTTCACGATGGTGGCCGCCAACGAAGCGCGCCTGCACGCAACCATGACGACGCGGGAACAGATCCTGGGACGAAAGCTGTTCGAAGTATTCCCGGACAATCCCGCCGATCCCGGGGCAACCGGTGTCCGCAATCTGCGTGCATCCCTGATGAGGGTGCTGCAGACCGGGCGGCCCGACGCCATGCCGCTGCAAAAATACGATATCCCGATACCCGGGTCGGCGACGGGAGAATTCGAGGTCCGGTACTGGAAGCCGCTGAACACGCCCGTATTCGGTCCAGCCGGAGAAATCGCTTATCTCATCCACAGCGTCGAAGACGTCACCGAGCAGGTCCTGAAACAGCAGGCGGCCGAGGCGGGCGAAGCCCGGTTCCGGCAGATCGCCGATGCGATGCCGCAAATGGTGTGGTCGGCCTTGCCGGACGGTTACCACGATTACTACAACCGGCGGCATTATGAATTCGCCGGCGTCCCGGTCGACGCAACCATCGGCCAGAACTGGGGCTCCATCCTGCATCCCGACGACCTGCCCCGCAGCAGCGCCGCCTGGGCGCACAGCCTGGCCACGGGCGAGCCCTATGAAATCGAGTACCGGCTGCGACATCGCTCGGGACAGTATCACTGGGTACTGGCGCGTGCCTTGCCGATCCGGAACGAGGCCGGCGACATCGAACGATGGATGGGTACCTGCACCGATATCAACGAGCAGAAGATCTTGCGCGCGGAACTGCAGGATGCGAAGTTGCGACTGGAAGGCACCTTGACCGCGGCCGAAATCGGCACCTGGACCTGGGACATCCAGGCCAACAGGATGTACGCGGACCACAATTTCGCGAAAATGTTCGACCTGCCGGACAAGATCGCCAACGGCGGGCCGATGGAGGCGTATCTGGACGCCATCCATCCCGACGACAGGCAGGCGGTCCAGGCAAATATCGCGCATGCGCTCGCCGCCGGCGAGCCTTATCAATACTATTTCCGCGTGTGCCGGCCCGACGGCGGCATCCGGCATATCCACGCGCGCGGCAAGATCGACGTCGACGCGGACGGCACACCCGCCTGGATGCCGGGTGTCGTACTGGACATCACGCGGCAGAAGCTGGCCGAGGAAGCGCGTTCGCGGACTGAATTCCAGTTCAGGACCATCACCGATTCCAACGTGATCGGGGTCATGCAATACCGTTACGATGGACGCGTGCTCAAGGCCAATGACGCAGTGTTGAGAATGTTGGGTTACTCGCGCGAGGATTTCGTGCGAAACGGCCTGTCCTGGCGCGAACTGACGCCGCCCGAGTGGGACGACATCGACAGGAAGAGCCTGGAAACCCTGAGGTCGACCGGAAGCGTCCAGGCGTATGAAAAGGAGTATTTCAGGAAAGACGGCAGCCGTTTGCCGGTCTACGTGGGCGCCGCCAACTACCAAGGCACCAACGAAGAAGGCGTCGCCTATGTCCTCGATATCAGCGAGTCCAAAAAGGCCCAGTTGGCGCTGAAGGAAAGCGAGGTTCAATTCCGTACCCTGGCGGAAAACATCCCACAGCTGGCGTGGATGGCCAATAGCGATGGCTGGATCTTCTGGTACAACAGCCGCTGGTTCGAATACACCGGCACCACACCGGACGAGATGCGAGGCTGGGGCTGGGAGAAGGTGCACCATCCCGACTTCGTCGAAGCCGTCAGGGCAAAATACCGGCGCCAGATCGTCGAACAGCAGATCGCGTGGGAAGACCTGTTTCCCTTGCGTAGCGCCGACGGCGAATATCGCTGGTTCCTGTCCAGGGCCGTGCCTATTCGCGACCGCAACGGGCAGATCGTCCGCTGGTTCGGCACGAATACCGACATCACTATCCAGCGCGAAGCGGAAGAGGCCCTGGAACTGGCCAACCGGCGCAAGGACGAGTTCCTTGCCATGCTCGCCCATGAACTTCGGAATCCCCTGGCGCCGATCAGTACGGCGGCAGAGCTGCTGGGGGTCGCCGGCTCGGACAAGGACACAGTCAAGAAATACAGCGAAATCATTTCACGGCAGGTCAGGCACTTGACCGACCTGGTGGACGATCTGCTCGACGTGTCGCGCGTCACCCGCGGCCTGGTATCCATCGAGAAGGCCCCGCTCGATATCAAGGACGCCATCCACAGCGCCATCGAGCAATCGAAACCACTGATCGATTCGAGGGCGCATGTGCTCACCGTCCGCCTTGCGCGGGACGATACGGTCGTGCTGGGCGACCGCACGCGCCTGATCCAGGTGTTGACGAACCTGTTGAACAATGCGGCGAAATACACCCCGCTTGGCGGTCATATCGAGCTGTGCATGGAAATCAGGGAACCCTGTGTCTGCATCAGCATTTCGGACAACGGCATCGGCATGGATGCGAATCTCCTGCCGCATGTGTTCGACCTGTTCACACAGGCGGAGCGCACACCGGACCGGTCCCAGGGCGGGCTCGGGCTCGGCCTGGCGCTGGTGCGAAGCATCATGACCCAGCACGGCGGCAACGTGACAGCCAAGAGCGAAGGTCCCGGCAAGGGCAGCACCTTCACCCTGTCGATTCCGCTCTCGAGCAGGCAAAGGGCAGCCGGCGGCAATTCCTCGACGGGCACGAGCGCAGACCATGCAGCGCGTCCCTTGAGCATCCTTGTCGTCGACGACAATGTCGATGCGGCGGAATCCCTGGCGGCCCTGCTCCGGGCGCAAGGCCATGCGGTGACGCTATGCCACAACGCCAAAAGCGCGCTCGACGAAGCACGGATGCTGCGTCCCGACGCCCTTGTCCTGGATATCGGCTTGCCCGACATGGATGGCTACGAGCTCTCGCGGCGGCTGCACGCGATGCCTGAGACCAGGGGCGCCCTGTACATCGCGCTGACGGGTTATGGCCAGGCGCACGACAAGGTCCTCGCCAAGGCGGCGGGCTTCGACCATTACTTCGTGAAGCCTGTCGACATGGCCCTGTTGCGCGGCGCCTTGTCCGCGGCAGTGCCCATCGCCAACGCCTTGTGAACCGTGGCGCCGGCGATGCTCAGAGCTGGCGGGCGTCGAAGGTATTACATTGATTGACCGAGCCGGTCTCCAGCCCGCGCTTGAACCAGCGCACCCGCTGCGCCGACGTGCCGTGGGTGAAGGAATCCGGCACGACCTCGCCGCGCGACTGGCGCTGCAGGGCGTCGTCGCCGATCGCGCTGGCCGCGGCCAGGGCCGATTCGACGTCGCCCTGCTCGATGATCTGCTTGGCTTCGTTGGTGTGGTAGGCCCACACGCCGGCGAAGCAGTCGGCCTGCAGCTCGACGCGTACCGACAGCGCGTTCGCCTCGGTCTCGGACAGGCGCTGGCGCATGCCGTCGACCTTGCCCGAGATGCCCAGCAGGTTCTGCACGTGGTGGCCGACCTCGTGCGCGATCACGTAGGCCTGGGTAAATTGTCCGCCGACGTGGAAGCGCTGTTCCATCATGTTGAAGAAGTGCAGGTCGATGTAGACCTTGCGGTCCGCCGGGCAGTAGAACGGACCTACCGCCGCCTCGCCCTGGCCGCAACCCCTGGTCGGTGTCCGGCCGTCGTACAGCACCAGCACCGGCGGCGTATAGGTGGCGCCGTTGGCCTTGAAGATCTGGGTCCAGGTATCTTCGGTGAAACCGAGAACCGTCCTCACGAAGCGGGTCTCGGTGTCGTTCGCGGGCGCGTGGGACGGCGCCTGCTGCACCTGGGCCGGCGAGCCGCCGCCGGACAGCAGGCTCAGGATGGTGCCCGGCGAGACCCCGAAGAACCAGGAGCCGAGCAGCGCGATGACGATCGTCCCGATCCCCACCGTGCCGCCGCCGATGCCGAAGCCGCCTCCGCCGCCGCCCTCACCCCGGCGGTCCTCGATGTTGTCGCTTTCGCGGTTGCCTTCCCAACGCATATCGTTCTCCTTGCTTTACTTGCCGATGGGCCGCCTCCGGCTCACCGCGCCCGCCTGCTCGCGGACATCCTTGTTGCGGAATTCCTCGTCGACCGCCAGCCCGGCGCGCCGCTCGTCGTGCAGATGGCGCTCATGGCGCTCGCGCTCGACTTCGCGCTCGATGCGGTCGCGGGTGGTGGCGTTCGGCAGTTTCGTGCTCATGGCTATCCTTGGTGGAATCGGCTGACGCCATCGCCCAGCCCGTTGCCGCAGTATGCGCGGAGGTAGCGGCCGGGTATGTACGAGCCTTCACATAGTGCATCGAGTTTTCCTGGTTTCAGGATTTTAGCCGATGCCGCCACTATGTACGCTAACGCACGGAGACCTGTGTGCGCCGACGCCATGCTGGCGCAATGACCTTGCATTTACGCTCACCTTCCGCCCTCGTCGCCCTCGGCCGCCAGCTGCGCAGCCGGGATTACCGCTTCGTCACCGTCACCCCGGCAACCCACAGGCGGGTCAACCGCCGCGCGGAGAACGCCTGGGCCCACGACCTGCGTGGCGTGCTCGGCTGGAGCCGCCCCTGGCGGGAGGGCGCCGTGCCGGACGAGATCGAATCCCGGCTGGTCGAGGCCGGCCTGTGCGAACAGATCGAAAAGGACGGCGAGCCCGGCCGGCGCGCGCGGGTGCGCGCCTCGACCATCGGCCGCCAGCTGTACTTCCATTCCGCCTGGCCGACCAGGGACGAAGATGCCGTCTTCTTCGGCCCCGACACCTACCGCTATGTGGCCGCGCTGCGGCGCTCGCTGACGTCGGACCTGCTGCGGCGACCGGTACGCCGCGCGGTCGACGTCGGCTGCGGCGCCGGCCCCGGCGCCATCGAGCTGGCCTTGTGCTGTCCCGACGCCACCGTCTACGGCACCGACATCAACGACGACGCGCTGGCCCTCACCGCCGCCAACGCCGAGCTGAACGGGGCCGCAAAGCTCATCCCCTGCCGCAGCAACCTGCTGGACGGCGTCGACGGCCACTTCGACGTGGTGATGTCGAACCCACCCTACATCCTCGACGCCGACGAGCTGCCCTACCGCCACGGCGGCGGCGAGCATGGCGCCGAACTGTCGATCCGGATCGTGAAGGCCGGCCTGGCGCGCCTGCACCCGGGCGGCAGCCTGCTGCTCTACACCGGCGTCGCGATCGTGGACGGCGAGGACCGCTTCCTGGCCGCGATCCGTCCGCTGCTGGATGCCTCCTGCGAGGAGTGGCGCTATGAAGAGCTGGATCCGGACATTTTCAGCGGCCAGCTGGAGTGCGATGGGTATGAGCGGGTGGAGCGGATTGCGGCCGTGTGGCTGCATGCGGTGCTCAGGAGCGCGCTTTGAGGAGACCGCTGCCCGGCATGCCGGAATAAAAAAAGCTCCCCGGAGGGAGCCTTTTTCGTTCTGGCGGAGAGGGTGGGATTCGAACCCACGGTACGGTCACCCGTACGCCTGATTTCGAGTCAGGTACATTCGACCACTCTGCCACCTCTCCTGGTAACCGGTCGCTGTATTCGCGAGAGGCCACATTATAGACAAGGGTTTGAGATGTGACAAGGGTCTAATGCTGGCCTGATTTGCCGAGCGCATCCAGCAGGCGCTCCAGGTCCAGCGGCTTGGCCAGCACCTCTTCGGCGTCGATCGCCCCCGGTTCGAGGGCGCCGCGCGCCGTCATCACCACCACCGGCACCGAGGCGATCGCCGGATCGGCCTTCTGTTCCGTCCTGAACTGGAAGCCGTTCATGATCGGCATCATCAGGTCGAGCAGGACCACCGAGGTCTGCGGATGGGCGTACAGGTGAGCCAGCGCTTCGCGGCCGTTGGAGGCGGTCGCGACGGCGTAGCCCTCGTCTTCCAGGAAGTCCGAGAGCACGTCGCGGATGTCGGCATCGTCGTCGACGATCAGTATGGTTCGGCTCATGGGCCGTATTGTAAGCGCAATGTTCTCAGTCCGGCAGAGGCAAGCGGACGGTGAAGGTCGATCCCTCGCCCAGGGTCGAGGCCACGTCGATCGCCCCGCCCATCGCGGCGACGATCTGGCTGGCAATGTACAAACCCAGTCCCAGGCCGCCGTATTGCCGTGCCGAGACCGCCCGCTCGAAGCGGCCGAAGATTCGCTGCAGGTGCTCGGGCTCGATCCCGAGGCCCTGGTCGGCAACTTCGAGCACCGCGCCTGCCTCGTCCGCCCGCACGCGCAGTTCGACCGGCCTGCCCTCGCCGTACTTGATCGCGTTCGACACCAGGTTCGTCATGACCTGGTCGAGCCGGAGCCGGTCCCAGTACCCGACGATGCCTTCGTCGCAGCGCATGGCCAGGCGCGAACCGGACTGCGCCCGTTCCCCGCTCTCCTCGATCCGCTCGACGACCTGGCGCGCGAGCTCGGCCAGGTCGACCGGCTCGGGCTGGAGCGTGAGCTGCCCCCCGGCAATGCGCGAGATGTCGAGCAGTTCGTTAACCAGGCGCTCCAGCCGTTTCCCCTGGCGCTGCAGGGTCGCCAGGCCCTTCGACAGCCAGGCTGCGCTCTCCTGGTTCTCGAGCAGCTTCGGCAGGCGCCGCTCGATCAGGTGGATCTGCAGCTGCAGCGGCGTGAGCGGCGTCTTCAGCTCGTGCGATGCGACGGCCAGGAAATCCTCGCGCACGCGAATCGCGTTCTGCGCGGCTTCGTACAGGCTGGCATTATCGATCGCCAGCGCGCAGCGGTCGGCCAGCTGCCGCGCGACCGCCAGGTCGGCCCCGTCATAGTCGCCGCGCGGACGCGCGACGATGAAGGTCAGCACCCCGAGCGTGCGGCCTCGCGCGACCAGGGGCACCGCCATCATCGAGCGCGGCGCCAGCGCAGCGATCAGCCGGCGGTGTTCGTCGTCGTAGGCCATGCCGCGCACCTGCGCATCGCCGATATCCGTCAGCAGCACCGCCTTCCCGCTCCGCAGCGCCTGGGTGGGCGGGTGCCCGTCATGCGCCGTGCCGGCGACAGTGAAACGCTTCAGGGCCTCGGCCACCCCGGCCTGGGCCGGATCCGCAAAGGCAAGCTGGGCGCGTTCCGCCTCGCCGTCGCCGTGGATCAGGTCGAGGAAGCACCAGTCGGCGAAGAACGGTACCGCCAGCTCGACCACGCGCGCCAGGGTCCTGGCGTAATCCAGCGATTCCGCCAGGACCACGCCGGCGTCGGCCAGGAACTGCGCCGCCGCTTCCGTCCGCGCACGCGCCTGCAGCAGGGTGCTGTTTTCGAGCGAGATCGCGGCCTGGGCCGCGAGGGCCTGCACCACGTCGACCCGTTCCGCGGTGAAGGCGCTCGCCATCGCATGGTTCTCCAGGTACAGCAGGCCGACCACCCGCACCTGCATCTTCAGCGGCACGCACAGCACCGAGCGCAGGCCCAGCCGCTTCACTTCCGGGTCGGAGACGAACTGGCCGTCGGCACCGGCGTCGCCGAGCACCAGCGCTTGCTGCAGGCGCGCCACATAGCGCACGATCGCGCGCGGCAGCATGGCGCAGTCGGCCAGCGGGATATCCTCGAGCGTGCTGACATTGCCTTCGGCGGCCTCGATGCGGGCACGCAGGCGCAGCGCGGCCGGCTCGCCGATCAGCAGCATGCCGCTCTGGGCGCCGGCCACTTCGACCACGATCTGCAGGATGCGCTCGAACAGGCGTTCAGGCACGGTTTCGGCGGCAATCGCCTGGGACGCCTTGATCAGGCCCAGCGCATCGAGGCCGAAGGGGGTACGCGCCTCTCCCGCCGGCGCGCCGTCCTCGCGGCCCGGCAAGCCCGCATGCGCCGCCTCGAGGGCGCCTGCCTTGGCGCTCGCGCCCCACTCGCGGTAGCCGTTCAGCGCCGCCCGCAGGCAGACCTCGGCCTGGCGCGCCTGCCCGTGCGCGAGGAACAGCGCGCAGGCCAGCTCGTTGGCCAGCGCCGCATCCTGCACGAAGCCGGCGCGCTGCGCGCCCGCGGCCGCATCGCCGTACAGCGTCATCGCCTGCCACGGCGAGCCGCTCATCCGCGCCAGCTCGGCCTCGACCAGCTGCTGCTTGTGCAGGAAGTTCTCCGGACAGTGGCCTGCCCATGCCGCCAGCTGCGCATGCAGGGCCCGGACCTTGGCGAGCAGCACGGCGCGCTCCGGCTCCGGCGCCCCGGCATGGCTGGCCGCCAGGCTCAAGGCGGCGTAGAAACTGTGCTCGGCCGAGGTCACCATGCCCAGGATCCCGGAATGCAGGCATTCCGCGCCCTTGAGCGCGCTATGGTGCGCGGCTTCGAGGTCGCCGGCCAGATAGGCGGCCTGCAGCTTTGCCACCCAGAACTGGCCGATCGCGGTCTGGTTGCCGGCCGCGTCCTCCAGGAAACGGGCCTCGTCGAAATCGGCGTCGTCGAAACTGGCCGGATGCGCCGTCAGGCCGCCGAGCGCCCGCGCAAACTGGCGGAACGGCAGCGAAATCTCGATCGCGGTGCGGTTCTGGTGGCGAGACGCGAAATCGATTGCCACCGCCGCATCGGCGAGCAGGCCGGGCAGCGGCATGCCGGCCGGCAAGCCGTTGATGAGGACGCCGCAGAGATTGAAGGCGGCATACGCCAGTTCGCCGGACTCGACGCCGGCACGGTGCCCTTCCTTCATCTTCGACAGGCTGTCGCGCAGGCGCTCGCGCCAGGCATGCACCACCAGGCCGAAGACCTCGACCGTGCGGCTTTCCTCGGCCCGGTTGCCGAAGCGCTGCGCCAGCGCCAGCGCCAGCTTGCCGAAGGCATGGCCGACGTCGTATTCGCCGGTGCGCGCATTGTGGATCGCGCCATAGAAGACATAGGCGTAGGCCGAATACACCGAAGGGCCATGCAGCAGCGACAGGTTGGTGCTGCGGGTGACCAGGAAAGTCAGCACGTCCGAGCCGCTGAAGTAGGCCGGCGGGCCCAGCAGCGAGAGCAGGCGCATGCAGGCGCGTGTCGTTTCGTCGGCGACCTCGGGCTCCCGCACCAGGTCCTCGATGCGGCGCGCGCCGACATTGCGCATCACTGCCTGCGCCTCGGCATCGTTGGCTTCCAGCAGGCCTTCGAGCGGCCATGCGTGCCCGAAGATCGCCAGTCCCTCGCGGCCCCAGCGCAGCGCGCCGTCCCAGTCGCCGGCCACGGTGGCGGCCAGCACGCGCAGGCTGTACAGGTCGGCGCGCGCCACCTCCGATGGCGCATGCTCGAGAGCGATGTCGACGAGCCGTTCGGCCTGCGCATGGCGGCCGCTGAGGTAGGCGCATTCGGCCAGTTCGCGATGGATCCCATAGGCCAGCGCCGCATGCTCTTCCCAGGCGCCCACCGGCAGCTGGCGCACGCCCACGTCCAGGTAGTCGAAAGCCGCCTGGTAGGCGGCCGACGCCTTCGCCTTGCGCCCGGCCGCCAGGTTCAGCTGCGCCAGCCGCAGGCGCTCCGCCGGGTCGGCGATCAGCGCTTCGCCGAGGTCGAGCTGGTCGACGATTTCGAACAGCCTGGCCTCGAGCTGGCCAGGAGGCGCATGCGCCAGCAGGCGCCGGCCGATATCGAGGTGGATGGCCTGGCGCTGCCGCGCGTCGAGCAGCGAATACGCCGCCTGCTGGACGCGATCGTGGACGAAACGCATGAGGTCCGGCGCCCGGCCGGCGTCGCCCGCGGGCAGCAGCAAGCCGTCGTCGAGCGCGGGCCGGAGCTCGTCCATTGCCGCAGCGTGCGAGCGTTCCGTGGCGTCGGCCAGGCGGCCGACCTCGAACGCGTGGCCGACGCATGCCGCCACCTGCAGCAGATGGCGCGTCGCTTCGGGCAGGCGCGCAATGCTTTGCACCATGAGGTCGAGCACGTTGTCGCCCACCGGGGCGCGCCCGACCTCATCCATGTCCCAGCGCCAGGCCAGGGACTGCGGATCGAAGCGGATCAGCCCTTCGAGGTGCAGGGAATGCAGCAGGCGCCGGATGAAGAAGGGGTTGCCGGCCGTCTTGGCCAGCACCAGGCCGGCCAGCGCGGCGCAGTCGTCCGACGCCTGGCCCAGGGTATCGGCCAGCAGGGTTCGCACCTCCTCGAGGCCGATCCCGGCAACATGAACCGAAGACAGGCGTACGCCGGATTCGCGCAGCGCGGCCAGGGCCTGCGCCAGCGGATGGGCAGGCCCCACTTCCGTGTCGCGATAGGCGCCGATGAGCAGCAGGCTGCCGCTGCCGCCGACCATCCACTGTTCGACCAGCTGGAGCGATGCGGCATCCATCCATTGCAGGTCGTCGAGGAACATCACAAGCGGCTGTCCGGGACGAGCGAACAGGTCCAGGAAGGACGTGAAGACCTGGATGAAGCGGTTCTTCGCCTCGACCGGCCCGAGTTCCGTCAGCGGTGGCTGGGGCCCGAGCATGCGGCCGATCTCGGGAATCAGGTCGAGCAGGACCTGCCCGTTCGGTGCGGCCGCCTCCTGGATCCGCGCGCACCACGCGGCCAGCACCGCTTCCGGCTCGGTCAACAACTGCCTGACCAGCGCGCGAAAAGCCTGGCGCAGTCCCGCAAACGGCACGTTCGATTGCAACTGGTCGAATTTTCCCGCCACGAAGCGGCCGCGCTGTCCGATGACCTCTTCTTGCAGCTGCCGGACCAGGGCCGATTTGCCGATCCCGGGCACGCCGGTCACCAGCACCAGTTCGCGCTGCCCGGCGCAGGCCCGGTCGAAGGCCAGGCGCAGCGCCTCGCTCTCGGCGTTCCGGCCATACAGCTTGTCCGGAACCGACAGCCGGCGCGGCAGGTCGCGGCCGGCCAGGGGGAAGGGTGCCAGCTCGCCCGTTTGCGACCATTGGCGACCGGCTTCCCTCAGGTCGGCAAGCAGCGATTCCGCACCCGGATAGCGCCGTTCCGGTTCCTTTTCGATGAGCTTCAGGATGATGGCGGACAGCACGGGCGACACCCCGGCATGCACCGCGTGCGGCGGCCTGGGCCGGCGCGCGAGGTGGGCATGGACCAGCTCGACGGGGTCCCCGGCCGTGAACGGCGGCCTGCCGGTCGCCAGTTCATAGAGGGTCGCCCCAAGCGAATACAGGTCGGAACGGGCATCCACTGTCCGGCCGGTGCGGCCGGTTTGCTCGGGAGACATATAGGCCAGCTCGCCCTCGGGGTGAGCCAGACCGGGCTGGTCGGCCGGCGGGGCCGCCAGCGGCATGGCGGCCTGGAAATCGAGCAGGCTTGCCTTGCACGCTGCGGCATCCCAGGCAATATTGGCCGGATGAATGTTGCGATGGACGATGCCCGCCGCATGCAGCCCGGCAAGCGCCTGCGCGAGCTGGCTTGCGACCTCGATCAGGTCGGCGGTCGGCAGGGGTCCGGAGGCGACGCGTGCGGCGAGGTTCTGTTCCCCGGCATCTTCCATCACCATCTCCAGTGTATGGTTTTCCTCGATCAGGGCGCAGACCTTCACGACGCCGGGCAGGTCCAGGTCCTGGAGCAGTTCGTATTCGTGCCGCAGGGACGAGATGGCATCGGCGCTGCCCTGGCCGGTTTGCGCAGACTTGATGACCAGGCGCTGGCTCTGGTGCTGGACGCGCTGGAAGGTATAGCGACGGTTGTCGTAAAAGGGCGGGATCTGCTTCGGAAGAGTTGCTACAGAGAAGCGGATATTAGGTTTCGACAACGGCGGCTCCAGCTTGCTTGGGATCGGTTAATCAATGATCCTAGCATAATATTTTTGCTGGACGGTGGACGTGAGGGGAAGAGCGCGCGCCCGAATACCTCCCTCTTCGCCAAAAGAAAAAGGCTCCCGGTGGGAGCCTTTTCTTTGTTCTGGCGGAGAGGGTGGGATTCGAACCCACGGTACGGTCACCCGTACGCCTGATTTCGAGTCAGGTACATTCGACCACTCTGCCAC
>OUNM011387459.1_pt1 | contig 12111 bp, 11 predicted proteins | sample 1769961 | NCBI WGS metagenome assembly OUNM01 (sample SAMEA3914820, study PRJEB12502) | metagenome | biome: forest; material: soil | place: USA | collected 2012-03-12 | depth 0.3 m
CTGGATGCCATCGGGTGTGCCCGTTCCACTTGTCGCCAGCCGCGACCCGGCGATGACAGTGACCGAAATCTATTCGGAAGCCAGGCCGCACGGGACTCAGACTGGCACAGCGGTTCTGGACATGCTCTCGATCCGTGTGCCTGAGGCCCAGCGCAATGCGATCCTGCAAAGGATCACAATTGAAGACACCTCCGTCCAGTCCGTGAAATCGTCGGATCCAGGCCTGGTCATCGCCGGAATTACCGTCTCGCACGCGCCGTTCTAGCCACCGCCGCATTTTGCGGATTGCCGCGCCGTCTCCAGCGCGGCAGAAGACAGGAAGAGGCTTGCCACAGGACACAGTAAGTGTTTTTTATACACTTACGTCCTTGAGCCTGCATCCTTCGCACATGAGCGTCGAAAACCCAGCCGCCGCGTCTGCTGCTAAAAACGGCGTGTATGCCGTGCTCGATGGCCGTGTCCAGACGCGCTCGCTGGAAGCGCATATCGTCGATCACTGCAATCTCCGCTGCGCGGAATGCTGCTCGCTGTCGCCGTATCTGCCGCGCTGGTTTGCAGATCCAGCCGAGCTCGATCGGGATCTCCGGCTCGCGCGGCGGGCTCTCGCGCCCGAGTGGTTCAAGCTCGTAGGCGGCGAACCGCTGCTCCACCCGGCCATCGACGATTGCCTGGCCATTGCCCGCGACTCCGGCATCGCCAAGACCGTTTCGGTCACGACCAATGGTCACCTCCTGCCGCGCATGTCGCCTCAATTCTGGCAACGCGTGCAGGCGCTCACCATCTCGCTTTATCCTGAGCCCGCACTCGATCCGGAAATCATCGAATGGATCGAGTCCCGAGCCGGCGAAAGCGGCGTGCAACTCAACTGGAAACGGCAGGACACCTTCGTCCAAATGAACAGTCCAGTGCCGCGCGTCGACGCGCAGGTCACGCGCGAAATCTACGCTGCCTGCTGGCTTCGCCGTCGCTGCCATCTCATCAAAGCCGGCCGCTTCTACACGTGCACGCGTCCACCGCATTTCGAGACCGTGCTTGGCAAGAGCTTCGCCGATGACGGACTCGCCCTTCACGAAGGCCCGGAGCTGGTGGACGACTTACTCCACTATCTCCGGCGCGAGCAACCTCTGGACGCATGCACCCGCTGCGAAGGAGGCCACGCCGCCGCCGCACCCCACCGGCAGATGAGCCGCGCCGACCTTGAAGCCACCCGCCTCGCATGGACGCTCTGACTATCTTCGAAGATACCCATCTCGGCCTGCTGCCCTATTACTTCGCCGAAGCGGGCGAGGCTCATGCCGACACGATCGCGAAGCTTTACGCCAGCGACACGGCCCTGACTCGGCAAGCCGATCCTGAAGGTCTTCGGCAGACCTTCAAACGCCAACCCGACGGCCAAAGGACCTGCTTTTCCGGCATCAGCAAAGTCCCGCTGAACTGCGCGCTTAGGCAGCACAGCAGCAGCTTTTCCATTGCGGAAAGAGCTCGCCGCGAACCGTCGCGACGCTCGCTTTTGGCAGCGCTCGAAGAAGCCACGCATCGCATCCTTGCTTCGAGCCACCGGCCCGCACTCGCGCTCAGTGGCGGACTGGATTCCGCGCTGCTCCTTGCCATTTGCCGGCGATGCCAGCCGGATCTGACAATCGTCACGCTGGCTACCGATCTTCCTAGTTACTGCGAGCGAGAGGTTACGCTCGCCACGGCAAACAGTCTCGACGCCACCGACGTCCTCACCATCGAAGCCAGCGCCGACGACTTTGTCTCCGCACTGCCTGCCGCCATCGCTGCATGCGAAACGCCGCTCTACAACCTGCATCCGGTCTCAAAGTGGCTCCTCGCGCGCTCTCTCCAGCAACGCGGGTTCGACACCATCATCACGGGCGACGGCGCCGACCAGGTCTTCGCGGGGTCGGATCCGCGAAACTATCTGCCGATCGTGGGCGCGATGACCCGCGCCGCAGGCATCACGCTCGCAAGCCCTTTCCTCGATCCGATGGTGATCGATTCGGCCGGCAGTTACGGAATCGACTCGCAGAAAACCGCGCTGCGTCAGGCTGCGGCTGAATTGATCCCGCGCGAGATTACCGAGCGTCCGAAACAGCCGCGTCTCGCGCCAGACTTCGATCTCGCGCACTTCCGCTTCGCCGAAGCAGACGCCGTGCTAAGTCGCATTCTTGGCGCATCGCCGCCACCAGGGAGCGCCGGTCCCGAAAACACGCTCTGGGCGACCGCGACACTTCTCTATCAGGCCCTTGGAGGACTTGGCTGATGTGTGGCATTGCCGGCCTGATCCAATACGACCGGCCAGGCCACGAAAGCCTGCCAGCCATTCGCACGATGCTGCAACACCTGCGGCACCGTGGCCCTGACGACGAGGGCACCACAGCCCTCTCCAGCGCTGCATTGGGAAACGTCCGGCTTTCCTTCTTCGATCGCGCACACGGCACGCAGCCAATGAGCGATCCAGCCCGCCGCTGGTGGATCACTTACAACGGCGAAGTGTATAACTATCGCGCCCTGCGCGCTGAGCTAGCCGATGACTGGGACTTTCAATCAGATAGCGACACTGAAGTCGTCCTTGCCGCGATCGTGACCTGGGGTCCGGCTGCGCTCGACCGTTTCAATGGCATGTTTGCCTTCTTTGTCTGGGATGACCTCACCCAGACAGGATTCGCCGCCCGCGATCGGCTTGGAGTAAAGCCATTCGCCTATCTGCCTCAACGCAACCGCTTCCTTTTCGCATCCGAAGCAAAGGCCTTGCTGCCCTTCCTGCCGGGACAGCCGAGACCGAATTTCGACGGAATCACCGAGTACTTAGCCGCGCCGTATTTCAGTGGTGTCGAACACGCGACGTTCGAAGGCATTCACTACCTTCCGGCAGGCCATTGGCTGCGCATCACCCGAGAAGGCTACGAGAGCCAGGCATGGTGGGACTGGAGCCCGCCCGATCAGTTTGAAAGCGATTCGGCGCATCTCACTCCCCTGCTCGCCGAACACATCACAAGTTCGGTCGGCCACACACTTACCGGCGAGTATACATGCGCCGTCTTCCTCAGCGGAGGCCTCGACTCCAGCCTGATCGCTGCGGTCGCAGCCCAGAAATCGGAACACCCGATATCGGCCTATACAATTCAGTTCGCGGATCAGGAAATCTTCGACTACCCGCAATCTCGCATCGTTCGCTCCGATGACACGCCGCACGCACGCGCGATTGCGGAGTCGCTTGGGCTCGAACTCCAATTAGTGCCAGTTTCGCGTGAGTCGCTCGCGTCCGATCTCGCCCGGCTCGCTGCGATCAACGACGCGCTCCCGGCCTGGGAGCAGGAACTTGCCCAGCATCATCTCTCCCGCGTTTCCTCTCGCTCGCATCGCGTTGTCCTCGTCGGCGACGCAGCAGATGAAACACATTACGGCTATTCCTTCCTGCTCGATGCCGAAGCGACCACGTCACCGCGCGGCATCCTCGAGCGATTTGGCCCCGCGCCATTTGCGCGTCATCTGGGCACTGACGTCATCGACTTACTCGACACAAGTTATCGCAAAATCGCAACTGACACCGGCTACAATTGGGACACCCCGCACGATCGCCTTCTCGCCACCACCTACCTCATCGTGAAGCGCTGGCTACCGCGCCTCCTGCATAATGGCGACATCCACACCATGGCGTTCTCGCTCGAAGCCCGCGTTCCTTTCGCGGACACCACACTCATCGAACTCGCGCGCCGCGTGCATCCGGATCTCGGCAAACGCGACGGTGAAGAAAAGCATCTGCTGCGCAACGCCGCCCGCGGATTCGTTCCGGAAACACAACGTTTGCGCCGGAAATCCGCGCTACCAAAGGACCAGCAGTCCGCAGCGATTTATCAAGTTGAAGCAAGGCGTGCCCTCAGAGAGTCGCGCGATTTCCTGTCAGCCTGGCTGGACCTCGATGCCATCGAACCATTGCTTGCATCCACCCGGCGCCTTTCGGAAAACGAACGCAGCCTCCTCTTTCGCATCATCTCACTGCACCATTGGTGCATTGCTTTCGGCGTCACCACCCCATGAAGCGCATCCTCTTCACTGTCATTCCTGAAAAAGGCCATGTGAACCCGATGATTGGGCCGGCCATTCATCTCCGGGACCGCGGATACACGGTCGCCTTTTACGCGGCGCATGATATCTCCGCGCAATTGGAGCGCGTGGGGCTTGCAACCGTGCCAGGTCTTCCATCGGCGCCTCCGCCGTCGGATCTCAATCGCGGCGAATTCTTCGCCCGTCAGGTACGCGATCCTGTCTGGCTGCGACAGTGGATCAAGACGCTGCTCATCGATGCAGCCGAGAGTCAAATCACACCGTTGGGCGAAGCTATCCGCGCATTTCGCCCGGACCTTATCGTCACGGATCCCATGATCTACGCAGCGGCCATCGCTGCGCACCACGAGGGGGTGCCATGGGTCGCCGTTTCAAATTCGCTGAACCCGGTGCTCGACGAATCAGTAACTAGCGATCTGCTCGATACCGTACACTGGCTTGGCCCGGACCGCGATGCGCTATTCACGCGGCATGGAGTGGCCATGCGTTTCAGCGGCTGCGACATGATCTCTCCGCGACTTACCATCGCATTCACAACCCCTGAATTGATTGGCGCCACTCGCGACGGAATTGAAATGGTCGGGCCGTCGCTACCGCCTGCCGAACGTGGAGATGAAATGGACTTCCCGTGGGACCAACTGCAAGACGACCGCCCTCTCATTTACGTCTCCTTCGGCAGCCAGATCTATCATCAGCCTGAGATCTTCCGCCGGATCATGGAGGCCACACGCGACCTCCACGTGCAAGTCGTGATCGTTGCCAATGAACTTCACCGCTCCACCGGGCTGCAGCCATTGCCGCCACACGTCCTGACATGCCACTACGCGCCGCAGCTCTCGCTGCTTCCACGGGCACGCGCATTTATCACACATGGCGGCGCAAATTCCGTGATGGAAGCGTTTCGTTTTGGAATCCCGCTCCTGATCTCGCCGGTCTGCAATGACCAGTTTCACCAAGCGCATTTCATCCGCCGCAGCGGTGCAGGACGCGTGCTCGATCTGTATCGCGCCACGCAGAAGGAATGCCGCGACGCCATCAAAGCGCTCGTGTCGGATCAGAGTCTATTGGAAGCCACACAGCGCATCTCCACTTCGTATCAGCGCGATGGCGCCGCCGAAGCAGCCGACTTAATCGCCCGCCATGCCTGAAACCAAAGTCGGCGGCCCAATCACTGTCGCGATCACCGCCAAAAATGAAGCTGCGGCGATCGGCGATTGCCTTCGGTCTATCATCGCCGCAGTGCGCCACGCGGAAGAAAGGCTCTCGCTTAACGTCCGCATCGTCGTCGTGCTGGATGATTGCACCGACGCAACAGAAAGCATCGCGCGGTCGTTTCCGGAGGTTGCCATAATTCACTCATCTGGAGGCCTCGTTGAAGCTCAGCGCAAAGTGGCCAATTCCCCGCCCTTCGTAATCTTCTCGGACGCCGACATCCTCGTTTCCGAAGGCACGATCACGGCACTTTGCGAAAGCATGCTCACAACACCCGGCCTTCAGGTTGCTTATCCGCGCAAGACTCCCCTACCGCCGCATCGTCGCTCGCTCCTCGCGGCTGCGCTATATTCCTACAACCGGACCAACGGATTTCAAAATGCCCGGCGTTACTTCAATGGCAAGCTCTTCGCGATTCGAGACTGGCAGATACCGACGGTGGAAGAACTTCAGCCCCGTATTTCAAAGCTGCCGCGGAATTGCTTCTATCATTTCGAAGCGGGGATGCAGATCGATGATATCTATCTTTCGCGCGACATCCTTCGTCGTTATGGCGCAGAAGGGATTCGCGAAGTCGCCGGTGGCGAGATCTTCTTTCGTCCGCCGGAAACTTTTTCAGGTATGTATCATACCTATCGACGGATGCGGCGGGAGATCGAGCGACTGAATCTGCTCTTTCCCGAAACCGTTCCGGTTCATCAGCGCCGCCGATACGATCGCACCGCCGAACGCTGCGCCCCATTGCGGGAACGCCTGCTTTGGCGCTGCTTTCGCGCATGGCTCGCGGTGTGCATCCTGCGCTTTCATTTTGAGCGGCTCTATTATACTTACCTGGCATCGAACCCCGGTCCCAACTGGCCGGCCATAACTGAAACCAAGACTTCCCTATGCCCAGATACCGTCCGCCAGGCGTAATCCCGCTCGAACTCTGGGACCTGCGCCTTGGAGACCGGATTCTCTGGGACACGATACGGGAACTGGATTTCCCGGCTCACCTCTTTGCCAGCCTGCGAGAACTTCATGCAGGTCGAGGCGAAACGCGCTCCGAGGGCCCGGTTCCGCCAGCGGTAAAGGGATTCGACGCTGTCTTCCTATGCGGCGGTTCCGCATATGATGAGGCCCTGCACGTGGAAGCCGCGCGCGCTCCATGGCCAGTGATCATCAGCGGGCACGGCCCATTCATCGGTGAAGGTGGTGGACGTCACTTACTCCAGCTGCACGGCTTTTCCGGCATCGTTGCGGATCTCGGCCAGACAACACTCAAAGTGTCCGCAGTCGCTGGGAATGAAACCACGCGGCGTTGGACTTTTCCCCGTGATCTCAAGCGGCTTCGGATGCGACCGCTTGTACCGGAAGAGGAATTTCCCGCCCAACGCCGCGAACTCCGGGAATTTTTAGGAGAAAGTCTCATCCAGTGCGCCGCAGAATCTCCCACGAATGTCGATGCTCTCGTCCTAGCGCTGCCGGGACGTCTCGACGACGTGGGCATTCCTGAGGGTTCCTCTTACGCTGGGATGGCAGATGACGCGCGACTCATCCCCGACTCCCTCGAAATCGCAAAGCTCAGCGACCTTCCCTCCTGGCTGATGAATGATGCGGAACTCGCCGCAATGAGTGCACGTCTGCATCCGGAGACTGCCGCATACCGTCGAACGCTTGTCCTGACGCTTGGATTCGGCATTGGAGCTGCGCTCCTGATCAATGAAACGTAATGGGGCAAGGTTTCTCAGCCGACCTAGAGCGACTTCATTTCTTCTATAGTCATTCGTGCGGTGCATACTATTCGAAATTGAGCCAGTGTGCGCCGCGCTGTGCAGGGACCGCTGTCCTCAGCGGTCCAGCCAAGGTGAGCTGCCACCCGCGCTCGACTAAACGAAATAATTCTTCCGGCAGGCCCATTATCAGAGCGCTTTCCTTCGTTTTTTCATTCCTCCAAGCTGCCCATGGTTGTCTATCCCGGTTGGACGGCTGAGGACAGCCGTCCCTACCACATAGCTCGCTCGCGCGTCGCTTGAAGGATCTACGCAATACCGATGGTGGTGATACAATATCCCGCTCTAATCGCGAGACCAAATCCGTTCTACCCAGCCAGACTGTGCTCCAAGCGATCGTGCGTGGCGGCCGGCGTTGCGTTTCAAGTCTTCATCAGATCCAAGAAAAACATCGGTCTGAGATCGATAGCCGAAGATCGCGCGTCTGATTAACTCAAGATCCTCGCCATCGACCGGATGGACCCAATCCGTCCACATCTGCTTTGTTGCCGGTGACTCTTGCGGAAGGGCTTCCATCGCTTCGCGGCATAACCGCCGCTCATTTCCAACAGGAAGATAAGTCCTCACATAGCGTGCGCGGAGCAGCGCGCGCCAGTACGAGGCATCCATCCTCGCCTCTCGCGACTCTCCATTCAGACCATTCATCCGCCATTGGACAGCATGCGGAACGAAGCAATATGGCCGCTCTTCATAGTAACATATCTCGCCGCGCCATTGCCGGTTCACGATGGCTCGAAATGTTAGCCGGTGATCAATATGATGCCCCACCCCCAGCGGCACATAGACACGATCGGGGCACAAACTTTCAAGCAGCTTGTTAATCGTCTCGATGATTCGCGGCATCCATTCACTTTCCGCCGGGGCCTCACCGAAGATAATCGTCCGGAACGAATCATAGTAGCCGTGGCGGAACGGCGCATCCGGCAATCCCAACCACAGCGGTTCCGCGCCTAACATCCGCACAGAAGCACGATCTTCCTCGCGTCGCTCGCGGTAGTTAGCTGCATTCGCGGAATCCCTGCCGCAATGACTGAACACGGTCGCAACAACCACTCGCGCGCCCGAACGCGCTTCGGCAAGCACACGTCCCGGGCAAGAGAAGACCACATCGTCCAGATGCGGTGAGAGAAACAATATTGTAGGACGCGTGGACAAGACTCCCGATTGCCTGAATCCAGCGATCGTTGCAACTCGGCACCAAGCTATCAGCACAAAAATATCTTCGTCTCATCTCTCTTCACAGGGCCGCAGCTTCCGCGAGCGCAGTCAAATGCTGCCGACGCCAGGTTGTGAACAACCGATAAGTACAGAAAATGTGAGATGAGAATTCCAGTAGGCAGCATCGAACGTGCGCAGCCTTGCAAGCACCTGATCATCGCGCAGTTGCTGTCACTCCGCGAATTATTCAATGACGTGAACTTACTCCCGCTGCCGACACCGTATTTCCGAATAGTTTTGACGCCATTGGGGCGCCTGTTACGCTGCGATTAGTTCTTTGTTATCTGCTAAGTGGTCCGGCTCGTGCCGGATCAGCGGGGGACCCGACTTATTTCCGCGAAAGCGGAATCGGGGCGAACGGCGCCTGCGGCGCCGAGAACACTTGGTGGTTCTAGCCCGACAGCTAACCTCGTAAGCGCCAACACCGAGAGCAAGGAGCGTCTCTGTCTTCCAGTCCGGATCACAGAGCGCGTCCCCAGTCTCCAAAGGACGCCTTTGATTTCCCACCGCAGCCGGGAAGTCTCTACCCATATATCCTAAAGTGAAACTCGCTGTTCGCACTGCGGCATTCGTTGCCGTGGCGTTCACCGTTCATGCCTCCAGCCTTTGGTGGCATTCCTCCATCCAGCCCGAAGCATCGGCTTCACTCGCCGTGAGCCAGCTCAATGGCGGCAATGCCGACATCCAGCAGCTACGAATCTCGGAAGCCCGGAAGAATGACCTCGCGTGGATCTCCGCCTTCGTCGTCGGCGGCGCTGGACTCATCTGTTTTGGACGCCCCGTCCGTGAAGCCATTCGCCGCCGCCGGGCGCGCATGCTCGTGCCAATGATCCTCCTTGCGGGATCGTTAACCGGTTGCGTGAAACCTTACGATCATCCTGAGTTCGTCACTATCGATACGGCCGAGACCGGCTTCCTCATTCCGCTCGAAGGCGATGGGAAGCGCCAGGACAAGTTCGAGTCGGAAGACTACCTGCGTGAATTGAAAGTAGCCGCGAAGCGCGTGCAGATCCCGCATCGCTGGCAGCAAACCGGACGTTTCGGCAACGACGGCGAATGGATTCCGATCGTGCGCCTGATCAAGGTCCAGCGCTCGCCTGTGACTCGCGAATGGACTGCCGAAGCGGGCACAGGCACGTCACGGAAGAATCAAGCTATCTGGATCGAAAGCGCCGACAGTGTTGCGTTCTCGATGGGCTTTAATTGCACGGCCTTCATCGCCGAAGCCGACGCCGCGAAGTTTCTCTACTGGTATCCTAGCGGTTCGCTGTCCGAGGTAATGGACACCGAAGTCCGCGCCCGCATCCAGCAAACCGCCGGCGAAGTCGCGGCAAAGTACCCGCTCGATGAACTACGTGCCCGCAAACTCGAAATGACCGACGCCGTGCGCAAGGACGTCACCGCTTTCTTCACGCTTCGCGGCGTGACGATCACCACCGCCGGCATGTTTGGCGGCATGACTTATGAAAACCCGGAAATTCAAAAGGCCATCGATAAGGCGTTTGTGGCCCAACAGGAAAAGGTCGTGAACCAGGCCCGGTTCGAGGCGCAACAGCGTGAGAACGATCGCATCGAGCTCGAAGCCAAAGGCGCTGCCGAGAAGGAACGCCGGATTGCGCAGGGTCAGGCCGACGCCAAACGCCTGATCGCCGCCGCCGATGCGGAAGCGATCCGCGATGTAAATAAGGCACTGGCTGAATCTCAGCAGAACCCGCTGATCCTGCAGTTCAAACAACTCGATGTGGAAAAAGCCCGCGTCGAGAAGTGGAGCGGCAACTACCCGCAAACGCTCCTCGCTCCCGGCGACAAGGCCAGCCTGCTCCTGCAGATGGCTCCGCTGAAGTAATGCTCACCCCACACTGCAAATGTCACTTCACCAGTATCATCCCATGAACGTCATGCACACTTACCGCGCCCCTTGGGGAAGCTCGCTGAAAGCGATCTCCACAATCGTGTCTGTCCTCTCCATCGGGCTGCTCCTGCTGCCGCACTTGCGCCAGCACTGGATGTCACTGATTTGGGTTCAGGCGGTATTACCTACAATCGTGGCGGTCTGCGCTCTGTTCACGGTGCGCGGCTACCGCGTCGAATCGGGAGTGCTCGTCATCGAACGGCTGCTGTGGGGAACACGGATCCCGCTCGACGGACTGCTCTCCGCGACTGTCGAACCGCGCGCCATGCGCTGCAGCATCCGCACCTTCGGTAACGGCGGGATGTTCTCCTTCACCGGCTTTTACTGGAGTCCAGGCCTCGGACACTACCGGGCCTTCGTGACCGATCTGAGCCGCACGGTCGTCCTTCGGTTCGTGACGCGTACGATCGTCATCTCGCCGGATGATCCCGAGGAAATGGTCCGCGAACTGAGTCACCACCAATAGCCGGGCTCCGCACCCCTGGGATCCATCTGCGGACATCGGGCCTTACCGATCCCGCTGGAAACTGCAAAGAGCCGCAGCCCTCACGGACTGCGGCTCTTGGAATTGGTTTAGCGACCTGCGCTTAGGAAACGAGAGCGTCGAGCTTGGAAATGAGCGCCGCCTTTTGAGCGCTGCCCACAACCTGATCACACACCTGGCCGCCCTTGAAGAAGAGCATCGCCGGAATGGCGTTGATATTGTAGCGGCTGGCGAGATTGCTGTTCTCGTCCACATTCACCTTGCCAACCTTGGCAGTCCCGACTTTCGCATCGGCGATCTCATCGACCACCGGTGCAATCATGCGGCACGGCCCGCACCACGGAGCCCAGAAGTCGATCAATACCGGTACTGGAGAGCGGAGGACTTCCTGATCGAAGTTTGCTTCAGTGATCGTGACGACGTTTGGGCTGGACATGCTGGGTGCTGGTTGGCTGGCGTTGGGTTTTCCTTACTGCAGAGAAGCGGCGCTGTAGGCCATCCAAACGAGGGCCAGCGAGATGATCGAGACGACCGCAGCGGCGATTCCCATGATATTCGCGAGGCCATCGGGAGCGGCAGAACCGGCTGCATTGACCGGAAGGGCAGCGGTAGTGACGGCGGCGGCGGGCGTCAGGGACGCGGCCGGGCGATTCACCAGCGGCTGGGTCTGCTGCATCTTCACCGTGGCCTTCGGCAGAGCGGGCTTGGCGCCGCCTTCCGGAGGAAGGGTGATGCGGGCAGTCTCCTTCTTCGGAGCAGCGGCCTTCTGGGCGACGGGCGACGGCATGGGAGCCGGGGTCGGGCCTCCACCCACGCCGGTCGGAGCCGGAGCAGGAGCGGGCTTCAAAGGTACGGTCGGGCGAGCGCCCATGGTCGGCGGCTTCGGAGGAGCACCTCCGCCAATCGGCTTGCTGGCGATGCCCGATGGTGGCGGCGGAACGGACGGTGCGCTCGGAGCGGCTGGCGGCTTCGGTGGCGGCGGGACCGACAGCCTGCTGATCGGAGCCGTTTCGGACATTTCGATAGAAGAAACCGGAGCGGGCGTGATGCCACCACCAAGTTTCGTCGTCTCTTTCTTAGGCGCGATCCCCATGGGCGGTACGGAGGCCGGCTTGCCGGGGAGATTGATCCGGACGGTCTCCCGCTTGACCGCCTGTTGCTCCTGTTTCGGTGGGAGCGTGATACGGATGGTCTCGGCTTTGGAAGCGTCGTCTGATTCGGAGGGTGCGGGAGGAATTTCGTCTGCCATAAAGCAAAATGTGAAGGTGGTCTATCTCACTGAGAGGTGGTACTGTCAACCACCCAATCGCGCATGACTTGTCATAGTGCAAATGAAAGGTAAAGCGAGGGCTTTTTTGCAGGCTGGAGGCCGGTGAATACGGCAAGTCGGACGCAGTCTCATCGGATGGATCCGATCGAGGCGATTGGCAACTGAATACCGC
>OUNM010142819.1_pt1 | contig 12109 bp, 14 predicted proteins | sample 1769961 | NCBI WGS metagenome assembly OUNM01 (sample SAMEA3914820, study PRJEB12502) | metagenome | biome: forest; material: soil | place: USA | collected 2012-03-12 | depth 0.3 m
GCTCATGGAGATGCACAATAGCCACTCGGTGCACAGTTGTGCACCGAGTGGCTATGCGTGATCGAGGGTCACTCCTCGGCGGCGGTCTCCTCGGCGGCGGTCTCCTCGGCGGCGGTCTCGGCCGCCACCTCGGCCTCCGGCTCGCCGATCGTGCCGTCGGGGCGCAGGTTCTTCAGCTCGACCGGGTTGCCCGACGCATCCCGGACCACCGCGGCCTCGACGACGCGCGCCAGCGCCTTGCCGCGCAGGATCTCCTGCACCAGCTCGGGGATGTGGTTGTGCTCGAACATGTGGTTCGCGAACTCCTGCGGGTCCTGGCCGGACTGCTGGGCGCGGCGCACGAGGTGCTCGGAGAGCTCGGCCTGGTCGATGCCGAACTCCTCCTTCTTGGCGATCTCGTCGAGGATGAACTGCGCCGCGACCGCGTCGCGGACCCGGCGCTCGAGGTCGGCCTCGAACTCGTCCTGGGTCTGCTTCTCGTCCTCGAGGTACTTCTCCATGGTGATGCCGGCGAACGCGAGCTGCTGCTCGATGTTGCGGCGGCGCGCGTTGAGCTCGTCGGTCACGACGACCTCGGGCAGCGGGATGTCGACCTTCTCGAGCAGGACCTCGAGCACCGCATCGCGGGCGGAGGCCGCCTGCTCGAGGCGCTTGCCGCGGCCGAGCCGCTCGCGCACGTCGTCGGTGAGCTCGCCGACGGTGTCGAACTCCGACGCCATCTGGGCGAACTCGTCGTCGAGCTCGGGGAGCTCCTGCTCCTGGACCTGCGAGACCGTGACCTGGACCTCGACGTCCTCGCCGACCAGGTCGCCGCCCACGAGCTGGGAGGTGAACGTCTTCTCGTCGCCGGCGGCCATGCCGATCAGGGCCTCGTCGAGGCCGTCGAGCATGCCGCCCCGACCGACGCGGTACGACATGCCGGTGACCTCGGCACCCTCGACCGGCTCGCCGTCCTTGGTGGCGACCAGGTCCATGACGACGAAGTCGCCGTCGACGGCGGGGCGCTCGACGTCGATCAGCGTGGCGAACCGCTCGCGGAGCGCCTCGACCTGCTCCTCGACGTCCGCGTCGCTGAGCTCGACGTCCTCGACCTCGGCCTCGACGCCGTCGTACTCCGGCAGGGTGATCTCCGGGCGGACGTCGACCTCAGCGGTGAACTCCAGGGCCGCGTTGTCCTCGAACTTCGTGACCTCGATGTCCGGCTGCGCCAGCGGCTGCAGGTCGTTGGCCTGGAGCGCCTCGACGTACTTCTGCGGGACGACTTCGTTGATGGCCTGGTCGAGGACGGCGCCCCGGCCGACCTGGCGGTCGATCACGGCCGGCGGGACCTTGCCGCGGCGGAAGCCCGGCACGTTGATCTGCTTGGCAATCTGCTTGTACGCCGCGTCGAGGCTCGGCTTGAGCTCCTCGAAGGGCACCTCGACGGTCAGCTTGGCCCGGGTCGGGCTCAAGGTCTCGACGGCGCTCTTCACAGGTCTTCTCCTAGATGTTCTGAATGTGGGTGGTGCGTCGGGGCGACAGGACTCGAACCTGCGATCTCCTGCTCCCAAAGCAGGCGCGCTAGCCACTACGCTACGCCCCGCCAAGGCCCCGTCTGCACTCGGTCAGCTGGGCCCTTGGAGCGGATGACGGGAATCGAACCCGCGTAGCCAGTTTGGAAGACTGGGGCTCTACCATTGAGCTACATCCGCACACCCGGGGGCTCCGCCCCCGGGGACCCCCGGAAGAGCATCGCGGCCCCGTGCGCGAGCAATCGTGCCACACCGCGCCCGCTGCCTCTCAATCAGCACCCACGGATGCGCGTCGGTGGATCAGCACCAGGGCCCGGTCGTCGTTCTCCGACCCCAGCGACTCGACGAGCCGGGCGGCGCCGCCGTCGAAGTTGCCGCGCAGGAGGTGCTCGGCCTGGCCGAGCATCCGGTCGATGCCGAGACCGATGTCGCGGCGTGGGGTCTCCACCATGCCGTCGGTGTAGAGCAGCAGCGCGTCGCCCGGGCGCAACAGCCCCTTGACGACGGTGAACTGGGCGTCCTCGATCAGGCCGAGCACCGGCCCCTCCGACTCGTGCACGGTCCAGCGACCCGAGCCCGCGGCGAGCTGCGCCGCCGGCGGGTGGCCGGCGGTCCGCACCTCGTACTCGCCGGTCGAGACGTCGAGGGAGAGGTGGATCGCGGTCGCGAACCCCTCGGCCCAGTTCTGGCGGAACAGGTAGTCGTTCGCGGCCGGCAGGAACTCCTCCGGGGGCAGCGCTCCGAGCAGGCCGCCGAACGCACCGGACAGCAGCAGCGCGCGAGTGCCTGCCTGCTCGCCCTTGCCGGACACGTCGACGAGCGCCATCTCGACCCGTGTCGAGTGGCGCGGCACCGTCGCGACCACGAAGTCGCCGGCGAACGGTGACCCGCCCGCGGACTTGAGGGCGCTCTCCGCGACCCACCCCTCGGGCAGTCGCGGGATGCCGCCCTGCTTGAGGATCCGGTCGCGCAGGTCGACGAGCATCGACTCGCCCATGGCTCCGGCGACGCCGAGCGGGGAGCGGCGGAAGGAGGTCACCAGCACGATGAAGCAGAGCAGGAACAGGATCGCGATGCCGAAGACGATGCGCCGGTTGACGCCGTCCAGGTTGCCGATCGCCACCATCAGCATGACCATCAGGAAGACCACGAACCACGGCAGCTGGCGCGGGCTGATCAGCAGGCTGCCGAGCAGCAGCGGGACCACCAGCGTCGTCAGCGCGACGGTGTCGGGCCAGATCAGGATGGCCGCCGTGATGAGCACGGTGAGCGCGATCAGCACGTAGAGCAGGCGGTTGTGCCGCGGGATGCGACGCCGCAGCGCCCGAGCGATACCTCGGGGGCGAGCCGTCATCCGTCGTTCCTCTGCGTCGTCCCGCTGGGTCGGTGGCGGCATCAGCCTAGCGATCGCGACCTGAACCTGCGCTGGCATCGCGGACACCAGAAGAGGTTTCTTCCCTGCAGCTCGGTGGTGCGGATCGTCGAGCCGCACACGTGGCAGGCCATGCCGTTGCGGCGGTAGACGTAGACCTCGCCGCCGTGGTCGTCCTTCCGCGGCGGCCGACCCATCGCCTCCGGGGTGTGCTCGGGCCGCACGGTGTCGATGCGCCCGGTGCGCACGCCCTCGTGCATCAGCTCGACCAGGTCGTCCCACATGGCCTGCCACTGGCCGCGGCGCAGGGTGTTGCCGGGCCGCATCGGGTCCATCCGGTGCCGGAACAGCACCTCGGCGCGGTAGACGTTCCCGACGCCGGCGAGCACCGCCTGGTCCATCAGCAACCCGCCGATGGGCGCCTTGCTGCGCCGGATCCGTTCCCAGGCCCGGTCCGGGTCCGCGTCGTCGCGAAGCGGGTCCGGTCCCGAGCGGGCGACCAGCGCGTCGCGCTGCCCGGCGGTGACCAGCTCGCAGGTGGTGGCGCCGCGCAGGTCCGCGTAGGAGAGGTGGTCGCCGTCGCGGGCGACCAGCCGGAGCCGCACCTGCCCCACCGCAGGTGGTACGTCGGCGGCGCCGGTGTGGACGTCGAGCTTGCCGTACAGGCCCAGGTGGATGTGGACGAAGCGCTCGTCGGGGAAGCCGACGAACAGGTTCTTGCCCCATGCCTCCGCGCCGGCGAGCACCTGCCCGTCGATCAGCGCCGCAGAGTCGGCGAACCGGCCCTGCGGACTGCCCGCGCGCACGACCCGACCCGCGAAGGTCGTGGTCAGCTCGTCGGCGAGGCGGTGGAGGGTGTGCCCCTCAGGCATTGCTCGCCGACGGCGGCAGCGGCGGCAGGACGCCGGTCTGCTCGTAGGCGGTCAGCTGGCCGATCCGGCGCACGTGCCGCTCCTCGCCGCTGAACGGCTCGGCGAGGAACACCTCGACGAAACGGGTCATGTCCTCCACCGAGTGCATCCGGCCGCCGACGGAGACGACGTTGGCGTCGTTGTGCTCGCGCGCCAGCCGGGCGGTCTCCTCGGACCAGACCAGCGCGGAGCGGACGCCCTTCACCTTGTTCGCGGCCATCTGCTCGCCGTTCCCGGAGCCCCCGATGACCACGCCGAGGCTGTCCAGGCCGGCGGCGCGGTCCTGGGCGACACCCTCGGCCGCCCGCAGGCAGAACACCGGGTAGTCGTCGAGCGCGTCGTACTGGAACGGGCCGTGGTCGACGGGCTCGTAGCCGTGCTCGGTGAGCCAGGCGGTCAGGTGTTCCTTGAGGTCGAGGCCGGCATGGTCGCAGCCGAGGTGCACGCGCATGCGGCCATCTTCTCAGCCGCCTCCGTCAGCCGTGCAGCCGGAGGAAGCCGGCGACCTGGCCCATCGCCGGCTCGGCCGACGGGAAGACCTGCGGATGCCGCCAGAAGCCGTGCAGCTGTCCGAGGTAGCGGCTCGCGGCGACCACGCCGCCGGCCTCCGCGATCCGTCGGGCGAGCTCCTCGCCCTCGTCGCGGAGCGGGTCGTGCTCGGCGGTGACGACCAGCGTCGGCGGGAGGGTCCCGAGCCCGGTCGAGAGCAGCGGGGCGAGGTCGGGGTCGGTCCAGTCGTCCCGGGTCGCGTACTGATCCCAGTACCAGGCGCTCTCGCGAGGGTCGAAGCCGTCGGCGGCGGTGCGGTACGACTCGAAGCCCGCCGTCGGGTCGAGGAACGGGTAGATCAGGGCGAGTGCGACGTACCGCCCGGGATGGCGGAGCGCGTCGACGAGCGCGAGGTTGCCACCGGCGCTGTCGCCGTGGGCGAGCAGTCGCCCCCCGAGGTGGCGCTCCGCCCAGGCGCCGACGGTCGAGACGTCGTCGACGGCCGCCGGGAACTTGTGCTCCGGGGGCTGCCGGTAGTCCACGCTCAGCACGCGCATGCCGCTGCGGTTCGCGAGCCGGCGTACGACGGCGTCGTGCACCGCGACGTCGTTGAACACGAAGCCGCCACCGTGCACGTGCACGATGATCGTCTCCCCCGGATCCTCAGGGGTGTAGAGCCGGCACGGGACGCCGTTGGCGTCGACGTCGGCCACCTCGGCGACGTCCTCGCGGGGCTCCTGCGCAGCCGCCGCCCGCGCCTGCTCGCGGGCAGCCGCGATGTCGTAGCCGTCGGTCCAGACCGGGGTGTCGCCGGCGTACGCCTCGAGGGCGCGCCGGGACTCGGGAAAGAGCATGGGGCGCACCCTAGTGGTCGCCACCTGGGTGCGGAGGAGGATGGTGACATGACGTTCGTCGGTTGGTGCGTCCTCGCGCTCGTCTTCGTCGACGAGGTGGTCGCGCTGATCGCGTTCGCGCTCTGGGGCTACGAGCGGGACCCGTGGTGGGTCTGGGTCTGGCTGCTGCCGCTGGCCGGGATGCAGGCGTGGTTCTGGTTCGCGTCCCCGAAGGCCCGGTTCGCCACCCCGGTGCTCCGCCCGCTCGTCAAGGTGCTCGTGTTCGGCCTGGCCACGCTGGCCCTCTGGGCCCTCGGCCACCCGACCGAGGCGATGGCCTTCCTGGTCTTCTCGATCTCCGTCAACGCGCTCGCGCAGGCTCCGTTCGCGGCGTCGCTCGCCGACGCAGGTCAGAACCCGAAGCGGTAGGTCGACCGAGGTGGTGGCGCCGGCCCCATGTCCGGCGCAACCGGTGACCGCAGGACGGTCGTCACCCGGCAGCACCGTACGTCGGGAGTCGGCCGGGTCCGCAGGTTTCGGTCAGGATCTGCCCGAAGGTCCGGGAACCGACCGGACCGCCCTGCCCGAAGGTCCTAGTCCCTGCGCGGACCCGGGCCGCGGTCAGGTCACCGGCCGCAGGCCGAACGGCGACCACGCGAGCCACCGCCGCCGCGTGGCGGGACGTCGGACGGGGTCCGCGCGGAACGCCTTGGCGCGGCGGACCTGCTCGGCGTGGCGGGTGAACTCGACCTCACGGGTGCGGGCGAGGTCGACGGCGAAGGTGGGGTGGATGGCGGTGATGTTCATGCCGACGAGCCTCGCCGTAAGACGCACCCGCCGAATCGGGCAAGCGCCCTATCTCCTGGCGCCGGTGCCTCAGGGCGTGGACCTCACGGGCGGGCGTGCATCGGGCCCACGCCGAGCTCGACCGCCCGGGCGAACGACGCCTGCGCGCCGTGCCGCCCGACGGCGTACGTCCCTGCGCGGACGCCGATCCGTACCGCTTCGACCAGGTCGACCCCGGCGCTGAGCGCTGCGGCGAGGGCGCCGGTGAACGCGTCACCGGCGCCGGTGGTGTCGACGACCTCGACGCGCTCGGCGACGACGTGCTCGATCGTGTCGCCCTCGCCGGCGACCGCGCCCTGCGCGCCTACGGTCACCACGACCGACCGGCAGCGGGTCACCAGGTCGGCCACGGCCGTGCGGGCCTGGTCGACACCGTGCACGTCGCGGCCGAGCAGCCCGCTCGCCTCGGACTCGTTGACGACGAGTGGGTCGCACAGGGCCAGCACGTCGTCGGGGACCGGGCGGTACGGCGCCAGGTTGACCACCGCGCGGGCGTCGACCTCGTGCGCGGCCTTGATCGCCGCCTCGAACGCCGGCGCCGGGATCTCCGCCTGCGTGACGACCACGCCGCCGGGCCCGACCAGGTCGCGCACCGCGCGGGCAGTGGTCGCCGGCTCGAGCAGCTCGTTGGCGCCGGGAGCGACCACGATGGCGTTCTCCCCCTGCGCGTCGACCATGACGAAGGCGAGCCCGGTGCGGGTGCCGGTGGCGACCAGCTCCGTGGTGTCCACCCACGCCTGGTTGAGGTCCCTGGCCAGGGCCCGTCCGTCGTCGTCGCGGCCGACCCGCGCCACGATCGCGGTCCGCGCGCCGAGCAGGCTGGCGGCGACGGCCTGGTTGCCGCCCTTGCCGCCCGAGCCGACCCAGGCCTCTCCGCCGAGCACCGTCTCGCCCGGCGCGGGCAGGACCGAGGTCCGGCACACGTAGTCGCGGTTGACCGACCCCACGACCACGACATCCACACGGCGGCTCACGGCTGGCCCGCGATCCGCTCGATGCCGTCCATGTGATTCCTGGGTGATTCCTGGGTGGTTCCTGGCCGCCGGGGTCAGAAGCCGACCCGACGCCCCGGGACGTCGTTGCGGACCACCGCGCCCTTCTCCTGCGCGGTCTTCCTCAGCTCGGCCTGGAACGCGGTCATCTTCTCCTGCAGCTCCGGCGACCCGGTCGCGAGGATGCGGACCGCCAGCAGTCCAGCGTTCCGCGCACCGCCGACGGCGACGGTCGCCACGGGCACGCCCGCGGGCATCTGCACGATCGACAGCAGGGAGTCCATCCCGTCGAGGTACTTCAGCGGCACGGGTACGCCGATCACCGGCAGCGGGGTGACCGACGCGAGCATGCCGGGGAGGTGCGCGGCGCCACCGGCGCCGGCGATGATCACCGACAGCCCGCGCGACGCGGCGTCGCGGCCGTAGTCGAGCATCTCCTGCGGCATCCGGTGCGCGGAGACCACGTCAGCCTCGTGCTGGACGCCGAACTCGGCGAGCGCCTCGGCGGCGGCCCTCATCACCGGCCAGTCCGAGTCGGACCCCATCACGATGCCGACGCGTGCGGCGCCGGGATCAGCTACCGATGCCATGGTCACTCACTCTCGTTTCCCAGGTCGCCACTGAACCACGCGGCGGCGTGCCGCGCGCGCTCGAGGCAGTCGTCGAGATCGTCGCCGTACGCGTTGACGTGGCCGACCTTGCGGCCCGGCCGCAGCTCCTTGCCGTACAGGTGGACCCGCAGGAACGGGTCGCGGGCGAGCGCGTGCGGGTAGCCGTCGTACAGGCGACCGACGGAGTCGTCGGGGCCGCCGAGGATGTTCACCATCACCGTCCACCGCGCCCGCGGCGCCGGCGAGCCGAGCGGCAGGTCGAGCACCGCGCGCAGATGCTGTTCGAACTGGCTGGTGCGCGCGCCGTCCATGGTCCAGTGTCCGGAGTTGTGCGGCCGCATCGCGAGCTCGTTGACCAGCACCCGTCCGTCGTTCGTCTCGAACAGCTCGACGGCCAGGACGCCGGTCACGTCCAGCGCGCCCGCGATCCGCAGCGCGATCTCCTGCGCCTGCCCGGCCAGCGCCGCGGGCAGGTCCGGCGCGGGGGCGATCACCTCGCGGCAGATGCCGTCCTCCTGGGTCGACGCGACGACGGGGTACGCCGCCGCCTGGCCGCTCGGCGAGCGCGCGACGAGCGCGGACAGCTCCCGGCGGAAGTCGACGAGCTCCTCGGCGAGGATCCGCACGCCGGTCGACCCGGCCGCCGCGAAGGCGTCCGCGCAGTCCTCGGCCGAGCGGACGAACCAGACGCCCTTGCCGTCGTACCCGCCCCGCGTGGTCTTCAGGACGCACGGGAACCCGAAGGCCTCGACGTCGGCGACCGACGCCACGATCGCGTTGCGCGGGCACGGTACGCCGAGCTCGGCGAGCCGTTCTCGCATCACGCCCTTGTCCTGGGCGTGCACGAGCGCCTCCGGCCCGGGACGGACAGCGATGCCGGCGGCGGCGAGCGCGTGCAGGTGCTCGGTCGGGACGTGCTCGTGGTCGAAGGTGACCACCGGGCAGCCGTCGGTGACCTTCCGGAGGGTGTCCAGGTCGCGGTAGTCGCCGGTGATGTGGTCGGGGATCACCTGGGCGGCCGAGACCCCGTCGGCCTCGGCGAGCAGCCGCAGCGGGATTCCCATCGCGGCGGCGGGCTCGGCCATCATCCGGGCGAGCTGTCCACCGCCGATCACGGCCAGGGTCGGTGCGAGCACACCCGCACCCTATGGCGTGTGGTTCTCGGTCTCGAACCGGAGTCCCTGCCCGCGGATCGTGGTGATCAGCCGCGGGTGCCGGCTGTCGTCGCCGAGCTTGCGACGCACCCAGCCGAGGTGCACGTCGATGGTCTTCGACGACGTCCAGAAGTTCGTGTTCCAGACCTCACGCATCAGCTCGTCGCGGCTGACGATCGTGCCCGCCTTCTCCATCAGGGCCTGGACGAGGTCGAACTCCTTGCGGGACAGGACGATCTCCTCGGACCCGCGCCAGACGCGCCGGGTCTCGGGATCGAGCCGGATGTCCTGCACCTCGATCATCTTCCGACGGTAGGAGTGCCGGGGTGCGAGCGCTCGTCAAATAGCAAAATTTACCCAGCATGTGATCCGGACGAAATCCCCCCTGAACAGGCGTGACGGGGCACTCAGGCCCGGCGGACCGCCACCGGCTCGACGAGCCCGAAGCCGCGGACCGGTCGGGCCGGCAGCGGCCGGGTCTCGAACTCGTTCGCCGGCAGCAGGTCGGCGGTCGCCTGGTCGATGATGATCCGGTTGCGCCGGGCGACGGCGGTGAGCCGCGACGCGAGGTTCACGGGCGGCCCGAACACGTCCCCGAGCCGCATCACGACGGAGCCGCTGGCCAGCCCCACCCGGACGTCGGGCATCCGGCTGTCCCGGCCGACGACGTTGATGATCCCCTCGGCGGTGTCGTACGCCCGGACGGGGTCGTCGTTCACGAAGAGCACCGAGTCGCCGATGCTCTTGATGACCCGGCCGCGCTGCGCGGCCACCACGTCGGCGCACCGCGACTCGAACAGCTCGACCAGGTCGCCGATCCGCTCCTCGGTCATCCGGTTCGAGAGGGCCGTGAAGCTGACGATGTCCGCGAACCCGACGGTGAGCGGGACCGTGTTGAGATCCTCCTCGTTCGCCCCGAGCGCCTCGACCCGGGCGACCGCCGCGGCGAGGTGCCTCTTCCAGACGTAGACGAGCAGCTCCTCGAACGGCATCTCGATCTCGTCGATCAACCGCAGCGCGGACCCGATCCGGCTACCGGTCGCGTCGTCGCCGGCCTCGAGCTCCTCGACCCGGTGCACCAGCGTCGCGACCTCCCAGTCCGCGAGCCGGGCCATGGTCTGCCCGACCGCGCGGGTCAGGTTCACGGCCATGTCGAAGTCGATGAGGCCCGACCTGACGACCTTGATCAGCGTCGACAGCGCCTCGGTGTCGGCGTTCGTGAACGCCGTCTCGAGACCGTGCTCCGGGAACCCGAGCGCCCGCCAGAGTCGGCGTGCCTCGTCGATCGTGACCCCGGTCTTCTCGGCCACCTCGGGCGCGTTGAAGACCGGTTCCTCGCCGAGGATCGCGCGCTCGAGGTCCTCGGGGTCCGGGCGGTCAGGTTCCTTCATGTCCCGCCGTGGCGTCGTGGATGTCCTGGAGGAGCCGGTTGAGGGTCCGCTGCGTCTCCTCGACGCGCGGGATGTCGTGCAGCCGCACCTGCCCGTGCGTGCTCGCGTCGGAGATGATCAGCGTGCCGCAGCCGAGCAGCCGGTCGATCGGCCCGAACTCGTAGGCGACGTCGCTGATCCGCGCGAGCGGGATGTCGTGGCCGCGCCGGACGATCACGCCGTGCCGGGTGATCAGGCGCCGGTCCGTCACGGTGTACGTCGCGGTCGCCCAGATCACGAGCGGGCGGAGGACGAACCACACCGCGAGGCAGGCGAGCACGATCCAGATCACGAGCATGACCGTGCCGTTGTCGATCTTGGTCTGTGCGTAGGTCCCGATCGCCAGCAGGATCACGAGGCAGACGAGCGGCCACAGCAGGGCCTTGATGTGGGTGCGGGTGTCGACGACGACGGTCTCACCCTCGTTGAGCAGTCTGCGGGAGATGGCCACGCGCAGATCATGTCACTGATCCTGCCCGGAGATGGCAGACCGCACGTGGACCACGTCGCCCGCGCCCACCGCCGTTTCCCCGTCCGGTCCGACCACGACCAGCCGGCCCGCGTCGTCGATGCCGGTGGCCCGGCCGACCAGGGACTGTCCTCCGGGCAGCTCGACCCGCACCTCGCGGCCCACGGTCACGCAGGCGGCGGCGTACGACGAGCGCAGGTGCGTGGTCGCGTCGCCGTCTCCGGCCTGCCAGGCGTCGTACGCCTCCCGCAGCGAGCGGAGCAGGTCGGCGAGCAGCGCCGTGCGGTCCGGCTCGGTCCCGCTCTCGATCGCCAGGGAGGTGCCGGTCGGCACCGGCAGCTCCTCCTCGGTCAGCGAGACGTTGAGCCCGATGCCGACGATCGCGGCCGGGCCGGCCGGCGTTTCCACGCGCTCGACCAGGATCCCCGCGACCTTGCGGTCGCCGAGCAGCACGTCGTTCGGCCACTTCACCCCGGCGCCGTCGTACCCGAGCCCGCGCAGCGTCTTCGCGACCGTGTGCCCGGTCAGCAGCGGTAGCCACGGCCAGTCCGCCGCGGGGAGGGTCGGGCGCAGCACCAGCGAGAAGAGCAGCGCCGCCCGTGGCGGCGTCACCCAGGTCCGGTCCAGGCGGCCCCGGCCGGCGGTCTGCTCCTCGGCGACGACGACGGTCCCCTCGTCGGCGCCGGCGCGGGCACGCTCGGCCGCGAGAGCGTTCGTCGAGGTCGCCGTCTCGTGCACCTCCACCACCAGGTCGGGGGCCAGGTCGGCCAGCGGCGCGGCGTCGAGTGATGGGCGTCTCGTCTCCGGAGAGGTCACGGGCACTAGATTGGCCCACGGTCCGAACCACTGCCAATGAGGAGCCCGACAGCGATGAGTGCGCACCCCGGCGAGGGAACCGACGTTCCGCAGGGCAGCGACGCCCCGGACATCCACACCACTGCGGGCAAGCTCGCCGACCTCGACCGGCGGCTCGACGAGGCGGTCCACGCCGGCTCGGCGAAGGCGGTCGAGAAGCAGCACGCGAAGGGCCGCAAGACCGCCCGCGAGCGGATCGAGCTGCTCTTCGACGAGGGCTCGTTCGTCGAGCTCGACGAGCTGGCCCGCCACCGCTCGACGGCGTTCGGCCTCGAGAAGAACCGCCCGTACGGCGACGGTGTGGTGACCGGCTACGGCACCATCGACGGCCGCCAGGTGTGCGTGTTCTCCCAGGACTTCACGGTCTTCGGCGGCTCGCTGGGCGAGGTCTACGGCGAGAAGATCACCAAGATCATGGACCTCGCGATCAAGACGGGCTGCCCGATCATCGGCATCAACGAGGGCGCCGGCGCCCGGATCCAGGAGGGTGTGGTCTCGCTCGGCCTGTACGGCGAGATCTTCCGCCGCAACGTGCACGCCTCCGGCGTGATCCCCCAGATCAGCATGATCATGGGCAACTGCGCCGGCGGGCACGTCTACTCCCCCGCGGTCACCGACTTCACGATCATGGTCGAC
>OUNM010932093.1_pt1 | contig 12109 bp, 9 predicted proteins | sample 1769961 | NCBI WGS metagenome assembly OUNM01 (sample SAMEA3914820, study PRJEB12502) | metagenome | biome: forest; material: soil | place: USA | collected 2012-03-12 | depth 0.3 m
AAAATACTCCTGCGGGACTGGTTGCCCATGACCGTCAGCCCCACCGAAGTGAGGAAGAAGATCGCGGCCAATACGCCCGTGGTTTTCTGGAAGAAGTTCGCGCCGCCCGAGCTGCCGAAAACGGTCTGGCTCGAACCCGCGAACGACGCGCTGATCTCGGCGCCCTTGCCCGACTGAACGAGCACGAAGAGCACGAGAAAAACGCAGGTCAGGCAATGAATTACGGTTACAAAGGTCTGCATTACTTTTGTTCCTTCGCCTTCTTCTCCTGATACTTCTTAACCATTTCTTCCTGAACGTTGCGCGGAACCGGCGAGTACTTGGCGAATTCCATCGTGAACTCACCCTTACCCTGCGTGGCCGAGCGAAGATCGGTCGAGTAACCGAACATTTCGTTCAGAGGGACTTCGGCTTCGATGATGGCGTAGCCTTCGTTCGTGCCGGAGTTCATGATGACGCCGCGGCGCTGGTTGATCTGACCCATGACCGAGCCCTGGAACTCTTCCGGAGCCTGGGTTTCGAGCTTCATGATCGGCTCGAGAACGGTCGGGCTGGCCTTGGCGTACGCTTCGCGGAAGCCCATGAGCGAGGCCGTGCGGAACGAGAGTTCGTCCGAGTCGACATCGTGGTAGGCGCCGTCGTCGATCGCCACGCGGACGCCGACGATCGGGAAGCCGATGAGGCGGCCTTCCTTGATGGCTTCCTGGAAGCCCTTGTCGCAAGCCGGGATGAAGTTACGCGGAATCACGCCGCCGACGACGTCATCGACGAATTCGTAGTTGCCCACGAAGTCCGACGGAAGCGGCTCGATGTAGCCAGCGACGCGGGCGAACTGACCCTTACCGCCGGACTGCTTCTTGTGCGTGTAGTTGAAGGTCGCCTTCTGGCCGATGGTCTCGCGGAACGCGACCTGCGGCTTGCCGACGATGACTTCGCAGTTGTACTCGCGCTTGATGCGCTCGCAATAGATCTCGAGGTGGAGCTCGCCCATCCCGCTGATGATCGTCTGCGCGGACTCTTCGTCGCGGTGAACGCGAAGGGTCGGATCTTCCTTCGTGAACTTGTTGAGGGCCTTGGAGAAGTTGGCAGCGGCCGACTTGTCCTTGGGCGCGATCGCGAGCGAGATGACGGCGTTCGGGATGAACATCGAGGTCATCGTGTACTTGATCGTGCCGTCGGTGAAGGTATCGCCCGACGCGCAGTCGACGCCGAAGAACGCGGCGATGTCGCCGGCCTGCGCCGTCTCGATGTCATGCATTTCGTCCGCGTGCATCTGCACAAGGCGCGGAACCTTGACCTTCTTGTCGTTGGACGAGTTGAAGATGGTGTCGCCCTTGCTGACTTTGCCCTGGTAGATGCGCATGTAGGTCAGCTGACCGTAACGGCCTTCGTCCAGTTTGAACGCGAGACCGACGAAGGGGAGCTTCGGATCGGACTTCAGAACGACCTTGGCTTCCTGGTTGTTCTGGTCGAGCGCGATGTTTTCCTTCTCGTTCGGGTTCGGGAGGTAATAGGTCACGGCGTCGAGCAGGAGCTGCACGCCCTTGTTCTTGTAAGCCGAGCCGGTCATGACCGGGGTGAAGTTCAGCGTGAGCGTCGCGGTGCGGATGCCCTTGCGAAGCTCGTCGACCGAGATCTCTTCGCCGTTGAGGTACTTCTCGCCGATCTTCTCGTCGAATTCGCCGACGGCGGCGATGAGGTCTTCGCGGTACTTCTTGCACTCGTCGAGGATGTCGGCCGGAACGGCTTCTTCGCGGATCTTCTCGCCGTTGTCGCCGTCGAAGTAGAAAGCCTTCATCTGGACGAGGTCGACGACGCCCTTGAACTGGTCTTCGGCGCCGATCGGATAGGTGATGAGGTGGGCGTTGTGCGCGAGCTTCTCGCGAAGCATCTTGACGCCGCGGAACGGGTTGGCGCCCGCGCGGTCCATCTTGTTGACGAAGCAGATGCGCGGAACTTTGTAGCGCTTCATCTGGCGGTCGACGGTGATCGACTGCGACTGGACACCGGCAACCGAGCAGAGCACGAGAACGGCACCGTCGAGGACGCGGAGCGAGCGCTCGACTTCGATCGTGAAGTCGACGTGGCCGGGAGTGTCGATGAGGTTGACGTTGTAGCCCTTCCACATCGTGTACGTGGCGGCGGACTGAATCGTGATGCCTTTTTCGCGCTCGAGATCCATGAAGTCCATGGTGGCGCCGACCTGGTCCTTGCCCTTCACTTCGTGAATGGCGTGGATCTTCTGCGTGTAGAAAAGGATGCGCTCGGAAAGCGTCGTCTTGCCCGAGTCGATGTGGGCGGAAATCCCGATGTTGCGAACCTTATCCATTTCAACAGCCATGACGCTTCTCTCCCGAAAATAAAAGAACCGGGGTTGTGCCCGGCCTTCCTTTAATAACAATTTTGGAACTACGGGTTAGTAATCAAAAAAGACATTGGCGATCAAGTGTTTTATGGATGTTGATCAAATTTGTCATCTTTTGAGTTCGCTCCACTTCCGGCGCTGGAAGTGCGGGCGAGCGGCCGGCTGATTCCGATGTCGGGCGAACACCTCCACACCCGTATAGGACGGGCGGGCGGTTCACTTCCGGCGCCGGAACTGCCTGAGATTTTCTTCGATTTCTTCCTGATTCCGATTGACGGGTTTGGCGACGCCGCCTCGCCCGACCTGACTGACGCAGCGCGAATTCGCTGCCAAATGCGTTTGGGCGGCCGCTCTCCGGTCGCGCGCGACCAAAAGAGATTTTTCTCGTCCGCTTCGTTGTCATGCGCGAGGCGAGCCCGCACAGGGCCACGAAATTCCCGTGATACGGGGATCGGATGAATTTGAAAAACCTAACGGACGAAGCCCTACTCCAAACTACCCGCGAGCTCTCCGCGCGCGAACGTGAGGTCACCCTCCAAATCTTGCACCACCTCCGCGAAGTCGAGCGCCGCCGCCTCTTCGCGGCCCAAGGATTCTCAAGCCTCTTCGAATATTGCACGCAAGACCTAGGCTACTCGGCCGGCTCTGCTCAGCGGCGGATCGCCTCGATGCGACTCCTCAAGGAACTGCCCGAGATCGAGGAGAAGATCGCGATGGGGACTTTGAATCTATCCCTGGTGTCGCGCGCCCAGAGTTTTTTCAGACAAGAAGAAGTCCGCACGCCCGAGGCCAAGCGCGAGGTGCTAACCGCGCTGACTGGCAAATCCGACCGCGAAGCCGAGCGCGAGCTCGCGAGCCGCGCGACGACGCCAGCTTCGATCCAGCCGGAACGGACACGAGCGATCACGGCGCAGGTGTCGGAGGTTCGCTTCGCGACGGAAAATGAGTTCCTGGAGGAAATCGAAGAGCTGCGCGGACTTCTGGCCCACGCTTATCCGGGGATGTCGATCGCGGAAGCACTCAAATATGGGGTGCAACTTGCGTTGGAGAAGCATCGACCCAGAGCACCTGCCGCAAAGCCACCGGTCGCGGTTCCTGCGCCGGAACCGAGCAACGAGCGCAGAGAGTCGGCGCGCCGCACTCCGACGGCTGCTGTCAAACGCGAGGTTTGGGCTCGGGACGGTGGGCGGTGCACCTATCCAGGATGCAAAAGCCGACATGCGCTCGAGTTCGACCACATCCATCCCTGGGCGCTCGGCGGCAAAACTTCGATAGAAAACCTCAGACTGAGGTGCCGAGCTCACAACCAGCTCGCCGCGATCCAAACCTTTGGCCAAGCCAAGATGGCGAAGTTCGTGCCGGCGATTCGCCTGTGATGACAAAGAAGGCGGGAGCGTTTCGTTTCTGGAATAGGTTGGAATTTTCGGTACTTTGCAGCTCAAGATGATGGCATCAAAGTTGAATCATTTCGACGTGATTCTCATAACTATCTATATTTAAAGCGGGAAACCTCGCCAAACTCCGCCCATTGTTTAGCCATTTGTACGAATTAACAACAGGGATCACAATGCCATGCGCTTCTTTGGCGTACAGAAAGTTTCCGTCCTTCAGCAATATCTACGACTTGCTTTGGTCGTCATCTCCCAATTTCTCAGCTTTGGATCCTTGGCTGAAACTTCGAATCTTCCATTGGCTCGTCTTCAAACTACTCAGGGCTCGACCAACATTCGTCTCGTTAGCAGTTCTGAAAAATTCCTAGCCTATTATTTGGATGGTGTTGAGAGGCATCTCGGTATGGAAGGCAGGCTTGGAAAAGGTGAACATCTTGGAACCATCGCCCCGGGTCCTGGCGACAGCTTCCACATAGATTTCAGTTCCGGCGGCTATGTTTCAGAGTTGTTGCCCGGCAATACGCGAGATCTAGTATCTTTGCGAGACAGCGAAGGACGCATCCATTTCCGCCATCAAGACTGCGACGTAGTTCAGAAATTCAAAGATGTGCTCACAAAGTGGGTGGAGAACCGTGAATCAGCAAGTAAGCTTGGCGACCAAATCGCGCTTGGAAAGTGCCAAGGCTTAAAAACGGGCAGCAGTGACAGCCACTTCGTTAGCCTCCTTGCTTCTCAAGCCGTACCTATCGCGAATGGAGGTTGCGATATAGATGTTACAGATTTACTTCCAGCCTTTATATCGAGAAACTATTGGACTTTTCGCAATAATGCGAACTGCTTCAATGCGGCGCTGGTTATTGCTGGCTTGGCGACAGAGCAGTAAGAAACCTTTCCGACAGATTTTGACAAGGCTATAAAGGCTAGGTGCCAAAAGAGGAATGGGTCCCCTCGAGCCGGCGACGTTATGGTATTTCGTAACCGTGATGGTGTCCCGTCCCATGCTGCAGTCTTCATTACGGAAGAAGCTATTTTTGAAAAGCCAGATCTAGGGCCTTACAACCCATATCGATTCATCTCTCTATCTAAGATTTTGAGACAGAACGAAGACCTCAGTTCGAGTCGAGGCAACGAGACTGGAACTGTTCCATTATATGAGTTTTTTGACTGTTCATCCAAACACCCAGTCAATAAATGATTTTATACACCAGACCACTTCTGACTCGGGCGCCCCACCCGAAAAACCAGCGCCCAGTCGCTCACCCCGTCTTTTTGAATCGATGATCCACCGGAGTCGTCATAGCGTGCGCTGAGATCCGCGCCTCGTTGCCGCGGTATTTTTCCCGCAGGCGAATCGCGAGGTTGAGGCTAAAGATCAGGCAAACCGCCAGAGGATCGAAAACCAAGACGAATAGGAAGATCAGCCACTGCACGCAATGCTCGGGATCCGCGCCGACGGCCTTGGCGAAGTAGATGATCGGTCCGATCTTGGCCTGCGTGTTGAGAAGCTCGATCTTGAGCCCTTCGATCTGGGTCAGGATCTCGTTCGACCGGCCTCGGAGCGCGGACGCCTCGGCGTCGGACTGACGGCGGAACTGAAGCTTCTTGGAGATGAACTTGTCGGGAATCGAGCTCGTGAACTTCTGGAGATCGCCGAGCTGGCCTTGCACGCGCTGATTTTCGGCCTCGAGCGCGGCGAGCTGGAGTTGCTGCGTCTGCATGCGCATCGACGACTGCTGGTAGGCGGCCGAGAGATAACCGTAGATTCCCATGCTCGTGATCGCCATGAGGATCACCACGGCCGCAGTCAGATAGCCGCGCATGAGCCGCGGGATATGACCCCAGTAGCGGTAGAGAAAGCCGGTCACGACGAGCTTGGCGAACTCCAAGGAGGCCGCCATGAAGGCGACCGAGGCCGCCGCGCCCGAAAAGAGCTTGGCCAGGCCCGCTATCGAGAACGATGCGCCTGTCACGCTGATCAAAAGTGCTGCGATTGCGAGAAGCCCGGTATAAACCCGGCTCATCTTAAGGGCCTGTGACACCATTCGTCTTATCGGACTCCATGGGTCAAACTTTGAGGCTTCTGGACATTTCCTATTAAGAATGCGAACTTGGCCCGAATGGCCAAGAAACTCTTCTGGGTGGATCTAGAGATGACCGGGCTCGACGAGAACGTGGACACGATTCTCGAAGTGGCCGTCGTAGTCACGGACATGGATTTGAACCCGCTCGAGCAGTACCACCGCGTGGTCTTTCAGCCGCCCGAAGTCCTCGAGAAGATGAATGACTGGTGCAAGAAGACTCATGGCGAAAGCGGCCTGACCGCGCTGATCCCAAGCGGCATGCCTCTGGCCCAGGTCGAGAAGGAATTGATCGCCCTCGCCGACCGCCACTTCGCCTCGAACGACCGGATCGTCCTCTCGGGCAACTCCGTGGGCAACGACAAGCGCTTCATCGACAAGTACATGACCGAGTTCGCCAAGCGCCTGCACTACCGGCTGATCGATGTGAGCTCCTTTAAAGAGATCTTCCGGGACAAGTACAACCTCGGTTTCCAGAAGAAGAACGCGCACCGCGCCGTGGATGATATCCTTGAGTCGGTGCGGGAATTGAGTTTTTACCTTTCGTATGTGAATGTGACTGCTCAGAAATGAGCACGGACAGGAAACGGCCCACTTTCCCGGCGATCTATCTGCAACTGGCGCGCACGCTCTCGGCGCGCTCGACCTGCCATCGCCTCGCCGTCGGCACGGTCATCACGAGCACCGACTTCCGCAAGGTGCTCGCCGTGGGTTACAACGGCAACGCCTCGGGCCTGCATAACGGCTGCGACCGCGAGGAGCCGGGCAACTGCGGCTGCCTCCACTCCGAGGAGAACGCGGTCATCAACTGCGATGCCCCGCGGTTCATCGAGAAGTTCGTCTTCGTCACGCATCTTCCCTGCGTGGCCTGCGCCAAGCGCCTCATCAATCTCGGCAACGTCAAAAAAGTTTTTTACGGCGAGGATTACCGCATCCGCGACTCGCTCGACCTCCTCAAATCGGTGGGGATCGAGACGGAGAAGTTGGAAAGCTCAACCCCATAAAATCAACTCAACCATGAAAAAACTGATCCTGTTGTCCTGCGTCCTGTTCACGGCGGCCGCGTGCTCATCCAACTCTCCCCGATCCAAGCCGGGAGCGATGGACAGCGAAGGCGCGACCTCCGAGCATCTGCGCCCGAGCGCCCAGTCGAGGGAGCAGGCGCAGGCCCGCGCCAAGCAGGTCGCCAAGACCAGCTACCAGCTCTGGTTCAAGCTCGAGAACGATAACGGCAACAACCCCGACTACCAGGGGCACGTGACCCTTCAGTTCGATCTTCGCCCCAAGGCACGCGAGATCGGCTCGCAGCTTCCGATCGACTTCGAGGAAGGCGCGATCCAATCGATCGAGATCAACGGCAAGAAGCTCGAGAACGTCGCGGACCCCAAGCGATACGACAAGCACCGGATCTGGATCGAGCTCTCGGACCTGAACCTCGGCGCCAAGAACAAGATCGAGATCGCGTTCACCCATCCTTATAGCCACAACGGAAACGGACTCCACCGCTTCAAGGACCCGGTCGACTCCAAGACCTACCTTTATACGCACTTCGAGCCCTACAGCGCTCACAGGATGTTTCCGTGCTTCGACCAGCCGGATCTCAAGGCGACTTACGAGCTGACGGCCGAGGTGCCCGAAGGCTGGCAGGTGATCTCCAACACGATCGAGAAAAGCTCCACCGGCGGCGTCTGGAAGTTTCCGGTCTCCAAGGTTTTCAGCACCTATCTCTTCGCCCTGCACGCGGGACCTTACGTCTCGTGGAAGGGCGATGCCGACGGGATCCCGCTCCGCCTCTTCGCGCGCAAATCGCTCGCGCAGTACGTGGACCACGCCGAGTGGCTCGACATCACGAGCCGCGGGCTCGCCTTCTTCGCCAAGGAATTTGGCTACGCCTATCCCTTCGTGAAGTACGACCAGGTCATCGTGCCCGACTTCAACGCCGGCGCGATGGAAAACGTCGCCGCGATCACCTTCACGGAGTACTTCGTCTATCGCACGCGGGTCACGCAGGACCAGAAACGCCGTCGCGCCAACACGATCCTGCACGAGATGGCGCACCAGTGGTTCGGCGACCTCGTGACCATGCGCTGGTGGAACGGCCTCTGGCTCAACGAAACCTTCGCGACCTTCATGGGCACCAAAGCGGTCGATGAAGCGACGACGTTCAAGGGCTCCTGGCTCGCCTTCTTCAGGCAGAAGACCGGCGCGTATTGGGAAGACCAGCTCGTCACCACGCACCCGATCGAGGTGCCGGTGCCGGATACCGACGTCGCCGACTCGATCTTCGACGGCATCACGTACGGCAAGGGCGCGTCGGTCATCAAGCAGCTCAACTTCCGTATCGGAGAGGACCAGTTCCAGGACGGCGTTCAGCGCTACTTCATGAAGTACGCGTTCAAGAACGCGACGACCTGGGATTTCGTCAAGATGCTCGGCGAGGCTTCGGACGAGGACCTGGGCAAATGGCAGCACTCCTGGCTGCAGACCGCCGGCGTGAACACGGTTCGCGCCGAGTGGAAGTGCAAGCCGAATGACGACGAGAAGAGCAAGATCAAGGAAGTCATCTCCGACTTCCGCCTCGTGCAGACGGCGCCCGAGGATCACCCCGAGCTTCGCGAGCACAAGACGCGCATCGGCCTTTTCTATAAAAAGCCGCCCAAGCACAAGCTCATCGAAAAAGGCTGGCTCTCGACCGACGCCAAATATTCGGGTCCGATCTCCGAGAAGGGCGAGCTACTCAACAAGCCCTGCCCCGATTTCGTCTACCCGAACCTGGGAGACGAGGACTACGTCAAGGTCGAGCTCGATCCGATCAGCCTCGGGCTGGCTGCGCACGAGCTCTCGAATTTCGGCGATCCGCTCATGCGCGCGATGCTCTGGCACACGCTCTGGGAGATGGTCGTCGACGGCAAGTTCCGCGCGCAGGAGTTCGCCGACACCGTGATCGAGCACCTAGGCAAGGAAACCGACACGCAGGTGGTCGAAGGCGTCCTGGGTAATCTGGTACGAGCCGAAGATACGCGCCCGAGCGTGATCCATTACCTGGGCGGCGAGAACCGCGCCCACTACGCGCGCAAGATCGAGGACTATATCGCGGCTAAGCTCGCCAAATCCCCGGCCGGAAGCGATCTGCAGCTGGTCTGGTACCTGGCCTACCTGCGCGCGGCTCAGAGCCCGAAGGGCATCGAGCGCCTTGAGCATATTTTGGCGGCCAAAGAGAAAGTGCCGGGGATCAAGATCGACCAGGATCGCCGCTGGGAACTTCTCGCGGCGCTCGCCCAGCGAGGCGCGCCCGGGATCAAGGACCGGATCGCCGAAGAATCCAAGAAGGACGTGACCGACATCGGCCAGAAGGCCGCGATCGCCGCCGACGCGCGCATCCCGGACGCGGCCAACAAGCGCGCCTGGATGGACAAGCTCGCGCGCAAGGATCCGGCGACGGCGCTGCCGATCTCCAAGCTCCGCGAAGCCATGCGAAACATCAACCTGGTCGGTCAGGAAGAGCTGACGCGCGCCGAGCTTGATGCCTACTTCGAGAAGGTCGCCACTTTCGCGAAGGCTGGGACCGATAGCGACGAAGAATACGTTTCGACCTACACTCGCCTCCTCTATCCGGCGATCTGCGACCCGGCTGTCGTCGAGCGCACGAGCGAGACGCTGCGCAAGTATCCCGAGCTCCCGGCCTACGTGGTCAAGGCGCTCAAGATGGGACGCCAGGAAGAGCAGCGCTGCATCCGGGCGCGGGCGTTTTCGGAGAAGAAAGACTGATGAAGCGCGGACAGGATATAGCCGTCGAGTTTCCAGGGCTCTATCTCGTCCATCACAACCTGCCCGGCAAGAAGGTCGAGCTGCACGCGCATTCGGAGCACCTGCTCTTTCTTCCGCTTCAGGGCGAGATCGGCGTTCATGTCTCGGGCCGCGACCTGGTTTGCGGGCCGGGGCGCATGATCTACCTCCCGCCCAAGACGGAGCACTCGTTTGACTCGTCGATGATGGCAGGCGAGCGCTTGATCGCGCTCATCCAACCGCGCGCGTACAAAGCGGCGTCCGGGGTCACGGCCGAGCCTTGCGTGCTTCCGGCGAGCGCCCTTTGCAAGGAGCTGCTCTTTCATCTGCTCTTGGCGACGCCCGCCAAGGCCCGGCAGGCGCAGGCCTTCGTGACGGCGCTCTGCCTCGCGCTGTCGGCATCACTCGCCGCGCGCGAGGAGACGGGCTCGGTGCAGATCGAGCATCTGGAGACCAAGGCCTCCGACGAGCGCGTGCAGCGGGCGCTGGCCGAGCTGCGCGCCGGACTGGGTGGCAAGCTTTCCATGGAACGCGTCGCGCGCGCGGCCGGCATGAGCACGCGCAATCTGAATCGGCTCTTTCTCGACGAGCTGGGCCTCACGCCCAAGCAGGCGCTCTCGCAGTACCGCGTGCGGCGCGCGCAGGAGCTTCTGCTCGGAGGCAAGTCGGTGACTGAGACGGCGTTCGACGTCGGTTACAGCTCGCTCTCGCAGTTCATCACGCTCTTTAGGCAGGTCACGGGACAGCTCCCTTCGGAGTATGTCCGAAACCCGAAGTAGCCTGGCTTAAACCGGAAAGCCGGTTCGGGTGGTTTTCTGTAGAACCTCACTTATCAAAAGGCATCGCAAAAGCCCCGTACGGGGCCTGCGACACCTGAATACCGGAGGTTTTATGAAAAAGATGATTCCCGCCCTCATGACTCTCACGACTCTCACCAGCACCGTCGCCTGCGCGGGCCGCGTGCCTGCCGCCGCGAGCGCCACGCTTCAGACGGCCACCCACACGGCATCCGAAGCCGGATTTATGGTCAACTCGCACCTGATCTACGGGGAGAGCGAAGCCCTTCTCGTGGACGCCCAGTTCACTCGCAGCGAGGCGACCCAGGTTGTCGAGATGGTTCGCGCCTCGGGCCGCAAGCTCAAGACGATCTTCATCACCCACGGCCATCCGGACCACTACCTCGGTCTCGAGGTGATCTCGCGCGAGTTCCCCCAGGCTCGCATCCTCGCTCGCCCATCCGTGATCGCCGACATCCAAAAGACGGCGCCCGGCAAGCTCGAGTACTGGAAGCCGATCTACAAGGACGATTTGGCCGACTCGTATGTCCTGCCGCAAGCCTTCACGGGCTCAAGCCTCTCGGTCGATGGCCAGAAGGTCGAGCTGATCGATCTTCCTGAGCCGGGCGAAAGCGAAAACGCCACCGCGCTTTACGTGCCCTCGACCGGCGCGCTCGTGACCGGTGACCTGGCCTACAACGAAGTGCACCTCTGGCTCGTCGAGAACCACGCGCAGGGCTGGCTCAAAAATCTCGATACCGTCGCGCCCCTCAAGGCTCGCCAGATTCTCCCCGGTCACGGCTCCAACAGCGATGCCTCGCTGCTCGATTCTGACCGCAAGTACATCGAGAACTTCGTCTCCGGTAAATCCAAAGACGAGATGCTCGCGACGTACCCCGAGTTCAAGCTCCCGGTGATCCTCGAGCTGAGCATCGGCGCGCGGAAGTAAGCGATTGCTCCAATGCGAAGAGGCCCGGGCAGGTGATACCGCCTGGGCCTTCGTGTATCAACCACATCACCTCATGACCGGCACATACTCCGCGACCTTAGCCGCTCCAAAGATTCGAATCGCCTCGCGCCGATAATGTGCACGGCACCTCAGCCTGAGATTCTCGACCGTATCCAGACCCCCAAGAGACTTCGGCGTCGCATAATCGTACTCCAGCCCATACCGATTTCCGCACTTCCGCCCATTGGGGCCTATATACCCGCAACGCCCTCCATCCCGCTGCCAGACAACGCGCTTGATCTCGGCGAGGTTCCGCTGGTTTTGCGCCGGAACTATGACCTGATTTGATTGAGGTTTTTTCGGCGTCTTTTTCTCAATGGCTTTCTGAACAGCGTATTCGATGACGTCTTTAAGGCTCGCACCTGGGTGTGAGTGAGCAAGAATCGCTTGGAGCTCTTTGAGTTGTTCGAGCAGCGCCTCATCCACAACAAGCCTCAATTCAGAGTGAGTCTTTAAAACCGCTCTGATCCGTTCGGGCAAGTGCCGCTCCGGAATCTCGGCCCGGTCCATCAGCTCCCGTTGCGCCTCGCGAGTGGACTTGCCGTCGATGACGTCTAGGATCTCACGCTTATCGGCCAGCGATGAGATTTCTTCTTTACGAAAGAAGCTCTGCGCCTGGGCAAGCAAACTGAGACTCAAACTGCCTGACTCAACTCTCTCTTCAATCTCCGGAAGTTCTCGCAGTAGGCGCATCGCGCTGATCC